>Ga0136622_10000240_pt1 | contig 21738 bp, 18 predicted proteins | sample AntDrymUQ4482106_2_FD_104803 | JGI IMG/M metagenome (GOLD analysis project Ga0136622, IMG submission 104803) | Polar desert sand microbial communities from Dry Valleys, Antarctica - metaG UQ448 (21.06) | ecosystem: Environmental > Terrestrial > Soil > Desert | place: Antarctica: Dry Valley...
GGACTGACCGTAGCGGACGACCTCGCGGGCGAACTGGCGACGCATCGAGAATGTCGAAGCGGCGGCGGCGGACGTCGTCGCAGCGGTGGCGACTGTCGCCGGTGTGGAGGGGCTGCCGGCTTGCGCCGGGGCAGACACGCCCAGACTGAGGACGACGGAGGCGATGCCGACGGTTGACAAGAGCTTCTTCACGATTCTTCCTTCGTGCGCACCGGTGCGCGAGTGGTGTCGGGTTTGGATGAAGCATATGGCTCTTCACCGACAACGGGGCGGGTTATGACGACTGCAGAAGGCGACCGGCCGTCCTGCTCGAGCCGGTTACACTCAAGACGCCGCAGCGACCAATTTGGTTGTCTGGGTTTCGTACTCAGAAGTCCGCGCCTAGACTGGGCCTCACGTTCCCGGCTAACCCTCGTCGAGTGGAGGACATGGTGCCGCTCTCTGAAGAAGAGCAGCGTCTGCTCGAACAGATGGAAGAGGCGCTGACGGCGGAGGACCCGCAGTTCGTCTCCGCCCTGCGTGGTGCCTCGTCGCGCCGCCATCACAAGCGCATCGTGATCTTTGCCGCGATCGGCTTCGTTGTCGGTGTCGTTCTGCTGATGACCGGTGCTGTCCTGTCGCTCACGATCGTCGCCGTCGCAGGCTTTGTCGTGATGCTCGGCTGCGCATACGCCGCCTTGACCCACGGTCGCCGGCTCGGGGAGCCTGAGCTCCCCGACAACGTGCACCGGATCGACAAGGTGAGGGAGAGGCCAGCCTCCTCAGGAGAGTCGTCAGGCTTCATGAACCGGATGGAAGACCGCTGGCGCCGACGCCGCGACGACTACTGAGAGTCTGTACGCGACGCACAGCCGCACGACGTCGGTCCGTCACTCAGGCGTGGGCGCACTGCTCCGGCGACTTTGCAGGAGAGACTCCCAGGCTCTTCTGAGGTCCGGAACCAACGAGCTCGGCAGGAGCAGGGCCCGCACCCGCTGACCGCGCTCAGCGGCCTGGCTGACCGACGCCATCACGGTGACGGCGTCACTGGCCGGGTCCGCGCCTGTCGACGGTGAGGCTGCGTATCGCGATCGCTCGACGCTGAGTGTCAGCCGGTTCAGGGCGGCCAGGCCCTCGCCATCGCCCATCAGCAGACCCGTCACCGCCCGTTCTCTCGCCCGCGGAGTCATCGATCCGGTCCAGGGCAGGCGGAGGTCACGGATGTGGTCGCGGAGCTCGAGCCAGGCGGACTCTGCCGCCTCCGCGGCTCCGATGGGACCGCTGAGGCGAGCGCGGCGAATGCCGCGACGCAGCGCCATCGGAGCCAGCGCGAGAGCCACCACGGCCAGCAGCGCGAGCCAGCCCTTCGAGGGGGCGGATCCGGTCCCGCCGCCCGACCCGTCGGTGGCGCCGGCTCCCGGAGTCTCGGTAGGTCGATCGGTCCGGGGATCCTCGGTCAGGTCCCTGCCGGTCGGAAGGCTCGGCGTGGGCCCGGTGGGACTCGCGGTGGGCTCGACCGCGCGTGGAGCCCAGGACGGCAAGGTCGCGCCGACCCCTGGCGTCGGCTCGAAGCGCACCCACCCCGCACCTTCGAAGTAGAGCTCTGGCCATGCGTGCACGTTGTCGGAGGTGATGACGTAGGCTCCGTCGTCATCCCTGCGCTCCGGCTCGAGGAAGCCGACCACGATCCGCGACGGGATCCCCAGCGTGCGCGCCATCATCGCCATCGTCGCGGCAAACTGCTGACAGAAGCCGCGACGCTCCTGCAGGAACTCGGTCATCGACTCGTAGCCGTAGCCGTAGGCGGCATCGAGGTCGTAGGTGAACTCCTCTGAGTCACGAAAGAAGTCCTGCAACAGCACGGCGGCGTCATACGGCGTCTCGGCGCCGCTGGTGACGGCGCGGGCGTATCGCTCGATGCCCGGGGGTACGTCGGCGGGCACTGCCGCGAACTCGTCGCGAACGTCAGCCGGCACTTCACCAGCCGCCGCCAACTGCTCGCGGGTGGGCATGCTCTGGGAGTACGTCACCTTGTAGTCGGACAGACCGGCGGCCGACGTCTCTGTCGTCGCGGTGACGGTCTGGTCCCGCGGCACGTAGCCCCAGCCCGAGTCGATTGCGACGTACTGCGAGAAGAAGGGGACGGGCAGCCACGACGAGTTCTGGGGGAACTCGGCTGTCGCCCCGATCGTCATCTGGCGCTGCTCCGGCTCGACGTCGTCGGACACGCCGGTGGGACGCGGGAGCGCGTTCGAGACAGGGATGGTATCGCCGAGGTCGAGCGGGTTCGCCCTCCAGGCGTTGGGACCGGGCTCGTCGAGCACCACCAGGCGCAGGTAGTCGGGAACGACATCGCTTGACACCGTGAGAAGGTCGACGGGTTCCGGTCGCCGCAGGCTTGACGCGAGGCTGACCATCGGGTCGTCGAAGCTGAGCTGAGGACCGTCGCCGGTGCCAGGCCCCGTCCCGCGGTCGCCGTCAAGGAAGGACGACGAGAAGGCGGGGATGAAGATCGGCAGGACGACAGCCGTCGAGATGGCGATGACGGAGACCCGACGTCCGGTGGCGAGGAGTCCCGACGTGTCCATGGCGGTGCTCTCGCGACCGGGCGTGCTCCTGGACACGAGCCGCCCCCAGTGGGAGAGTCGGTCGCGCTCGTCGGCGAGCAGCAGCGCGACGTACGCCACCGCACCGGGAAGGAAGCCGTAGAAGGGAACGCCGTCGGGCAAAGCGGTGACTGGGACTGTGTACATGGTCAGCAACGGCAGGCCTGTCAGCGGAACCCGTCGGACCCCGGCGGCGAAGAAGTCGACGAGAACCCCGACCACGCCGATCGCCACCAGCACGAGCATCGTCAGCCCAGCGCTTGCGGGTGCGGGTGCGGCGTACTCTGACGCGACTGTCATCCCGGAGTCGACGATGTCCCGGAGTCCGGTCACTGTCGCCTTGGTGGGGAGCACACCGAGCTCGAGCTTCTCGCCGAACCCAAGGATGAGCATCTCTGCGAGCGTCACCAGCTGGGCCGCGACGACGAGCAGAGCCGGTGTCCGGAGTAGGCGCAGCCCGATCCCGAGCAGGACCAGGAGGCCCGTCACCGAGGCCCCATAGAAGAAGTAGCTCTGGTTGGTGATCGTCGGCAGGAAACAGGCAGACGTTCCGACAGTCGCCAGCCAACCGAGGAAGGCGATCTTCGAGCTCTCGCCAAGGGACTCTTTCACGCAGCCGGTCCTGTCTGCTCCATGACTCTCGATGGGTGACGCGGCCCCACCCCGGCGCTCGCGCTGAAGCCCTGCCACACGGCCGGCAGCGATTGAGACGGTCCAGCCACGGCGACCGTCCAGCCCCGGGCACGAAGTGCACGCGCCTGCCTCTCGACCGGCCTGCCGCCGGTCGCTGCCTTGTCATGCGACCACGCCGCGGTGTCGAGGAGGATGGCGAGCGCGCGGGTCGCTCCTGAGCGCAGCCCCGAGACTGAGACGATGTCGGCATCGGAGCAGTCACCGAGGATGGCGACCAGCAAGCCAGCGCTGTTGCGGTCGGCCATGGCGGGCGTCATCGCAGTGCGGGTTGATGTGCCGATCACCGCCAGCGACTCGAGCAGCATCTGCACCTCGACGGGTCCGCTGATGCCCCGGTCGTGCCACGTCGCGTCGGCCGCGCGGACGTCATCGGTCAGCAGCCGCACGGTGAAGCCCTGCCTAGCGAGATGTGCGCCGATGGACGCTGCGGCCGAGACGGCGTACTCGAATGACGACGCCGGCCCGGAGCCGCGATGGACGCCCGCACGGGTGTCGAGCACGATCGTCGCTCGGCTCTGATGCGGTTGCTCCTCGCGACGCACCATCAGCTCGTCGGTACGCGCGGTCGATCTCCAGTGGATGCGGCGCAGGTCGTCGCCCAGGCGGTACTCGCGCACCATGACGTCCTCAGTTCCGGCAGCAGCGAAGGCTCGTGGCCGGTTCTCCCCGGTGCCGGACCAGTCGCCCGAGAGGCGCACGGCGGGCAGGTCGACGACGACCGGAGTGACGACCATGACGGCCCGGGTGGTGAAGGCGCGGGTAAGCTCCACGAACCCGAAAGGATCGCTGATGCGCACGGTGAGAGGTCCGATCATGAAACGACCGCGGACCTCCGAGCGAACGGGATAGCTGACAGTCCGCTGCCAGCGCGGTCGCAGCTGGTCGAGCACGAACCGCGGACGGCTGCCGAGCACATAGGGGACCTGGTCCTCGAGCAGCATGAGGCCCGTGGGCGCTCGGCCGGGGTTCTCGAGCCGGAGCGAGACCTGCGCCGTCTGGCCGGCCGGCACCCGCGCCGGGGCGATCTCACGCGAGCACGACAGCCGGTAGCGGCCGCGACTGGCGATCACGGCGGTGACCACAGGAAGCAGGATGAGGAGCAGCCCCACCCGGAGCAGGTCCTTCTGGCCGAGTGCGATCGCGCAGACGGCGCTGGTGATGCCAGCGGACAGAAACGCGCGCCCGCGAGTCGTCAAGTTGGAGAGGGTGGCCCGCATGATCTCGCTCAGCCGGCCCGGTCGGAGCTGCTGACCGGCTCGGGGACGGGGATCGAACGCAGCAGCGAGGTGACGATCTGCTCGGCGCTTCGACCTCCCATCTGCGCCTCGAGACCGGTGATGAGGCGGTGCGCGAGGACCGGCACGGCGAGGGTCTGCAGATCGTCGGGGATGACGTAGTCGCGTGTCTCGAGCGCTGCATGAGCGCGGGCGGCCCGAACCAGATGCAGCGAGGCTCGCGGCGAGGCACCCAACCGCAGCTCCGGCGAACGTCGAGTCGCCGAGGTGATGTCGATGGCGTACTGCTTCACGGGCTCCGACACGTGGACGGAGTGCACGATGTCGATGAGCTTGGCGATCTCTGCGGCGTCCGCGACAGGCTCGAGGTCGTCAAGGGGGTTCGCAGCGGAGTGGCTGTCGAGCATCGCAAGCTCGGCGCGAGGGAGGGGATAGCCCATCGACACCCGGGCCATGAAGCGGTCGCGCTGAGCCTCGGGGAGGGGGTAGGTGCCCTCCATCTCGATCGGGTTCTGGGTCGCGATCACCATGAACGGCGGCTGGAGCTCGTACGTCGTACCGTCCACCGTGACCTGCCGCTCCTCCATGCACTCGAGCAGCGCCGACTGGGTCTTCGGCGACGCGCGGTTGATCTCGTCGCCAACCACGACGTTGGCGAAGACGCCACCGGGCCGGAACTCGAACTGCCGCGTGTCCCGATTGTAGATGGAGACTCCCGTCACGTCGGAGGGAAGCAGGTCAGGGGTGAACTGGATGCGCTTGACCGTGCCGTCGATGGAGCGCGCCAGGGCCTTCGACAACATCGTCTTGCCGACACCGGGCACGTCCTCGATCAACAAGTGCCCTTCGGCCAGGAGCACGGTCACCGCGGTACGCACCACGTCGGGCTTGCCTTCGATCACCTTCTCGATGTTGATGCTGATACGACTCGTCACCGAAGCGAGGGTGTCGAAGCTGCTCATCAGGTCCCCTTGCCGACTCGTGCTCACACAGGTCAACCGAATCGTCAGACCCGGAAGCCTTGATCTTGACAACTTCGGACCGTCCGCGCGATGACCCACCCATAACGATGTGATGACGCACTGGACGCACAGCCGGGTCCGCGCGGGGCACGCGTCGTCGGGGCCGAACCTACCGCATGGGATCGGGAGATCCACGCCTCGCGACCCGGTCTTCTCGGGTGCTGACGAGGAGAAAAGGCGTCCGACATGGGTGAGAGCGGTTGACCAGGGAGGGATGTGGAGTACAGTGGAGCGCAATGGAGCAGATCACTCGGAAGGGGAGGTGCCGTGTTTCTTGGAACCCACACTCCCCGTCTCGACGAGAAGGGCCGGATCTTCCTCCCCGCGAAGTTCCGGGACGAGCTGTCGGAGGGCCTGGTGGTGACGAGGGGACAGGAGCGGTGCCTGTACGTCTGGCCGAGCACGGAGTTCCGTCGCTTCACCGAGCAGATGCGTGAGACCCCGGTGACGAGCCGCAGGGGACGCGACTTCATGCGGATGCTGTTCGCCGGCGCGTCCGCCGAGACCGCGGACAAGCAAGGGCGCGTCACGTTGGCGCCGATGCTGCGCGACTACGCCGGGCTCCACCGTGAGTGCGTAGTGATCGGCGCCTACACCCGGGTGGAGATCTGGGATGCGGCGGCGTGGAACACCTACAGCGCCGAGCAGGAGTCGGCGTTCTCCGACTGGTCGGAGGAGGTGCTGCCCGGCTCCCACGACTTCTGAGACAGCCGCGAGTCCGTCATGACCATCCGTCCGAGACCGAGCAACCATCCTCGTACGTCGAGGTCCCCGAGCCGCCCCTTCGGGCCCCGCTGGCACCACTTCCCCGGTGCCAGCCGGCCACTCTCGCGAAGGTGCGGGCGGGGACCTGGCCGTACGAAGAGTTCCAGCGCCGCTCAGCTCTCGCTCCACCCACCGTCAGCCGCACCACACTCTCGAAGGGTCGAAGATGTCGAGTTGGGGAGTCTCCACCCGCGAGCCCGAGGCGCCCGTGCGTCGGGTTCGCGACGAAGTCAAGGATGGCGCTGCCGTTGTCATCGCGTCCGCCGTCACCTCAACCCTCCTGGCGGTCTGCGTGCTGCTGCTGACCAAGCTCACCGGCTGATCGACGACGATGTCGGGCCCTTCCCATGTCCCCGTCCTGGTCGACCGGGTGGTCGCCCTGGTGGCCCCGGCGCTGTCCAGGCCGTCAGCTGTCCTCGTCGACGCCACCGTGGGTCTCGGCGGTCACACGTCCGCAATTCTTGCCGCCTGCCCGACGGCCACCGTCGTCGGTCTGGACCGCGACGCGCGGGCGCTGGAGCTTGCGGGCGAACGGCTCGAAGAGTTCTCCGAGCGCATCGTCTTGGTCCATGCCGTCTATGACGAGATCACCGGCGTACTCGACCGTCTCGGGTTGAGCCGCGTCCATGGCGTCCTCTTCGACCTTGGGGTCTCGTCCATGCAGCTCGACGAGCCGGCCCGAGGCTTCGCCTACGCCCGGGACGCTCCTCTTGACATGCGCATGGACCAGGAGAGTGGCGTCACAGCCGCCGACCTGCTCAATGTCGCGTCGACCCGGGAGCTGTCCCGCATCCTGAGCCGGTACGGCGAGGAGCGCTTCTCCCGGCGCATCGCCGAGGCGGTGGTGCGAGACCGAGAGCGCGAGCCCTTCACGACCAGCGGGCGGCTGGTGGAGCTCATCCGGTCCGCCATCCCGGCAGCCGCCCGGCGTACCGGGGGCAATCCCGCGAAACGCACGTTCCAGGCACTCCGCATCGCCGTCAACGACGAGCTGAGCGTCCTCGAACGTGCCTTGCCGGCAGCGATCGACGCCCTCGCCGTCGGTGGACGGATCGTTGTCATGTCCTACCAGTCGCTCGAGGACCGACTGGCAAAGCAGGCGCTTCGCGCTCGGGCCACCTCCGCGGCTCCCCTCGACCTTCCGGTGGTGCCTGCCGGTTACGAGCCAGAGCTGCGGCTGTTGACGCGGGGCGCCGAGGGCGCGACGGCCGAGGAGAACGAACACAATCCGCGCGCCGCATCCGTCAGGCTTCGCGCTGCTGAACGGGTCAGGGAGGTCGCATGAGCTCATTGGTGAGCACGGTCCGAGCGCGGACCGCGCGCCCAGTGACCAGCCGCACGCGTCCGCGACTGACGATCGTGCCGAAAGTCGCCACCCGCGCACCGCGGATCCCCTTCGTGCTGCTGGTTGTCAGCGTCCTCGCGGCCGGCCTCATCGGCTTGTTGCTCCTCAACACGGCCTTGCAGAGCGGTGCCTACCAGGTCACCGATCTCAGGCAGACCTCGTCGAGCCTGGCTGTCCAGCAGCAGAACCTCCGCACCAAGGTCGCATCGCTGCAACAGCCGCAGCGACTGGCTGAGAAGGCGCGGCAGCTCGGCATGGTGCAGAACGACAGCCCGGCCTTCCTCTCGTTGTCGACCGGTGCGATCGTCGGCAAAGCGGTGCCTGCGGTCGCGACGAACAAGGTGGACGTCGGGCGGACCGTCGCCGCGGACCCGGTCCAGGCGGGCAAGACGGCCCCCGTCGTCCCGGGTCAGCTGGTGTCCGGCTCCACGCTTCCCGAGCGGCACCGGAGCGTGGCGAGCGAGACCAGGCGGCTCGCGCCCCCGACGGGCGACAACCCGTGACCCGGAGAGCCCCCGGCGGCTCGGGTGGGTCGTCAGGAGCCAACCGCCCAGCGTCTGGGCGTGCGCGCTCACGACCGGCAGCCGACCGCGCGATTCCTCACCGCACCGCGCCGACCCGGAGCACGCGGCGACGCTTCCGTCGCCGCCGTCGTACCCTCGAGCTCTCGACCGGGTCCTTCCGATTGTGGAGCAGCTTCTGCGTCGTCGCCTTCGTGCTGTCGCTCTTCGCCGCCCGACTGATCCAGCTACAGGGAATCGACCAGAACGACTATGCCGCAATGGCTGTCGACAAGGGCGCCAAGACCGTCACGATCGAGGCGCCACGTGCATCCATCTACGACCGGAACGGAGTGGCGCTGGCCGAGACTGTCGCCGCGTCGAAGATCGTGGCGGACCCCACCGACGCGAGTGACTACGCCACAGACATCGCCGTCATCTTGCACAACCGTCTCGGCGTCGACTACATCGAGACGGTGTCCCTGCTGCGTAAGACGAGCACGCGCTACGTCGAGCTCGCCCGGCACGTGAAGCCCGAGCTGGCGAGCGCGGTCGTCTCGCAGCTACAGCAGGCCGGCTACCCCGGCGTGTACGCCGACAAGGACACGCTGCGGATCTACCCAGCCGACGACGTCGCTGCCAACCTCGTCGGCTTCCTCACCGACGACGGGATCGGCGCCGCGGGGTTCGAAGCCTCGCTCGACGACACCCTCGCCGGTGAGGACGGTTCGGCGACCGTCGAGATGGCAGACGGCCAACAGCTTCCGCTCGCGGACAGCACGGTGGTGGCACCGAAGGAGGGCACTGGGGTACGCCTGACCATCGACCAGGACCTGCAGTTCCTGGCTCAACGCCGCCTTGCTCAGGCGGTTCGAGAGTCCGGTGGCACCGCCGGGTACGCCGTCGTGATGGACGTCAAGACCGGTCAGCTGCTCGCGCTCGCGGACACCCCGACGTTCGACCCCAACCAGCGCAAGCTCTCCGCGCCCGAGGACTACGGCTCCCGCGCGTTGCAGGACGTCTATGAGCCAGGCAGCGTCGAGAAGGTGCTGACGTTCGCGTCACTCATCGACGCGGGGTACATCACCCCGAGAACGAAGATCCGTGTCCCGTCGGTGCTTCCCCGGGACGACACGACGATCAACGACTACTTCACACACGGCACGCTGCGTCTGACCGCCACCGGAGTCATGGCCAAGTCTTCCAACATCGGCACGGTGCTGGCGACGGAGAAGATTCCACCGGCAGAGCTGTACGGCTACCTGCGCGACTTCGGATTCGGCTCCCGCACCGACGTGGGCCTGCAGGGAGAAAGCCAGGGTCTCCTGCCGCGACCGAAGGACTGGCTGCCCATCACCCGCGACACGGTGTCGTTCGGACAGGGCCTCTCGGTCAACGCCGTCCAGATGGCCGCCGGGATCGCCGCCATCGCCAACGGAGGCGTCTACGTGCAGCCGTCATTGGTCGACGGGTACGTCGACACCGAGGGCGGTGTCACCCCGGCGGCGGACCCGGACCGCCACCGCGTCGTCAGCACCAAGGCGGCGAGCCTCGTCGCCCGCATGATGGAGGAGGTCGTGGGCCCGGACGGGACCGCCCCGCTCGCGAACATCAACGGGTATCGGATCGCCGGCAAGACGGGGACTGCGCAACGGGTCGACCCGTCCTGCGGTTGCTATCGCGGATTCACCGTCTCCTTCGCCGGGTTCGCGCCTGCCGACGACCCTCGGTTCGTCGTGTACGTCGTCGTGCAAGAGCCCAAGGACGGGAATGGCGGTGGCCTCACAGGGGGGCCGGTGTTCCATGACCTGATGGCGGCCACGCTGCAGAAGTTCGGCGTACCACCCACCGGCCAGCGAGAGCCCGCGCTGCCCGTGGAGTGGTGAGCGTCGCTACCCTTCGGCTGTGTCCTCCCATGCCTCCTCCGAGGTGACCATGCCCGCGCGGCCGGCTGCGATCCGCCCCGTCTCGCTCGCCGCGGTGGCGGAGCATGCGAAGGCCGCGTTCGGGTCGGGTCCCGACCGGGCTGCCGCCGTCGCCAGGACTCAGGTCACGGGCGTCGCACAGGCGTCGCGACAGGTGAGAGCCGGGGACCTCTACGTCGCCCGGCCGGGTGGGAGCACTCATGGCGCGCACTACGTCGCAGCCGCGGAGGAAGCGGGTGCCGTCGCCTGGATGACCGACACCGCCGGCGCGAGGATCGGCGCCGACTCACACCTGCCATGCCTGGTCGTCGACGACCCTCGCCACGTGCTCGGCTCCACCGCTGCCATGGTCTACGGCGGGCCCGCGGAGCGCCTGACCATGATCGGGATCACCGGCACGCAGGGCAAGACGACGACGACACGGCTCATCGAGGCGGGCTTGTCCGGTGTCGGTGCCGTCAGCGCCGTCATCGGCACGATGGGAACTTCCATCGCTGGGCAACCCGTCTCCAGCCACCTGACCACACCCGAGGCGCCGGACCTGCACGCGCTCTTCGCGGTCATGGTCGAGCAGGGGGTCGAGGTCTGCGCAATGGAGGTCTCGAGCCATGCCCTCGAGGTCGGCCGCGTGGACGGGGTGGTCTTCGACCTCGCGGTATTCACCAACTTCGGCCGTGACCACCTCGACTTCCACGAGACCGTGGAAGCGTACTTCGCCGCGAAGTGCGGGCTGTTCACTGCCTCTCGCGCGCGGCGGGGGCTCATCAACGTCGACGACCCCAGCGTCGTACGCCTGCTCGAAGAGCCGTCGATCGAGCTCAGCACGTTCTCGGCGTCCGGCGCCGGCGCCGACTGGCGGGCCTCCGCCGTCGCCACCAGCGGGATCGGATCGCGGATGACCATCTCCGGGCCTGGGGTGCGGGTGGCTGCGTCCGTGGCTCTTCCAGGGGCGTTCAACGTGACGAACGCTCTGTGTGCCCTTGCGGCGATCGGTGAGATAGGACTGGACGTCTCGGCGGCGGCCCAAGCCATCGGTGCGGTCGGCAACGTGCCCGGCCGGATGGAGCGCGTCGACCGTGGGCAGGGCTTCCTCGTCATCGTCGACTATGCGCACAAGCCTGATGCGCTCACTGCGGCGTTGGAGGCGCTCCGGCCGTCGACGCCGGGAACCCTCACCGTCGTGCTCGGGGCAGGCGGGAACCGAGACACCGGCAAACGGCCGCTGATGGGGCACGTGGCCGCCTCGCTCGCTGATGTTGTCGTCGTGACAGACGACAACCCGCGATCGGAGGATCCTCGGTCGATCCGGGCCCAGGTCATCGCCGGCGCGGCCACGGTCACCGGAGGCGCGCACGTGCGTGAGATCGGCGACCGCGAGCTGGCGATCACCACGGCGCTGCGGGAGGCTGTCGCCGGCGACACCGTCGTCGTCGCAGGCAAAGGGCACGAGACCGGCCAGGAGATCGCCGGGTCGATCTATCCGTTCGACGACCGTGAGGTCGTCACCGCCGTGCTCGAGCAGCTAGCAGGGGCCGGAGGTCCGCAGTGATTCCCCTGACGCTTCGGGAGATAGCGTCGATCGTCGACGGCACCCTGGCGGACGCGACAGGTGACGAACATGTGACCGGCACATCCTTCGTCGACTCCCGGTACGCCGTCCCGGGGGGCCTCTTCGTCGCCGTGGTCGGCGAGCACGTCGACGGTCACGACTACGCGACGGACGCTGTCAGCCACGGTGCAGCAGCCGCGCTCACCACGCGGCAGGTCGGGGTGCCGGCCGTCGTGGTCCGTGACACCGTCGTCGCGTTGGGCCTGCTGGCGCGCCATGTGGTCGCCGCGTTGCCGTCGATGTACGTCGTCGGCGTCACGGGCTCACAGGGCAAGACGAGCACCAAGGACCTCCTGGCGCAGGTGTGCGAGCTTTCCGGCGACACCGTTGCCCCCGCCGAGTCGCTCAACAACGAGATCGGGGTGCCGCTGACTGCGCTTCGCGCCACCGGGTCGACGCGTTTCCTGATCGTCGAGATGAGCACCAGGGGGCACGGGCACATCAGCTATCTGACGTCGATCACGCCGCTCCACGCGGCGATCGTCCTCAACGTCGGTGTGGCGCACCTCGGAGAGTTCGGCTCCCGGGACCACATCGCCGCCGCCAAGGCGGAGCTCGTCCAGGCCCTGCCGGCGGACGGCGTCGCCGTACTCAACGCCGACGATCCCCGCGTCGCCGCGATGGCGGCAAGCACCGCGGCGCACGTGGTCACGTTCGGCGAGTCACCTGAGGCGGACGTGCGGGTCACCGATGTCCGGCTCGACGACACCGGCTGCGTCGGTTTCGACGTGACTGTCGGCGACGATCGACGTCACGTCCAGCTGTCTTCGATCGGTGAGCATCAGGCACGTAACGCGGCTGCGGTCATCGCGCTGGCCACCTCGGTCGGTATCGCGCTCGACGTCGCTGTCTCTGCGCTGGAGACAGCGCGGACGAGGTCGAAGTGGCGGCTGGAGGTGACCACCAGCGACAACGACGTGACGGTGGTCAACGACGCCTACAACGCGAACCCGGACAGCATGCGAGCGGCACTGATGACGCTTGCCCACATCGGACGTCGCCGGGGACCGCAGACGCGGACGTTCGCCGTGCTCGGAGAGATGCGCGAGCTGGGGGCGTCGAGCATGCGCGAGCACGAGGCGATCGGCCGCCTGGCTGCGCGCCTTCACATCTCGCAGGTGGTCGCCGTCGGTGACGCGGCCAGGCAGGTGCACCGGGGCGCTGCTCGGGAGGATTCGTGGGAAGGTGAGTCGCTCGCCGTAGCGGACGCCGAGTCGGCGGTCGACTTCCTGCGGGGTGTCGTGAGAGCGGGGGACGTGGTCCTCGTGAAAGCATCGCGTGCGGCGGAGCTCGAGAAGGTGGCGCTGGCCCTGCTCGGCGACCCGGACATCGGCACAGCGACGGAGGCGGAGGCATGAGAGCGCTTCTGCTCGCCGGGGGACTGAGCCTGATCGGGACGCTGGTCGGCACCCGATGGGCGATCGCCATCCTGGCCAAGCGAGGGTACGGTCAGCTCATCCGTGACGATGGCCCGACGACGCACCACACCAAACGCGGAACTCCGACGATGGGTGGACTCGTCGTCATCGGCGCCACGTTGTTCGGCTACTTGTCGGCGAAGCTGTTGACCCAGGACATGCCATCGGCATCGGCTCTTCTGCTGCTCTTCTTGTTCGTCGGGTTGGGTGCCGTCGGCTTCGTCGACGACTACATCAAGATCGTCAAGCAGCGCAGCCTCGGCCTCCGCAGCAGGGCCAAGTTCGGGGGCCAGACCATCATCGCGGTCACCTTCGGCTGGCTGAGTCTCCAGTTTCCCGACTCGCGCGGCAACGCCCCTGCCTCGTCGGCGATCTCGTTCGTCCGGGTCGTCGACTGGAGGCTACCGACAGTCGTTGCGATCATCTGGGTGCTCGTCATCATCGCCGGCACCAGCAACGCGGTGAACCTCGCCGACGGCCTCGACGGACTCGCCATCGGCAGCTCCGTGATGGTGTTCGGGGCGTACACCCTGGTCGGTATCTGGCAGAACAACCAGTTCTGCGCGATCACGCCGGGAGCCAAGTGCTACAACGAGATCCGCGACCCGCTGGACCTGGCGGTCGTGGCCGCAGCCATCACCGGGGCATGCTTCGGGTTCCTGTGGTGGAACGCGTTCCCGGCTCAGATAATCATGGGGGACACCGGGTCCCTCTCGCTGGGCGGGGCCATGGCCGGTTTCGCCATCATGACCCGCACCGAGCTGCTGCTGATCGTGTTCGGCGGACTCTTCGCCCTGATCACCCTGTCGGTCATCCTCCAGGTCGGGTTCTTCAAGTTGAGCAAGGGCAGACGGATCTTCCGGATGGCCCCGCTGCAGCACCACTTCGAGCTGATCGGCTGGGACGAGGTCACGATCGTCATCAGGTTCTGGATCATCTGCGGCATCATGGTCGCGACCGGTCTCGGTCTCTTCTACGCCGAATGGGTGCTCGGGGTATGAGCTCATGACGCAGCCGCGCGACACCTCCTGGCTGGCGTCGGCGGATCAGCGTTCACCCTGGGAGCAGGTCAGGGTCGCGGTCGCAGGCCTCGGGCTCTCGGGATTCGCGGCCGCCGACGCCCTCCAGCACCTCGGTGCCGCCGTGACGGTCGTCGCCGAGTCCACCGACGAGGCTTCGCGCGAGAAGGCCACCCTGCTGGAGATCCTCGGTGTCGACGTCCGCCTCGGGGGCGACCCGCGCGGCGACCTTCCCGGTGACCTCGACCTGGTGGTGATGTCGCCCGGCATACCGCCCGGCGCGCCGCTGCCGGCAGAGGCTGCGCGGCGCGGGCTGCTGGTATGGGGTGACGTGGAGCTGGCTTGGCGGCTGCGCGACCCAGCGAACCTGACTCCCTGGTTGTGCGTCACGGGCACCAACGGCAAGACGACAACGGTTCAGATGTTGGAGGCGATGCTGCGTGCTGACGGGCTGCGGGCCGCCGCTGCCGGCAACGTCGGGTTGCCCATGTGCGAGGTGGTGATGGACCCCGACCCCTTCGACGTCCTCGCGGTGGAGCTGTCCTCCCACCAGCTGCACTGGTCGAGCACCCTGTCGGCGCACTCCGCGACCGTGCTCAACGTCGCACCGGACCACCTGTCCTGGCACGGCGACGTGGAGAGCTATACCGCGGCGAAGGCAAAGGTCTACGAGCGCTGTCAGGTCTCCGCCGTCTACAACGTCGACGCTTCGCCCTCGCGGAGGCTGGTAGAGGAGGCCGAGGTCGTCGAGGGCTGCCGCGCCATCGGCTTCACCTTGGGCATTCCCTCCGTCGGGATGATCGGCCTGGTCGAGGATGTCCTCGCCGACCGTGCGTTCATCGAGGGACGTGACCGTAACGCGGCCGAGCTCGCCCGGGTGGCTGATGTGAGCAGCGGCGCCCCGCATAACGTCGCCAACGCCTTGGCAGCGGCAGCCCTCGCGCGTTCCTTCGGCGTTGCGGCGGACGCCGTACGCCGAGGGCTGCAAGGGTTCGAGCTCGACCGTCACCGGATCGCCGAGGTGGGCGACCTCGACGGGGTCAGGTACGTCGACGACTCCAAGGCGACCAACTCTCATGCGGCGCTCGCCTCGTTGCAGGCATTCGACACCGTGGTCTGGGTGGCCGGCGGCTTGGCCAAAGGAGCGAGCTTCGACGAGCTTGTCAAGGAATCGGCGAGCCGACTGCGCGGCGTCGTTCTCCTTGGTGCGGATCGTGCGCTGATCTCGGCTGCGCTTTCGCGACACGCTCCGGATGTCCCCGTGATCGAGGTGTCAGACACCGAGACTGGGGTGATGGAGCGCGCGGTCCACGCGGCAGCATCGCTCGCCCAACCGGGTGACACGGTGCTGCTGGCGCCGGCCTGCGCGTCCCAGGACCTGTTCGCGGACTACGCGGCCCGCGGAGATGCGTTCGCTGCCGCAGTGCGGTGGCTTCGCGAACGCTGAAGCTGGCCGTGGTTCGACATCTGACACGAGAAGGGCCGACGTGGCGACCACGACAAGGGAGGCAGGTAAGGCGCGTGGGGCGTCGGGCGACAGCTTTGCGACCGCGCTCAAGCGCACCCTCGACCGGCCGCTCACGTCGTACCACATCGTCCTCGGAGTGACCGGTCTGCTGCTGTGCCTGGGGTTGCTGATGGTGCTCAGCGCCTCGAGCGTGTCATCGCTGCGTGAGTACGGGAGCTCATACGCGATCTTCGCACGCCAGGCCATGTGGGTGGCGATCGCGGTGCCCGTCGCCTGGGTGACGTCACGGCTGCCCCACCGCGCCGTCCGGGCAATGTCGTGGCCAGCACTGCTCGTGTCCGCAGGTCTGATCGCCATGACCTATCTGCCGGGTTTCGGGGTTCTCGTCAACGGCAACCGGAACTGGATCTCCTTCGGTGGGCCGTTCCAGCTGCAGCCGTCGGAGCTTGCGAAGCTGGCGCTCGTGCTGTGGCTTGCCGACGTCTATGCCCGCAAGGGCAGGCTGCTGCGTGAGTGGCGGCATCTGATCGTGCCGATGGTCCCGGTGTCGGTGGTCGTGGTCGGGCTCGTTGTCGCCCAAGGCGACCTCGGGACGGCTCTCGTCCTGTTCGCGATCGTCCTGGGCATGCTGTGGGTCGTCGGCGCTCCAGCCCGGCTCTTCACCGGGGCATTCCTCATCACGTTGGTGACGGCCTTCGCACTCGCCGCGACCGAGCGGGAGCGGGTCGCCCGGCTCACGAGCTTCGTCGACCCGATCTCGGAGTACGGCGCCAACGGGTGGCAGGCCAGCCACGGCTTCTTCGCGCTGGCCACGGGTGGTCTGTGGGGGCGTGGGATCGGTGCGAGCAGCCAGAAATGGGGCGGGCTCCCCGAGGCCCACACCGACTACATCTTCGCGATCATCGGCGAGGAGTTCGGGCTCTTCGGCACGTTGGTCGTGCTCGCGCTCTTCGCGGCTCTCGCCTACGCCGGAATCCGGATCGCGGCCCGCACCAAGGATCGGTTCGTTCGCTTCGCGTCGGCCGGCATCGTCGTGTGGCTGCTGTCGCAGGCGCTCATCAACATCGGCATGGTGCTCGGCCTGCTGCCCGTCGTCGGCATTCCGCTCCCGCTCATCTCCTACGGCGGCTCCGCACTCGTACCGACCCTCGTCGCGCTGGGGCTCCTGATGTCCTTTGCTCGCCATGAGCCCGGCGCTCCAGCGGCGCTGCGAGCTCGTCGTCGTACCCGATGGCCCGTCTCGGGCCGGACGTGACAGCGGGCAGCCGGTGATGCGCATCCTGCTCGCCGGAGGAGGCTCCGCAGGTCACACCTCGCCCCTCATCGCAACTGCCGACGCCTTGCTCCGCAAGGCGTCTGACGTCGACATCACCTGTCTCGGCACCGCACGCGGGCTCGAGACCAGGGTCATCCCTGACGCCGGATACCGGCTCGAGCTCATCCCACCGGTCCCACTGCCCAGGCGGGTCTCGCTCGACCTCGCGCGCGTGCCGGGGCGGCTGCGCGGTGCCGTCTCTGCGACCCGTGCCATCGTCGAGCGCGTCGAACCAGATGTCATCGTCGGCTTCGGGGGGTACGTGTGTATGCCCGCGTACGTCGTCGCACGCAGGAAGAAACTTCCCCTCGTCATCCATGAGGGAAACGCGTTGCCGGGCGTCGCCAACCGCTTCGGGGCCCGGTTGTGCACCGACCTGGTCGCCACGTCTTTCCCTAATACCAAGCTACCCAACGGTCGCTTCATCGGGCTTCCGATCCGCCGCGCAATCTCGACTCTCGACCGGGCTGAGCTGCGGGCGCTCGCCCGCGAGCACTTCGGCCTCCTGCAGGATGCCCCGACGCTCCTGGTCACGGGCGGGAGCCAAGGTGCCCGGCGCATCAACCACGCCGTCGCGGGTGCCGCGTCCGACTTCGCTGCCGCGGGAGTGCAGGTGCTCCACGTCAAAGGGCCACGAGGCGACGTTCCGCTGGGTCCGGTCGGGGCCGGCCAGGTCCCGCCCTACGTCGTCGTGCCCTTCGTGGACCGGATGGAGCTGGCCTACGCGGCGGCAGACGCGATGGTCGGCCGAGCGGGGGCCAACTCGGTCACGGAGGCGGCCGCCATCGGCCTGCCGGCTGTCTTCGTGCCTCTCCCTATCGGCAACGGCGAGCAGGCGCTCAACGCCGAGGCGGTCGTGGAGGCAGGTGGCGGCGTCCTCGTCGCCGATGCGGAATTCACTCCTGACTGGGTGCGCCGGACCCTTCCGGGCCTGTTGCTCGACTCTGCCCGCCTGCACTCGATGAGCGAGGCGGCTGGGAGCCTGATCCGCCGGGACGCCGACGAGCTGCTCGCGGACATGATCATCGCGGCGGCGACTCGATGAGGGTGGAGGTCCCGCAGCACATCGAAGCCGCGGAGGACCTCGGCCGCGTGCACTTCGTCGGAGTCGGTGGCGCGGCACTCTCCGGTCTAGCGCGCATCATGGTGGCTCGCGGCGTCACGGTCTCGGGCAGCGACCGAGCCGACTCCTCGATGCTCAGATCCCTCGAGGAGCTGGGAGTCAGGTGCTGGGTCGGTCACGAGGCACAGCAGGTGGAGGGTGCGGACACGGTCGTCGTCTCCACCGCCATACCCGAGGACAACCCAGAGGTAGTGCGTGCTCGTGACCTCCGGCTACGGCTCTGGCCACGGTCTGCGGCTGTCCAGTCAGTCCTGGTCGGGCGGCGCAGCGTCGTCGTGACCGGCACCCACGGCAAGACGACGACCACATCCATGCTCGCCACCGCCTTGCTGGCAACGGGCGCAGACCCGTCGTACGCGATCGGATCAACCCTCAACGCGTCGGGTCTCAATGCCGCGGACGGTAGCGGCGACATCTTCGTGGTCGAGGGAGATGAGAGTGACGGCGCGATCCTGACCTATACGCCCGTCGCAGCTGTCGTCACCAACGTCGACGTCGACCATCTGGACCACTTCGGGTCGCCAGCGGCGTACGTCGCCGTCTTCGCGGAGTTCCTCACGCGTATCCAGCCAGCCGGCTTCCTCGTCAGCTGCGTTGACGACCCGGGAGCTGCCAGGCTCGCCGACCTGGCCCGCCGACGAGATCTCACGGTTGTGCAGGCGGGGTTCGGCGACCACTGCGACGTGCGTGCGGTGGACGTGCGTCTTTCCGGCGGCGGATCGTCGTTCGGCGTCTGGAGAGCAGGTGCGCCTCTCGGAGCCGTCGAGATCCAGGTCCCCGGCCGCCACTACGTCATCGACGCGGTCGCGGCGATGGCCGCAGGACTGCAGCTGGGCTTCGACTTCGGCCCACTGGCCGCTGGTCTCGAGGGCTTCGTGGGCACCGGTCGTCGGATGGAGCTGAAGGGCACCCGAGACGATGTCCGCGTGTATGACAGCTACGCACATCACCCCGTTGAGATCGCCGCCGACCTAGCGGCGGCCCGCGCGATCGCCGGAGTCGGACGCATCGTCGTATGCTTCCAGCCGCATCTCTTCAGCCGCACCAAGCAGTTCGCGGAGCAGATGGGTGAGGCGCTGGGGGCTGCCGACGAGGTCGTCGTGATGGACGTCTACGCCTCCCGAGAGGACAGGGACCCGTCGGTGAGCGGAGCCACCGTGGCCGACCGGGTGCCGCTGCCCGCGGCAGCTGTGGAGTTCGTGCCCGAGTGGTCGGCCGCCGCGCCTGCGGTTGCTCGTCGGGCGTCACCCGGCGATGTCGTGCTCACGCTCGGTGCCGGTGACGTGACGCGGGTCGGCCCGTTGGTCATGGATCTCCTCGGTGCCAGGTGGGAGGGGACGGTATGAGGCACAGACTGGCCACGTCGGCGCGGTTCCTGCGCCGGCAGTGGCAGCGGCGACTCGCTGCCTGGCGACCCACGTTGATCGCGGCAGCCGTCCTCGGGGCGATCGCGTTCGCGGGTTGGGTCGTGTTCCTCTCGAGCTGGCTCGCCGCCGACCAGGTGCAGGTGGCGGGGACGCGCACAGTCTCCGCAGAGCGGGTCATCGCCGCCGCAGACATCCGCACGGGCACACCGCTCGTGCGCGTCGACCTCGATGCCGTCAACCGCAAGGTGGGCGCGATCCCCGCCGTCGCCAGCGTCGCGACGCACCGTTCGTGGCCGCACACCCTGACGATCACCGTCATCGAACGCAGCCCGGTGGCGACGGTGCACCGGCAGGGTGGATGGTGGGTGCTCGACGTCGAGGGGACTCTCTACCGCAAGGACCGGGTGCGTGACCCGGCACTTGCCGTTGTCGAGTACCGCGGAGACGACGACAGGGTCGCGCTGCGTGAGATCGCCGCCGTCGCCACCACCCTTCCCGGTGAGATACGCGCGCAGACGCAGCGCATCACAGCCTCCTCGATGGACTCCATCGCGCTGCAGCTGCGCGATGGCAGGCAGGTCGTTTGGGGCAGCTCGGCGGAGTCTGAACGTAAGGTCCAGGTTCTGTTGCTGCTGCTGGAACGACCCTCCGCGGTGTATGACGTCAGTGTCCCGGGGCAGCCGACGACGTCGGGTCGGCCACCTCGTGGCTGAAGACAATAGCGCGTGTCGGTTGCCGACTGTGGGCGCGGTGACCTAGGTTGAGCACACCATGAGATGACGAGTAGGGTAACCCTCAACTCAAGGTTCAGTCCTTACGTCTCGCGGCTTCCCCGCAGCCGCCAGTAGTCGGCAGCGTAGGTCCGGCACCAGTTCATCCCAGCGAGAGGCATGTCGTGGCAGCACCGCAGAACTATCTGGCGGTCATCAAGGTTGTAGGTATCGGCGGCGGTGGGGTCAATGCCGTCAACCGGATGATCGAGGTCGGACTCCGAGGCGTGGAGTTCATCGCCATCAATACCGACGCTCAGGCGCTGCTCATGAGCGACGCCGACGTCAAGCTCGACATCGGTCGAGAGCTGACGCGGGGGCTCGGTGCGGGTGCCGACCCCGGGGTGGGGGGACAGGCAGCCGACGACCACAGCGAGGAGATCGAAGAGGTGCTCAAGGGTGCCGACATGGTCTTCGTCACCGCCGGTGAGGGCGGTGGGACCGGCACGGGAGGAGCGCCTGTCGTGGCACGGATCGCCCGCTCGATCGGTGCCCTGACCATCGGTGTCGTGACCCGACCGTTCGCTTTCGAGGGCCGGCGTCGCGCGAACCAGGCAGAGGAAGGCATCGCCGGTCTGCGAGAGGAAGTCGACACCCTCATCGTCATCCCCAACGACAGGCTGCTCTCGATCTCCGACCGCAGCGTCAGCGTCCTCGATGCTTTCAAGCAGGCGGACCAGGTACTGCTCCAGGGCGTATCGGGGATCACCGACCTGATCACCACCCCCGGACTCATCAACCTCGACTTCGCTGACGTCAAGGCAGTGATGGCCAACGCGGGTTCGGCGCTGATGGGGATCGGGCGCGCCAATGGTGACGACCGCGCTGTGGTCGCGGCCGAGATGGCGGTGTCCAGCCCGTTGCTCGAGGCGTCGATCGATGGCGCCCATGGCGTCCTGCTGTCGATCTCGGGCGGCTCCGACCTCGGTCTCTTCGAGATCAACGAGGCCGCAGCGCTGGTGTCTCAGGCGGCTCACGCCGAGGCGAACATCATCTTCGGTGCGGTCATCGACGACGCACTCGGAGACGAGGTCCGTGTCACGGTGATCGCAGCCGGGTTCGACGGGGGCATGCCCAAGCGGCGGGACCAGAGTCAACCAGCGCTTCGCCGAGACACTGCACCACCGCAGCCTGCTGCCCCCCCTCCTCCTCGGACTCAGCCCCCGGCAGCAGGCAACCTCGGCACGGCCCCGACGACTCCGGCCGCGAGCAGTGGCAAGATCGAGCCCGGCAAGCAGACTGCGGCACCGGCGAAGCAGCCGCGTGCGATCCCGTTCGACGACAACGAAGACCTCGACGTCCCCGACTTCCTCAAGTAGCCGGTGTTCTCGAGCCGCGACCGCGTGAGGTCGACCTCTCGTCGCTCGTCGGGTGTCGTCGATGTCGCCTTCACCGACCGTCAGGGCGGTGTGAGCGCGTTCCCTTTCGACAGTCTCGACCTCAGCAGGTCTCGGCAGGACCGGGACGAAGAGCTGACGGCCAACCTCGAGCTGGTGGCAAGCGGCTTCGATGTCGCCGGGTTTGCCAGCATGCGGCAGGCGCACGGCGCAGACGTTCGCGTGGTGGATCGCGCCGGCCC
>Ga0136622_10000242_pt1 | contig 21716 bp, 17 predicted proteins | sample AntDrymUQ4482106_2_FD_104803 | JGI IMG/M metagenome (GOLD analysis project Ga0136622, IMG submission 104803) | Polar desert sand microbial communities from Dry Valleys, Antarctica - metaG UQ448 (21.06) | ecosystem: Environmental > Terrestrial > Soil > Desert | place: Antarctica: Dry Valley...
ATCACGGTGATCGACACTCCCGGTTACATCGACTTCTCCGGGGATGCCCGCGCTGCGCTGCGGGCAGCCGACCTCGCTCTGTTTGTCGTTTCCGGCGTTGACGGCGTCGAGGTGCAGACCGAAATCCTCTGGCGGGCCGCTGAGGAAGAGGGGATTCCGCGGGCAGTCATCATCAGCAAGCTTGACCGAGAGCGTTCGTCGTTTACACGCGTCTTGGCCCAGCTCAGGGACACTTTCGGCAAAAGGATCGCTCCCGTGCAAGTGCCGATCGGCGCGGAGAACGAACTGCGAGGGGTGGTGCGGGTGGTCTCGGGACGGTCCTTTCTCTACGGCCCGGACGACCGCACCGGCACGTTGACCGAAAGCCCTCCGGCCGATGTGTCAGACCTCGTCGCCTCGACTCGTGAGGCGTTGATCGAGTCAGTCGTCGAAACCGATGACGCCTTGATGGAGAAGTATTTCGAAGGCGAGCTGCCTGACGCCGCCACCATCGTCACGACGGTGCACCAAGGTATGTTGAAGGGGGAGATCTTCCCGGTGTTGGTGGCATCGGCAGCTCGTCGCATCGGCGTCGACACCCTCTGCGAATTCCTCACCGACTTCGCCCCGAATCCGCTCGAACGGACGTTGCCACCGATCGCCGCCGGGGAAGCAATTCCGATCGAGCCAGATGGTCCCGCCCTGGGCTACGTCTTCAAGACCATCTCTGATCCGTTTGTGGGTCGAATCTCGTTGTTTCGGATCTATTCCGGAGCAGTTAAAGCTGACGACGACTTGCAAATCCATACCGCCGACGGCAGTAACGGGCATGCCCGCATGCATAACCTTTTCTATCTCATGGGCAAGGACCATGTCGACACTAAAGAGGTGTCGTGTGGCGAGATCGGAGCAGTGGCCAAGCTCGAGAACCTCACCGCCGGGGCCACGATCCATGGACCGGGGGTGGCCACGATCCTCAAACCGGTTTTGTTCCCCAATCCGGTCACCGAGCTGGCGATCTCACCCAAGAGCCAGCACGACGAGGAGAAGCTCTCCACTGCTCTCCATCGCATCCTCGACGAGGATCCGACCCTGCGAGTGGATCGCAAACCCGAGACGGGCGAGACCGTTCTCGCCGGCTTAGGCGATGTCCATCTCGACGTCACCCTGGCCCGCATCCATCGCAAGTTCGGGGTTGAAGTCGCAACGACCGTGCCCAAAGTGCCTTACCGGGAAACGATCACCTCGATCGCCGACGCCGAGGGCAAACACAAGAAGCAGACCGGCGGGCGAGGACAGTATGGGGTGGCTAACGTCAAGTTCAGCCCGCTGCCGCGCGGCTCCGGATATGAGTTCGTCGACGCCGTCAAGGGCGGCTCGATCCCTCGACAATTCATACCCGCGGTCAACAAAGGAATCCAGGAGGCGCTCCAAAGAGGCGTCCTTGCCGGGTACCCCGTGGTCGACGTGGTTGCCGAGGTCTTCGACGGGAAGTTCCACAACGTCGACTCCGATGAGCTTTCGTTTCGCATGGCGGGGATTCAGGCCTTTAGGGCCGCAGCCTCCGACCTGAGGCCGGTGTTGCTCGAACCGATCATGCACCTCACTATCCGGGTGCCCGACGATCACACCGGCGACATCATGGGAGACGTCAACAGCCGGCGTGGCCGGGTGCTCGGCGTCGACTCGGACGGCGGCAGCCGCGTGGTCGAGGCTGAGGTACCGATGGTGGAGATTCAGCACTATGCCGCCGAGTTGCGTTCGATGACGAGCGGCCGGGGCACGTTCGAGGTGCGGTTCGACCACTACGCGGAAGTGCCCCATCAGGAGGCCCAAAAGGTGATCAGCGCCAACAGCCAGAAGGACGAGTAATGGCTGAAGCCATCCTCCGCTTTGAAGACAAGGAAGTGGAGCTGCCCGTCGTCGAGGGGAGCGAAACCGAGCGAGGCCTCGACATCTCGCGACTCGCCGCCGAAACGGGGCTTTTCACCATCGACCGCGGGTTTGGGAACACGGCCGAGAGCCAGAGCAGCGTGAGCTTCATCGACGGGGAGAAGGGCATCCTCCGTTATCGGGGCTATCCGATCGAGCAACTGGCCGAGGGGGCTTCGTTCTTGGAGGTGGCTTATCTCCTGTTGAACGGCGTCCTCCCTAGCCAACCCTTGCTGACCGAGTTTGAGGACGCGATCACACGCCACACGCTTTTGCGCGAAGACATGAAAAAGCTCTTCGAGGCTTTCCCGCACAATGCCCACCCGATGCAGATCTTGGCCTCGGCGACGTCAGCGCTCGCCACCTATTACCCCGATGCTCTCGATCCCGCCGATCCCGAAGCGGTCGAGGTGTCGGCCAGGCGCTTGCTCGCCAAGGTGCCCACCATGATCGCCTGGCTCTATAAGTACAAAGTGCATCAGCCATACGTCTACCCCCGCAACGATCTCGATTACGCGGCCAACTTCCTCCACATGGTGTTCTCGGTTCCCGCCGAGCCATATCACCACGATCCGGTCGTGGCGGCTGCCCTCAATGTGTTGCTGATTCTCCACTCCGACCACGGACAGAACTGCTCGGCGACGGCAGTCCGCCTGGTCGGATCGGGCGATGCCAACATCTTCAGCTCTGTGTCGGCCGGCATCCATGCCCTTTCCGGCCCGTTGCACGGAGGGGCTAACCAGGAAGTATTGGAGATGCTCGAGGAAATGGCCGAGGAGGGCGGCGACGTCTCCAAGTTCGTCGCTCGGGCGAAGGACAAAGAAAACCCGTTCCGGCTCATGGGTTTCGGGCATCGCATCTACAAGAACTTCGACCCACGAGCAAAGATCATCAAACAGGCTGCCGCGGACGTCCTGGCCAAGCTGCACATCGACGACCCCCTCCTCGAGATCGCCCAAGAGCTGGAGCAGGTAGCGCTCTCCGACGATTACTTCATCGAGCGCAAGCTCTATCCGAACGTCGACTTTTACTCCGGGATCATCTACCGCGCCCTCGGCTTTCCCACCGACACGTTCACGGTCCTCTTCGCGCTCGGCCGGCTGCCCGGCTGGCTAGCGCAGTGGAAAGAGCTCCACGCCGACCCCAAGATGAAGATCTACCGCCCCCAACAGGTCTACGTCGGCGAGACCAAACGCGACTACGTGCCGATCTCCCAGCGCTAATCATTCCGTTTCTCCCCCCTCCGGGGGGAGAAACCGAGGTGATAATCACCCTTCGGGGATTATCACCTCTGGCAGCCGGCGCGGAGGGCGGTGGCGTCGAGCTCTTGGGCCAAATGGATGGCGGCGAGCTCGTTGACGACGTTGACCTGTGCGGCGTTTATCCAATAGCCAGCGGCTGAAAACCTTTCGACCAGGAATTGGGTCTCGGCGGCGAAGTTGGTGTTGAATCCGGCGACCGTCTGGGCGGTGTAGGTGGCCGTTTCTTCAAGGTACTTGGCCCACACCTCGTCTTGGTCCTCCTCGGGAATTCCGACCAGCGGGTGGATCACGGGGCCCGAGTCGAGTGACGCCCGATCCGCCAGGTAGGTGTTGATCCCATCAGCCGCGGCAAACGCCCGGGTGCAAACCGATTCGTCGACCTCGGTCGAGACGACACGTCTGGGGAGGACGAAATAGGTCACGGCAACACCGGCGGCGAGCCCGGACAAGAGAACAGCGAGCCACCGCCCATGGCCGCCCAGCCCCAATTTCATTGCGGTCAATCTAAAGGGAGCTGCTCCGTGTATACAGACCCGATTTGGTTCCCGTCGACCCCGTCGATCACGACCAGAGCGCGGGCGGCCGGCGGCTCGGCCGCGTCGTAGAGCACCACATGCCAAAGCGGGCGCGAGCGCCAACCAGAGAAGATGATCGCCGCCGACGCCTGTCCGATGGGGAACGGTGCGGCCCCGGCTGCCGCCGCCAGCGCTTCGTCAGCCCCCAGATTCAGAGGCCAGGCGGCTCGGAGATGCCAGAGTCCGAGAACCGCAACCAGGCTCCAACGCCAATCGCGTAACGCGACCGCGAGGGCGACGGCCAGCCCCAGATAGATGAACGCAGCGGTACGCCGACGAAGAGGGGAAGGGAACCGATAGGGACCCACCGAAGCCGAGTCGAGGTCCGCGGGGACCTGGGCGGCCTCCGCTGTCTCGGCCGGGATGTGAATGCCGTCCACGATCTAAACCTCCGGTGGTCGACATGACTCGATGATCTCGGACATTGCCTCGCTGAGCGGGACTCCTCGCCGATCCTTGTCCTCGCCGTAACGGCGCATGCCGACCGTGTTGGCTTCGACATCCTTGTCCCCGACCACCGCCAAAAAGGGACGCTTCTGAGTCAACGACCTCCGGATCTTCTCCCCCAAGGTGTCGTTCGAATAGTCGACCTCCACGCGGAGACCTTGCTCCTTGAGCGCATCTCGCACCGTTTCGGCATAGTCGAGATGTCGCTCGGCGACCGGCAAAACCTCGACTTGGACCGGCGCCAACCACCCGGGGAACGCGCCGGCATGATGTTCGATGACCACCGCAAGAAAACGGTCGAGCGAACCGGCCTTGGCGCAATGGATCATGTAGGGCACGACCGGCTCGTTCTCGGTGCTCACATAGCTGAGTCCGAACCTTTCTGGATTGTTGAAGTCAACCTGGATCGTCGAGCACTGCCAGCGACGGCCAATGGCGTCGCGGACGTGGATGTCGATCTTCGGTCCGTAAAAGGCGCCCTCCCCTTCGGCGATCCGATAGCTGAGCCCGACATTTTTGAGCGTCGCTTCGAGCGCCCTTTCCGCTTCCTCCCAGCGGTCGATCGGACCTACGGACTTCTCGGGCCGGGTGGAAAGGTCGGCTTCGAACTCCGCGAAACCGAAGTCACTGAGCCATTTGGTGACGAACTCGAGATGCATGGCCAGTTCGTCCGCCAATTGATCGGGGCGACAGAAAGTGTGCGAATCGTCCTGGGTTAGTCCCCGCACTCGCAGCAGGCCATGCAATACCCCAGACCGCTCTTGGCGATACACGCTGCCTAGTTCTGAATAGCGCAAGGGCAGCTCGCGGTACGAACGCGCCCGGCTGCGGTAGATCAGGATGTGGAATGGACAGTTCATCGGCTTCACGCGGTAAAACTCGTCCTCGTCGACTTCCAGACGGGGGAACATGTTGTCGGCGTAGTAGTCAAGATGTCCCGAGATCTCCCAGAGGAGCTCGCGGGCCAGGTGGGGGCTGTAGACAAACTCAAAGCCGTAGCGCTCGTGCATTCGACGGGAATGATCCTCGGCTACCTTCCGCAGCATCCCTCCCCGCGGATGCCAGACCGCGAGCCCAGGACCAAGCTCGCGGGGGAAGGAGTAAAGGTCGAGCTCCGCTCCGAGCTTGCGATGATCGCGTCGTTCGGCCTCCTCCAGCCGGTGAAGATGATCCGCCATCGCCTTCGGCGACTCCCAGGCGGTGCCATAGATCCTTTGCAATTGCTGTCGCTTTTCGTCGCCTCGCCAATAGGCACCGGCACTGCGCAGGAGCTTGAAGGCGAAAAGCTTGCCGGTTGCGGGGACATGGGGCCCCCGGCATAGGTCGATAAATTCGAGGTTGCGGTACACCGTTCCCCACGGACCATCGGCTTGGTCGATCCCGACTTCAGCCGCATCAACGGAGTCGATGATCTCGAGCTTCAAGGTTTGATCGGCGAACAACGCTCGCGCTTCCGCTTGGCTCACTTCGACTCGCTCGAACGGTTGGTCGGCTGCGACGATCTCGTGCATGCGCGTTTCAATGGCTGCCAGATCCTCGGGAGTGAAGGGACGCCCGATGTCGAAGTCGTAATAGAAACCGTCCTCGATCGCCGGACCCATCCCAAACTGGGCTCCCGGAAAAAGCGACAGCACCGCCTGGGCCAGGATGTGGGCCGCCGAATGCCGGAGGATGTGACGTCCTTCGTCGCTTTGGGCGGTTATGACTCGAAACCGACCGCCCGCCGGGAGCGGGCGTCCAAGGTCGAGCAATTGGTCGTCAAGCGCGACCGCCACCGCCGCCGCGGCAAGGCGAGGGCCGATCGAGGCGGCCACGTCGGCGCCAGTCACCCCGGCCGGGTGGCTGATCACTTTCCCATCGGGATACAGAAGTTCAAGGTCCAAAAGGCTCTTCCAACTGGCTGGAAACCGGAAGGGTACCCAGGCGACCTAGCGCCCTGGATTGCAATTTCCCATCAAAGATCGGTCGACGCGATGCGAGAACTAATCCATTCGCTGGCCGACGCCGTTCGCTAAGCGCGAAATCCACCAATCTCCTCGACGCCTTTCATACCCTTGCCAGAGAGCGAGGAGGTTTCAGTTGCTAGAAGCATTGCTGGCGGCCACCGCCACATCAGGGCTTTTTGTCCTAGCTCGCGGCCAACGTCGTTCACTTGCTACCGATGAGCGGGTCGTCGAGTACGCAGTTTTGGATTTGAGCGACGAAGACCTGCCCTGTCCTTGGTGCTACTCCCAAACCGCGGAAGGCGACACCCGGTGCCGCAGTTGCGGACGTAAGTTTGGCTAGAGGGTCTTGAGCAACGTCTGATCGACATTGTCAAGAAAGAATCCGAGGCTGCGATAAAGCCGTAATGCTCGGTGGTTGTCGGCATCGACGTACACACAAGCCTGTTTGCATCCAAGCTCCTCCAACCGGCGCAGCCCCTCGAGTATCAAAGCCCGGCCCAACCCGCTTCCCTGAATGGCGGGATCGACCGCGACCACGTAGATCTCACCTTGTTGGTCAAGAGCCTTCAACCAGTTGAAGCCCACAAGCGCGCTTCCTCTCCAGGCCATCAGCAGGTTCTCGGGTGAGAACCAATCCTGCTCCATGCGCTCCGCAAGCTCCTCGGGACCCCAAGTGCCATTCTCGGGATGCCGAGCAAATGCCATGCGGTTGAGCCGAATCCAGTCGCTTTCGTCTTCGCCAAGGCGAAAGGGTCGAATGACGATCCCGTCCGGATGGTCGGGCTGTTCTCGCACCGGAAAGTCCAGCGCCAGCCGAAGCAGTTGACGCTCCTCGGCAAACCCGAGGGCGATCGCAGACGCGACGATGCCGGGATGAAAGATCCACAATCGCAACGCTTTGCCACCTTCCGATCGGGCAAGTTCGGAGACCCCTTCGAGCATTTGCGAGTAGGCCTCCGGTTGGCGGTGGCTTGGGGCCACCACCAACTCTGCGACGTGGCGACCGGCGCCATCGACCGCGAGAGGAGCGAACGCCACGAGACGGCCGTCCTCCCATCCGCCCAGCCCGGCGATCCCGGCTTGAGGACGGTGGAGGGCGAGATACTTGTGCTCACCGATGGCCGGATGACCCTCGGTGATCCCGATCGCTTCGATCAACTCGTGGATCGCCTCGCGGTGCTGAGGCAGCCATGCCGGGGCAACGTCCATAGGGCTGACGGTACATGGCGGATTTCGCGCCTTCTCCTAAGCTTTCCCATCCAATGATTTCCGACCGATCTCGCATGGGCGGTGCTGGTCGATGAGTGCGGTTGGCTTGGTCCTCGGGGGCGGGGGTATCACCGGGGCCGCCTATGAGATGGCGACGCTGATGGCGGTTGAGCTGGCGACGGGCTGGAATTGCAATTACGCCGATGTGATCGTCGGAACCTCTTCCGGTTCCTTTGTGGCCAGTTTGATTCGCCACAATCGGCTCGACCTCGACTCGTTGGTGCTCCCCACTGACGATCGCGATCAAGTTGCCGAACGCATCAAGGAGCGCATCTTCCGGCGCCGGCCGGGAGTGAAGGTGACCACCTGGATGCGGCACGGCATCCTGCCGGGAGTGCGCAAGCCGGGGCTGACCCTCCTCCTGGGGTCACCGGCTCCCTATGACAGCAACGGCTTGGCCGACTGGGTACGCGACGAGCTCGGGGCCGAAGCGGAGCTGTGGCCGTCGAAACCAACCGTGATCGTCGCCTTCGACGCGGCCAGCCGGCGCCGGACTGCGTTCGGGACCGAGCAGGCCCCTGAGATCGGCATCGCCGACGCGGTCGCCGCCTCGAGCGCGATCCCGTTGATCTTCAGGCCCTTTCCCTATCACGGCAGGGCTTACGTCGATGGCGGTGTCGCCTCCGGGACCCACGCCGACTTGGTGTTGGGCAATCATCGACCACTCGACTTGGTCTTAGTGGTCGCTCCGATGGCCGCCGATGAGGAACGCCGGGGAGCACTCCCCCATGAGCGGCTTTTTGATCGTGTCGGGCGCCGGTACCTCGATGAAGAGATCGCGATTATCAAACGACGCTGGCCCGACACGGAAGTGCTGGTGCTGAGACCGAGTCCTCAAGTTCTGGCCTCGATGCGCCCCAATCCGATGGAAGCCGAGCTCGCGGTCCCTGCGTTCGTTCGCACGCTGATCAGCATGAAAAAGACCCTTGCCCAACATGGGAACTGGAGCGTTCTCAGCCGCCATCTCGGAAGTGGCAGGAAGGCTCGGGTTCGCCAGCGCTCCTAGTGTCGATCGACCAAGTCCTTCGCCAAATTGACGACTGGCCTGTCCCCGAGGCAAGGGTGGCAGTGGTTGGGCCTAAGGGCACTGTTGCCCACCGCGGAACGTTGGAGACGAAAGGCCGTTGGGCCTCGGTGAGTAAATTGCTAACGGCGTTTGCGATCCTCATGGCGGTCCAAGACGAAGAGCTTGCCCTTGACGATCCGGCCGGTCCCGCAGGCTCGACAATCCGCCACCTCCTCGCCCACACCTCGGGGCTCCCATTTGAGGGTGAAGCTCCGGTCGCCCGGCCCGGCGCACGCCGGATCTACTCGAACACCGGCTTTGACCTCCTGGGAGACATCGCCCTCGAAGCGACGAGGCATGAATTCGACGACTATCTCAGGTGGCAAGTACTCGAGCCGCTGGGGATGGACGTCGACATAGTGGATCGTCCGTCGGCCGGTCTGAGCGGCTCTCTCCTGGACATGACGGTGTTCTCCCAGGAGCTTCTTACTCCGACCCTGCTTGGGCCTTCCCGTCTGCGCGCTGCCACCACCGTTGCTTTCCCCGGCTTGGCCGGGATCATTCCCGGTTTGGGCCGCTACGACCCCTGCGACTGGGGCTTGGGTTTTGAGATCCGCGACGGCAAGTCTCCCCATTGGACCGGTAACCAAAACTCCCCCGCTACCTACGGTCATTTCGGTGGCAGCGGCAGCTTCCTCTGGGTCGACCCCGACCGGCAGGTGGCGATGTGCGGTCTTTCTGGCCGTGTCTTCGACGATGAAAACTGGGCGATGAAGTTTTGGCCACCCCTATTTGACGCGGTCCTAGCCGAAGTCGACTAACGGCCGTTTGCCCGAGTGGGCGTGCGGGCAAGAATGCTGTATGGCGTTCGCCACCTTCAGCCGCGACCCTCTTGAGGTACCCATCGTTGCCACCGCTGTGCACAACGGACACGAGTTGCGGCCTGAGGTAGAGGAGTTGATGCTTCTCGACGCGGACACTCGCCTGCGCGAAGAGGACCCTTTTACTGATTTCTTTGCCGCCGCTTTCGAGGCGTTCGCCGTCGTCCATCGCTCGCGTTTTGAGGTTGACCTCAACCGGGTCCGGGACAGGGCTCTATACAGCGAGCCGGACGACGCCTGGGGCCTTGACCTCTGGCGAGGCGACCTCCCCGCGCAGGTCCGAAGCGAGTCGCTCCGTCTTTACGACCAGTTCTATGCCGATCTGACCCGCTTGCTCGATGAGGTCGTGGCAGCTCATGGCGGTTTCGTCCTCTACGACCTGCACTCCTACAACCATCGGCGGGGCGGAGCGGACTTTGCGACCGCTCCCGAGGCAGAGAATCCGGCGGTGAACGTCGGCACGGGGTCTGTGCCCGGCGGCTGGAACAAGGTTTCCGGAGCCTTCATCGAAGAGATGAGCCGTCACCGGCAAGGCGACAACATCCTCGACGTCCGCGAGAATGTGAAGTTCCGAGGCCAGCGGCTCGCCGGATGGGTCCATGAGCACTACGGGAAAGTTGCCTGTGCGCTCGCAATTGAGCTGAAGAAGACTTGGATGGACGAATGGACAGGAACGGTTGATTCAACTGCTCAACAGGAGCTACGGGACGCGCTTTTGGCCACCGTCGGTCCCGTGACTGAGGCGTGGAGAAGCATTGCCGGTCAGTGAGCAGGACCTCAAAGTCGATCGGCAGTTGGCGGAGATCGCCGGGCAATTGCCACTGCTCAGCTTGATGACTCCGATCAATGTGCCCGAAGCCCGTAAGGCGTTCTTTGCTGGAGACGACCCCGTCTTCATGTATCGCGACCTGCCCGACCTCGACGCGATCGCTGCCTTGTTGGATCAAGTCGATCCAACCGCGCCCGCGGACGCAACCGTCGCCCATCTGGCCGAGGCGTTGGTCAAGGAGCTGCGCCTGCGGCTCGAGCTCTTGCGCAATCGCAACACCGACCAGGCGTTATTCGTGGCTGTCGAGCTCTTCGGCCACGTCGAAGACAAGACGGTGACTGTCGCCGAAGCGATTCTGCGAGAGCCCATAGACCCAACTCCCCCGGACCGAGTCATGGGTGCCGAAGAGTTCGCGGTCGCGGCCGGAGCCGAGATTGCCCGCTATCGCGAGGTTTATCCGGAACTGACGGCCAAGGTGCATCTCAGCGATTCTCGACCAGGAGTCTTGGTCGAAGCTGGCAACCTCTATGTGGGAAAGGGCACGCGGATCGCGGCCGCCCATGCACCGGGTTTGCTCGCCCATGAGGTGGGGACTCACATCCTCACCTTCGCCAACGGACAGTCCCAACCGCTGCAAATGCTCTCGTTCGGTTTGGCGGGATACGACGAGTTGCAAGAAGCCCTGGGAGTCCTGGCTGAGCATCTCATAAGCGGTCTCTCATTTGCGCGCCTGCGCACGTTGGCATTTCGAGTAATCGCTGCCCACTTACGGAGTCGCGGCATATCGTTTCGTGAAGCCCATGAAGAACTGGTCGCGATAGGCAGCCCACGACCGGAAGCTTTCACGACCGTGATGAGGGCGTTCCGTGGCGGCGGGTCGACCAAAGACGCCATCTATCTGCGGGGCTTGGTGAGACTCTTCGAGCATGTCCAGGCTGGTCTCGATCTCGAGTCGCTCTATCTCGGCAAGGTCAGCTTCGAAGCCGTACCGCTCGTCGCTGAGCTGATGACCCGAGGTGTGCTGACGAGCGGCCCTCTCAAGCCCCGGTTCTTGGATGAGGTAGACGCTCAAAAAAGAGTGCAGGAAATTAGGAACGGAAGAGCCGTCATCGACCTCGGAGGCCGAGCCGCATGAAGGTTGGTTTTGTCGTGAGCCAAGTTGCGACCGAGTTACCGCAATACACCACTATCCGGCTGGCAATGGCGGCCCGTAACCGCGGTCACGACGTTTGGTTGATTGGCGTCGGTGAATTAGCCCAGGACTCCCAAGGCAAGATCGTGGCCGATGCCGCCGGGCCGTCCGCCAAGACGTATCGGTCGTTAAAGGCGTTTCTCGACGATGTTCAGGGCCAAGAGCGGGGAACCAACGAGAAAATCGTGGTCGACGAGCTCGACGTATTGATGCTACGGAACGATCCCACCGAGGATGCCATTGATCGACCGTGGGCACAGACCTCGGGAATCCTGTTCGGACAAGTGGCGGCGGCCCACGGCGTCATCGTCGTGAATGATCCGGCCCATCTCGCCGATGCCGTGAACAAGACCTACTTCCAACATTTCCCCGACGCGATTCGACCGCACACGCTCATCTCCCGCAACGATTCCGATATCAAGGAGTTCATCAAGTCCTGCAACGGCAAGGCTGTGCTCAAGCCATTGCAGGGTTCTGGCGGCCAGGGCGTGTTTCTTGTGACGGGAAAGAAGGATCAGAACGTCAACCAAATGATCGAAACCTTGACCCGAGACGGTTATGTCGTTGCTCAGGAGTTTCTCAAGGATGCCATTAAGGGCGATGTTCGCCTATTTGTAATGAACGGCGAACCGCTGATGGTCAATGGCCGATATGCGGCGTTCCGACGAGTACCTACCGGAACCGACCTGCGTTCCAACATGCATGTCGGCGGGGAAGCCAAAGCCGCGGTCGTGACTGACGGGATGTTGGCCTTGGTCGAGATGGTGAAGCCCAAGCTGGTCCAGGACGGGATGTTCCTCGTCGGCCTCGATGTGGTGGGAGAGAAGCTGATGGAGGTCAATGTCTTCAGCCCGGGTGGTCTGGGCAGCGCTGGCAAGCTGAGCGAGCTCGACTTCGCTCGCCCGGTCATTGAATCGCTCGAGCACAAAGTCGCGCTCCGAGCGGCCTATGGCCGTTCGCTCCGCAACGTCACCCTGGCCACCCTTTAGGCCAACCACTAACCGAACCTAAGGTTTGGGTGGTGGTATAGCCACCAAAATCGCCTTAGGTTTTGGGAAAGTAAGGTCACAATCGTGCTGACCGACCGCCTATCCAGCCCCCTCGAAAAGATGAAGCCTCACTACACCGTGGTGGTGGTGGGATCGGGGTACGGAGGCTCGATCGCGGCGTCACGGCTGTCCCGGGCAGGACAAGATGTGTGCGTCCTCGAGCGGGGCCGGGAGATCCGTCCGGGCGAGTACCCCGACACCAACTGGGAGGCGACCAGGGAGTTCCAGATGGACTTGCCGGGCCGCCGTGTGGGATCCCGAACAGGGCTCTATGACTTACGTGGCAACGAGGACATCAACGTGTTCATGGGCTGCGGACTTGGTGGGACGTCGCTGGTCAACGCGAACGTGTCCCTCCGTCCCGACCGCCGGGTGTTTGATGACCCACGGTGGCCGGCCGCGGTCCGTGCAGACGTGGAGGGTGAGTTGGCCGAGGCCTTCAGCAGGGCGGAGGCAATGCTCCGACCGACCCCGTACCCTGAGGATGCCCCAATCCTGAAGAAGCTGCAGGCGCTGGAACGGTCGGCGCAGGGAATGGGGGCGCGCTTTTATCGACCACCAATCAACGTGACGTTTCGGGACGGCGTCAACCACGTAGGCGTCGAGCAGAAAGCCTGCACGAGGTGCGGAAACTGCTGCTCGGGATGTAACTACGGGGCGAAGAACACCCTGCTGATGAACTATCTGCCGGACGCTCGCAACCACGGCGCGGAGATCTTCACGCAGGTTTCCGTGCGGTCGGTCGAACGGCAAGAGGGACGCTGGGTCGTCCACTATCAGGCCCTCGACTCCGGTCGCGAGCGCTTCGACGCCCCCACCCTGTTTGTCACGGCCGACCTGCTGATCCTGGCGGCCGGGGCGCTCGGCTCCACGGAGATACTCCTCCGGTCGAGGGAGGCTGGCCTGGCCGTTTCCCCCCGACTCGGCGAAGGCTTCACGGGCAACGGCGATGTCCTCGGGTTCGGATACGGCGGCCGGGACGCGATCAACGGGATCGGGTGGGGTCCGCAGCAACCGGACGTGGACCCCGACGTGGGCCCGACCATCACCGGCATCATCGACCTGCGTGATCATGATGACTTGGAGGCTGGAATGGTCATCGAAGAAGGAGCGATCCCCGGATTTCTGGCGGACATCCTGCCCGGAGCGCTGGCGGTGGCGTCTCGGATCGGGGGCATGGAGCCCGACCAAGTCACCGCCGACGACGCGGTGGACGATCAAGAGCGCGACAGCATCGTTCGGGGACCGCGTCGCGGCTCGATCCATAACACACAAACGTTCCTGGTTATGGCCCACGACGATGGGGCAGGCCGCATGTATCTCGAGGACGACCGACTCCGCATCGCCTGGCCGGCGGTAGGAGAGCAGCCGGTGTTCGCACGGGTAGACGAGGCCCTGGTGCGGGCCGTGGAACCGCTGGGAGGTTCGTTCGTCCGTAACCCGACCTGGTCACGCTCGCGGGGTTGGGACCTGGTGACCGTGCACCCGCTAGGCGGCTGCGTGATGGGCGAAGACGCCGAGCGTGGCGTAGTCGACGATCGGGGTCGCGCGTTCTCGAACGCCACAGGATCTGATGTGCACGACGGCCTGTTTGTGTGGGATGGATCGATACTCCCCCGGCCGTTGGGAGTCAATCCCCTGATCACGATCTCCGCTCTCGCTGAGCGAGCCGCCGCGTTGGTCGCCCGGGATCGCGGTTGGACCATCGACTACAGCATGACATCTGTGGCCGCCGAGAACAATCATGCCCCCGAAGGGGCCCGACCCAAGATGACGCTCCGATTCACCGAGCGCATGGCCGGTTTCCTCTCCACGCGGATGACCGACGACTTCGAGGCGGCCGATCGGCAGGGCAAAGTGGACGGCTCGACCTGCGAGTTCCTCCTGACCATTCGGAGCGAGGACCTGGAGGCGATGCTGGCCGATCCTGCGGGGAATGCCGCGATGTCTGGAACTGTCACCGCCCCCGCTCTGTCATCCTCCCCGCTCGTAGTCAGCGACGCCGTGTTCCAACTCTTCGGAACCACCGGCAACCGTAACGAACGGGAGATGCGCTACAAGATGACGCTCTCGTCGGAAGAGGGCCGGACGTTTCGGTTCGATGGTTTCAAGGCGGTCCACGACGACCCCGGCCTCGACCTGTGGGCGGACACCACCACCCTGTTCATCACCGTCCGGGAAGATGACGACAACGGGCCTGTGGTTGGGCGAGGGGTGCTGAGGATCGCCATCCCCGATTTCATCCGCCAGCTCACCACAATCACTGTGGAAGGCGCACCGAGCCTTGCCCTTCGCCTCGAGGCGCAGGCGCGGTTCGGGCGCCTGTTCGCCGGCGAGTTGTTTCGAGTCTATGGCGGCATCGCCCGCCGGACCGCGGGTGGCCGGGACCGGGCCCTGGACCCTGATGTCGAGCCGCGTAAACGGCGACCTTTGCGCGCTCCGGCACCCACCGTGCACGCATTCGATACCGAAGACGGCGTGCAGCTCCGGCTAACCCGATATCGAGGTGGTCCGAAAGGCCCAGTCGTTGTGGCACATGGGATGGCGGTCTCGAGTCGGACTTTCTCCCTGGATACGATCGAGACAAACGTGGTGGAGTTCCTGACCGCCCACGGCTATGACGTCTGGCTGTTCGATTGGCGGGCAAGCATCGACCTCCCATCCTCTCGCACGAACTTCACCGCCGACCAAGTGGCACGGTTCGATTGGCCAGCGGCCATCCGGACAGTGCAGGAGCTCTCGGGGGCAGGGACGGTTCAGGTTGTCTCCCATTGCGTCGGATCGATCACGCTCTTCATGGCTCTTTTGGCCGGGCTCGATGGGGTCCGCTCGGTGGTGACCTCCCAGATAGGCGCCCACATGATCGTGCCGACGGGGGGCCGCCTGAAGGCCGTCCTCTACCTACCGAATGTCTTAGACCGATTGGGCGTGGAATCGATGCCAGCCGAAGTCGACAAACACCCGGACTGGTTGGACCGCTTGTGGAACCGGGCGTTGCAACTTCAGCCCATCGAAGAAGAGGAACACTGCAACAGTTCAGTCTGTCATCGACTCACCTTCCTCTTCGGGCTCCTATGGGAACACGACCGTCTGAACGATGCCACCCACTCGACGCTCGGGGAGCAATGCGGGGTCGGGAACATCGACCTGTTCGAACAACTGGCGCTGATCGCCCGACGAAAACATCTGGTGATGGCGGACGGGACGGACTCGTATCTCCCGAACGTCGGGCGGCTGGCGTTCCCGATTACCTTCCTGCACGGCGCCGAAAACATCGTGTTCGAGCCGGACGGCACCGAACAATCGTTGCGCTGGCTGAGCGACGCCAACGGGTCCGAGTTTTATGCACGGCACGTTCTCGAGGGTTACGGACATCTGGACCCAATCATCGGCCGGGAGGCGGCGCGTGATGTGTACCCACTGATCGTGCAGCATTTGGAGGCAAAGTGACTCGGACTATCCCCAAGGAGACCGCATGCTCATCCTGCTAAGCGACCTACATCTGATGGACGGGACGGCCGGGATTCACCACCTCACAGCCGACGCCTTCCGTGAAGCCTTCGATGACCTGGCGAAAATCGCCAACAAGGCCAAGCCGAAAGACATCAAGATTGTGCTCCTCGGGGACATCTTCGATCTGATCCGAACCGAGCGATGGTTCGACGTTCCGCCCGAGCAGCGACCGTGGGGTTCAGCGCCTTCGGAGGCAGCTGCCCTGGACATCCTCGAGGGGGTGATCGCCAAAAACCAGGAGAGCTTCGAACTCATGGCCGGATCACTGGGCGATGTGTTCGGGTTTCCGGCGGAGCCGGAGATCGTTTTTATCCCGGGCAACCACGACCGGTTGTGCAGCATGTACCCCTCGCTTCGCCGACGGGTCCGGGAGGCCTTCGGGATGCCTGCAAGCGATGCCCCGTTCGATCATCAATACCTCGATCTCGACCACGGGGTCCTGGGTCGTCATGGCCAGGAGTGGGATGCATTCAACTTCGAAGGAAGCGAGACGTTCCGCCTACAGGAGTACACCCCCATTCCACTGGAGGACTACTTCCGGGTTCCAATCGGAGACCTACTGGCGTGCGAAGTCGCTTCGAGGATGCCGAGCGCGGTGCGGGACGCGCTCGGGGAGAACCATCCCCAGCGTGATCATCTGTACCGCCGGTTCCAGGATCTGTTCGACGTCCGACCCATGATTGCGATCATGGAGTGGCTCAACTACCAGGCGGACCGCAACGACGAGGCGGTCCAGAAAGCGGTAAACGAGGCTGTTCGCCGGGTTGGCCACGAGTTCGGTGACATCCCATTCGTGCCGGATTGGATCGACCGCCACGACCAGGCCCGCAACCCCTTCGACGAGGGGGACGTGCTCCAAATGCTGTTGTTCATCATGGACAGCATCAAGATCACGAGGTTTGACCGAAGCCTTCGACAGATCGAGGGAGCCGAGAAGGCCCAGGAAGACAAGTTCGCCCTCAAGGCAGTCGAAGACTTCCAACGCCTAGACGCCAACCCTGACCTCAAAGGGGGGATTCTCTACGCCATCTACGGCCACACGCATCAGGCCGACCAGCGGGCGGTGGGCGTGGTCGGAGAAGGTTCGAAGGAAAGGTATCGGATGTACCTCAATACCGGGACGTGGCGCCCGGTCCAGCGGCATGGCTTGTCCGGGAAGGGGTTCGTCAACTGGATGAACATCACCTACACGGTGGTGTGCAAGGCCGGCGAGGCGAACTGGGGCGGGAGGATCGAGACGTATCCAGCCTTCCAGACCTGGACCGGCGCGCTCCGGGACGTGTGAGCTCCCGGCCTGACCCAAGCGGCCGCTACACCAAGTCCATGTTGTGAGGCCCGAGTCAAGTCAAGTCTCGGTGCGGAGGACGCTAGGTGCAGATCCACACCGACGAGGGAATCACCGGCGTTGGCCGCGGATACCTTCCGGTTAAGACGGACATAGCGAACCGGGGCGATCACCCTGCGAAGCTGCCGACAACGAACGCTTCAGACGAGCCCTAATGCGGGATCGAGAGCGACTCTTCGCCAGCGGCAGCCAACGACGGTGCCGGAACACGAACATCAGAATTGTCGCAAAAAGCCCGCCGACGATCCTCGCTCCGGCCCCGTCACCTCGGACACCGTCTCTCGGTTTCGGTAATCACGGTCACGGTTTCGCTCGCTGTCGCCTATAGCAACGACGAGGTGATTAGGGGGGATCGCCCAGATCAGCCGGAAGAACCTTGGGAACTCCACTGCTTCGATGGCCGCAGCCTGAGCCGATCCAAAAACCTGAGAATTCCCCGTGTTAGAGGGTTCCGCGGGTGGGCGCTACAGGGTTCGAACCAGTGGCCTCTGCCGTGTGAAGGCAGAACGGGTCTTTCCCGTGACCAGGCCGAACTCGCAGAACGGCCGACTGACCAAGCCTTTCGCGTTCTCACCCTCTCGCACCATTTCGCACCATCTCGCTCCCCTCGCGCCCCCACCGCGCCCCGACGCATTGGCATCCGGGCACCGCAACCCGGTGAGAGTGTCGCGTTTCTAGGACCTTCGCTCACGCAGAATGCGACAGGCAATTTCTGCCTGGTCTGCTCGAAGGTGCCGGGCCGGCGTAACCCGTGATTTCTTGACATCAAGCGCCCCGGACTCGGCATCCGGCCAGACACGATCCTGGCCTACGAAGGGAGAACCATTCGCGATCTTTATACCGAGGGGAGCTGCGGAGGCAGGTTGCTAGCTCTCGGTTCAGTCGGACGACCAAGACAAGAACTCCATGTTCCACTTGCACATCAGTCAGGCCTCGCAGGCATCCTTCGTCGGTCCGCTGTGCCGGGCGCCAGGTTGGAGGTGATGTCACCGGGAACGAGCAGCTTGGTCAGGAAGAACGTGATCGTGACGAAGATGAGCAGCCCGAATATTCCCGCCAGGATCCGCGTCAGAACATACCGCCGAAGCATGGTCGCAGGCTACTTCGGGGCCTTCGCTCCCCCACCGTAGGTGGATGAAAGTAGTATCCCCGGCAACCACCAACGACCGTATGAGGAGGGCTCCAGTGAATCCAAACAAAGCACTTTGGGAAAAAGGTGACTTCACGCGCATTGCAGAGGGCATGAGAGAGAGCGGAGAGGCGCTCGTCAAGGAGCTCGGAATCACAAACGGTCTACAGGTCCTGGACCTCGGATGCGGCGATGGAACGACGGCGTTGCCAGCCGCGAGACTTGGGGCTGACGTTTTAGGCGTCGATATAGCGAGCAACCTGGTTGAGGCTGGTAACAAGCGCGCAAAAGACGAGGGTCTCACTAACTGCAAGTTTCAGGAGGGCGATGCATCCAATATGCCGGAGCTACAAGATCAGACTTTCGACCTTGTCGTGAGCATCTTTGGTGCGATGTTTGCTCCAAGGCCGCTTGATGTGGCTAAGGAGATGGTGCGCGTAACTAAGCCCGGTGGTCGGATCGTCATGGGGAATTGGATTCCAAATGATCCGACACTTGTAGCGCAAATGTTGAAAATCAGCGCCTCATACTTGCCGCCACCGCCAGAAGGATTCGTAAGCCCTATGACGTGGGGGATCGAGGACAACGTGATCGAGCGATTTGCCGGAGCTGGGGTCGAAGCCGAGAAGATATCTTTCGTCAGAGGCTCTTACTCCTTTACATATCCCGGCGCGCCGTCAGATGTCGTTGCTGTATTCAGAAAGTTCTACGGCCCGACTATGAATGCGTTTGAAGCTGCAGAAGAGAACGGGCGATCCGCTGATCTGCAAACTGAGCTAGAAGATCTTTTCACTAGCCAAAACGCAAGTCCACGCAAGGATGCCACCTCCATTCCTGCAACCTTTTTGCGCGTTGGCGTTGCGCTTTGAGGAGTGACATTCGCGGGGTCGATCTTTTCTGCGCGGGTGACGCCTACCCGCGCATATAAAACTGACAACGCCTCCCCGCGCAATCTCGCGCATGCGCCAGATGGTGCGTACTCGGACCGCGTCTTCGCGGGACGAGTGACGCAAATCTGAGGTGATAGGATTGTCAACGTTATGGCTATGCTCGCCGAGTCCTCCCGACTCAGGTGGCGCTCCTATCGGGACGATGACAGAGGTCGCGCGACCGGTTTCCGCACAACGACGGCACACCGGATCGAAACCGAATGGCGCTACGTGCTCGGAATGGCGTAGCCCCGATCTCATAGATGCCTGAGCCATTGGATGTAGATTTCGCGGTCGTGGGCGCCGGCCTGGCTGGCCTAACGACGGCCCGCGCGATCCTCGAAGCGGGCCGTTCCGTGGCGGTCCTAGAGGCCCGGGACCGAGTAGGTGGGCGCGTCCTCAGTCAGCCGATCGGAGATGGTCAGGTGGTCGAGATGGGCGGCCAATGGGTAGGCCCGACCCAGGACCGGATGTACGCACTTTCGCAAGAGCTTGGGATCAAGACCTTTTCAACCCATGATGACGGCGACGAGCTGGCTCTGATCGGTGGCAAGCGATACCGGTACCACGGCCAGATGCCAAGGATGAATCCCCTGGTTCTCGCCGACTTCATCCAGCTCGTGATGCGGCTGGACCGCTTGGTCAAACAGGTTCCCGTCGAACGTCCGTGGGATGCTCCTCGCGCCCGCGAGTGGGATGCCCAGACCTTCGACACGTGGCTCCGCCGGACTGCGAAGACGGCCAGGGCTCGCTCGATGCTTGGCTTCTACATGAGCGGGATCCTGGCGGCCGAGTGTGCGAACTTCTCGCTCCTCCACGCTCTCTTCTACGTCCGCTCGGGGCCACACGGATTTCCAGACGATGGCGTCGATCGGGGGAGGGGCCCAACAGGACCGGTTCGTCGGCGGGTCCCAGCTAGGAGTCTGCGTCGATAAGCCGCTGAACGAGCCGGCGGCGGTGCGACGCGGGCTGGAAAGACCGATCGCGCAACGAGATCAGCGTCGAGACAGGTGTGGCGAGCTGATTCATGCTGCCATCGCGCTCAACGCCGGCCCGAATCGACCTCGTGCGGCCAGCACCCGGTCGCCGCGCCCGCTGCCGAACAGCTTGCCCAGGTTGTGGACCAGGTTGATGAGCATCCACTCCGCTCTGGCGGGCGCCTCGCCGCGCAGGCTGACGCGGCGGAAGCCGCGACACTCCTTGATCTGGCCGAAGACCGGCTCGACGATCACCTTGCGGGTTGAATAGTGGCGTTGGCCGGCCTTGGTGCTGAGCTTGCGCGCCATCCGCTCGCGGCGGCTGAGGTGCTTCGGGATGCGGCCCCGCGGGGCAGTCGGCCGCGGGTCGCTGTGCTCGCTGCGGCGCGTGGCGATGAAGGGCTCGATGGCGGCCGCTGCGAGATGGTCGAGATTGGCGTCGGAGTAGTAGCCGGCGTCGGCCAGCAGCCGTTTCGGGCGGCGGCCGAGGTTGCGCTCAATCTGGTCGACCAGGTCCGGCAGGGCCCGGGTGTCGGTCGGGTCGGCGTTCAGATCACAGGCGACCACCACCTGGTGGCTCCCGTCGACCGCGGCCTGGGCGTTGTAGCCCTGCACGAAGCCCTCGGTGCGGCTGCGCATGATGCGTGACTCGGGGTCGGTGAAGTTGCGCTGCGCGGTGGGCTCGGGCACGGCGTCGGGATCGTTCTTCCGCGCGCGCGCCTCGGCCTCGAGGGCGGCCTTGGCCTGGCGGATCTTGACCAGCCTGGTCTCGCGCCGCGCCAGCTCGGGCGGCAGCTCGTCGCCGCGCGCGTCGCCGAACTGTGCGTCCTCGGCGGCGTCGATCGCCTCGGCCTCATCGAGGATGGCCTTGACCTCCGCTTCGAGCTCGGCCTCGCGTTTGAGCATGCGGCCATAGCTCATGGCCTTGTGCTTACTGGCGTTGGCCTTGAGCTTGGTGCCGTCCAGGGCCACTCGCCCCAGCTTGACCAGCCCGGCGGCCTGGCACAGGGCCAGGACCTCCACGAACAGCGTGCTGAAGGCGGCCAGGTGGCGGCGCCGGAACTCGCTGATGGTCTTGTGGTCGGGCCGCGCTTGCCCCGCCAGGAACATGAAGTTCACGTCGGCCGCCAACCGCTGCTCGAGCTTGCGGCTGCTCCTGACGCCGCCGGCGTAGCCATACAGCAGGACCTTGAGCATCAGCGCCGGGTGGTAGGGCGGCTTGCCGCGCGGCTCATCGTGCGCGGCCAGCAGCGGGCGCAGGTCGAGCGCGTCGACGGCGTCGTTGAGGAAAGCCGCCAGGCCGTCGTCGGCCACCCAGTCGTGCAGGGACGGCGGCATGAGCAGCAGGGTGTGCTGGTCGTAGGGGCGGAAGGTCTTCTGGAGTGGCATGATCCATTGTCCCAAGCCGCACCGCACCGCCGCCGGCATTATCGACACAGCCTCCTAGGGGGAAGGGCTTACTTCGGCGACAACCTCGCGCAGCATGGCGCTGATCTCCTCCACGGCCGCATAGTCC
>Ga0136622_10000244_pt1 | contig 21699 bp, 25 predicted proteins | sample AntDrymUQ4482106_2_FD_104803 | JGI IMG/M metagenome (GOLD analysis project Ga0136622, IMG submission 104803) | Polar desert sand microbial communities from Dry Valleys, Antarctica - metaG UQ448 (21.06) | ecosystem: Environmental > Terrestrial > Soil > Desert | place: Antarctica: Dry Valley...
ACGCCCGTTACGGCACCACCCAGCCGTCGCTGCCTCCGGGGTTCGACCTGGCGGTGTGGCTCTACACCTGGCCCGGGCTGCTCAGCGTTGGCACCCTGGTGCTTCTCATGTTGCTGGGCGGGTTGCTGCGGCCGGTGACCGGGTCGAACGACTTGGCGGTGGCCGGGTCGACTTTGGCGGTGGCAGCCTTGTTCTCTCCGGCCCGTCGTCGGGTCCAGGCCCTGGTGGACCGCCGTTTCTACCGCCCCGCTACGACGCCGCTCGGACGGTGGAGGCGTTCTCGACCCGGCTGCGGGACGAGGTGGACCTCGATACCCTCCGATCCGACCTGGCCGGGGTCGTGAGGGACACCCTCCAACCCGCCTCGGTGTCGGTGTGGCTGCGAGGAGAGTCGCGATGAGAGTCCGGAAATCCGTTGTCCTGGTTCTCGTGGTGTTGACCGGGTTGCTCCGTGGCGGGTCTCCTCATCGCTCGCCGTCGCCCCGAGACGACCTCGTCCTCGACCTTCATCGGGTGGCCGGAGAGACCCTCCAGCCCCGCTCCACCTCCGTATGGATGATCGGGGTGGGGAGGTGACCAACCGTATCTCGATCTTGGTGGCGGTCCTAGGGCTCCTCGTCTTCACGGCCGCCGTGGGGGCGGCCATCCCCCTGGCGGCCGCCAATGGCAACCTCCAGACCCACTTCCCGCTGCTCGTGGCCTTCGCCGCCTTCATGGCGGTCGGCGCCTTGCTGGTGGCCCGTCGGCCCGCTCACCTGGTTGGCCGGTTGTTCTCGGCCGTCGGCCTACTCGCCGCCACCCTGTATCTCGCACAGCAATACGCCGAGTACGCCTTCTTCACCCGGCCGGGAAGCCTTCCCCTCGCCACGTTCGCCCTCTGGTACTCGAACATCTCCTGGCTGCCGCTCATTGGCTTGGCTCTGGCGGCCGTGCCCTTCTACTTTCCGACCGGCGAACCCGTGTCTCCCCGCTGGCGGCCGGTCGGTTGGCTGATCGGCTTCGTCATCGTCGCCAGCACCATCCTGAGCGCCGTGGCCCCGGAGCTGAGCTTGCAGGACGAGGACCTGTCAGTCGCCAACCCGATCGGGGTCTCCTTTGGGGGAGCCGAACAGGGCCCGCTGGCGAACGCCTGGTTCGCGCTGGCATCTGCCACCTTGGTCGCAGCCATTATCTCGCTCGTCTTTCGCTTCCGCCGCTCCCGTGGCGAGGAACGCCAGCAGCTCAAATGGTTCACCTTCGCCGGGGTGCTCGTGGTCGTCGTGAGCACCCTGAGCGAGGTGCTCCCCCTCGATGGGGTGGCCGGCGATGCCATCTTCGGTGCCCTGCTCAGCTTCCTCCCCGCCTCGGCGGCCATCGCCATCCTCCGATACCGCCTCTACGACATCGACCTGGTCATCAACCGCACCCTGGTCTACGGTGCCCTCACCGTCCTCTTGGGGTTGGTGTATGTGGGGTCGGTGGTGGTGCTGGGCGGGTTATTGCGGCCGCTGGCCGGCTCCAACGACCTGGCGGTGGCCGGGTCGACGTTGGCGGTGGCGGCCCTCTTCTCTCCCTTGCGCCGCCGGGTCCAGGTCTTCGTCGACCGCCGTTTCTACCGACGCCGCTACGATGCCGCTCGGACGGTGGAAGCCTTCTCGGCGCGGCTGCGTGACGAGGTGGACCTTGACACCCTCCGATCCGACCTGGCCGGGGTGGTACAGGAAACCCTCCAACCGGCTTCGGTGTCGGTATGGCTGCGAGACGCTGAGGCATGAAGGTCAATGCCCACATGGGCGCCTCGAGCGGGGGTCTCGGCGACCAGACGACGGTTGACTCCGCCTGCGCGTAGTCCCCCGGCCGGGAGCTCAAGGGAGGATGCGCAGGGCTTGGACGTGGGCGGGTCGTACCGCCCCGAAGTGCCGGTGGTCGAGGGTAGCTACCTTCGGCTCTCCGAGTCGCTCGAGTAGCGAAATCACGGAGGCGTCGACGACGCCCAGCCTGAGATCGGTATAGGCGGCTTGGAGCTCCCGGCAGCGGGTGATGTCGGCGACTGTGGGCGCCTCGACCCGGTAGACGCCGTCTAGCAGATCGTCGAGGAAGATGAGCCACGCCTCGCCGGAGAGTCTCTCGTGACACCAGTAGTCGAGTTCGGCCAGCACGAGCGTCGGGACCACCAAGTCCTCGATCGCCCCCAGCAGGAGATTGGCGCACACCGGATGGTCCGGGTCGGCGGCGTCGAGAGCGGCCAGTAGCGTGCCGGTATCGAGAACCAGGCTCACGCCCGCGGCGGCCGGGCCACCGGCTCGGAGGTCAGCTCGCCAGCCGATCGCCCGTCGCTGGAGTGGGCGACGCCCAGGCGTGGCCGCTGGCGGGAGCGCAGGTCGGCGGCCTTCTCGGCGATGGCCTCGGCGACCAGGACGGTCAGGGGAATGCCCTGCCGCCCGGCTTCTGCTTCGAGTGTGGCCAGGTCTTCCCGCCGAGCGGAGATCGTGGTGCGCCTCATCTCGTTCATGATGTGTGATTCTAACACCAGGTAGGCAGAGGTAGGTCCGATTACGGGAGATGGCGGTGCTTTGGGGCCGGGCAGACTCCTCTAGACGGGGGTCTGCTTCCGTAACGCGTCCGTTGCGGGAATGTGGTTGAGTCTCCTCGATGCCGAGCTATCGGGTCCGGACGATCCAGCAGAGAGGGCCGTGACCCACCCGGCCGCCACCCGGCTGGCCTGGGGGCTGTTCGGGTTGTTCGTGCTACTGCTGGGGCTCACCGGCGTGATGTCGGCGATCGCACCTCCGCCACCTCCCGGCGTGGAGCCGCTCACTGCCGACGCCGCCCTGTTCTCGGTGGGGCTCCTCGGGATCATGGCCGCGGGAACCCTGGTGGCCGGCCGCCATCCGGCCAACCCGATCGGATGGCTCTTGTGCGGCTTCGGGCTTGTCCAGGTGGTAGCGCCGTTGACTTACCTCTACGCTATCGTCGGTTTTGCCGGGCGGGGGCAGCCGCTTCCCGGTGCAGCGATCGCCGCCTGGGTGACCGTCTGGATCTGGATCCCCCCGATTGCTCTGCTCGGCCTGGCGCTGCTGCTGTTCCCGGACGGCCGCCCGCCGTCGGCCCGTTGGCGTCCGGTGGTCTGGGTGGCCATCGCCGGATCGGGGCTTCGCTGGCGCTGGGGGCGGCGCTCTGGCCCCAGCGGGGTCTGGGGCTGCTCACCATTGACGACGACTTCCCGGTGGTGGCGAGTGTTCCCGGCAACATTTCGCTGGCGCTGACGTTCGCCTCGTTCGTGGCTGGGGCGGTCTCGCTGATCTTCCGGTTCCTGAGGTCCCGGGGCGAGGAGCGCCTTCAGCTCAAGTGGCTGATGTTTGCCACGGGCGTCGCCGCCTCCGGCTTGATCGGGTTGGCCGTGGCCGACGCCGGCCGGGAGGGCGACCCCCTCTGGGTCGACCTGGTCTCCACTCTCGGCATCCTGGGCATCCCGGCCGCCATAGGGATAGCCATCTTCAAGTACCGGCTGTACGCGATCGACCGGATCATCAGCCGGACGGTGAGCTACGCCCTGCTGACGGGAGTGCTGGTGGCCGTGTACGTCGGCGGCGTTCTAGTGCTCGGGCCGGTACTGCGGCCGGTGACGGGATCGAACGACCTGGCGGTGGCCGGCTCGACGTTGGCGGTGGCGGCCCTGTTCTCCCCAGCCCGGCGGCGGATCCAGTCCTCAATGGACCGCCGCTTCAACCGTCGCCGCTACGACGCCGCCCGGACGGTGGAGGCGTTCTCGGCCCGGCTGCGGGAAGAGGTCGATCTGAACGCCCTACGGTCGGATCTGACCTCCACAGTGCGGGAGACGCTGCAGCCAGCTCACGTCTCGCTGTGGCTGCGGGAATGAGAAGCAGGATAGGGGTCCCTCAGGCCCGCAACCGGCGCAGGAAACGCGAATCCCGAGGGGGCGACTGCGGGAGGAAACGTCAGGGGCGGCAACCCCTCGCTCGTAACATCACGTCACGCCCTCCGGGCCTGGCCGAGTCGGCGTCCGCCCGTATGGCCCAACGCGAGCTGGAGACAAGCCTGGATCGGCTCCGGCATTTGCAGGATGTGGTCAAGTCGACCAGCGAAATACCGGCCCGAGCCCGACACAGTCGGCGTTTGGGTGGTAGTAGTGGGCTGGACACCGGCGATCTCGTAACGCTGCCAGGACGCTTGTCTGGTATCAAGGAGTCATCATGACCAAGGGACAGTTGCGGTGGCGACAAAGAGATCGCCCGACCCGCCAAGCGGTTGAGGCAGTCCCGGACCAATCGGTGTGGGACGACGCTCCCCCGATCGACTTGGCCCCCGACGACCCCTTCCTCGCCTACCTCCAGAGCGCCGACGAGCCCGTCGACCTGAGCAAGATCCAGCTCGACAGCGACGGGGTCCGAGGGCTCCGGGAGGCCGGAGTGGAGTTGGTGGTGCCGCTGGTCAACCAAGGGGACCTGATCGGGACGCTCAATCTGGGCCGGCGCCTGTCCGACCAGGACTACTCCAGCGACGACCGCAAGCTCCTCGACCGGCTGGCCGGCCAAGCCGCCCCGGCCGTCCGGGTCGGTCAACTTGTCCGCCAGCAGGAGGCCCAGGCCCAGGAGCGGGAGCGGATCGAGCAGGAGATGCGGGTGGCTCAGCTCATCCAGCAGACCCTTCTCCCCAAAGAGTTGCCCAAGCTGCCGGGTTGGGAGATGTGGGCCTACTACAAGCCGGCCCGAGCGGTTGGGGGCGACTTCTACGACTTCATCGAGTTGGATGATGGACGGCTGGGAGTGGTCGTCGGCGACGTGACCGACAAGGGCGTTCCGGCCGCCCTGGTGATGGCCACCTGTCGTACCCTGCTGCGGGCCGCTTCCTCACGGTTCACATCGCCGGGAGAGATCCTTCGGCGGGTCAACGAGCTGTTGGTGGACGACATACCCCCAAACATGTTCGTCACCTGCCTCTACGCCATCTTGGCCCCGGCCAGCGGACGGGTGCGCTACGCCAACGCCGGCCACAACCTGCCATACCTCCGGACCGGCTCCGGAGTGGCGGAGATGCGCGCCACCGGGATGCCGCTCGGTCTCATGCCTGGCATGTCCTACGAGGAGAACGAGGCGACCCTGGAGCCGGGGGACAGCTTCCTCCTCCACTCCGACGGTCTGGTCGAGGCGCACAATCCCGACCGGGAGATGTTCGGGTTTCCCCGGCTGATGGGGCTGGTCGGCACCCACCCCGGGGGAGCCCCGCTCATCGACGAGCTGCTGTCGGAGCTGTCCCGTTTCGTGGGTCCGGCCTGGGACCAGGAGGACGACGTAACCCTGGTGACGGTGAGCCGCACCGGGGCGATCCTCGCCGCCGCCTCCGAGGACTGGGAGACGCTTGGGGAGTTCTCGGTGCGGAGCGAACCCGGGAACGAGCGTTCGGCGGTTGCCCAAGTAGTGGCCGCCGTGTCAGACGTCGCCCTCAGCGAACGACGCCTGGAACGCCTCCAGACGGCGGTGGCCGAAACGACCATGAACGCCGTCGAGCATGGCAACCGCAACCAAGCCGACCTCCCCGTGGGAATCCGGGTTCTCCGCTCGGACGACTCCCTGGTGGTGCGAGTTACCGACATGGGTGGAGTAGGGGAGATCGCCGAGCCCGCCACCCCCGACCTGGAGGCCAAGCTGGCCGGGGAGCAGACCCCCAGAGGGTGGGGGCTATTCCTCATCAAGAACATGTGTGACGACATGAGAGTCTCCAGCAACGACGGCCGGCACATCGTCGAGCTGATCTACCACTTGAAAGGAGGACGTGATGTCGGGGAGGTTTGAGGCCCAGGTCCGATACGAGCAGACGGTCGCGATCATCGACCTCCAGGGCGAGGTGAACGCCTTGTCCGGCCCAGGGCTCGAAGCCGCCTACGCCGAGGCGATCTCCGCAGAGCCGGAGAGTGTTCTCCTCAACTTCTCGGAGGTGGAGTACATCAACTCGACCGGCATCGCCCTGATAGTCGGGCTGCTGGCCAAGGCGAGGGCCGCCAACCGCCCGGTGCTGGCCTGCGGGCTGTCGGAGCACTACCAGGAGATCTTCACCATCACCCGGCTGTCGGACTTCATGAGCATCTTCCCGGACGAGGCGAGCGCCCGGAGTGGCGCCACCCCCGCTCCGGCGGGATAGAGCAGACCAAGAGGGAAGCGAGAGCTATGCAAGACGCGCAGGTCGTCATGACCGTACGCAGACCGAGCGATTCGGTGAGCGTGATCGACATCGAGGGCGAGATCACGTCCTTCGTTGAGGAAACCCTCAACCAGGCCCATGCCGAGGCCGGCGAAGGAGCCGTCAAGGCGGTGGTGCTCAACTTCGAGGGCCTCGACTACATGAACAGCGGCGGGATCGGCCTGCTGGTCACCATGCTCATCCGAGCCAATCGCCAAGGCCAGAAGCTGGCGGCGTTCGGACTCAATGAGCACTATCGGCAGATCTTCGGGCTGACCCGCCTCGATGAGGCGATCGGGATCTACGACGACGAGCAGCAGGCGCTCGGGAGCGTGTGAGGAGGCAGAGATGGAAGAGCAAGAACGTCCACCCGAGAAGAAGGCGCCGCGGGATGCGGCCAACTGGGCGGGGCGAGTCGACAAGCTGCACGTGTCAGGGGTGTCGCCCGAAGCACTCAACCTGAACGTTGAGGGTCGTCGTGTGCTGAGCCCCCTCCAGGGCTTCGGGCAGATGTGGCAGAAGACCTACCGCGTGCGCCTCCCCCGTTCGGTGGCCACCCCGGAGGTGGTGATCAGTACCTGGAAGGAGCGCTACGGGGAGTTCTGGCCGAAGGGCAACCGCTTCTACGCCCCGCTGACTGGGATCCGTCCCGGCGAGGTCGGTGTGATCAACGCCACCCAGGGTCCGATGCGGCTGTCCACCGGGGTGCTGGTCATCTACTCCGACGACACCTCGTTCACGTTCATGACCCCGGAAGGCCACCCCTTCGCCGGCTGGATCACGTTCAGCGCCCACCAAGAGGGCGAGGACCTGACCATCGCCCAGGCCCAGCTCCTCCTCCGGCCCGGCGACCCCATCTACGAGATGGGGTTCAAGATGTTCGGAAGTCGGACTGAGGACAAGATGTGGCAGCACACCCTGACCGCCTTGGCTTCCGCGTTGGGAGCGCCCGGCGAGGTGGAGACCGAGATTGTGTGCGTAGACCGTCGCCGACAGTGGAGCCAGTTCGGGACGTTGAGGCACAATGCCATCTTCCGCACCACACTGGGCGCTCCGGTTCGGGGTATCCGGCGCCTCGCCCGCCCCCGGCGGTGAGCGCTCGCTGACGCTCGTCGCCGTCGGGTCCTTCCTCACCTGGTGGACGAACCAGCGGGGTCCCGGTTGGCAGACGCCCCCGCCCCGACGCGGCTGCCTGAGGGCTGCGCACAGTCCACCCGGGACGATCCGCCGGACCCGACCGGCTACCATGGCTGCCAGCCAGCGCCGAGGCGCTGAGCAACGACGGCTCTCGCGCCACGAACGCCAGCGCCGCACCGACAACCATGCGCCCGTAGCTCAATTGGACAGAGCGTCTGACTACGGATCAGAAGGTTGGGGGTTCGAGTCCCTCCGGGCGTGCCACCGAAGCGCTTGTGCTGTAAGGCCTTTCGCACGTCACAAGTCCCTTGACCTTCTGACGTTTGGGGAGCCATGCGCGCACTGATCCTGTTGCTCACTACTCGACGAGCCCGAGCAACGCTTCGACCGTGAGGTCTGCCTGTCGCAAGATCGACCGCAGCGTCCCTCGTGCCAGCTCGCGATGCATCGGCACGATCACCGTGCGGCCTTCACCGTTTCGCAGCTTGATGTGGCTGCCGCGCTGGCTCACTTCTGCGAACCCCGCCTTCGTCAGAGCACGCACGACAGCGCGGCCTGAGACGACGGGGAGGCTCGGGCTCACGCCGGGATGTCGACCGGTGCGATGATCGGCGTGTCGATGTGGTCGGGCAGAGGCTCGTCCTCGAAGTAGAGTTCAAGGGCCTCTCGGAGGTTGCCCAGGGACTCTTCGACCGTCTTGCCCTGGCTCGTGACTTCGACCTCGAGGCACCTGGACACGTACCAGGGCGGCTCGTTGGTGATGGCTGCAGTAAATCGCATGACGGCAGTCTACGGACGTCTCACGATCTGCGGGCGTGGGACAACGGGCTCGGGAGCCAAGTTGGGAGCCATTCCCTGCGGACTGGTGTGGACGGCCTGGGACGCTCTCGGACGGCAGGCCGTTGTAGGGCAACACTTTGCGGATTCCGGTGGACGGCTGTGGACGCAACGCGTTGACCTACGGATCAGAAGGTTGGGGGTTCGAGTCCCTCCGGGCGTGCCGCTAAAGCCGTTGCAGTGCAAGGGTTTCGGGTGATAGGCGTGCCCTTGACCTCTTCAACCAGGTACCGAGGCACCTACGCCGGTCGCTCACCTGGGACTCACCCACTCGGTTAGATCAGGATGCGGAATTCTGTCATCTCACATGCCAGCGATGCTACTATAGTGGCGACACAACACATGACATCAAGGTTGAGCGCCGGGGATTCGGCGCAGTGAGGGACGAGGGAGCTGCAGTGACCACCATGATCGCGAGCCGGGTCCAGGAGCTGGAGCGCCAGGCCGACCTGACACACGAAGACGTGGCCCAGATCGTGGGCACCACAGCGCGGACGGTCAGTCGATGGACCAAGGGCAGCGTCTCGCCGCAGCGAGTCGCCCGCCAACGTCTCGTTGAGCTGGCCTATGTCGCCGAGGAGCTCACGAAGGTCCTGAAGCCAGAGGAACGCAACGTCTGGATCTTCTCACCCAACCGGCTGCTCGATCACGACTCTCCCGCCGAACGGATAAGCCAAGGCGACTACCGATCGGTGGTGGCTCTGATCGAGGCGCTCGCCGATGGTGTCGTGGTCTGACGACCCAGACCGGATCAGCAGGCTCCACACCGCCATCGATGAGCTGGGGGCGGCACCGTTCTCGTTGGTGGCGTTCCGGCACACGGGACCCGGACGCGATCCGCTGTCGGGGGCTGGCGCCCGGCTCTTCGGTGGGCGTTGGAACCCACGTGACGGGGTCGCCACGGTGTACCTGTCGGAGCCGGTCGAAGCGTGCATAGCCGAGTTCCTTCGGATGGCGGAAGGCCAGGGCCGAGGCGCAGAGTCGTTCCTGCCCCGTGAACTGCACACGATCGAGCTGAGCGCGGTCGAGCTCGTGGACCTCACGACCGAAGATGCGCTCGCCGCGGTCGGCCTGACCGAGATGGACCTCCGAGGTAGCGCATGGGAACCCTGCCAGACGGTGGGCGCCGCGGTCGAGGTGCTCGGGTACACCGGTCTGTACGCGCCGTCAGCCACCAGACTCGGGTACGTGATCGCGCTCTTCGAGACCCGCATCGACCCACAGCAAGTGCGCCTTGTCGAGACACGCGACCTCGTCGACCTCTAGCGCGAGGTCCGGCCACCGCAGTCGGTACTCGGCAGCAGACCCCCGAGCATCCAGAGCGCACCCGAGTCCGATTCGCTTGGTCACGGGCATCCGTCGGATCGTCGATGGGGGATGATCTGGTGCGAGATCGACGCGACGGCCGCGATCCATTCGGCCCATCGGGAGTGTCCCTACATCATCCCTGGCCAGCCGGACCGGGTGCGGACCATCTCGTCGGCCGGGGTAGTCACGACCGCACTTCCTCGACGATGTATAGGGTGTTGGCGTCCTGGTCGCGGAAGGTGAACATCGCCGGCACTCCCTCCCAGCGGATGACGTCGTCGGCGTCGACGTCACCGGCGCGCATGGCGGCGTGGTCGGCGTCGGTGTCGGCCGTGGTGAACCGGATGCCGGTGTGTCGACGCCGACCGGCGTCCCCTCTCCTGCCGCAACCAGCGCGATCGACGTCGACGCACCCGGCGGCGCCACCTCGATCCAGCGCATTCCCTCGCCCATGGGGGCGTCCATCCGCTTCTCGAAACCGAGCCGACCGGTGTAGAACTCGAGCGCTCGATCCTGATCCGTCACAGGGATGCCCACCGTTCTCACGTCGGTGATGCGGGTCGTCGCCATGATCTCCTCCTCATGCCGTCAATCGGTGACACACACGTTGGACCGCGCTGACCCACCAAAGTAACCGGATTCGATGACGAGGAGGTGGGTGGACAGGCGTCCGATGCGGCGCAGTTCCATCGGCCCCCGGGACGGCCCCTGCAGGCGCTCTCAGCCGGCGGTGCGGTATTTGAAGACAGCCTTGCGGGCGGCCTTGGCGATGGACCTGTCCGGGTGCCCACTGCCGATGGCGGCGAGGACCTGCTCGGTCTCGGGTAGCTGGACCCGCCAGGCCTGGTCGACCATCGATCGGAGGCCGTCGGCTCCGGCGGCGGGTCCCGCCCAGGCGCCGAGAGCCGCCGCCGGTCCCCACAACTCGATCACGGCGGCCAACAGGCGCACGAACCGTTCCGAATCGCCGGCGCAGTCCATGTCCTCGGGGCTGCCGGCGAGTGCGTCGATCCGCCACACGGTCACGTAGGGCGCCAGTCGCGGGTCGTCCGCCAGGCGGTTCACCGCCTCGGCGGCTCCGGGGCCGATCCGGAGCAGCGCACGGAACCCGAGCCCACGACCGGTCTCGTCGGCGGTGCGTAGCGCTTCCACCAACTGTGGTGCCGCCTCGTCACCATGGTGCTCGATCCACACTTCGATCTCCGCCGTGGCCTCCGCTTCGGAGACGTCAGATGTGGCGGCGAGCAGCTCGGTGGCGGTCGCCTCTCGCAGTGCTCCGACAACGGGGGCTGGGGTAAGCCTCGAAGCCACCCGCTGCACCGCCCACTGGCCCAGCGGTGTCAGCCCGACCACCCCCCCGCTGCGGTCCGTGCCCCCGTAGGCGGTGGGGACCTCGACCACGTCCACGACGCGGACCGTGCCCAGCTCCTCCAGGAGGTCGAACGCCCTGCGCAACGATCCGTCGACCAGGCTGTGGTGGAAGGCGAGCTTGTCGGCGGGCACGTCGTCGAGGTCGAAGACGCTGTGCAGGTAGGCCCACATCTCCTCGACGACCTCCTCCATGGGGATATCGCCGTCGCGGTACACACCAAGCAGCACCATCGGAAGTGCGGCGTCGAGCTCCTCGGCGTACCAATCCCAGTTTGAACCTATGGCCCCGGTACCAGTATTGGGTGGGGCCGATCCTGTGGAGAAGGACCAGCCACGCTCCGTAGTGCGCGGAGAGGGGATCATCGACCAGGTCGGCGTTTGGTCCAGGCAGGAGCTTCGTGCCCTTGCGGATCAGCATCTCGGACTCCACCGCCATCCGGAAGGCGAGATCGACACCCCAAAGGTCGGCGCTCGAACGCGTCTTGAAGAAGTGGCCGTGGATCTGGGCATCGAAGGGGTCACCGGTTTCCAGCAGGTCGACCAGCACCTTGGCGTCGGCGAGCTTGAGGTTGCCCCGGTCCGTCAATGGCCGGCCGTCGCCGACGTAGTCGACCAGGCGTCGGATCCTCTCGAACCACACGGTGTTCCGGGCGGCCGACTCCAGCTCGTCGGCCGGAGGCAATGCGATCGGCGGCAGCGGCCCGATCGAAGCATCCTCGAATTGAGCCACGCCGGGTGCCGGCAACGGCCCCAGCACTGCGTCCCGTTCGGCGAGGGGCAGCAGGTTGAAGGCGTTGATGAACCGTTGCACCGCGACGGGATCGGACGGATCGACCCCTTCGGACCGAGCCCGGCTCCACAGCCGCTTGCCCATCGACCAGTTGTCCTCGTCCAGCGCGGCGGCGTGGAACCGGGGCGCCAGCCGGATGACCGACTCGGCCAGCCGAGCGGCGTGGTCCTCAGCGACGATCCCGTCGTCACCAAGGAACCGCAGGAAGCCGGCGAACCCCGTCACCACCTGATCGAGGTCATCGGGATCCAGCATCGCCTTCGCCGGATACAGACCGAGCAGGATCTGCTCGACCTCATCAAGCCGCCACCGGGACAGATCGCCGTCCAGATAGCCCCATTTGAAGTTCAGGACCTGAGCAGCCACCCAGCCGGCGTCGTGCCCACCAGAGCTCAGCTCAAAGCGCGACACCAACTCGTCCCTGGCCGCATCGAAGGCGTCCCCGTCATCGGGGCCGAAGCGCATACGCACGGTGCGGGACATTACCGGACTTCCCGGCGACGGCTCCTACTCGAAGGCGGTGGCGTCCTCCAGGGGATGGAGCGTCCCCAGCGACTCCGCCACCACCACCAGGGTGTCGTCGATCATCAGCTGGAAGTCCGGCTGTGGGTTGGTGTAGGTAGATCCGTTCCGGGAGATGGCGAGCAGGGTGGCGGCATGCCTGGCCCGAAGCAACGCCGAGACCTCGTCGATCGACTTGCCCACGCACTCGTCCGGGAGGACGACCCGGTAGAGCTCGGACCCCTCGCCCCCCGAGACGATGTCGGTGACCAACTCGGACAGACCCGGGTAGATAGCGGACCTGGCGAGCAGATGGGCGACGAGCTTCGACGTGACCAGCAGCTCGTCCACCTCGGCTCGGTGGAAATGGGAGACATGGGCGGGGTTGTTGACCTCGACCACGGTGCGCACCGCCGGCGCCATCGACTCGATGGCAAGCACGGTGAGGATCGAATGCATGTCCGCCTCGTCGGAGGCATCGGCGGGGCAGATGATCGCCGATCGGGCCAACCTGATCCCCGCCCGTTCCAGGTCGGCCTCGTTGGTGCCGTCACCCCTCACGAAGTAGACCCCGTCGCCCGCCGGGTTCGAGTCGCTGTTGTGCAGCAGAACCACGTGACCCTTGTAGGCGTCGGACTTCAGCTCGGCGACCAGATCCCGTGCCGTCGTGTTCCACCCGCAGACCACGATGTGGTCCCGATATCCCGACGCTCCCATCCCCTGTCCCTCCTTGAGTAGGAACTCGATCACGAACCCGACGAAGACGCCGGTGATGGTGGCCACGATGGCCACCCCGAAAAGCCCCAGGACCCAGCCCATGACCCACCCCACCGGGCCCGACACGTACGAGGCGTCCCCCTGACCCATGACCGTGGTCATCGACCAGTAGAACGACGCTCCCAGATCACCGATCGACCCATCCGTCTCGCCCACCCAGACGATGACGGCCGCCAGGGCGAGGATCACCACCAGCCCCAGCAGCAGCGAGCGGAAGAAGCCACCCTCGACCTTCTCCGACATCCTTCTGGCGTGCCAGCCCACCCGCTTCAAGAACGGTGTGTCGAACAGCCGCATCAAACGTGCCCGCATCGGTGGATCTCCCCGTGTCCGCCGGTTGCCCGCAGACTACGCGAAATGCCCTCGTGCGGTCGGGCACCGCCGACACGACGTCGAGACGTCACGGTACGCTTCAGCCCGCTGTGCCCACCGTTCCCGAGATCAGGTTCACCCGCTCGGGTTCGGTCGACCTGGCGTACCAGGTTCTCGGCAGCGGACCGCTCGACATCGTGGGGATGATCGGCTGGGTCTCCCATCTCGAGTCCCATCGGGGCGAGGTGCGCCGTCTCCTGGGGCGACACGGAGGCACCGAGGTGGACACGGCCGGCGATGGGTTCCTGATCATCTTCGACTCCCCCACCCAGGCGATCAGGTGCGCTCTCGCCATCTCGGCAGCGAGTCGCAACGCCGGGCTCCACATCCGGGTCGGGATCCACAGCGGTGAGGTGGTCCGACAAGGGAACCAGGTCACCGGGATGGCGGTCAACATCGGCGCCCGGGTGGGAGCCGTGGCCTCGGCGGACGAGGTGCTGGTCTCCCAGACCGTGCGCGACATGGTGATCGGCTCCGTCTTCGCCTTCACCCCCCGCGGCCGGCACCAACTCAAGGGTGTCCCCGGCGACTGGGAGCTGTTCGCCGTCGTGCCCTGAGCCTCCATGGTGCCTAGCCTCTGCGTTGATGGGCACCATCACCATCCGGGCGTTCGAGAACGGGGTTGATCACGAGGACGGTGCAGACCTCGACGTCGTGTCCGATCTGCTCGAACGCCCCAAGGCCACGGTGTGGATCGACGTCGACCATCCCGGGCCCGGCGACCTCGACCATCTGGCCAAGGAGCTCGGGCTCCACCACCTCGCCGTCGAGGACACCCTCGAGGAGCACCAACGCGACAAGCTCATCCACTACGACCACCACCTCTTCCTGATCTGCCATGCGGTCACCCTGGAGGAGGGATCGACCGAGCTGACCCAGACCGAGATCGACGCCTTCGTCGGGGACCGCTGGATGGTCACCGTCCACGAAGACAGCGGCAAGGTCCTCGACCGGGTGCGGCGCCGGTTGGAGCGGGCGAGCGACCGGTCGGGGGCCGGGGTGGGGTACCTGCTGCACGGACTGCTCGACGTGGTCATCGACGGCTACTACGAGGTGCTCGACCGGTTCGAGGACTACTACGACGAGGCGGCCGAGCGGATCTTCTCGGATCAGCCGATCGATCCCGGCAAGCAGCGGGAGTGGTTCGAGATGCGTCGGGCGCTCAACCGCTTCGACCGGATCGTCACCCCGCTCGGTGACGGTCTGGCGTCGCTGGTCGCCCGCGACCTGGACATGTTCACCGAGTCGGCGGCGCCCTACCTACGCGACATCTCGGCCGAAATCGCCCGGGCGGGGACCGAGGTCGACGCCCTACGCGAGCTGGTGGGGCAGATCACCGAGGTCAACATGACCCTGCGCGATCTGCGCCAGAACGCGGTAATGAAGCAGGTGACCAGTTGGGCGGCCATCATCGCCGTCCCCACCCTGGTGTCCGGCTACTACGGGATGAACGTGCCCTACCCGGGATCTGACCAGGTGTCCGGGGTGGTGACGGCCACCGCGGTGTCGCTCGGTGCCGCCGGCTTCCTCTACATCCTGTTCAAGCGCAAGGGCTGGATCTGAGCCGGCGACGACGACCTCGAGGTGTCGGTAGCCGCAACACCGGGGCATCATCCGGCTGGGCGGCCATCGCCCGATAGGCTGCCCGGATATGCCGAGCCGCCATCTCAAGCTGCTGGCGGTCGACGCCGGCGAGCCCGGCCTGACCCGTTGCCGGAAGTGGGCATCCGGCCCCGGACCGTCGCCCTCCGATTGCTAGCGTCTCCTTGAGCAAGACACCGGAGGGCACCGCGTGAGCGTCATCGTCGGGTATCTGTCGTCCAAACGGGGCACGACCGCCCTCGAGCTGGGTCTCAAGGAGGCCAGGCTGCGCAACACCGACCTGGTGGTGGTGCACTCGATCCACGGCGAGCGGCGCGGCGATGAGGAGAAGGTCGTCGAGACCGACCGTGACCTCGCCGCCCTCGAGGAGATGCTCGCCGGCGAAGGCGTCCCCTACTCCGTGCACAACTACATCAGGGGGAACGACCCCGCCACGGACGTGATCCAGGCAGCCAACGAGTTCAACGGCGAGCTCATCGTGATCGGGCTCCGCAAGCGGACGTCGACCGGCAAGTTTCTGCTCGGTTCCAACGCCCACGACATCATGATGGACGCCCCCTGCCCCGTGCTCACGGTGCGGGCAAGGTAGCTGGCCCGATCACACCGGCCCGCTCGGGGACAGCCGGTCTACGGGGCGGCGCTGGGGAGCCGGCGCAGGGAATCGACGAACCCCGCGGCGGCAGGCGGGTCGAGCACATCGAACGACTGCTGCGCCCACGTGTTGGTGTCGTCCTCGATGGCGTCGCGCACCCGCCGCCCCTTGTCGGAGAGCCGGGAGGGCCTGGTTTCGGCGTAGCCCTTGGCGACCAGAGCGGCGAGACCGGGATGGGTCAGGTCGACCCGTTCGTCGTGCCACAGCGGCGTCATCACAGTCATCTCCTCGGCGCTGAGGTGCCGTCGCCGCCAGGCTTCGATGTGGTCGTGCTGGCGGATGTAGCGCAGGGTGGACAGGCGGCGGAACAGCCGGGCGCCCGGATCGTCCGGCTGGGGGATGTCACGGTGGGTGACGGCGACGATGTGGTCGCTGGGGACAGCGGCGGCCACCCGGCTTGCTGCGTCCCCGATGGTGCCGACCAGCCCGGGATGACTGCCCCATGCCGACGAGGCGACATCGGTCACCGCCTCGGCCAACGCCTCCAGCAGCGGGGTCGACCGCTCGGTCGGTGCATAGACACCGTCCCTGCGTTCGGCCAGCCCCTTGGCAACCAGGTCGCCGAGCCAGCCGGTGATCTCGTCTGGGTCGCGGTAGCGCATCCGCCTGGCGGCGATCTGGTCGGACAGGACTCCTGCGGCGAGGAAGTCCCCCATACCGGGCAGCATCCCCAGCCCGTCGAGGCCGAGGTCCCCGGCCATCGCCGCGAGGTGGGCGCCGTGGCGGGGGCCGACGGCTCCGTTCACCGACAGCACGAGACGATCGATCTCGGGGGCGGCAAGCTGGGCGGTGGTCATCGGTGCGACCCTAACGCCATCGGCCGGGACCTGCGTGGCGTACGGCCCCCGGTCAGTAGCCGCCGGACAGGGTGGCGGCGTATGCGGCCAGCAGGGCGGAGCCGCCGGTGAGCACCGGCTCGCCGTGCCCGAACAGGATCGTCTCGAACGAATACCCGGCGAGCTTGCCCACGCTGAGCTCGGCCTGGGCGAGGTCGGCGGTGAAGTTCGGGTTGGAACCGGTGACGGTGCCGCCGTCACCGCCGGTGAGGGCATCGCCGGCGACCAGGACCCCCGAAGGCTCGTCGAGCAGCGAGATCGAACCGGCGGTGTGGCCCGGGGTCTCGATCACGGTGAGACCCATCACCTCGGACCCGTCACCCACGGCAACCAGGTCACGGGGGGCGTCGATCGAGCCGATGTCGGCCTCGCCGGCGTACAGGGTGCCGGAAGGCGCCCGCTCGGCGGCGGCGCCCAGGCTGCCGGTGTGGTCGCGGTGGTGATGGGTGAGCACGATGTGGTCGACCTCACCCCATCCCAGATCGAGGGCGGCCAGGGCGTCCTCCAGGGTCGCCTCGCCCCGGGACACCCCGGTGTCGACGATCGCGGCCCTGCCCCCCGTTCGAGGATGTAGGCCGACACGAACACGAACGAGGCCTCTACCCAGGCCAGGGGACCGTCGGGGTCGGCGGCGAACCCGGTGGTGGAGGACCCGACGACGGATGAGGTGGTGGCGGCAGATCTGGGGGGGCCGGTGGTGGAGGTGACCCGCAGGGTCGAGCCGGTCGCACTCCCCTCTCCGCCACAGGCTGCCACCCCGAGCACGCCGACGGCCAGCGCCCCGCGGCCAACCGTCCAGATGAAGCGTCTGCGGTCGATCATCGGCGACACCTCACCCAGAGCACGGCGCCAGCACATCGAGGGTTCGGCTCGTGGGCCCGGCCCATCCGGCGACCTGCTCAGTCCTCGGCGGGGAGCGGGGTCAGCACGCAGAACTCGTTTCCCTCGGGGTCGGCCAGGACCACCCATCTCACCTCTCCCTGGCCGATGTCGACCCTGGTGGCTCCCAGGGTCTCGAGCCGAGCCACCTCGGCGGCCTGGTCGTCGGGGCGGAGGTCGAGGTGGACCCGGTTCTTCACGGTCTTGCCCTCGGGAACCTTGAGGAACAGCAGGTCGGGGACGACCCCGTCTTCCGGGCTCCCCTCCGCCGGCTCGAGGACAACCTCGTCGTCGGATTCGAAGGTGACACGCCACGACAGCGCCTCGGACCACCAGGCGCCCAACGCCCTTGGATCGGCGCAGTCGACACACCAGCACTGCATGCGCACCGCCATCCCCGGAGTCTCCCACATCCGTCGACGCGTCGACGCGTCGACGCCGCCCCGGTGCCTACACTCGAAAGGGCGACGGCTCGCCGGCTGATGCGTCGTCGTCAGGCGACTGGGAGGGTCCGTATGTCGGCGATTCCGCAACCTCCGCAGCGCCCCGTCATCCTGGTTGCGGCACGCCAGCGCGAGCACGGCGACCAGGTCGGGGAGCAGCTGCGGAAACGGTACGAGATCGACTACGACGTCCGTGTCGTCGGCAGCTCGGCCGACGCCGCCACCGTCATCGACACCCTTCGCCAGCGCGATGGGGTCATGGCGCTGCTGCTCGCCGACGACTCCACCCCCCTGGCATCGGGTATCTCCGTGTTCACCCATGCCCGCCGACACTTCCCCGACGTCCGACGTGGGCTGCTGATCGAGTGGGGAGCCTGGTCCGACCCCGAGGCGTCCAAGGTCGTGCTCGGGCTGATGGCGATGGGTCAGATCGACTACTACGTGATCCGTCCGTGGCGCTCGCCCGACGAGTACTTCCACCGCACCGTCACCGAGTTCCTGATGGAATGGGAACGCGCCATCGATCGCACCCCGCGCGAGGTCACCATCATCGCCGAGCCCACGTCGGCCAGGGCCCACGAGCTGCGCAGCATGTTGGCTCGCAGCGGTGTGCCCCACGCCTACCGTTCCACCGGCTCCGACGAGGCGGTGGCGCTGCTCGAGGCGCTTGGCGAGGAGCCGGCAGACGTGCCGCTGCTCGTCCTCCACGACGGGAGGGTGCTGCGGGATCCCACCACGGCCGATGTGACCCGGGCCTACGGCATGCCAACCGATCTCCCCGACAACGACACGGTCGACCTCGTCGTTGTGGGGGCGGGACCCGCCGGGCTCGCCGCCGCCGTCTACGGCGCATCCGAGGGTCTGTCCACCGTGGTGGTCGAGCGCGACGCCATCGGCGGCCAGGCCGGCGCCAGCTCGCTGATCCGAAACTATCTGGGCTTCTCCCGGGGTATCGGTGGGGCCGAGTTGACCCAGCGCGCCTACCAGCAGGCCTGGGTCTTCGGCACCCGTTTCGCCCTCACCAGGGAGGCGGTGGGGGTGCGCATGGACGACGGTGGGCTGGTGGTCACGGTGTCGCCCGGGGAGGAGCTCCGCACCCGCTCAGTCGTCCTCGCCACCGGTGTGTCGTACCGCCGGATCGGCATCCCCGAGCTGGAGGCGCTCAGCGGCTCCGGGGTGTTCTACGGCGCCTCGAACTTCGAGGCCAAGGCGCTCGAGGGGCGGGTCGCCCACGTGGTCGGCGGGGGCAACTCGGCGGGGCAGGCGGCGCTGCACCTGGCTCGCTACGCCGCCTCGGTGACCCTTCTGGTGCGGGGCGAGACCCTGGCGGAGAGCATGTCCGCCTACCTGATCGAGCAGCTCGAGTCTGCAGGCGTCGGCGTCCAGCTCTACGCCGAGGTGGTGGGCGGTGGTGGGGAGCACGGGCTCGACCACATCGTCATCCGGGACCTCGCCCGGGGCACCGACGCCACGGTGGCCACCGACGGGCTGTTCATCCTCATCGGCGCCCATCCCCAGACCAGCTGGCTGCCTCCCGAGGTGATGCGGGACCGCTGGGGTTACGTGATCACCGGTGAGGACGTCGCCGCGGAAGGTGGGACCTGGTCCCTCTCCCGACCGCCCCAACCTCTGGAGACCTCGATGCCGGGGGTGTTCGCCGCCGGCGACGTCCGGCGCCGGTCGGCGAAGCGGGTGGCGTCTGCGGTCGGTGAGGGATCCGTCGTCATCTCCCAGGTGCACACCCATCTCGCCGAGATCGACGCCCCGGCGAGGCAATGACCGGGTCAGACGCCGGTCTCGAGAGGCTCGACCCGACCGGCCCCGCCGCCGCACCTCCCGACCGTCGCCGGCTGCTGCTCGCCGCCTTCCTGCTGCTCCTCCCCATGGCAGGGCTCGCCCTGCTCATCGCCCGTCCCGAGCTGGACAGGGAGTGGCAGCACCAGCCTTCGCATTTCTGGCTGGTGCTCGCCGCCGGCGGCATCAACGCCGCCCTCGCCTATGGGACGGGAAGCGCCGCCCGCCGCCGCGGCGACGCCAGGGTGTTCCTCGTGTCCCTTTCCTTCCTCTCCGCCGCCGGCTTCCTCGGGCTGCACGCCCTGGCCACACCCGGAGTGCTGCTCACCACCAGCAACGCCGGGTTCGCCGTGGCCACCCCGGTCGGTCTGGTGGTGTCGTCGGTGTTCGCCGCCGCCTCCAGCGCCGACCCGACCAGGACCGCCGCCTACGCCGTCATGCGCCGCGCCGGGTTGCTCCAATGGTCGTTGGTCGGGGTGATGGTTGCCTGGGCGGTCGCCTCGCTGACCCACTTCGGCCCGCTCGACAACCCCAACGCCCCCGAACGCGCCTCGGGGCCGCTGCTGATCCTGGCCGCCATCGGGATGATCCTCTACCTGGGGGCGGTGGTCCGCTATCTGCGGGTCCCCCGCCACGAGGCGTCGTCGCTCCCGCTGTCGATGGCGGCGGCGTTCATCCTGCTTGCCGAGGCATTGGTGGCGGTGGCGTGGGGACGGAACTGGCATGCCTCGTGGTGGGAGTGGCACATCCTGATGCTGATCGCCTTCGTGATCGTGGCGGTGGCGGCGCAGCGCTCCTGGCGTGAGGAGCGGTGGATCGGGCTCTACCTGCCCGACACGGCGTCGGCACAGCGGGAGATCAGCGTGGTGTTCGCCGATCTCGAGGGCTTCACCCGGTTCTCCGAGCACCACACCCCGCAGCAGGTCACGGCCATGCTGAACACCTACTACACCGAGGTCATCCCGCCGGTGGTGGAGCGGTTCGGGGGGGAGATCGACCGGTTGGTCGGCGACGCCATGATGGCCACCTTCAACACCAAGGGAGACCAGCCCGACCACGCCCAGCGGGCGGCGGGGGCGGCCCTCGCCATCCAGGAGGTCACCGGGCTGTTGGCGGCGGCCCACCCGGATTGGCCCCGGTTCCGGGCCGGGGTGAACAGCGGCGAGGTGGCGTTCGGGGTTCTGGGGACCGCAGGCGGCCGCACCTTCACCGCCATCGGCGATGCGGTCAACGTCGCCTCCCGTCTCGAGGGTGAAGCGAGGACGGGAGAGGTCGTCATCGGCGCCGAGACGCTGCGCCGGCTGTCCGGGGCCCGTATCGAGCCGATGGGGTTCCTCGAGGTCAAGGGCAGATCCGATCCCGTCGAGGCGTACCGGCTGCTCGCCCTCGACGACCCGGCCCCACCGGGCTGACCCGGCTCGCCCGGTGGCCGCCGCCGTCTCAGAACTGCAGCGCAGCCGCTGGAGTGGCACACTGGATCGATGCGCACCAGCGAAGCCGCCAAGCTGTTCGACCACCTCTACTGGATCCGAGACACCGTCCTGCGCGCCACCTCCGCGCTGGACCCCGACGAGTTCCCCTCGACCGAGACGGTGACAACCCGCGACCTCCGCGCGACCCTCATCCACGAGCTCGACGTCCAGTGGAGCTGGCGCGAGCGCCTGAAGGGTGCCGATTGGGAGGAGTGGGGCGAGGATGCCGAGCTCACGGCCGACGACTACCCGACCGTCGAGTCCATTCGTGACCACTGGCAACGAGATGAGGTCGAGATGCGCGCCTGGCTCGCCTCTCTGACCGATGCGGACCTCGACGCTCCCCCAGCCCGCGATGAGGATGTCTTGCCTCTCTGGTACTACGTCGTGCACCTTGTCAGCCACGGCATCCAGCAGTTCAGCGAGGCCGCCGTGCTGCTGACACTCGCCGGGCATTCGCCGGGCGACATCGGCTACCTCGAGTACATCGAGGCGACTGAGAAGCCCCCGCGCCAGCGCTCGCTGCCCGACGCCTGAACATGCCTGGCCCGGTCTGTCGGTCGCAGGGCCAGCTGCACTGGCCGCCAGACTCGTCAACGGAAGCGCTGCAAGCGGATGCAGCTTGATCGGAGTGAATCGCCCTGGGATTCTTGGAGACTCCTGGCCTTGGAAACGAGGATGGAGTCATGGCAACAGAACGGACATCAGCCAAGCCGACGACGCGGCGGTACACGGATGGTGAGAAGGCTCA
>Ga0136622_10000245_pt1 | contig 21677 bp, 19 predicted proteins | sample AntDrymUQ4482106_2_FD_104803 | JGI IMG/M metagenome (GOLD analysis project Ga0136622, IMG submission 104803) | Polar desert sand microbial communities from Dry Valleys, Antarctica - metaG UQ448 (21.06) | ecosystem: Environmental > Terrestrial > Soil > Desert | place: Antarctica: Dry Valley...
CCCTCGATGTCCCGCTCTTCGCTCCCTTCGTCGCGCGCGTCGCGTCGGCGGCTCAACCGGCGTAGTCGACGTCAGTGAGGTGTCTCGTTTCGACGACGTCGACTCTCGGCCAGAAATCCATAGCTCTCCGGTAACCCTGCCACAATGGGCCACCCCATGGCCACCAAGGAGGTCGTGCGTAGGACTGATGGTCAAGGGGGTGCGTTCCAAAACCGCACGGCAGCGACGATGACACCGACCGTGCCGACCCAGAACGCGATCAGCACGAACGAAGACATTCAGTCCCAGCGACGAGACAACCGGAATGCGGCGTTGATCAACCCGACGTGGCTGTACGTCTGCGGGAAGTTGCCGCTCTGCTCCAATGAGTCGGGGAGAATGTCCTCCGAGTAGAGGCCGAGCCCGTTGTGCAGCGAGAGCAGGTAGTCGAAGAGCTCCCGCGCCTCGTCTGTTCGGCCCAGGATCGCTAGAGCCTCGACGAGCCAAAACGTGCAGACCGTGAAGGCGGCCGCGGGCATGCCGAAGTCATCGGGAGACGAGTAGCGGCGAAGCAGGCCCCCGTCCACCGAGAGCGCGGCGCGGATCGCATCCACATGCGAGGTCGCGCGCGGATCCTCGGGCGGGAGATAGCCGAGGTGCACTGCGAGCAGGAGCGCCGCATCGAGCTGCGACTCTCCCGCGACCTGGGTCAGCGCCCCGACCTCGTCGTTCCAGCAGCGGGTCGCGAGCAGCTCCGCGGCAGCGCTCTCCACCGATCGCGCTCGCTCGGCCAGCTCGGTCGCGCCGAGCGCCTCGGCGACCTCGACCGCGCGGCGCGATCCCGCCCAGTGCATGAGGACCGAGAAGCTGTGCAAGCGGCTCCGCTCCCGGAACTCCCACAGGCCTGCGTCCGGCTCCTCCAGGCGGGCCTCGATCTGGTCGAGGAGCGAGCCCACGATCTCGACTCCCGTCAGCTGCGGGATCTCGCCGACGAAGCGAGTGTCCAGGAACAGGCGGCTGACCGCCAGCACCATCTCGCCGTAGACGTCGTTCTGCACGTGCTCGAAAGCTTGGTTGCCGATTCGCACTGGCCCATCTCCGTTGTAGCCGGACAGATGCTCGAGCACCCGCTCCTCCGCATCGGGGGCGCCGTTGATCCGGTACGCGGGTTGGAGGACACCCTCGCGCTCCTCGGCGATGTTGCGCAGGTAGTCGAGAAAATGCTCCATCTCCTCCGAGTGGCCGAGCCGCTCGAAGGCGTTCAGCGTGAAGTACGCGTCGCGCAGCCAGCAGAAGCGGTAGTCCCACGTGCGGCCGGAGCCCGGGTGCTCGGGGATGCTCGTCGTGGTCGCAGCGAGTAGCGCGCCCGTGTCCTCGTACTGGTGCAGCTTGAGCGCCAGCGCGGAGCGGACGACCTCGCGTTGATAGTCACGCGGGATGCGCGTCCCCTTCACCCAGCGTCGCCAGTAGTCGAGCGTGCGCTCGAGAAACCGCTCGGCGGTCTCCTCGAGGCCCGCCTCGAGCGGCTCGCCCCAGGTGAGGACGAGATGTCGGTCCTCCTCGAGCAGGAACGGGCGCTCGTCCTCGACATACGTGAGCGGCACGTTGGTCGTGAGCCTGACCGGCGTCGGGAAGCCCGTGTACGCGATGTGGTTCGACGCGCGCCACGACCCCGTCTCCGCCAGCCCGTAGTCGTACGTTGGGCAACAACGGACGCGCGCACGCGGCTCACCGGAGAGCGGACGCAGGATGCGGATGAGCATGGACGGCTTGAAGAAGCGCTGGTAGAGCTGGAAGCGGGGTGCGAAGTCGAAGAGCTCGAACTCGCCGCTCGGGCCCCGGAACACCGTCCGGAGGACGTTCGTGTTCTCGACGTACGCCTGCTCGACCTCGGTCGCATCGACTCCCTCGACAGCGAACGCGCCGCCTCGCTCGCGGTCGAGAAGGGGGCCGAAGACGAAGCTCGAGTCAGGGCGCGGCCAGCACAACCACTCCACGGATCCGTCGCGGAGCAGGGCGTTGTAGGAGCAGTTTCCGATGATCCCGAGGCCGTGTGCCATGTCAGAGCTTCTTTCGGAGTGATCGCCCGTCGAGATGCGACTGCCGGACGTTGCGAGGTAAGGACGCAGGGAGCGCCCATATCAGGCTGATATGGGCGTGACTGAGGACGCCGCCTCGTGGCGTCCGGATTCGGATATCGACATGGCCGTTCATTCCGAAAGGAGCTCTCAAGCTATTCGTCGACACGTAGGTTGTACCTCTCGACCCCTTTCCGAACGCCGAGGGAGGCGATCTGGCCAAGCACACCGGACACCACGCTCTCGTCATCGCGAGCAACCGCCTGCCGGTCCGCTTCACGCTCGCCGGCGACGGGTTCGAGGTGCAGCCCTCGGCGGGCGGCCTGGCGGCGGCGCTGACGGCGGTTCGCGGGGACGCGGTGTGGATCGGCTGGCCCGGCACCGTGGTACCGGAGTCGCTGCTGCCGAAGGCTCGCAAGCAGCTCGCGAAGAAGAACCTCGTCCCGATTTTCCTCTCCGCGGACGAGGAGGAGGACTTCTACGGTCGCGTCTGCAACGACACGCTCTGGCCGCTCTTCCACTACTTCAGCGACCGGCTCCGCATCACGCCCGAGGCCTGGCAGCACTACGTGCGCGTCAACGAGCGCTTCGCCGAAGCGATCCTCGAGCACTCAGGGCCCGACTCGAGGGTCTGGATCCACGACTTCCACCTGATGCTGGTCCCGGCAATGCTGCGCCGGCGGGCGCCAGGGCTTTCGGTCGGCTTCTTCCTGCACACGCCGTTCCCGTCGTCGGAGATATATCGCCTCCTTCCCGCGCGCGAGGACGTTCTGCGAGGGCTGCTCGGCGCGGACTACGTGAGCTTCCAGGTGGGCGACTACGCGCGTCACTTCCGCTCCTCGTGCCTACGCATCATCGGCATCGACTCCGGCCCGGATTCGATCGAGGTCGACGGGCGCTCGGTGGGCATCGGCGTGGACCCGATCGGGATCGACGTTGCGGGTTTTCGCGCGACGCTCGAGGATCCAGCAACCGCGCGCCTTCACGAACAGTTCGAGGAGCAGTACAAAGGACGCAAGCTCGTGCTCGGGATCGAGCGGCTGGACTATACGAAGGGGATCCCCCGAAAGCTGCTCGCCTTCGAACGGCTCCTCGAGCAGGATCCCACCCGCGCCGAGACGACCACGATGCTGCAGGTGCTCGTGCCCTCGCGCCTGGAGAGCCCCGAGTTCCGCCAGCAGCGGGACGAGATCGAGCTCCTGATCGCCCGCATCAACGGCCGCTACGGACAGCCCGGGATCACGCCGGTCGAGTACCTCCATCGCGACATCTCGAAGGAGGGGCTCGTCGCGCTCTACCGGCGGGCCGACGTGATGATGGTGACGCCGCTCCGAGACGGGATGAACCTCGTCGCGCACGAGTTCGTGCTCTGCCAGTCGGAGCCGGGGCTCCCGGGGCGCTGGCGCGGCTCGCTGCTCCTTTCCGAGCTCGCCGGGTCGGCTCAGGTCCTGCCGGGGGCGATGCTCGTCAACCCGTGGAACGTGGATGGTGTCGTCGAAGCGCTGGGGACCGCGCTCGAGCTCGATCTGCCCGAGCGCCGCCGCCGGTTGGAGACCATGGCCAAGCGCGTCGAGGAGCTCGACAGTCGCAAGTGGGCGGACGGCTTTCTGACCCGACTCGGGCGACACTCGAAACGTGACCGCCGCCGGAAGCCGCCGAACGTCGAGGGCGAGGTGCAGGAGCGGCTCTTGCGCCGGTTCGCAAAGGCGCGGGCGCGAACGGTCATGCTCGACTACGACGGGACGCTGCGCGAGCTCGAGCTCCACCCCGACCTCGCCGTCCCGACGAGGGAGATTCGCTCGCTGCTGCGCGACCTCGCCGCGCTTCCCGAGACCGACGTCCACATCGTGAGCGGCCGCCGGCGCTCGAGCCTCGAGAAGTGGTTCGGCCAGCTCCCGATCCATCTCTCGGCCGAGCACGGGTATCTCGCGCGGGAGCCGGGCGGCGAATGGCGGACGCTGGTCGAGCTCGACCTGAGCTGGATGCGACCGATCGAGCGCTTGTTGCGGAGGGTCGCGGCCGACGTCCCCGGCGCCCATGTGGAGCGGAAGGCGGTCAGTGTCGCGTGGCACTACCGCGAGGCCGAGCCCGAGTACGGCTCATGGCGCGCTCACGAGCTCTTGAATGACCTAGGGCAGCATCTCGGAGGCGCCCAAGCCGAGATCCTGCAGGGCCACCGCGTGATCGAAGTGCGTGCGCGCGGGGTCGACAAGGGCGTCTATGTGAGAGACGTGTTCCCGAACGGGAAGGGCGCCGCGCACTTCGTCATCGGCATCGGGGACGACCGAACCGACCACGATCTCCTGGACGCGCTGCCGTCCGGGTCCGTGGCCGGTCATGTGGGCGGGCTCCTCCCGAGCGCCCGCCCCGTCGACGGCCCCCGCGAGCACATTCACATCGTCGGGCCTGGCGAGGTGCGGGCGCTTCTGCGGGAGATGGTGACTGCGGTGGCTACCGATTCGTAGTGGCGAGGCTCGCCTCGCCCTCACGCGCTGGTGGAACAACGAGGGCGAGGCAAGCCTCGCCCTATGCGGGAACGGCGGTCTTGCGCCTGAACGCCGCCGCGTGGCCGCGGGCATTCGCCTCGCGCAGCTCGTCCTCGTCGAGCGCGCCGATGCGGCGCAGGAGCTCGAACTCGTCCCGCAGATGCGTCCGCATCATCTCCGGGCCGTCGGTGGCGATCGTGAAGGCGACGCCGTGCTCGACGAAGCGCCGGATCGTCTCTCGCACCGCGCCCTCGTCCGGGAGCGCCTTCGTCAGCAGGTTCGAGGTGGGGCAGATCTCGAGCACGGTGCCGAGATCGCGCAGCGCGCGCATGAGCTCGGGGTCGCCCGCCGCGAGGATGCCGTGCCCGATGCGCTCGGGCCGCAGGTGCTCGACGACCTCTGCGGTCTCTTCGAGGCCAAAGTCGCCGCCCTCCTCGCCCACGTGGATCGTCACTCCGAGGCCTGCCTCGCGCGCGGCCTCGACCATGGGGCTGATCTGCTTGTAGTCGTAGCGTCCGCCGCCGGGGCGCGGGCCGGCGATGTCCACCCCGACCACGCCGCGGTCGGCCCAGCGGATCGCCTTCTCCACGATGATCTCGTTCAGGCGCGGCTCGAAAGTGCGGTCCATCATCAGGATCAGCCCCGCGCGCACCTGCGGGTACTCGAGGCTTGCGAGGTCGAGCCCGCGGATCGCGGCGAGGATGATGTGGTCGAGGTCGCGCTCACCGCCACGGTTCCGCTTCATCGGGTTGAAGCGGAGCTCGAGCGTCGTGATCCGCTGCGAGCGGTACGCGCCGCCGATCGCCCCGTGCACCGAGCGCTCGACGGCGAGCGGTGAGGACTGAATCAGCTCCGTCCAGTGGTAGATCTTGTCGAGCTCGTCGAGGTTCTTGACGCCGCGCGTGTCGGAGACGGTGACGAGGGCGTCGAACTCCCAGAAGTCCTTGACCGGGAGCGCGATCCCCTGCTCGTGCGCAAGGCTCCAGAGGATGTCGGAGGCGACGGAGCCTCCGAGGTGGGTATGAAGCTCCGCGAGCCCTTCGCCGTCCATTGTGGGGGCGCAGTCTCTACGCTGGTCGAGCGAGCGTCAACCGGCTCACACGCGCGAACTCAGCGGCCAAGCAGCTGTCGGGCGCGATGCCTGCTGTAGTTGGCCGACGACCAGGGCTCGTCTCGTGCCAGCCGCGCCTCCTGCGGAGCGAGAACCTGCGCTTTCAGAGGCTCCGGGAGATCGGCGAGAGTCGGGAGGGCGTCGGCGCTCAATCCCTGGAGGTAGCTCACGTCGAGATTGCCCGTGGCGCGCCAACGATCCGCGTTCCGCTCGGCGATGCGTCCGTCCGGGTTCGAGAGCGAGAACGCGAGCAGACCGAGTGCGGCGCCTCCGGGTCGATGACGAGTGTGCCGATCCGGATGCGCTCGCCCGCGAGAGACGGAAAGCGATCGGCACGGCGTAGAAGCGCTCGGACCCGCGCAACCAGCTCGCGCGGACTGAACGGCTTGGTCAGGTAGTCGTCGGCCCCGACTCCGAGACCGACCTCGAGATCCGTCTCGGAGTCTTTCGCCGTAAGCATCAGCACGGGCACGTGGCGCTCGCGCTGGATCCGCCGGCATACCTCGATCCCATCGAGGCCGGGCAGCATGAGGTCGAGCACGACGAGATCGGGCCGCAAGCGCTGGCACAACGCCACACCGCCGATGCCGTCGTTCGCGATCTCGACGTCGAATCCCTCGGCGCGCAAACGCGCTGCGACGGCGCCCGCGATCGTCGCCTCGTCCTCGATCACCGCAATCCGCTGCACGCGCCTCACTTTACGATCGGAACTTCGAGATCACGTGCGGATGCTGTGGAGATCTCGTGCAGATCGCCGTCAGGTGACGATGACGCTCGCCTAATTCGATCAGCTACGCTTCGCCGCTCTCGGATCCGGGAGCGGCGTCAGGGCCGGCTCGATCTGCTCGCGCATGTGCTCGAACGCGGGTGGGAGAACGAGGCTCTCGCCCAGGTGCTCGGGATCCTCGTCGACGGCGAAGCCGGGGCCGACTGTGGCGATCTCGAAGAGCACGCCGCCCGGCTCGCGGAAGTAGATCGAGCGGAACCAGAAGCGGTCGATCACCGGCGTCGGGCTGGCGCCTGCGGCGAGCGCGCGCTCGCGCCACGCCTCGTGATCCTCCATCGTCGAGGCCCACGCGACGTGGTGCACCGTCCCTGCTCCGCCGACGCCTCGCTCGGAGGGCGGGTCGTCATAGGAGTAGAGCCCGCCCCGGTTCGGGCCGCGGGCCTCCCAGACGCTCTCGCCTCGGGACTCGAAGCTCAGCGCATCCCCGAGCAGGGGACGGCTCGCCTCCGGGTCGGCGGCGAAGGCGCGGACGCCATCCAAGCCCTGCAGCGCCATCTCCGCAGGGACCTCCGGATGCTCGGCCACAAGCGGGGCGTCAGATGTGTCGACGACTGCGAGGTCGTGCCGCAAGCCCTCCGGATCTTCGAAGATGACACTGTCGCTCTCGCGTGAGACGGCAGCGGCCTCGCCGGTCAGGCGCTGCTCCCAGAAGTCCAACGCAGCGTCGGAGCCCACCCGCCAGCGGACCGTGTGAACCATTCCAGCCCCCGCTCGGCCGCGGCGCGCGCCCGGGTATTCGAAGAACGTGATGTCGCTTCCTGGACTCCCCTGCTCGTCGGCATAGAAGAGGTGGTAGACGGTGGGATCGTCCTGGTTGACCGTCTTCTTGACCATCCGGAGGCCGAGGACGCGGGTGTAGAAGTCGACGTTGCGGGGCGCGTCTGCCGTGATGCAGGTGACGTGGTGGACACCGTCGAGGCGCATCACGTCCAGCCTAGCGAGACAACGCAGCGGCCGCGAAGCGGACGCCTTCAGGGATCTTCGCGCACAACCAGGGCTGTAGTGTCCCGCCCGTGAAGATCGGGATCGTCGTCCCGTTCTCGTGGTCGTTCTGGGGGGCTGTTGTCGAGCATGCGGAGCTCCAGGCGGCCGCGCTCGAGGAGCTGGGCCACGAGGTCCGGCTGATCATGGGCAACGACCCGCCGGGTCAGTTCACGCGTGTTCTGCACCCGCGGGTGGGGCGGCATGGGAATCCACCCCCGAACGTGATCCCCGTGGGTCGCTCGGTCATCGTGCCGGCGAACGGCTCTCTCCCGAACATCGTGCTCTCGCCGAGGAGCTACGCCCGGATCCATCGCGCGCTCACACGCGAGCGATTCGACGTCCTCCACCTGCACGAGCCGATGACACCGGCGATCTGCACAACGGTCCTCGTCATGGCCAGGACACCGCTGGTCGCGACCTTCCACGCCTCGGGGGAGCTCGGTTGGTTGCGGTTCGGTGCCCCGGTATGGGGATTCCTGATGGACAGGATCGATTACCGGATCGCCGTCTCGGAGCGCGCGCGCGTATCCCAGAACCGCTGGCTGCCCGGCGAATACGACGTGCTTCCGAACGGCGTGCTCGTGCCTGAGTCCGCGCCCGCAGGAGAGCGCGAGCACCGCATCGTGTTTGCGGGGCGCCAGGAGCCACGCAAAGGGTTGCAGGTGCTGCTCCGGGCCTGGCCCGAGATCCATCGCCGCAGTGGCCTTCGCCTGACGGTCGCCGGGGCCGATCCGCTCGCGGTCAGGCTTCTCCTCACGCGGCTTGGCGTCTCCGACGAGGGGCTCGATGTCGTCGGCTTCCTGAGCCAGGACGAGCTCACGAGAACCCTGCTCGGAGCGAAGGCGCTCGTCGCGCCGTCCCTCGGTCAGGAGAGCTTCGGCATGGTGCTGACCCGTGCGTTTGCATGTGCGCTGCCTGTCGTCGCCTCCGACATCCCCGGCTATCGCGAGGTTGTCGACCCCGCGACATCGGTCACGATCCAACCGGGTGACCCTCGCGCGCTCGCGGACGAGGTCTGCGACCTGGTCGCCGACGAGCCGCGCCGGCAGGCGATGGGGGAGGCGGCACGGGAGCTCGCCGTCGCCAACTACTCCTGGCCGGTGCTCGCCCGCCGGCTCGAGGAGATCTACAGCCGGGTAACGGGAATCGGCCGCGATGAAGCACGGGCCGCATGACTGCGACGATGCGAGCCTGGCGGAACGTTTGGGTACAGGCAGCCGTCCTCCTCCTGGCCGTCGTCCTCGCCTTCGTACTGCTCTGGTGGCGCGGGCCCGACTGGGACGATGTTGGAAACGCGTTCCGCTTCGTCATCTGGAGCTGGATCGTGCTCGCGTTCCTCTTGAACGTCGCCTCGACGATGTTCCGGGCGCTGTCGTGGTCTTTGACCATCTCGCAGGCGCTGCCTCCCAAGCACCAGCCGCGGCTGATCCACGTCTACTCGTCGTTCGGGGTCGGACTGCTGGCCAATGCGATCGTCCCCGGAAGGCTCGGCGAGCTTGCGCGCGTGGCTACCTTGCGCCGCCATCTCCCGGATGCTCCGCCCGGCACGACAGCGACGCTCGTCGGGACGGTCTTCGCGCACCGGCTCTTCGATCTTGTTCCGGCGACGCTGCTCGTGGTCTGGGTACTGCTGACGGCCGAGGTGCCGCATTGGGCGGTCACCGCGCTCTTGATCGTCGTCGCCGTCGGCTTCACGCTCTTCACTGTTGCCTGGATGAGCGCACGACGGCAGCAGCGCTCGGTGGCTCACGATCTCCAAGCCGTCGGGACGATTCGCCACCTCTTGGGCATGGCGCGCCAGGGGCTGTCGGTGCTGAAGTCACCCGCGCCGCTCGCCGGGGCGATTCTCCTCCAGTGCCTGGGCTGGGTGCTCCAGCTGATGGCGGTGTGGGTGACCATGCAGGCGTTCGGCATCGACGCCCCGCTGCCGGCGGCCGGTCTCGTTCTCGTGCTGATGAACGTCGCGACGATCATTCCGCTCTGGCCCGGCAACTTCGGGCTCGTCCAGGCCGCGGTGGCGTTGCCGCTCCGCAACTACGGCGTTGCGTACGCGACCGGATTCGCGTTCGGTCTCGCGCTGCAGGCGATCGAGATCGCCTGCGGAGTCCTGCTCGGCCTCCTGGCGCTTGCGCGTGAGGGGATCTCCGTCGCGGTGCTCCGGCGGATGCAGGACGAGGAGGGAGAGTCGTCGGAGAACGCGGTGGAGGAAGTCGGCGATCTGGTGGACGATCTCGAGCATGAGGCGACCCGTGAGGGTGCTTCTGTGTCCCGCTAGCCTCAAAGGGGTTCTCTCGGCGCGGGAGGCGGCTGCGGCTCTCGCGAGAGGGGTCGAGGAGGCGGGCGCCGAGGCGGTCGTGCTCCCGGTTGCGGACGGGGGCGAAGGAACTGCCGAAGCGCTCGAGGCTGCGCTCGGCGGCAACTGGCATCGCGCGCGCGTCTCCGATCCTCTCGGCAGGCCGGTCGAAGCGTCTTGGCTACTTCTGCAGGATGGACGTGCGGTCGTCGAGGCGGCGGCCGCGATCGGGCTGCCGCAACTTGCGCCGGCCGAGCGCGATCCGCTGCGCGCCTCGAGCCGCGGCTTCGGAAAGCTCATTCTCGCCGCGCTCGAGTGCTCACCGGATTCGCTCGTGCTCGCCCTCGGAGGGAGCGCGACGGTGGACGGAGGTGCGGGCCTGCGCGAAGTCGTCGCCAGCTTGCCCGTCCCGACGATCGTGCTCTGCGACGTCCAGACGAGGCTCGGCGACGCGGCACGGCTGTTCGGGCCGCAGAAGGGCGCGTCTGCCGCGGACGTCAAGATCCTCGCCCTCAGGCTGGAAGCGATGGAGGAGCTCCGGCCCTACGCAAGCCTCCCGGGATCAGGAGCGGCCGGCGGCCTCGGCGCCGCGCTCGCCGCTCTCGGCGCGGAGCTCGTTCCCGGAGCCGCGATCGTGCTCGATCTGCTCGGCTTCGACCGGCTGCTCGCGGGCTGTGATCTCGTCGTTACCGGCGAGGGCGAGGTCGACCAGACCACCGCTGAAGGGAAGGCTCCAGGGGAAATCGCAGCTCGCTCCGCCGCCGCGGGTGTGCGCTGTGTTGTATTCGGGGGTCGCCTGCTAGCGGAGGTCGAGGGCGCGGAGACGATCGCGTTGTCAGGCGACCCGAATCGGGCAGAACGAGACCTCGAGGAACTGGGTCGGTCGTTGGTCGCGTAAAGGGCGAGGCTAGCCTCGCCCTTCGCAGACGTCCTAGCGAGACTCGGCGAGCGCGAGCCGGTCCGCCATCGCCTCGAGCAGCTTCCACGCGACCTGTGGCCGCGCTTCCACGAAGGGGCGGAACACGAATACGGGCAGGCCGTACGCTCGTAGCTCGGACTGCGCAGTGACGGTGGCTGTGCGCGGCCGGCGGTCGATCAGAGCGATCTCGCCGAACGCGGACCCGGGGCCGAGCGTGCCGACCTCCTTGCCGTGGACCTCCACGGTCGCCTCGCCGCTATCGACGACGAAGAACATGAGGCCGCCCTCTCCCTCGAGAGCGACACGGTCTCCGGCCGAGAATCTGCGTTCGTTGAACTCGTCGGCCAGGCTCGTGAGCTCCTTGTCGTCGAGCCCGGCGAAGAGCGGGACCTTGCGGAGCAGGTCAGGTGTGGGCTTCGCCATGGGGCGATTCATACACGAAGCAGGGGTCTGCTGTCACGCGGGAGGAGCCGTTAGCTCCTCGATCCTGAGCTCGGCGGCCCGGAGCCGCTCGACGCACGCGCGGTAAAGCTCCTCGCCGCGTCGGAAGAGCGCGATCGCGTCGTCGACGGCGACGTCGCCCCGCTCGAGCCGTTGAACCACCTCCTGGAGCTCTCTCTGCAGCTCCTCGAAAGTCCGCTCTTCGCTCACGGTCTCACGTCCTCGACCCGGACGCCGAGTGCACCCGCCGCGAGCTCGATCTCGAGCCGGTCGCCGGTACCTACCGACTCCGCTGCGCGCACCGCCTCCCCGCCCGCGCGGACGATCGCGTACCCGCGGGCGAGCGTCGCGAGCGGAGACAACGCTTGCAGCCGAGCGCCCGAGTGGTCGAGCGCCGCGCGGCGTCGCTCGAAGAGCAGGCGGGGCGCAGCGCGCAACCGTTCTCCCTGTCGCTCGAGACTTGCTGCGTCGCGCTCGAGGAGCGTGCGAATCGAGACGGCGAGGCGCTGCCTGCATGCCTCGAGACTGGCCCGGAGCTCCTGCTCGTCAGGAACGACGAGCGCCGCTGCGGCGGTGGGGGTTGCCGCGCGGGCGTCCGCCGCCAGGTCGCACAAGGGCGAGTCCTGCTCGTGTCCGACCGCCGAGATGACCGGTACCGGGCACGCGGCCACCGCGCGAACGACGAGCTCCGCGCTGAAAGGCAGCAGATCCTCGAAGCTGCCGCCGCCGCGCGTGAGAACCACGACGTCGACCTCCGGATGGGCGGCTAGCGCCCGCAGGCCGGCGACGATCGCCTCGGGCGCTGCTCGGCCCTGGACACGGGTCTCGCAGACGACGGCCTTCGTCGCTGGAAAGCGCCTGCTGATCGCCGCGACGAAGTCCCCGCGCGCGGCCGCATCTGCTCCCGTGAGGATTCCCACAGCGCGCGGCACACGCGGGAGCGGGCGCTTGCGCTCGAGCGCGAACAGCCCTTCCGCCGCCAGCTCACGCTTGAGGCGCTCGAGCGCGACGAGGTGACCACCGACGCCCACCCGCTCGAGCGTGCTCGCCCGTAGTCCGAGCTCCCCCTTGAGCTCGTACAGCTCCGCGCGTCCCGAGGCGTGGACGGTCTCGCCGTCCGCGAGCCCGAGCTGCAGGTGGTCGAACGCCGCGCGGCCGATCGTGATCTTCAGTGTCGCCCCGGTCTTCGGGTCCTTCAACGTGAGAAAGACGTTCGCCCAGGCCGCGTTGCGGCGGAGCTCCTGGACCTCACCCTCGACCCAGACCGTGGGCAGGCGGCGGAGGAAGCTCGCGACCCCGCGGTTGAACGCGGAGACGGTGTAAACCTTGCGATCTCCGTAGAGCACCGGCTCGATCTTCGCCACCGGCGCAGGGTAACGGGCGACTCCTCGCTCGGCGTCCCCGGCTCTTCAGCTCACGAGCGGGAGTGGTCGGCGTCACGTCGACGGCCGAAGGGCGATTCACTCGCCCGTAGGCCTGACGCATCGTTACTCGATACCAAGACCGGAGGGAAGGGGGTCGGTGGGGGAAACCTTAGGTTTCCCCTGCCATCAAAGGAGGATCTCAGCCGCCGTGGTGGCGTCGCAGCCGCGCGTCACGAGCTCGACGGCGTCGTGGAGATCGACCTCGCTCACGGCGATCCGCTCGGCGAGATGAACGGGATACCCCGCCTCGAGCAGGATGTGCAGCCGCCAGCTCTCCACCTTCGCGGGCTCGTTCTCGTTCCAGAGTGGGGCTTCGGTCGTCTCGGCCATGGACGTGGGGTTCGGTGTCATAGAGACGTTCCCTCCGCGGAATAGTTGCGCGAGATAATCCTTTCCGAATATCCGCTCAACCTCGGCAGTAGGGACCGGGCATGCCCGGTCCCTACGACCACGCACTGGGCCCGGCCAGTTCTCTTAGAGTCTCTAACACAATGAGGCCTCGTCGACGGTGCGTGATGGGTGGTGCGAGGCAAGGACGCAGGGAGGGCCAATATGAGCCATATTGGCCCGACTGAGGACGCCGCATCGCTCTGCCCAGCGCGTGCCGGCGGCTCAGAGCTTCATTGTGTTAGAGGCTCTTAGACGTCAGCGGACGAGCGCACGGCCTCGTAGCGCCGGGCGAGCTCGACGATCCGGTCGTCGAGGCGCTGGGCCGCCGCCGTCGCGGCTTGCTGGAGCTGGTCGGCGATGATGCCGTCCGCCCGCCGAAGGAAAGTCTCTGCCGTTCGGTCGAGCTCTTCACGCAGCCGGCTCGCGGCCTCCTCGCGAATGGCGCGCATGCGGTTCTCGAACTCGAGCGCTCCTGCTTCCGAGAGCCGGTCGACTTCGCGAGCCGTCGCCCGCTCTAGCTCCGCCACCTGGCGCCGTTCGAGCTCTGCGAAAGCGACCTCGATTCGTGTCCGCGCTTCGCCCTCGGCGTGGTCGACCTGCTCGGCCACGGCGTGCTCGTGCTGGCGCAAGCGCTCGGTGACGTCCTCGATTGCCCGGCGGCGGTCGTCCGCCTGTACTTGCAGCTCCTCCAGGGCTTCGGTGAGAGCGTCTCTGGTCGTCCGCTCGAGCTCCTCACGGAGACGGATGGCCGAAGCACGCTGCTGCTCGATCGCCGTCCCTAGCTCGCCGGCCTCCGCCTCGATCCGCGCTTCGACGACGGCGATCCGCTGCTGTTGGTGCTGCTCGAGCGCGGAAACCTCGCCTTCGAGCGCCCGCTGTGCTCGCTCGAGGTCGGCCTCCCATGAGCGCAACCGTTCTTCGACGCGCCGCTCCACCGAAGCCACCATCTCGGCCAGGCGCTCGGAGAGCTCCCGCTCGCGGACGCCGAGCTCTCCACGACGCTGGTCGGAGAGCCGCCGTTCCTCGGCCACGTAGGTGGAGAGGGAGTCGGCGTGCGCTCGGGCTACCGCAACCCGGAGCAGCCCGGCTTGCGTCGTCGCCTCCTCTTCTGCCGCGGCCCGCACGGCCTTGCGAGCCTCCGTGACCAGCTCATCCGTGCGCGCGGACTGTGCCCGCGAGCGGCGAAGCGCTCGCCAGAGGAGCGCCGCCAACGCCAGCGCCCCAAGGAGCCCTCCGATGAGTATCCATGCGACCACGGGCACGCAGTCATGCTAGACAGGTGCTCCACTTCACGTTACGGAAATCCGGTCGAGCGGGTTCTCGCGAAGAGTTGGAGAAAGAAACCACACTGGAGGTCGATCACGATGCTCGAGGTGCGAAGGCTCTTGTGGTGCGCGGTCGCGGCACCGGTGTTCGCAGCGGGTCTGTGGGCGGGGATCGGCACTGCGGGCGGCCAGGCGAGCGCGGCCGCCGAGGCCGTTCGACTGACGGCGGGGCTCGATGCCCGACAGGAAGTTCCCAGCCCGAAAGGCGCGATCGCGAACGCCCGCGGAAGCTTCGTGGCGATGCTCGAGCGCAAAGGCGATGCGGGAACGCTCACCTGGCGCTTGACGTTTCGCGAGTTGAGCGGCAAGGCGACTGCCGCACACGTGCACCTAGGTAAGCGAGGTCGTGCGGGGCCGGTCTCTCTCGCCCTTTGCGGTCCCTGCCGGAGCGGTGCTCACGGGTCGGTGAAGACACGGGCTGGAACCGTGCAGGCGTTGCTGACGGGCAGCGCTTACGTGAACGTGCACACGGCGAGGAATCCCCCTGGCGAGATCCGCGGCCAGATCCGGGCAGGGTCGACGGTCCCGCCGCCGGCGACAACGACATCCACCACAACGACGGCCAGCACCGGCGACGATCCCTATCCGTAGGGGAGTCGCCCGAACGCGCGCCGAAGCGCAGATGCCGCGAGCGCCTGCGCCTCGGCGGCCGCGTCGAACCGGTCGCCCTTCGAGAAGAAGCCGTGCACGGCGCCGTCGAAGCGCGCGAGCTCTGCCGGCACACCTGCCTCGTTGAGGCGGGCGGTGTAGAGCTCGCCCTGGTCGCGAAGCGGGTCGAGCTCGGCGGTGATCACGAGCGCCGCAGGGAGTCCGCGAAGATCGTGCGCGCGGAGGGGTGAGGCCAGGGGGTTGTCACCGTCATCGGGCTCGGCGAGGTAGTGGGACCAGCACCACGCAAGGTCCTCGCGCCCGAAGAAGAGAGGATCGAGCGGTTCGTGCATCGACGGGGTATCGGCGCGATGGTCGAGCGGCGGATAGACGAGCAGTTGGAGCGCCACCGCTGGGCCTTCGCGCTCGCGCGCGAGGAGCGCGACCGCTGCGGCGAGGTTGCCACCGGCGCTGGCGCCGCCGACGGCGAGATGATCGGGATCCAAGTCGAGCTCGAGGCCATGGTCTGCGACCCAGCACGTTGCCGCGTAGCAGTCCTCGAGTCCGGCGGGAAACGGATTCTCCGGGGCTCGTCGGTACGCGACCGAGACGACCGCGCAAGGCGTCGCGTTCGCGAGCCGTCGGCAGACGGGGTCGACAGCGTCGACCGATCCGAGCACCCAGCCTCCGCCGAAGAAGTACGCGAGGACGGGCAGCGGACGATCGGCTGCGGGCACATAGACACGGACGGGAATCTCACCGCCAGGACCGGGCACAACGCGCTCGAGTACGCGGGCGACGTGCTCCGGAGGCGCAGGCGGGGGCTCGGCGAGCTCCGCCGCGCGTGCCTCGGCGACGGAGAGCTCGTGCACCGGGCGCGCTCCGGCGGTATGTCGCTCGAGACGGTACGCCTCGACCTGGGGATCGAGCGGGCGTCCAGCCACGTAGGGACGACGCTTGCCTCGCCCTCCAGCGCTCACTGCCGCTGCGCCGCGTAGTACGCGGCGCCCAGGAGCGGCGCATCTTCCAGCTGCGCCGCGGCCGTTACGGATTGCAGTCCCGGAATCGGCTCGAGCTCGGCCCGCAGGGTGTCTTCGAAGAGATCCCAGGCACGTGCGATCGAGCCTCCGACGACGAGGCAGCTCGGCTCGAAGGCTCGAAGCCACGGAGTCAGGAACTCTCCGAGGGCCGTCCCCAAGTCGACGAAAAGACGACGCGCCGGCGGGTCGCCGAGCTTCGCGCGATGCGCGAGCTGCTCCACGTCGATGCCTTCATCCAAGCTCGTGCCGTAGGCGGCGAGAAGAGCCGCGCGCGAGATCGTCTGCTCGACTGGGGAACCGTGGAACTCAACAGTGTGTAGCTCGCCGCGCGCAGGAACGCCGACTCCTGAGCGCACGATCTCGCCCTCTTCGCTGAACGCGGACCCGAGCCCGGTTCCGAGCGTGATGCCGACGGCGCGAACGTGCCCGCGCGCGGCGCCGGCCCACCACTCTCCGAGCAGGAAGGCCTCGGCGTCGTTCAAAAAGCGGATGGCCGTCGGATCCAGAGTGGATACTGCATGGAGCTCCGAACGCATGTCCACCCGATGGAGGCCCTCGAGCTTGTGAGTGATCTCGGAGATGCCCCGCGCGTAGTCGAAGGGGCCGGGGACGGACACGCCGAGACTCGTCAGACCCGGCTCTGCGATCGAACGCGTCACTCGTGAGATGGCCGCGAGCAGCTCGGCGCGACTGGCCGCCGACGGCAGCGGCTCGGATGCGCGGCTCCGAGCCTCGAGCGACGCGGAGGCGACATTCACCCGTCCACCTGAGACATGCGTGCCACCGATGTCGAGGGCACCCACGATGTCGCCCCTCGTCACGGGACGAAGGCCTTGATGACCTTGCAGGCGCCTCCCCCGACCCGCCGCAGCCGGTACGGACCGACCGCCGCCGGGATCACGATGGTCTCCGCGTACGCGAGTCCGTGGACCTCACCGACGCCGGACTCGATTTCGATCCGCTCACCGGCGACGAGGTTGAGCACGTGAAACCGCCCCGCGGTGTCGTCCTCGATCGCCTGCTCGAAGTCGAGCCGATGCACGGCGAAGAAGAGATCGGGGAGCCTGCCGAGCTCGAGCTCGACCCAGTCCGCTCCCTGCCGGACCGGCTTCGGCTCCGGAATGAGGTCTCGGCGGACGGAGTCGCCCGAGCGGAGGGGATCGAGGTTCGAGAACGCGTGCGCCAGGTGCACCGGACGCAGCTCGCCCTCCAGGTCCCGGCGAAGCCAGTCGTAGAAGCGCAACGTGTACAGGTACGGGGTGGCGCTGATCTCGAGCACGAGATTGTCGGCGCCGCTCGCGTGTGCTGTGCCGGCGGGGATCAAGTACAGGCGATGTTGAACGGCCGGATGCGACTGGAGATAGCGCTTGGGGTCCAGCTCGAGTCCCGGGTCTTCCGCGCGGGTCGCCTCGACTCGGAAGGCTTCGACGTCGGCATCCTCCCGCAGCCCGAGGAAGATCTCGGCCCCTGGCTTGGTGTCCACGACGTAGTACGTCTCGTGCTGCGTGTACGGAAGTCCAAAGGTCTCGCGCATGTACTCCTCGGTGGGATGGCACTGAATCGAGAGATTGCCTCCCCCGAGCGTGTCCAGGTAATCGAACCGGATCGGGAACGAGACCCCGAAACGCGCGGCAAGCTCGGCCCCGAGAACGCGTTCGCCTTCGGCCGCCATCAGCAGCTCGAATCCGACCTCGACCGGATCGTCTGCGCCCAGGAGGATCCCGCTCTCGGGGGTGATCAGCTCATACGACCAAGCGAGGTTCGGCGCAGTGGTCGAGATTCCAAGGACATCGCGGAGCCACTGGCCGCCCCAAGGCCCCGGGAAAAAGGTCGGACGGGTGCGGAAGGGCCTGCCGGCGAGCTCGTTCAGGGAGCGCCGAAGCGTCTCTCCGGCGAGCGAGCGCGGCATCTCGGGCTCGCTCAGATCGATGTAGAGGTCGAGTTGCGGCAGGAGCTCCTGTTTGTGCCGCTCGAGCACGGGCCAGTCGACGAAAAGGAGACGTTGCTCGGAGGCGGCTTCGCCGATGGGCTGCCCGAGGTTTGCGGCCTCACCTCGACGCACGGCTGCGAGGCTGTCCCGCTTCGGGAGATCGGCGTACCAAAGAAGGTCGTGCTCGACGAGGGCGCTGCCCGGGCCGAAGATCACGAGAACGTCTCCGTCGGTTCGCCCTTCGCGCGGCAGCTCGTCGAAGAGATCCGCGAGCGACCCTTCGAAGACCCGGCCGAATACAGGGTCGCCGTGGAGCAAGCTCGCGTCGGTGCGTCCCTGGATTTCATCCCAGGACGCGAGAGAGTTGCGAGCATCGACGACCTCCGTCGTGACGTCCCGTTCGGCGAGCGCGTCGCGGAGGCGCGCGACGAGGGGGCCCCAGGAAAGCGCGGCCGGGCCGTCGATCGCGAGCGTCCGAGGCCTCTCGCGGACGACCGCGTCAGCCAGCGCGCCGAAACCGTCCTCGACCACGCCTTCCGTGAGTGAGTAGCGAGGATTCGGGTCGTAGCTCATGGGCCGATCTTTGGCCCATGAGCGGGGAGGGGTGTGGGGAACCGGGAGGTTCCCTGCGCTCTCGAGAAGAAGGGAGCACGCGAGGGAAACATGGTTTCCCTCGCGAACGCGAGTCGTAGGCGAGCGTTGCTCACTTGCGCAGCAGGAGGTCGAGCGTCAAGGCCGCGCTCCAGGAGAAGTCACTCACGCCGAGGGGCTCGCCGGTCCTCGGGTCGTAGTACTCGACGAACCCGGACCGGCTGACGAGCTCGAGTGTCAGCCGCCGTAGCTCGTCCGCCTCGGCCCGCATCCCGTATCGCTCGAGGCCCTGAATGAAGAACCAGTTGATGTTCACCCAGACCGGGCCGCGCCAATAGCGTCGCGGGTCGTACGCGGGGCTCGCCTTCGAGGCTGAGGTCACCGGCCAGGGGGCCTCGGGCGAGGGGCCGAACCGGGTCGGCGACCAGAGGGCCGCGTCGAACAGACGACGCGCCTGCGCCGGCTGCGGAACGCCGGCATAGAGCGGGAACATCGCGTCGATGGTCTCGTCACCCATCATCGGGTCACCGTCGTCCTCGACATAGACTGCGCTCGATTCGTCCCAACGGTCCGCGAGCGCCTCGCGCAGGCGTTCGGCGGCAACGCTCGCCCGCGCCCCGTCCCCGCCGAGCTCACCCCAGAGCCAGGCGAGGTCGTCCTCGGCCGCGGCGAGGATCGAGTTCAAGGTGAGATCGACGAAGACGAACGGCCAGTTCTCGAGGGCGGGTCGGTAGCCCTGCGCTTGCAGCCGCCGGACGAGGTACAGGTAGCGCAGATAGTCGTGATCGGTCGGCCGCTCTGAGGCGTCGATCTCGTGATTGTCGGTCCGCTTGATGTCGAGCTCGCCTCCCACCTCCAGCCGGGCGAGCGCCCGGTCGAACCGCGGCGAGTTGTCCGCTCCTTCCCACGGATGGACGATCGCGATGAGCCCCGAGTCGAGGGCCCGGTCACGGTGCAGCCACGCGTGCCACTGCTCGAGCCGAGGAACGATCTCCTCCAGGAACGACCGGTCGGGCGCCGCCTCGTGCAGGACGCGGACGGCGGTGGCCAGGACAGGTGGTTGGGTGAGGCCGCTCGTCGGGACTTCGGGCGCCTGCTCGCACGCTCCAGAGTCCCACAACTCCGGTCCCGGAGAGTAGTCGGGCGCCGGTATGTGGAACACGATGTGCGGGACCATCCCATCGCTCCACTGGCCTCTGAGGAGCGATCGCACCTCCGCTCGCCCGCGTTCGGGATCGACGTGTGCCAGCCCGAGCGCGATGAAGGCCGAGTCCCAGTTCCACTGGTGCGGGTAGAGCTCTTTCCCCGGCCGCACAAACGGCCCCATGTCGTTGGCCGCGAGGAGCGCGTGGGCCTGCTCGATCAGGCGCGCGCGACGTTCCACGTGGTCAGGCTGCGGCAGCGGCCGCCGCGCCTTCCAGCTCGTGAACGAGTGGAAGACCGGTGATCGCCCCGATCATCTCCGCGGTCCGCTGTGCGGATGCGGCTGGACTGAGACGGCCGGTGAGAACCGCCTCGAGCATCGTCTGCAGCTGCACGGAAACCCGCGGGTACGAGGGCATCCAGGGCCTCGCCACGGCCAGCTCGATGATCTCGGCGATCTCCGAGAGGAAGGGAAGATCCGAGGCGACGAGCTCGATCGCCGATCGTCGGGAAGGTATCCGCCCGGTGGAGCGTGCGACCCGGGCGAGGGCGCTCGGCTCGACGGCGCGCTGGAGAAGCTGCATCGCGAGCCTGGGCTGCGCCGCCTGGCGGAAGATGGCGAACATCATCCCGCCGGCCACGCTTGCCGGCGTTCCCTTGGGGCCGGCGGGCACACGTGTGAAGCAAAAATGGTCCCAGACATCGTGGTGGTGGACGCCGAGCGCCTCGGCGAGCGTCTGGGCTTCGTAGATGCCACCGAGGCTGAACGCAGCGCGCCCCTCGGCCAGCAGTCGAACCGCGTGGTCCCACTCGTACCCCACCACCTCCGAGGGGACGATGTGCTCTTCGACCAGCCTGCGGAGGAAGCGGAGCGCCTGGGCCGTCGCTCGGGAGCCGAGGCTCACCCCTTCGGGCTCGAGGACGTGGGCGGCGTTGGAAGCCAAGACGGCAATCAGGCAGTACGTGGTCGTCTCTCCGGCCATGCCGCCGCCCGGCATGACCATGGGAGTGCGAACGCCGTCCGCTGCGAGCGCGTGACCGGCCGCTCGCAGCTCCGCCCACGTCATCGGTGGCGAGATGCCGAGCGACTCGAGCTTGCGCCTGCTGTACCAGAGTCCGCTCGCGTCGGCAAAGGGCGAGACCCCGAAGGTTTTCCCCTCGTACCGGTTCGCCCGCACGAGTGGCTCCAGGAAGTCGACCTCGTGCTCCTGCCGGACCCAGACTTCGTTCAACTCCTCGAGGGCGTGGATGAAGCCGGCAGCCGCGAACTCCGGAGCCCAGACCGAGTCGATCACCGCCAGGTCGGGCGCCTGTCCTTCGGCGACCGCATGCGTGAGGGTCTGGTGGAGAGACTGGCGCGGGACCTTGACGATGCTGATCTGGTCTCGTGCACCGGCCGCATCCCGGACCATCCGCGCCCACGGCCCCTCGGTCGGCACGATGACGCGGACTTCGGGATGGTCGGGCTTGCGACTGAGCCAGTGCGGGTTGACGAACGATCCGCGCCGGCGGTGGCGGAGGATCACGCCCTCGTCCGCGAGCTCGGAGAGCGCACGGCTGACCGGGGTTCGGCTGAGCTTGTAGCGGTCGCAGAGCTCGTGCTCGGTCGGAAGCCGGTGGTCGGGGCCGCCGTAATGCCCGCTCAGGATCTCCTCCAGAAGAAGGGTCTTCAGCTGGAAATAGAGCGGAATCGGCTGCTGCGGATCGATCGCCATTGCGTCCTCGATCGGGTTCGAGAGAATCCGCACTCTACTCGGCCGCCTCGGGGATTTCCGGCGCGACAACATGCTTTTCGAGGGTGCGCGCGAACGCGTCGTATTCGCGGTCGTCCATCTCGACCAGATGCTTCGCCTCGGGGTACGAGCCCGTGTCGACGTCCGCCTTGAACTCGCCGAAAGCGGCGACCGATTCGCAGTAGAGACGGTCGTGCTCCGCCCGGAAGTCGCGGTAGACCTTCGCGTGGCGCGGCACGTGTCCTGGATTGGCGCCGAGGATGTCGGTGGCGAAGAGGTACTGGCCGTCGCAACCCGTGCCGCTACCCATCGAGAGGACGACGATCTTCACGCGTCTGGCGATCTCGGCAGCGACCTTGTGGGGGACAACCTCCATTTCGACGCCAACCGCGCCGGCGTCCTGATACGCGAGCGTCCGGCGATAGACCTCGAGCG
>Ga0136622_10000247_pt1 | contig 21595 bp, 15 predicted proteins | sample AntDrymUQ4482106_2_FD_104803 | JGI IMG/M metagenome (GOLD analysis project Ga0136622, IMG submission 104803) | Polar desert sand microbial communities from Dry Valleys, Antarctica - metaG UQ448 (21.06) | ecosystem: Environmental > Terrestrial > Soil > Desert | place: Antarctica: Dry Valley...
CTCGAGCATGACCTCCGACCCGTCGGGAGCGGTCAGCGTTTGGGTCGTCGGGTCGAAGTCGAGACGTCCGGCGAGCGCCAGCGCGATCACCGTGTCGGGGGAGGTGACGAAGCTCAGCGTGGTCGTCGACCCGTCGTTGCGTTTGGGGAAGTTGCGGTTGTACGAGTTGACGATCGTGTTGGGCGTCTCGAGCAGCTCCTTGGAGCGCGCCCACTGGCCGATGCACGGCCCGCAGGCGTTTGCCAGCACGGTGGCTCCGATCGCCTCGAGATCGGCGAGCAGACCGTCGCGCTCGATGGTGGCGCGGATCTGCTCCGACCCTGGGGTCACGAGCAGTTCGGTCTTGGACGTGAGTCCCTTCGCCGACGCCTGCCGGGCCACGGAGGCTGCGCGCGTGATGTCTTCGTACGACGAGTTCGTGCAGGAACCGATCAGCGCCGACGAGATGTCGAGCGGCCAGCCATTGGCGACGGCGGCGGAGCCGACCTCGTCGCCAACGCGGTGGGCGCGATCGGGGGAGTGCGGCCCGTTGATCAGCGGCTTCAGCTCGTCGAGGTCGATCTCGATGATCTGGTCGTACTCGGCGCCATCGTCGGGACGTAGATGCTCGAGCACCTTGTCGCCGGCATCGGCGATGGCCTCCCGACCCGTCGCCTTGAGGTAGGTACCCATGTTTGCGTCGTAGGGGAACAGCGACGTGGTGGCACCGATCTCCGCACCCATGTTGCAGATCGTGCCCTTGCCGGTGGCCGAGATGGAGTCGGCGCCAGGACCGTGGTACTCGATGATGGCGCCGGTGCCGCCCTCCACCGTGAGCAGCCGGGCGACCTCCAAGATGACGTCCTTGGGGCTCGACCAGCCCGACAGGCTGCCCGTGAGATGAACACCGATCACCTTGGGCCATCGCACGTTGAACGGGAAACCGGTCATCACGTCGACTGCGTCGGCCCCACCCACGCCGATGGCCACCATGCCGAGCCCGCCGGCGTTGGGCGTGTGCGAATCGGTGCCGATCATCATCCCGCCCGGGAAGGCGTAGTTCTCGAGCACCACCTGGTGGATGATGCCGCTGCCTGGTCCCCAAAAGCCGATGCCGTACTTCGCCGATACCGAGCGCAAGAAGTCGTACACCTCGGCGTTCGTGTCGACGGCCACTCCGAGGTCGATCGAGGCGCCGACTCTCGCCTGGATCAGATGGTCGCAGTGCACCGTGGATGGGACCGTGACCGCAGGAAGGCCTGCCGTCATGAACTGCAGCAGCGCCATCTGAGCCGTGGCGTCCTGCATGGCGACACGGTCTGGGTGGAAGTCGGCGTAGCTCTGTGCCCTCACCATCTCTTGGCCCTCTGCATCGGAGAGGTGGTTGATCAGGATCTTCTCCGTGAGCGTCAGCGGTCGGCCGAGTCGTTGGCGACCGAGGGTCGACCGCGCGGGCAGGGAGCCGTAGACCCGTTCGACCAGTTCGATCGGGGTGCTGGCGGCGACGCTCATGATCGGCGGTCCTCCTGACTTGCGTTCCTCAGCCATGTATACAACTATAAGACAAGTGAGCGCCGTGGACAAACCCCGCTGGATCGGGATCGATCATGTGCAACTGGCGATGCCGGTCGGCGCAGAGGACCGGGCTCGCGCCTTTTATACCGGCGTGCTGGCGCTGACCGAGGTGCCAAAGCCCGAACCGTTGCGCGCCAGGGGTGGCTGCTGGTTCGAGGCAGGGTCCGTGAAGCTGCACCTCGGTGCCGAGGACGACTTCCGGCCGGCCCGCAAGGCTCATCCGGCGCTGCTCGTGGACGATCTGCGGGCGCTGGTGCGCACCACCGGCATCGACATCACCTGGAGCGACGAGCTACCCGAGGTGAGGCGTGGCTACGTCGACGACCCGTTCGGCAATCGGATCGAGCTGATCGAAGCGCCGTGAGGAGCATCCGTTACCAGGAGATCGCCGCCGCCCTGCGCCAGCGGGTGGTAGCCAGGGCGCCAGGGGCGCTGCTGCCGAGTGAGGCCGAGCTGTCAGCCGAGTTCGGCGCCAGCCGGGTGACGGTGCGCCGGGCGCTCGAGCTCGTGCGCGACGAGGGCCTGATCGCCGCTCGGCAGGGCTTCGGCTGGTTCGTCGTCACCGAGCCGCTGCGCCAGCACTTGGGCCAACTCGGCACCATCGAGGACCAGCTGGAGGGCAGCGGAAAGCGGGCAGAGCGCCGGGTGCTCGAGTTCGCCTTCTGCCCGGCGCCGGCGCACGTGCGCTCGGTGCTGGGCGTCGATCAGGTGCTGCGCGTCCGGCGCGTGAACCTGGGCGACGGCGAGCCGTTCGCTGTCGTCACGGTGTGGTGTCCCGCCGAGCTGGGCGCAGGACTGTCCCGGCGCGACGTGGAACGGCGACCGTTCTACGAGCTGCTCGATCGGCCGCTGCGCGGCGCCACCCAGACGATCGGAGCCGACTCCGCCGAGCCCGACGACGCCGCCGTCCTCGGCGTCCCGGTCGGCGCGCCGCTGCTGCGCTGCCGGCGCATCACGACCGACATCGACGGCCGTCCGGTGCTCGTCAGTGAGCACCTCTTTCCCGCCCACCGCACCGAGTTCGTCGTCGACCTGCCCCAGGCCGAGCCCTCCACCACCCCCGCCGGCCTGCGCCTGGTCGAGTAGTAGAGCAACACGCCCGTTTCCAACCGAACGGCCGCCCGGGTCACCGCTGTATCTCAGGTCGGGCCGGCGTCACCAGCGGCCCCAGTGCAACACCTCGCTCAGCGGTTGGCGCGCTGCCGGCTTGAAGTCGGTGCCTTTCGTGTAGGCGATGGGCAGCAGGCCGCCCTGGCTGTAGCGATCGAACGGGATGCCGAGCAGATCGGCCACCTGCTTCTCACCATCGTTGAGCATGTGCAGCGTCGTCCACGCCGAGCCGAGCGCCCGTTCGCGCAGCGCCAGCATGAAGCTCCACACGGCCGGGAGCAGCGAGCCCCAGACCGACGCGCCCACCATGGCATCGACGTTGTCGAGCCGACCCTCGATGCACGGGATCATCATCAACGGCGCACGGTGGAAGTTGTCGGCCAGGTACGTGGCCGAGTCGACAACAGCGCGTTGGTGTTGGCGACGCGTGTCGTCCTTCTCGTAGCGGGGAAGGGGCATCGTCGCGTACTGCCGGAAGTTCGCGGCGTAGATCTCGGCGATCGGTTGTTTCAGATCATCGTCCTCGATGATCACGAACTGCCAGCCCTGGCGATTGGAGCCGGTCGGTGCCTGGAGGGCGATCTCGAAGCACTCCTCGACAGCCTCACGCTCGACGGGGCGCTCGAAGTCGAGGCGTTTGCGCACCGAGCGGGTGGTTGTGAGCACGTCGTCGGCGGAGAGGTTCAGGTGCATGGTGCGATCCTCGCACCTCACGTCGCTGGCAGCCGGGTCCGCTGGCGGCGCCGGGAACCGCCGAGTCCCGACCGACGTCGGACGACCATGAAGACCGCAAGGGCCATGCTTATCTCGGTGATCGCGGCCGCCGTACTCGGTGCAAGCGCCTGTGGGAGTGATGCCGGCTCGGGCGACGGCATCGAGTACCCGACAGGCGCCGACGACGCCGTCGTGCGGTTCGGCTCGGCGTCTCTTGACGAATCGTTGCCAGTCCTCATCATCGGTGGTGACCGCTGGGCGCATGTTTCTCAGCCCGAAGTAGACGGCGCCTCGGGCATCGTCGCCGGCGTCGCCCCGGCGCCGCCAGAGGCGCAGCCCGTCGTGCGCCGCCGGCTCACCGAAGCCGGCATGCAAATCGTGCTGGGACGCGCCGACGAGCTTGGGTTGCTCGACCGTCCGCCAGTTTACGAGGATCCGCAGATCACCGACGTCGGCAGCACCGTCGTGGAGCTCACGACCACGGACGACTCGTACGTGCACGAGGCGATCGGCCTCGGGATCCCCGACCCGGAGTCGGGCGATCGCAAGCGGCTGTCGGACTTCGCTGAAGACGCCGCCGACCTGGAGCAACTCGTCGGCACCGACAACCTCGGGCCGGCCGAGCCGTATGTGCCCGACGAACACCTCGTGGTCGTCCGCAGCTCGTTCCTCGACTCCGATGAGACGAGCGAGGGGCGTTGGCCGGCGGCGGTGCCCGTCGAGGAAGGGTGCGCCGAGCTGCCGCTCGACGCCTTCGACGAACCGCCTTCTGGAAGTTGCGTCGTCGAGCTGGACGGCGAGCTGCAACGGGTGAGCGTCATCCCCGCAGTGCCCGGCGGTCGCTGCTGAACGTCCCGTCGCCCGGTCGCCTCGGGTAGACAATCCGGGTGCACACACTCCCGGTGATCGACGTCGGCCCGCTCGTCGGCGGGAGCGGTGACCCGGCAACGGTGGCTCGCCAGATCGACGAAGCCTGCCGGAGCCTCGGTTTCTTCTACGTCATCGGCCACGGTGTGCCGGCAGCCCTGGGGGAGCGTCTCGAAGCCGCCGCCCGCTCGTTCTTCGCAGAGCCCGACGAGCGCAAGGCCGAGATCGCCATGGCCTACGGGGGACGAGCCTGGCGCGGTTGGTTCCCGCTCGGCGGCGAGCTCACGTCGGGCGTGCCCGATCGCAAGGAGGGCCTGTACTTCGGGGAGGAGCTCGGGCCCGAAGAACGGTCCGTCGCGGCAGGCACGCCCCTGCACGGCGCCAACCTGTTCCCCGACGAGCCGTCCGATCTACGCCCAGCGGTGCTCGAGTACTTGGGCGCGCTCACGGCGCTCGGACAGCGGCTGATGGCAGGTGTCGCCATGGCGCTCGGGCTCGATGACAACTGGTTCCTCAGGGATCTCACGGCCGACCCGCTCGTGCTGTTCCGCATCTTCCGCTATCCGCCGGACACGACCGATGTTCCGACCGGTGACTGGGGTGTCGCCGAACACAGCGACTACGGGCTGCTGACGATCCTGCGCCAGGACACCGTCGGTGGCCTCGAGGTGCGCACGCCGCACGGGTGGATCGACGCCCCGCCGATCCCGGACTCGTTCGTGATCAACCTCGGCGACATGCTCGACCGGATGACGGCGGGCCGGTACCGCTCCACGCCCCACCGCGTCCGGCCGTCCGTCGATACCGAACGGCTGTCGTTCCCGTTCTTCTTCGATCCCGGCTGGGACGCAGAGGTGAGGCCGGTTCCGCTGGCCGGGGAGCCTCCCGCCGACGACGCCGAGACCCGCTGGGACGGCACCAGCCTGCGCCATCTCTCTGGCACCTACGGCGACTATCTGTGGTCAAGGGTGTCGAAGGTCTTTCCCGATCAGGCGCGCGGCGTTGCCGAACGCTGACGCCGGAGTCGTTCTGGGCGTGGATCTCATCAGGGTCTGAAAAGATGGACGCCCAGAACGGTGGATGGCAGGAATCACGCCCAGATGAGAGTGGGTGGGAGGATGGCGCGGATGAGTGACGGGGGCGCACGCGTGACGGTGGACATCACCGACGGCGTGGCGGACGTGCGGTTGAACCGGCCCGACAAGCGCAACGCGCTCGACGTGGCGATGTTCCAGGCGTTGGCCGCTGCCGGTGAGCAGCTGAAGACCGAGCACGGAGTGCGCGCTGTCGTGCTGTCGGGCGAGGGGGCGTCGTTCTGCGCCGGCCTCGACTTCTCCTCCTTCCAAGCCATGACCGGCAACCGCAACGGTGACGGCGACAGCGGCACGGGCGCCATCGGAGCTGTCGCCGAAGGGGCGATCACACATCTCGGCCAGCACGTGTGCTGGGTGTGGCAGGAGCTCGAGGTGCCGGTGATCGCCGCTCTTCATGGCCACGCCATCGGCGGCGGCATGCAGATCGCCCTCGGCGCCGACATTCGCATCGCCCACCCCGACACCAAGCTCTCGGTCCGCGAAGTGCACTGGGGTCTGATCCCCGACATGACGGGAACGCTTACCCTGCTCGGGCTCGTGCGGGCCGACGTCGCCAAGGAGCTCGTCTTCACCGCCCGCATGGTCGAGGCGCTCGAGGCCGCAGAGTTGGGCCTCGTCACCCGCCTCAGCGACACGCCTCGCGATGACGCCTTGTCGCTCGCCGGTGAGCTGGCTCAGCGCAATCCCGGTGCCCTGCGCGGTGCCAAGGCGCTGCTCAACCGGGCGGCGGCCGCGCTGGCGGCCGAGCAGTTCGAGGCCGAGCGCCGCACGATCGCCTCGCTGATCGGCTCGCCCAACCAAGTGGAAGCAGTGATGGCCAACTTCGAACAGCGCCCACCCACGTTCGCCGACCCCACCTGACCCCACCTCCAGAATGGGCGTGTCGCGGGGCGGGCGATCGCGTAGGATGTCGAATTCACCGTTCGGGTCAGCGTCGCCCCGAGCGTCCACCCAAGCCGTTTCTGACTTCCGTGGATGAGGAGCGATGCAACAACCCACCCGCAGGGTCGGTCTCTACGACTCGCGCTTCGAACATGACTCCTGTGGTGTGGCGTTCGTCGCCCACATCAGGGGCGAGGCCAGCCACGAGCTGGTGACCACTGGGCTGACGGCGCTCACGAACCTGGCACACCGCGGCGCCACCGGAGCCGAGAGCGACACCGGTGACGGCGCCGGGATCCTGTTGCAGATCCCTGATCGATTCCTGCGCGCAGTTGCCGGGTGCCAGTTGCCGCCGGCCGGCCAGTACGCCGTCGGAAACGCGTTCTTGCCGACCGATCACATCGCTGCCGAGAAGGCCCAGGCCGCTGTGGAAACCATCGTCACCGACGAGCATCTCAGCGTTCTCGGCTGGCGCGACATCCCCATCGTCCCCGAGTGCCTGGGGATCACGGCGCGCGCCGCCATGCCCAGGATCCGCCAGCTGTTCCTCGCCGACCCTGCCGGCGGCGCCGGCATCGACCTCGACCGCAAGGTGTTCATCGTGCGCAAGCGCATCGAACACGAGCTCGAGCACGAGCTGGCCACGTACTTCCCGTCGCTCTCCGCCCGCACCGTTGTCTACAAGGGCATGTTCACGACACCCCAGCTCTCCGAGTTCTATCCAGACCTGTCCGACGAGCGCCTGGAATCGGCGCTGCTGCTCGTGCACAGCCGGTTCTCGACGAACACGTTCCCGTCATGGCCGCTGGCCCATCCGTATCGCTACGTGGCCCACAACGGTGAGATCAACACCGTGCAGGGCAACCAGAACTGGATGCGAGCCCGCGAGGCGATGCTGGCCAGCGAGTTGTTGCCGGGCCTGGAGCGCGCCTACCCGGTCTGTACGCCGGGCGCCTCCGACACGGCCCGTTTCGACGAGGTGCTGGAACTGCTGCACCTCGCTGGGAGGTCACTCCCGCATGCCGTGCTGATGATGATCCCGGAGGCGTGGGAGAACGACGCCGAGATGGACCCGGCTCAGCGGGCGTTCTACCGCTTCCATTCTTCGCTGATGGAGCCGTGGGATGGCCCTGCGAGCGTCACGTTCACCGATGGCACCGTCATCGGTGCCGTGCTCGACCGCAACGGTTTGCGCCCCAGCCGCTACTGGGTCACCGATGACGACCTCGTGGTGATGGCGTCCGAGGTCGGCGTGATCGATATCGAGCCGGCGCGGGTGATCACGAAAGGTCGCCTGCAGCCGGGACGCATGTTCCTCATCGACACGTCGAAGGGACGCATCGTCGACGACAATGAGATCAAAGCCTCGCTCGCCGCCGCTCGGCCCTACCAGCAATGGCTCGACGCCGGACTCGTGGAGCTGGCCGACCTCCTGCCCCGCGAGCATCAGGTGTTCAGCCATCACAGCGTGCTGCGCCGACAGCAGATGTTCGGCTACAGCCACGAGGAGTTGAAGGTGATCCTGGCGCCGATGGCGCTCAACGGCACGGAGCCGATCGGCTCGATGGGCACCGACACGCCGATCGCCGTGCTCTCCACCAGACCCCGGCTGCTGTTCGACTACTTCTCACAGCTGTTCGCCCAGGTCACGAACCCCCCGCTCGATGCCATCCGCGAGGAGATCGTCACCGCCGTCGGGTCGACCATCGGACCGGAGTCCAACCTGTTGTCGCCGGGTCCGGAGAGCTGCCGTCAGCTCGTGCTGCCGTTCCCGATCATCGACAACGACGAGCTGGCCAAGATCATCCACGCCAACGACTCCGGGGAGCAGCTGGGGTTGGCCGCCCATGAGGTCAAGTGCCTGTACCGGGTGAGCGGCGGAGGCTTGGCGTTGGAGCGGGCGCTGTCGGCTATTTGCTCCGATGTGTCGACGGCCATCGAGCGCGGGGCACGCGTCATCGTGCTGTCGGACCGCAACGCCGACGAGGTCGAGGCCCCGATCCCGTCACTGCTGTCCACCGCGGCCGTGCATCACCACCTGGTGCGCACGAAGCAGCGCACGCAAGTCGGCATGATCGTGGAGTCCGGTGACGCCCGCGAGGTGCACCACATGGCGCTGCTGATCGGGTACGGAGCCGGCGCCATCAACCCGTATCTGGCGTTCGAGTCGATCGAGGACCTCATCGCCGCAGGGATGCACGGGCTCGGCGATTCTGATCCCATCAAGGCCGTGCGCAGCTACATCAAGTCCTGCGGCAAGGGCGTGCTCAAGGTGATGTCGAAGATGGGTGTGTCGACGGTCGCCAGCTACACGGGCGCCCAGATCTTCGAGGCGGTCGGACTCGGCGCCGAGCTGGTCGACAAGTACTTCACCGGCACCGTCAGCCGGCTCGGGGGCATCGGTCTCAAAGAGCTGGCGGCCGAGGTGGCGGCGCGCCACGCCGTCGCCCACCCCACGCGTCCCGAGGAGCGGGCCCACCGCCAGCTCGAGCTTGGCGGCGAGTACCAGTGGCGCCGCGAGGGTGAACACCACCTGTTCAACCCCGAGACCGTGTTCAAGCTGCAACACGCCACTCGCTCCAAGCAGTACGGCATCTTCAAGGAGTACACGAAGCTGGTCGACGATCAGTCGTCGCGTCTGGCCACGCTGCGCGGTCTGTTCGAGTTCGACATCGAGGGCCGCGAGCCGGTGCCGATCGACGAGGTGGAGCCGGCGAGCGAGATCGTGAAGCGCTTCTCAACAGGCGCCATGAGCTATGGGTCGATCTCTGCCGAGGCCCACGAGACGCTGGCCATGGCGATGAACTCGATCGGCGCCAAGTCGAACACCGGCGAGGGCGGTGAGGACGTCGACCGGCTGTACGACGCAGGGCGCCGCTCGGCTGTGAAGCAGGTGGCGTCGGGACGGTTCGGCGTCACGGCCGAGTACCTGACGAACTGTGATGACATCCAGATCAAGATCGCCCAGGGCGCCAAGCCCGGTGAGGGCGGCCAGCTACCAGGCCACAAGGTGTACCCGTGGATCGCCAAGACCCGGTACTCCACGCCAGGCGTCGGTCTGATCAGCCCGCCACCCCACCACGACATCTACTCCATCGAGGACATCAAGCAGCTGATCCACGACCTGAAGAACGCCAACCCTCGAGCCCGGGTTCATGTGAAGTTGGTGGCCGAGGTCGGTGTTGGCACGGTCGCCGCAGGCGTCAGCAAGGCCAAGGCCGATGTCGTGCTGATCTCCGGCCACGACGGGGGCACGGGTGCCAGCCCGCTCACGTCGCTCAAGCACGCCGGTGGACCATGGGAGCTCGGTCTGGCCGAGACCCAGCAGACGCTGTTGTTGAACGGCCTGCGGGACCGCATCGTGGTGCAGACCGACGGTCAGTTGAAGACCGGGCGTGACGTCGTGATCGCCGCCCTGCTCGGCGCCGAGGAGTACGGCTTTGCCACTGCACCGCTCGTCGTGTCGGGCTGCATCATGATGCGCGTCTGCCATCTCGACACGTGCCCGGTCGGCATCGCCACCCAGAATCCTGAGCTGCGCCAGCGCTTCACCGGGCAACCCGAGTTCGTCGTCAACTTCTTCGAGTTCATCGCAGCGGAGGTCCGCGAGCTGATGGCTGGCCTCGGCTTCCGCACCATGGACGAGATGATCGGCCACGTCGAGGCACTCGACACCAGAGCGGCGATCGACCATTGGAAAGCATCGGGCCTCGACCTCAGCCCGATCCTGGCAGTGCCCGAGAACCCCTACCACCAGACGCTGGTGCAGTCGGTCGGTCAGGATCACGGTCTCGAAGCCGCGCTCGATCAGCAGCTGATCGGGCTGGCGGCGCCGGCGCTCGAAAATGCCGAGCATGTCGACATCGACCTGCCGGTTCGCAACGTCAACCGCACCGTAGGCACGTTGCTCGGCCACGAGGTCACGAAGCGATGGCGCGGCGACGGCCTTCCCGACGGCACGATCAACGTGACCTTGCGCGGTTCGGCCGGTCAGAGCCTCGGAGCGTTCCTGCCACGAGGCATCACCCTGCGTCTGATCGGCGACGCCAACGACTACTTGGGCAAGGGTCTGTCGGGCGGGCGACTGGTCGTCCACCCCGATCCGTCTTCGCCGTTCCAGGCGGAGGACCAGATCGTGGCCGGCAACGTGATCGCCTACGGCGCCACCGGTGGGGAGATCTTCCTGCGCGGTGTCGTGGGCGAGCGGTTCTGCGTGCGCAACTCGGGCGCGCTGGCCGTCGTGGAGGGCGTCGGCGACCACGGATGTGAGTACATGACCGGCGGGCGCGTCGTCGTGCTCGGATCCACCGGCCGCAACTTCGGCGCTGGGATGTCCGGTGGCGTCGCCTACGTGTATGACCACGACGGCGACTTCGGCTCGCGCGTCAACTACGACATGGTGTCGCTCGATGAGCTGCACCACGACGACGAGTCGTTCCTGCACGACGTGATCCAGCGCCACCACGAGCTCACCGGCTCAGCAGTCGCCCGCCGCGTGCTGGCTGCGTGGACGACCGAGTCCAGTCGCTTCCGCAAGGTGATGCCGTCGGACTACAAGCGGGTGTTGGCGGTGATGGCAGACGCCGACGCCGACGGCCTCGACGAGGCCGCCGCCATGCGCAAGATCATGGAGTCTTCTCATGGATGACGTGTCGCGCACCGGCGAGCGTCGTGCCGCCAGGCACAGCGAGCCAGCCGATCGAGGAGAACCGAAGGGCCGACGAGGAGGCCACCAGAATGGGTGAGCCGCGGGGGTTTCTGATGTGGGAGCGGGAGTTGCCGGCGCGACGGCCGGTTGCGGTGCGCCTGCGCGATTGGAAGGAGGTGTACGACGAGTTCGACGCCGAGACGCTGACGCAGCAGTCCGGACGCTGCATGGACTGCGGCATCCCGTTCTGCAACAACGGTTGCCCGCTCGGCAACCTGATCCCGGACTGGAACGACCTCGTGTACCGGGATCATTGGCGAGACGCCGTCGAGCGCCTGCACGCCACGAACAACTTCCCGGAGTTCACGGGCCGTTTGTGCCCTGCTCCGTGCGAGACGGCGTGCGTACTCGGCATCAACTCCGATCCGGTGACCATCAAGCAGGTCGAGGTGTCGATCGTGGACAGGGCCTGGGACGAGGGTTGGATCGCTCCACAGATCCCGTCGGTACGCACCGGCAAGCGGGTCGCCGTGATCGGTTCCGGTCCTGCCGGCCTGGCCACGGCTCAGCAGCTCACGCGTGCCGGCCACGACGTCGTCGTGCTCGAGCGCGCCGACCGCATCGGCGGGCTGCTGCGCTACGGCATCCCCGAGTTCAAGATGGAGAAGCGCCACGTCGACCGTCGTCTGGAGCAGATGCGTGCCGAGGGAACCGAGTTCCGCACGAACGCGTCCGTCGGCGACAACATCGACATCGACATCCTGCTCGCCACGTGCGATGCCGTTGTGCTGGCGTGCGGCGCAACGGCGTGGCGAGATCTGCCGGTACCGGGGCGGCAGCTGAATGGGATCCACCAGGCGATGGAGTACCTGCCGGGGTCGAACCTGGTGCAGGAGGGCGATCTGGATGCCCCACCGATCAGCGCCGACGGCAAGCACGTCGTGATCATCGGCGGCGGCGACACCGGCGCCGACTGTCTCGGCACGGTCCATCGCCAGGGCGCGGCCTCGGTGACGCAGCTCGAGATCATGCCCAGACCACCCGAACAGCGGTCGCCTGGCAATCCGTGGCCCCAGTGGAGCAACGTGATGAGGGTCAGCTCGGCGCACGAGGAGGGCGGCGAGCGGGTGTACAGCATCAGCACCGCCGAGTTCATCGATGACGGCAACGGCAATGTTGCCGCTGTGCGCGTCACCGATGTCGAGTTCGTCGAAGGCCGCTTCGCGCCGATCGCGGGCGGCGAGCGGAACCTGGACGCCGACCTGGTGCTGCTGGCGCTCGGGTTCGTCGGTCCCGAGCGTGGCTCGTGGCTTGACTCCCTCGGCGTCGGGTTCGACTCCAGGGGCGGCATCGCCCGCGACGACCGCTACATGACGAACGTGCCCGGTGTCTTCGTCGCCGGTGACATGGGCAGAGGTCAGAGCCTCATCGTATGGGCCATCGCCGAAGGCCGATCGTGCGCCGCCGGCGTCGACGAGTACCTGATGGGCGTCACCACGCTGCCGGCACCGATCCCGCCAACGGCCCGTCCGCTGATGTGACCCCGGGCGGTGGGTTCGCGCTGGTGACGCGACGGCGCTGCGCGAGCGGCCTACGCTGTGGGACCATGGATCTCATCGGCGTGCGGGCGGGCGCGCTCTGTGCCGTCGCAGCACTCGGCGTGGGCCTGAGCGGCTGCGGTGACGACACAGAGGGCTCTGGCACGTCCACGACCGCCACGATCGCCCCCACGAGCTACGTCACCCGTGAGCCGGTCACAACGACGACCGCCGGACCGACAACAACGCTAGAGCCCGGCGACAAGGCGGCCGCAGAGCAGATCTACACCGTGGAGGCCGGCGACTTCTTCGCCAGGATCGCCGACGAGTACGGCATCTCCATGGAGGAGCTCGTCAACTACAACGAGTTCCCCGACGGCGGGAACCATGTCTTGATCCCTGGCGAGACCATCAAGATCCCGCCAGGCGCCGCGGTGCCCGGCGGGAACAAGGGTGTGACGACGGATCCGCCGACGGACCCCACCGATCCCGAACCGCAGCAGACCGATCCGCAGCAGACCGATCCGCGGCAGACCGATCCGCCACAATCCGATCAAACGGATCCACCACCCCGTACGACGGCCCCTCCGGACAATTGCTCGACCGGGTCGTACACGATTCAGGAGGGTGACACGTCTCGGCTGGCGGTGGCGCAGAAGTTCGATGTGTCCGTCGAGGCAATGGACGCCGCGAACCAGGGCACCGACGGCTACAGCGCCTTTTACGTCGGCCTCGAGATCATCATCCCGGCCGGCTCCGACTGCTGAGCAATGACGAAGCTGTTGGCGGACATCGTTGCCGCGCCGTCGTTGGTCGGTGAGCGCGACGTGCCGTTGGGATGCGAGCAGCGACCGTCGTGGCGCGGGCGCCTGCACGCGATTGCGCTGATCGTGGCTGCGCCATTCCTGGTCGCTCTCACGATCCTCGCCGACGGGACTCGAGCACGTGTCGGTGTGATCGTCTACGCCGCAGGGTTGTGCACCATGTTTGGCGTGTCGGCGACGTACCACCGGTGGGTGCACACCCTGCGGGCTCGGGCGATGTGGCGGCGAGCAGACCACGCTGCGATCTACGCGGCCATCGCCGGCTCGTTCACCCCCGTTTGCCTGCTGGCCGTACCTGATCGCTGGAGCGCTTCGCTGCTCACCTTCGTGTGGACGGGCGCGCTGTGTGGGGCGACGATCAAGCTCGCTGGTTGGCGGCACGCGAACGTGGTCGGCGGCGTGCTCTACATCGGGTTGGGCTGGGTGGGAGCCGCAGCCATCCCCGCGGTTTGGCTGCGTTACGGCGTCGAGCCGGCCGTCCTGCTGATCGTCGGCGGGTTGCTCTACACGGGTGGCGCAGTCGGCTTCGCCCATCGTTGGCCGCGGCGACCCTCGGCGGCATTTTCGTACCATGAGGTGTGGCACGGCTTCACGGTGGCTGCGGCCGCAGCACACTTCGCCGCCGTCTGGCAAGTGGCGAGTTAGCGGTCGAGGTCCGGCCAGCGGCGGCGCTGGCGGCGGCGCAGGCCGGCAATGCCGAGTTGGCGACGTTCCGAGAGCACCCACTGACGGCGCCAGCCGTTGTACACCGGGCCGGTGAGCGCAGGACTCGTTGTGGCGGACCGCCGCTGGCGGGCCGTCCAGAAGTCGGTCGTCGACTCGTCGGCCAGCGCCGTCACCTCGGTCTCGATGCGGGCGTTGAACCGTCGTGTGTTCTCACCGTCGCCTGGGCGCAGTGGGGCGCCGAACACGACTCGTGTACGGCCCGGCTTCGGCCGCTTCATGCCCTTGCCGAAGATCGAGTCGGTGCCGTCGATGAACACCGGCACCACAGGCGCTCCGGTGCGCGCAGCCAGATAGGCGGCGCCGCCCTTGAACGACTGCCCCCAGCCGTCGGGGGAGCGGCCGCCCTCCGGATAGATCACCAGGCTCCAGCCGTCGTCGAGTAGCTGGCGCAGCATTTCGGACGACTTGCGCCCGCTGCCCTCGCGGTCGATCGGCACGGCGTTGAGCGACAGAGCGGCGAGCACGGCCTTCCAGCGGGCGTCGAAGAAGTAGTCGGCGGCGGCGGCCACGACGAGCCGGCGACGAAAAGCGAAGGGAATGGACCGGATCATCAGTCCTGTGTCGAGGTGGCTGTGGTGGTTCGGGGCGAAGATCACCGCTGGCGGGTCTTCGTCGTTTGCCCGTCGGGCGAGGTCAGAGATCCGGTCGGCGCCCGACACCTCTGGGCGCGTCATGGCCTCGATCACGAGGCGCATGGGACCCTCTCGTATCACGGTCCGGACAGCGGACGGGAACGGTTGGCGCGCCCACTGGGTGTCGTAGTCGGCGCCGAGACAGCGCTCCTCCTCGGGTAGCTCCACTCCTCGCGGCATGGTTGGCGCCCGGTACGGGAACCCGCTCGTTCGCAGAGGGGCCGCCGCCTGACGCAACGCCGACTCGAGTCGACCGGTGAGACGCGAAGCCTGGTGCAGCGTGCGGGAAGCGGCCATACTTACTTCACGTCCGCAAGCATCAGCGGCGGCGTGTGCACGTGGGTGACGGTGGGCGAGCGCCCGACCACGTCGGAAGCGATCTCGAAGGCGTCGTTCATCGTCGACGCCGGCGTGAAGCCGAGGCGGCGCACGGTGGGGGCGTCGCCGCCGACGATGATCACGCGGCCGCAGTGCGCCAGGCCGTGGCATCCCCAGTACCACATGTAGAACGGATGCACGCCGTGGTAGGCGTTCGTCGTCCGGTACAGGTGGCGGTACCAGTCGTCCTCGGCGTACTGGCGCTCCCAGCGATCCGACATCTCCTGGGGGTCGGTGGTGTCGGCAAGCACCTGCTCGAAGAAGTCGATGTAGCTGGGGTGGTGGACGGGGTGGAAGTCCTTCGGGGTCGGGTGGGTCATGATCACCACGCCGCCTTCGCGCACGAGCGGCTGGCCCCTGTACAGGTTGAAGAAGTACCCGAGGCCCGTGCACATCACGAGGATCGGGTTCATCACCGAGTGCACGTTGTACGGGCAGATGTACGGGATGCCCATCGTGAGGATGTCCGTCTGTCCCTGCACCTCGACGAGCTGCTGGGCGTACACGCGTTCCGTGGCGAGTTCGTGTACGGCCTCCACCTCGCCGGCCTGCACACTCGTCATCTGGTGTGGAGCCTCGATGGAGTGGAAGATGCGCCGGGCGAGGCGCGGCGGGGTGCGGGCCAGCGACTTGGCCGAGGCCAGATAGGCAGCCCGGTCGCGGGCCGACCACTCCCACTCCCGCTTGGCCAGGAAGCCGAACGGCGACGGGAACGTGTCGGTGTTGAGCGTGGTCTCGATCTGGAACACCTTCACACCCGACTCCACCAGCACCTTGCCCATCCGCCAGTTGCTCTTGTGCAACTCGCTGCGGTGCTGATCCATGAAGCTGCGGCTGTGCTGCATCGTGTGCGGGTTGTGGTGGTGACGCAGCGAGCGGTACGACGCCAGGCCGGTGGCCGTGGACTTCCAGCCGCCGTCCATGGCGACGAGGTTGAGGTTCACGTACACGAGCAGATCTGACTCGGCGGCGCGCTTGTTGATCTCGACCTCCTCGCCCTCTGGCGTGGTGCCGAGGAACGCCAGGTTCTCGGGATCTTCGGCGTCGTGCTGGTACAGCAGATCGCGAGGTGCGAAGGCGTCGTACACCCGGTCGCCGACGGCGTGGCGCAGTTCGTCCTCGGTCATGCGACGGTGCAGGGCGAGGGCGGCGATCAGGTGCACGTCGTCCACTCCGGCCTCGGCGGCCATGTCGAGCACCGCCTCGATGACGCGTTGGCGGATGTCGGGACGGCGCATCTTTGGTAGCGGGAGGCTGACGTCGTCGAAGGCGATCGTCAGCTTCATGCCAGGGAACAGCAGGGTCGGCAGGGGATCCTGGTCGACGGGGTGAAGTAGGGCATCCAGGATGGCGCTGTCGATGTCCTCGAGGGCCGGCAGCGGCTCGGGGGCGTAGATCACGCGGCTGCGATCGGCAGGAAGCTTCTCCAGGCTGAACCCCTCTCCGCGCCAGAACAGCGTCGGCGGGGTGGAGCGGTCGACATCGAGGACGAACCCTGGGCGTGGCATCTGTCAGCTCCTCGTCGTTCGCGGGTCGAAGGCGATCTTCACGGCACCACGTCGGCCGGCTGCGGCAGCGTGGGCGATGGCCTCGCGGAAGTCGTGCAGCGGATAGGTGGCCGAGACGAGTTGGCCGGCGCCGACGGCATCGACGGTGTCGATCGCCAGTTGGAACGTACGCGTCGTGGCGCCGTTGGGCAGCGTCTCGGTGCCGTATGTGTATGAGCCGACGATCTCGGTCTCGCGGTGCCAAAGGCCCGTGAGGTCGACGGTCACCTCTGCCGGCATTCCCATCATCACCACCCGGCCACGCGGTCTGGTGATGCGCAGGCAGGCGGTCAGCGACTCCGAGGAGCCGACGGCGTCGATCGTGGCGTCGGCGCCGCCAGAAAGGTAGTCGCCGACGATGTGGCAGCCGACTGCCCGGCGCACGGCTCGCTGCAATTCACCGGGTGCCACCACCTCGTCTGCGCCGAACTGACGGGCCAGCCGGCTCTGGTGGGAATAGCGGGCGCCGACCACGATCATCACGCCGGGTAGGTAACGGCGCAGCCCTGCGACGGCGGCGAGGCCCATGGTGCCACTGCCCAGCACGGCCACGGTCGGTCGCTGGCGCCCATCGAGAGTGACCACCGTCTGTAGGGCAGCGTGGATACCGCCGGCGAACGGCTCCACCAGCAGCGCTGCTTCGTCACCCATGTCATCGGGTAGAGCGTGGAGTTGGGTGTCGTGGGCGACGAAACCTGTTGACCAGCCACCTCCCGTGGAGTGGCAGAACCCGGTCTGGATGCCCGGCTCCAGCGCACCGGTGGCGAGGTGCGCGTAGTCATCGCCGTCTGCTGGGGCGGCCCCGTCGAACGGAGCGGGGAACCCTCTGGCCTCGTGCCCAAGAACGGGCTCCAGGACGATGCGAGTGCCGTCGTCCAGCTCGCCGACCACCTCATGGCCAGGCACGAACGGGAAGCTGACCCAGTCGTCGAAGTACAGCGATGCGTGGCCGTCCACGAGCGACAGGTCCGAGCCGCAGATCCCCGACAAGCGGGTGCGCACGTGCCGCCAGCCGTCGCCGGGGATCTCGGGCGGGTCGATGTCGCGAAGCTGCAGCGGCCCCACGCGGGCCGCGGCACCGGAACTGACAGCCGAGGCCACCCTGGCCAGGCCGAGGCGTGGGACGCTGCGCCTCACTTGCAGGGCCTTCACCTGAAGCTCCGGTTGCGCTCGCGCTCCACCAGCAGGCCCCCGATCGGCAGCAGCGATCGTGGCCCGCCGCTCGCCTTGGCCCAGTGCTCCACGAGCCAGCCTCGTTTGCGGGCCACGGCGGCGAGACGGGTCTCGGGGTTCACGGCGACAGGAAAGCCGACCGCTTCGAGCAGCGGCAGATCGCTCGAGGCGTCGGCGTAGGCGACGCACTCGTCGAGGCGCAGCCCCTCGGCGTCGCAGTAGTCGGCCAGGATCTGGGCCCTCGTCTCACCGGTTGGCGGCACGGTCACCATCTCACCCGAGTACGTGCCGTCGGCGCGCACCGTCATCTCGGCGGCGAAGATCTCGTCGAACAGCGGCCGTAGACCCTCCACGACGAAGTCGAGGGCACCCGTGATCAACACCGTGCGATGGCCGAGCGCCCGATGCTGACGCACGCGGCGGATGCCGTCGGGGAAGCTCTTGGTGATGATCAGCTGGGTCAGCAGCTCCTTGGCGTCCTCGTCGATCTGGGCAACCGGGGCGTCCTCGTAGCGACGGTAGAAGTGGCGCAGAAAGTCCGTGCGATCGGCCCGGTCGAGCAGCAGCAGCGTCGGGATCTCGGTGAGGGTCCTGGCGACGTAGCGGAGCCGTTCGGGGCGGTTGAGCCGGCGTGTCGCCAGCCAGGAGTAGCTCTCGACCACGTTGCTGGCGATCAACGTGTTCTCCAGGTCGAACGCCGCCACCTGGCGCTTCGGGTCGAGCACCTGACGGCGCAGGCGCTTGGCGCGATCGGTGCTGGTCTTTGTCGCTGTCGTCTTCACCCTGGCGTGCTGGATGATCGACGGAAGATGGACCTCGCGGATGTACGTGGGCCAGTCGATCCGGCGCGGGTCGAAATCGAAGCGGCCGCGGTCCGCCTCGTCGAGCCGTTCCCACATGTCGAGCAGATTGTCGACCTGGTAGATCGCCTCGCACTCGGTGTAGAGCCCGTACAGCTCGACGTACTGCAGCGCCCGATCGACCTCCAAGCGGCGGGTTTCGAGTGTCGCCGAGAGCTCGGCCTGCCTGCCTCGCAGCGGAAGTGCCTGCAGCACCTTCTCGGCACGAGTGATCACCGTCTGCGCCCTGCGCAGCTGGCGCTGGACTCGTCCTCTGCCCGGGAAGCTGAACTCGGGCACGATGATCGGCTGACCCTCGGCGTCGTACACCGGATGCTCGCCGAACCAGCCACTGACATTGTCGACCAGCGCCCGGTACTTGAGGGGGTTGACGCCACCCGACGCCACCTGCACGATGGGCGGCGCCTGCTCGCGACCGAGCGCCGCCACGGCGATGATTGCGGCGACGACCATGTCGACGGGGATGACGTCGACCGTGCCTTCTGGGACGCCGGGGAACTCGCGAAGCAGGCCCCTGGCGTAGGAGATGATCACCGGCTCGGCCATGCGGAAGCCGCGGATCCAGCCAGGGCGTGGCTCGGCCAGCGCCGACTCGATGATCGATGGACGCACGATGCTGACGGGCACGTCGCCCTTCGAGTCGGTCAGCGCCTGCTCGCCGAGCGCCTTCGTGAACGCGTAGGCATCGGGCCAACCGACGCTCGACGCCCGTGACCGCCCGGCTTCGACGAGCTGGTCCTTGACCCATCGCTGGCGCAGCTGCTCGGTCTTGGCCGACAGCGCCGGGGCGCCAGCGGCGCCGAGCTCGGTGCGCGCCGCCTTGGCAAACCCGGTGAGGCGGTCGGACGTCCGGCTGGCCGCCTCGGCGTCGCTACGCATGCGGCGCGCCGCCGCCACCTCGGTGCGCCAATCGAGCCCGATGTCGAACGGGCCGGCGCTGACGAGTTGCTCGGGGGCGTTGCCGCGCCGGTTGCCCGCCACGTAACACGTGGAGACGGCAACGACGTGCGGCGTGGCGCCAACCGCGTTGAGCAGCTGCACGATGCGGGTCGGACCGAGCAGGTTCGTCTCCACGGCACCGTCGAGCGGGGAATCGAACGACACAGTGGCCGCCGAGTGGATGATCACGTCGCATGTGGTGAACACGTCGCGATCGTCCTCCGAGAGCCCGAGCCCGTCCCTGCCCACATCGCCTGCCACCGTCGTGACCCGACGTTCGGCCATGGCGTCGAAGTCCTCGTTGGTGTCCGCTAGGTCGTCGCGCAGGCGATCGAAGGCATCGTTGGCAAGGATCTCGCGCTGCGTCCGCCGGGCGGCAGGCGAGCGCTTGCCGTCTCGGACCAGCAGCACTAGTTCGCACCGTGGCACCGAGCGCAGCAGGCGCTCGACGAGCGCCGTGCCGACGAAGCCGGTGGCGCCGGTGATGGCGATGCGGCGCCCTGCGAGGGCCTCTGCGATCACATCAAGTGTCTAGCACGTCTCTACCAGATGGTAGAGACGTGCTAGCAAGGACCGATGAGCGAGCGCAGCGACGTGGCGTCCACTCGCCGGCGAATCCTCGAGGCGTCGCTCGACCTGTTCGGGACTCGCGGCGTTGACGGCGTCTCCCTCGATGACATCGCCGCTGTGGTCGGGGTCCGCAAGCAAACCGTGCTGTACTGGTTCGCCTCCAAGGACGACCTCGTGGTCGCTGCGCTGGCAATCGCCGCCGAACAACTGGCCGTCGTGATCGAGGCGGCCGTCCGGGCGGCGCCGGACGATCCGCTCGATCGCGTCGATGCGGTGGTCTGCGCCGTGTTCCGCCCTGCCGTTCGCCGGCCGGCGCTACTCGGATTGATCCGAGAGGTCAGCCGGTTACCGACGGCGCAGGCCGATGCGCTCGCCACCGGCATCCAGCCATTGATCGAGCGGGCCACGTCGTACCTCCGTGCCGAGATGGCGGCGGGACGGCTTCGCCAGGGTGACCCTGCGCTGATCGCCGCCCTCGCCTACGCCACCCTGACGGGCATCGCCACCGAGCCCGAGACGCTGCGCGCCGTCGGCTGGATCCCGTCGGCAGCGGGCCTGCGCCGCCTCCGTGATGAGCTGCGTCGCTACCTCGCCGCCGCCCTCCGCCCCTAAGAGCGTCACCCGTCACCCGTTGGCGGTGTCGGTGGCATCGTTCGGGTGTGATCGGTCAGCTGTCGATCGAAGACGCCTGACGCCCCGTGCGGGGGCTCAGTGCGCCGGAGGCGACGGCGGAGGGAACTCGCTCGTCGGAGACGGCGGCCGCCAAGGCGAACGGTCGCGGCTTCTAGCGGCACGGTGCACCGTCGCTCCGAGCACGAGCGCGACCGCCTGCGCAACGATGGCGATAGTAAAGATCGGGTGGAAGGGTTCGTTGCCGGAGCCGAACGCATCCCCCAGCGTGTCCTCGCCGACGGTCGTCACCAGGATCCAGGTCGCCGGGACGAACGCGCCGGCGGCGAGACCGAGCCCCCATCGCGTCTGCAGCGCGAATCCGATTACGCCGGCGAGTCCCAAGGAGGCGACGAACACCAGGTACGCAAGTTGTATGTACCACGTGAACTGCTCGAAGTTGCGTTCGGCGAAGCCGACGGGCGAATCGAGCGGCGGAAGCATGACGCCGACGATCACGGCGATGGAGGAAACGATGCCGAGTGCGGCATACGGGTGGCGAAGCCGACGGTCGTCGGAACCGGCGATCGAAGCATGTCCGCTGGCGATGATCGCCGCCATTCCGGCGACCGGAATCAGGATCATGGGGTAGAACGCTGCGCCGCGCTCGGCGCCGAAGCCATCGCTGCCGCCGGGCCCGGTCGGCACGAGTATGGAGGCCAGATAGCCGAAGAACCCCGTGAACGCCGTCGCCACGCCGGCGACGAGACCGCTACCGGTGGCGCGATCGGGAACGCCGAATGCGCCGATCGCCAGCACGACGATGCCGGCGACCACGTAGACGATCGAGTCCGCTCCACTGTCGGCGAGCGCTGGGTTCTCACCAGAGATGGAGCCAGAGAACAAGGGCAGCCATGTCGCCAGAACGGC
>Ga0136622_10000248_pt1 | contig 21595 bp, 24 predicted proteins | sample AntDrymUQ4482106_2_FD_104803 | JGI IMG/M metagenome (GOLD analysis project Ga0136622, IMG submission 104803) | Polar desert sand microbial communities from Dry Valleys, Antarctica - metaG UQ448 (21.06) | ecosystem: Environmental > Terrestrial > Soil > Desert | place: Antarctica: Dry Valley...
ACGGACCCCCCGCTTCGACCGATGTGGCATGACTATGGCATGATAGTGGCATGGCGCGGACCCGAGTCAGCACGACCGTCGACGACCACCTCCTCCAGCAGGCGCGCCAGCTGCTTGCCGGAGCCAACGACGCCTCGGTCCTCGACCAGGCGCTCGAGGCAATGATCGTGGCCCACCGCCGCGCCGAGATCGACGCCGAGTACGCCGGGTACGACGTCGAGCCCGACCACACACCTGACGAATGGGGCGACCTCGCCAGCTTCCGCAACGCGGCGGGCCGGTGAGAGCGTCGCCGCTACGAGGAGAGGTCTGGTGGTGCGAGCCGCCCGAGATCGGCCGCCGCCCGGTCGTGGTCCTCTCGAGAGACGCCGCCATCCCCCGACTTCACCGGACGCTGGTCGCACCCTGCACGACGACGGTGCGAGGACTCTCGAGCGAGGTCGCGCTCGAACCCGGCTCCGATCCGGTCCCGCTCCCGTGTGTGGTCAACCTCGACTCGGTCGAGAGCACGTCGGTCGCGCTCCTCGTCGAACGGCTGGGCCGCCTGAGCGACGCCAAGATGCGCGAACTGTGCGCCGCGCTCGCGGTGGCCGTCGACTGCTGACGCTGACCCACGGCTGGTCGAGCTTGTCGCTTGTCCTGAGGAGCCGAGGGACGAGGCGTCTCGAAGGGAGACCACCCTCCAGGACGCTCGCCGCGCGTGCCGGCGAGGAGTAGCGTCAGCGTCGGCTCATGGTCTCGGCTCGTGGTCTCGACAAGCTCGACCACCCGGGGCTGAGTTCGACCATCCGTGCGATGCGAGGTGGGACCCGGAAGCAGGGCGAGGAGCGAGATGGCGGACACGCAGCAGAGCTCCGGACACGACGCCGCGGAACTTCTCGAGCTGCGCATCGCCCTGGTCTGCTACGGCGGGGTGTCCCTGGCGATCTACATGCACGGCATCACCAAGGAGCTGCAGTCCCTGCTGCGCGCCTCCCGTGCGTTCGACCAGGCGTTCGGCGAGTCCACCGCAGAGGGAACAGAAGACTTGACGCAGAGCCCGTTGCGTCCCACGAGCGGGACCGAGGCGGCCTACTTCGACCAGCTGGTGGAGCTGCACCGCGCCGGGGTCCCCGTCTCGGCGACCATCGACGTGATCGGCGGGACCTCTGCGGGCGGGATCAACGGGATCTGCCTGGCGAAGGCGATCGTGCACGATGCCAGCCAGGACGAGCTGACCAAGCTCTGGATGCGACGCGGCGACATCGGCCAGCTGATGCGGTTCGGGCGCTTCGGCGTACGGCTCGGGGGCCTGCTCAATGCCGTCGGGCTGCCGTCGCACGCGCGCAAGGCATGGGCTCCGCTCAAGGGCGACGACATGTCTCGCTGGCTGTACGGCGCCCTGGAACACATGGACCGAAACCCGGGAGAGGGGAGCCTCCTGCCACGCGACGGGACCCTCGACCTGCATGTGACCGCGACCGACGTGCGGGGCACCGAGCGAGTCATCCCTCTCGGCACCGGACAGAGCCTGCACGACCACACGCACCGTCGCGTGTTCACCTTCGTGCACCGGCCCGGAGACGAGGACACCATCGGGCGTGACAAGGGGACGATGGCCTACGCCGCACGCGCAACCTCCAGCTTCCCCGGCGCTTTCGCGCCGGTCAGCCTCGAGCAGTTCGCGCGTTCAGTGAACGGTGGCCGGACGGCTTTCGCACCGAAGGAAGTCGCGGAGCACCACCTGCCCGAGTACGCCCACCTGCCGGGGCCAAGTCCCGTGTCGGTGCCGATGATGGACGGCGGTGTGCTCGCCAACGCGCCGTTCGACCCGGTCGTCGCCTCGATCGCCACGAAGCCGGCGCGACGACAGGTGTCGCGGCACCTGCTGTTCATCGAGCCGGATCCCACGTCGGCATCGGCGGGAGCGACGCCGGACCAGGTGCGAGAGACGGCCGGGGAGCTGGGCGACCAGCCGCCCACCTGGGCGGGGACCCTCTGGGCGGCGCAGACGATCCGGGGCCAGCAGTCGCTGACCACCGCGATCGAGCGGCTGGGCGAGCTCAACGAGCACGCGGTCACGCTCGGCAAGGTCATCGCCTCGCTGCGCGACGACGTCGACGGCCTGCTCTCCAGCAAGGTCGACCCCGCGCTCGCGTCCGCGCCGGAGCTGAGCTTCGACCAGCTCGCGGAGCACGGCGACCAGGTGCACAGCTCGGTGCCCGACGTCGTGGGAGCGCTGAACTACCGGGTCTACTGCCGGCTCAAGGTGGCAGGAGTCTCGCAGCGGCTCGCCGACGACCTGGCCGAGCATCTGAGCTACCCAAAGACCTCGCCCGAGGCGAGCTTCCTGCGTGCCGCGTTGCTGGCCTGGGCGCAGGCGTGGGAGAAGGTCGAGGCGCCCGACCAGCAGACCGAGCAGATGAACCAGTGGCTGAGCGGCCTCGACGCGCCCTACCGGGAACGCCGGCTCGAGTTCTTGATCGACGGCGTGAACCGGCTGTTCCGCAAGAGTGCGGCCGGCGGCGAACCTACCCACGGGCCGACCCGCGCACAGCTGTCGGCCGTCAAGGAGTCGGCCTGGGCGCTGCTGGTCGACGAGCGGGCGAAACCCGCGCGGGCGGTCGCCTTGCTCGGCGACGAGGCTGCGTTCGCCTCCCGCGCGGCGCTCGCCGAGGTCGCCCTCGATGGCGACGCGCAGGCCTGGGCGCTGGCCCACGGCGAGCAGATCAAGGGGCTGGTCGAGGCCTACCGCGGCCACCTGGGCGCGCTCGCGGCGGACAGCGCCCGGAACCTGTGGGACGCCTTCACCGACACCACCGCCAGCTGGCCACAGGAAGCACGGCGCGGGTTGGCTTCGAGGTACGTCGGCTTCCCCCTGTGGGACGCACTCCTGTACCCGGCCCAGTCGATGTCCCAGCTCGCGATGTACAACCCGATCCGGGTGAGCCGCGTCAGCCCGGTGGACGCCGAAGCTCTTCAGGCCGCGGTGGAGGGCCCCAAGCTGCTCGGCGTCTCCATCCATCACTTCGGCGCCTTCTTCGCGCTGGCCCGGCGCGAGAACGACTACCTGTGGGGTCGCCTCGACGGGGTCGAGCTGCTGCTGCGGCTGCTCCGGGAGCAACACCCTCGCCCCGATGAGCTGGGGGGCTCGGCCGAGGTGCAGCGCGAGGCGTTCGGGACCGTGCTGGACGAGGAGGCGACACGGCTGCGGGAGGGCGAGGTCCAGGACCTGATCCGCCGCGTGCGCGACGCCATTCCGCAAGCCGATGTGCCCGCGGCATCGGCGCGCGCGGAATAGCCGCAGCCGGCGCATCGTTACGCGAGACACAGACCGCAAAGCCTCCAGGGAGCAACACAGATGAGCACCACCGACCTCGCCTCGGCCGACTTCGAGAAGACCGTGGCGGACAACGACATCGTGCTCGTTGACTTCTGGGCGTCGTGGTGCGGTCCCTGCCGCCAGTTCGCGCCGACCTTCGAGAAGGCGTCAGAGGTCAACGACGACATCGTCTTCGCCAAGGTCGACACCGAGGCGGAGCAGGCCCTCGCGCGAGCCGCGAACATCACCTCGATCCCGACCCTGATGGCCTTTCGCGAGGGCATCCTGGTCTTCTCGCAGCCCGGCGCCCTGCCACCGCAGGCGCTGGACCAGATGATCTCCGCCGTGCGCGATCTCGACATGGATGAGGTGCGCACGAAGGTCGCGGCCCAGGACTCCGGCACCGCCTGAGACAGGGCGTTAGCCGTCATGGACGCGCGGGAGTGGGACCGCCGCTACGCCGACAGCGACCTCGTCTGGTCCGCGACACCCAACCAGTTCGTGGCTGCCGAGCTCGCCGCCCTGGTCCCTGGACGTGCGCTGGACCTGGCGTGCGGCGAGGGGCGCAATGCGCTCTGGCTGGCCGACGGCGGGTGGGACGTGACGGCGGTCGACTTCTCGCTGGCCGGGCTCGACAAGGGCCGCTCCCTGCAGGTCGCGCATGAGCGTGGCCGGGACCTCCACATCGACTGGGTGCACGCCGACGTTCTGACCTACGACCCCGGCCCGGCGTCGTACGATCTTGCCCTGGTCACCTACCTCCAGCTGCCGGCTACCGAACGACGTGCGGCGGTCAGGAGGGCGTTCGACGCGCTGGTGCCCGGCGGCACGTTGTTCATCGTCGGCCACGACAGCACGAACCTGACCGAGGGCACCGGCGGTCCGCAGGACCCCGCCGCGCTCTTCACTGCCGAGGACGTGCTCGCCGACCTGTCCGGCGACGACGAACCTTTCGAGGTCCACCGGGCAGAACGCGTCCCCCGCACGGTGCATCCCGACGACGAACACCGTGGTGACCCCACCAGGACCGCGTACGACGCCCTCGTCAAGCTCACCCGCACCCGCTGACTCAACCAGCGAGGCTGCTCAGGTTCGGAACTCGACCCAGAGCGGGTAGTGGTCCGACATCCGCCAGGTCGTCTCCGTCAGGCTCAGCTCCTGGAAGGCATGCGGGACGAAGTCGAAGGACCCACCGCGCCCCGAGTAGGTCATCGAGTCCAGCAGCGAGGCACCGCTCGGGTCGGAGAACCACGCAATCTGGTCGTAGAAGTGATGCTCGCCGTCGTCCTCGAACACGGTCCGCGGGACGTTGTTGAGCTCGGCAGGTGGAAACAGGCCGGTCGACACGAATGCCTCGAACAGCGGGTCGCCGACGCGGTCGAGGTTGAAGTCGCCGAGCACGAGCAGGTTCTGGTTCCAGTCCATCGGCCGGTCGGCCCACTCCCGCATCCACCGGGCGAACGAGCTGATCTCCGGCAGCCGCGCCTGCTCGTTCTCCCCCCACAGCACGTGGACCGTGGTCAGCACGAACTCGACATCCCCGCGCGTGAAGCCGGCGACGTACGGCGTCCGGGCGAACTGCCCCTGCCCGCCCAACGTGCCCGGGAGCACGATCTCCCCGACCAGTCCGGCCGGCTGGAGCCGCGTGCTGTCGTAGACAAAGGCGAGTCGTTCCGAGTTGCCCGGGTCACCCTCGGTCACGTCAGAGGCGATCGCCCGCCAGTGCGGCCCGAGGAGCTGGAGCAGGAAGCGCAGAGCGCTCGGGCTGCGACGTACCTCCTGAAGCGCGACCACGTCGAAGCGCGAGACCACCTCGGCGATGCACGCCACCGAGCGCCAGTCTCGCTTCGGCGCGTCGCTGGGGCTGGACTGCCACTTGGGCGTCAGCTCGCCGAAAGCGCGCACGTTCCACGTCGCGACAAGGATGTTCTGCTCGTCGCGCGGAGGCACGACGGTGTCGAGAGCCACCCGCAGTCGGGCCACGTCCTCTCCCACCACGGGCGGTGCACCCGACGTGTCATGCGGCCACGAGGGAACCGACGTCATCTCATGGCCGATGCGGGTCGCCGTCGCCGTCGTGCTGGTCCGGCTCGTCCCCGCGCTCCGCGGCGTCCCTCTGCTCGAAGTTGTCCCGGGCCCTGCGCAGGTGCTTGACGAGGCTGAAGCCGAGGAAGGCCACCACCGCGCCCAGCACCAGGAACAGCACCAGCGCGACCCACCCCGCCTTCACCCGGTCGGGGTCGGGCGACTGCACGGCGAGTGCCGACACCAGCGCAACATCGAAGGTGGTCATGGGACCTCCCGCACACCGTTGAACAGATCGTCCTCAGGGACCTCCACATCGACCGTGCTGCGGGCCAGCTCGAAGTCCTCGGTCGGCCAGGCCTTCTGGTGCACCTCGAGAGGCACGGCGAACCACGCACCGTCCGGGTCGATCTGCGTCGCGTGCGCGAGCAGGGCCCGGTCCCGCACCGGGAAGTACTCCGCGCACGGCACCCTCGTGGTTATCCGCGCGGCGTGTTCAGGGTCCGGCTTCCACTCCGCGAGACGCTCGGTGTAGGGCGACTCGAGCCCTCGCGCCAGCATCTCCTCGTGCTGTGCCTGGGTGCGCTCCCGGTGGAACGAGTGGTGGTAGTAGAGCTTGAGCGGCTGCCAGGGCTCCCCCGCCTCGGGGTACTGCGACGAGTCACCGGCGGCGTCGAATGCGGCAACGCTCACGTTGTGGCACATGACGTGGTCGGGATGTGGGTAGCCGCCCTTCTCGTCGTACGTCGTGACCACGTGCGGGCGGAACTCCCGCATCAGCCGGACCAAGGGCTCGGCCGCCTCGTCGACGGGCTGCAGCGCGAAACAGCCCTCGGGCAGCGGAGGTTTCGGGTCCCCGTCCGGCCATCCCGAGTCGACGAAGCCCAGCCAGTCCTGGCGCACACCCAGGATCTCGCGCGCGGCGGCCATCTCCTGTCGGCGGATCTCGGCGAGGTTCGCCAACACGTCGGGCCGGTCCATCCGCGGGTTCAAGATCGACCCACGCTCCCCGCCCGTGCAGGTCACCACGTGAACATCGACCCCTTCGGCGACGTACTTCGCCATCGTGGCAGCACCCTTGCTCGACTCGTCGTCGGGATGAGCGTGCACGTTCATGAGGCGAAGCATGTGCGCAATCGTAGGACTGGGCCCGCCGTGTCAGGATCGAGGGCATGAGTGACCAGGCGAGCCAGCTGGCCCGACGACTGGCACAGAGGTACGGCGCCCGCTCCCCCCGGCGACGACGGCTGCTGATCGTCGCCGTCACGGTCGCCGCGGCTCTCGCGTTGACCTGGCTGGTGTGGGTGATGCTCGTCCACGGTCGGCCACTGGCCCAGTCCGAGCAGATCTCCTTCCGAGTCCTCGACCAGAACACTGCCGAGGCCACCGTGACCGTCGTACGACGGGACCGGGATGTGGAGGCGTCCTGCCTGTTGCGCGCGCAGTCGACCGATCACGCAATCGTCGGGGAGCTGAGCTTCCGGGTAGGTCCGCCCGAGCCCGCAACCACCACCCTGGAGATGACGATGCGCACCGAGCGTGAGGCCACCTCGGTCTCCCTGGTCGGCTGCATCGCCGACGGGCAGGCCCAGCGGCGCTGAGGAGGCTTCTCGACGCGAGGATTGGGTCCCCGCCACGGCGGCTTGATAGTCTGGTGCACCTGCCTGGCACCCCAGCGCGGTCGCCGGCATTCCCGCACGAACAACGCCCGGCGAGTCTTTCCGGGACACGCCGCCCGTCTCGAACCTGCGGACCGGCCCGACAATGCATCAGGAGCACGAGAAGTGACGCATTCCAGCGAGCAGAACGACGTCTGGCTGACCCAGGACGCCTACGACAAGCTCAAGGAAGAGCTCGACCACCTCCGCGGTCCCGTGCGCGCCGAGGTCATCGCGCGACTGAGCGCGTCGCGAGACGAAGGCGACCTCAAGGAGAACGGTGGGTACCACGCCGCCAAGGACGAGCAGGGCCGCAACGAGCTCCGCATCCGTCACCTCGAGGAGACGCTGCGGCGTGCCAAGGTCGGCGAGACGCCGTCCGACGACGGCGTGGTCGGTGCAGGGATGCTGGTCACGACACGCTTCGCCGGCGACGACGAGACCGAGACGTTCCTGCTCGGTGCGCGCGAGATGGAGGACACCAACGAAGGTCTCACGGTGTTCTCTCCGCAGTCTCCCCTGGGCTCGGCGATCATCGGGGCCAAGAAGGGTGACACCGTGACCTACCCCGCCCCCACCGGCAAACAGCTCAACGTCGAGATCTTGGACGCCGTCCCCTACACCGGCTGAGCCCTTCCCACCACTGGCCGGCGCAAGGGCTGCGCAAAGTTGGGGGCCGCTCGGCCATCCTCGACAGGCTGCTTGCCTGGGCTTCATGGCGCGAGGCCTTGACAGGTCACATCCGCTGCAGCACCCGTCGTACGGCGTCGACGGTCCGTTCGACGTCGGCCTCTGTGGTGGCCCAACTGGAGACGGAGCATCGCTGCGCGGCCCGCCCATGCCAGGTCGCAGGAGTCAGCACCGCGGTGCCCTCGGCCAGGAGCAGGCGACCGACCTCGGCAGTGCGCTCATCGTCGCCGTACGACGTGAGCACCTGCGTGAACACCACGTCGTTGAGATCTCGACTCCGTCGAGCGCGGAGAGGCCGGCTGCGATCTGCGTGGCCCGATCGGACAGTGTCTCGACCAGCCCGGCGAGTCCGTCGCGGCCGAGGCTGAGAAGCGCAGCCCACACCGGGAAACCGCGAGCGCGCCGCGAGAACTCCGGGACCCGCTCCATCGGGTCGCCTGCGCCACGGATGAGGTAGTCGGCCTCGACCCCGAAGCCGGCCACGAGCGCAGCCGGGTCCCGGACCAGGGCAACGCCGCAGTCATAGGGCACGTTGAGGGTCTTGTGTGCATCGGTGGCCCATGAGTCGGCCCGTTCCATGCCGAGAGTGAGACGGCGCAGCCGCGGACTCGCGGCCGCCCACAGCCCGAACGCGCCGTCCACGTGCACCCACGCGTCATGCTCTCGGGCGATGTCGATCGCCGCGTCGAAGGGGTCGAAGTCACCGGTGTGGATCTGGCCCGCCTGGAGGCAGACGACAACCGGGCCGTCCGTCTCGCGAAGGGTCCCGGCGAGCGCAGCCGGCTCGATCCGCCCCTGCGCATCGCTGTCGATCGCGGTGACGGAGTCCTGCCCTAGACCGAGGTAGCGCACGGCACGGTCGACTGTGTCGTGGCGATCCCGGCCGACCAGAACTTGGATCCGAGGCGCTGCGTAGAGGCCCTTCCGGGTCACGTCCCAGCCGGCGTTCCGCAAGACTGCATGGCGAGCCGCTGACAGGCAGGTGTAGTTGGCCATCATCCCGCCCGTGACAAGGCCCACCGCCGTACCACCCGGCAGCCCCAGCGCGTCGACGATCCAACGACCCGCGACCACCTCCGCCGCCGCGGCTGCCGGGGTCAGCGCATTGAGTCCAGCGTTCTGGTCCCAGGTCGAGGTGAGCCAGTCCGCGGCAAGGGCGGCCGGCAGCGTGCCACCGATGACGAAGCCGAAGAACCGGCCGCCGGGAATCGCCACCAGGCCCGGATCCGCTCGGCGGGCGAGGTCCTCGACCACGGAAGCCGGTTCGGTGCCGCGCGCCGGGAGCTCCCCGCCGAACGTCGCCAGCATCTCCTCGTACGACGCGCGCGGCCACACCGGTCGTTGCTCGAGACCCTGCAGGAACTCGAGGGCCAGCTCGTGCGCGCGAGCGAGTGCGTCAGTCCGACTGTCCATGTTCTCCTCCTGGGGCACCACGGACAGCATCGCAGGAGGAGTACGGCTTGCGCCGGGACGGCGAGGGTGGAAGACCCCGGTCAGTCGTTCACGGCCTCTTGGGCAAGGGCCCGGACATCGGGGTCGTCGTCCTCGTCGGCCACTCGCCGCAGGGACTGTTGGAGCCCGCCGCCGAGGTTGCTCACCGACTTCACCGTGCGCGCCCGGATCCCGACGTCCGGGTCGGCAAGCAGTCGCTGAGCTATCGGTTCGGCCAGTTCGGGCGACAGCGACCCCAGTGCGGCAGCGGCCGACGCGCGGACCACGTCGTGTCGGCTCTGGGTGGCGAGCGCCACGACGCGGTCCGCACCCTCGGCATCGATAAGCGAGGCGAGGTAAGCCGCCTTGGGGGCGATGCGGGGCTCATCCTCGGCCACCAGCGCCTCGAGGTCCGCTATCGAGCCCGGCCCCGCTTCGGCAGCGAGTGCGGGGTAGTCGAGCTCGTCCTTGTCGAGAGCCCGTCGGAGCTCGTCTCGTTCCATGAGTGCCTCCTCGATGAGCTAGCTAGCGAACCAGCCGGTGGGCGAGCATGGTGTCGACCTCCGACTGGGCCAGATCGGGGGGTGGGTTGGTGATGTTCCACGTGCCGCCACCCATCATCAGCCGATCGGTCGGGGTGACGTGCCTCAGGTCGAGCACGTGACCCGCCTCGTGGCCGAGAGTCCACGGTGAGGCCACCGACGCGACGACCGCGCTCCAGGTGGCGCGATGGGCCGCGCAGCCGTTGAGCGGCGGAACCGTCGATCGCACGAAGTACACGACCAGGTCGTCGGCTCCGGCGTTGTTGCGGTTGGCGAACAGCTGGTCCTGCTCTGCCGTCGTCGAACCGCTGGTGCAGCCACCAACATCGAGGTCGGTCAGCAACGGCAGGTTCAACGTCTCGGTGCTCGCCACGACCACGTCGATCCCTGCGGCTCGATAGACGTCCACCATGTTCTGGATCATCTGAGCTCGGGTGGCACTGGTCGGCTCGGTCAGGATCTTGACGTGCATCCGCAGCTGCTCGGTCTGGTGCCACCAGGTGGAGTAGATCCGGCCGTCCGTACCCGTGACGAACAGGTCCAGATGGTCCGGATAGCGCGCGAGCGCGTCGATCGGTGAGGCAAGAGCCGCCCCGCCGCCCGAGACGTTGAACCACCCACCCCATCCGGAGGCGGCGTTCCACCACGTCGAGTAGATCCGGCCGTCCGTACCGGTCACGAACAGGTCCAGATGGTTGGGGTTGCGCGAGACCACGTTGATGCGTGACCGCGGCGCCGCCGCGCCACCGGAGACGTTGAACCAGCCGGCCCATCCGGAAGCTGCGTCCCACCAGGTTGAGTAGATCCGGCCGTCGGTCCCCGTGACGAAAAGGTCCAGATGGTTCGGGTTCCGTGCGATCGCCGTGATCGGCGCTCCCAGGTGCGCTCGACCACCGGAGACGTTGAACCATCCCGCCCAGCCCGACGCGGCGTCCCACCACGTCGAGTAGATCCCCCCGTCGGTGCCGGTCACGAACAGGTCCAGATGGTTCGGGTTCCGTGCCACGGCGGTGATGGGCGAACCCAGAGCCGCCCGTCCACCAGAGACCTGGAACCACGACGCCCACCCCGACGCCGCGTCCCACCACGTCGAGTAGATCCCACCATCGGTCCCTGTGACGAACAGGTCCAGATGGTCCGGGTTCCGCGCGACGACCTCGATCCGCGAACCCAAAGCCGCCCGTCCACCAGAGACCTGGAACCACGACGCCCACCCCGACGCGGCATCCCACCACGTCGAGTAGACCCCACCATCGGTCCCTGTGACGAACAGGTCCAGATGGTCCGGGTTCCGCGCCACGGCGGTAATGGGCGACCCCAGGGCCGCGCGACCACCAGAGACCTGGAACCAGCCCGCCCAGCCCGACGCGGCATCCCACCACGTCGAGTAGACCCCGCCGTCCGTCCCCGTCACGAACAGGTCCAGATGGTCCGGGTTCCGGGCGATGCAGGTGATCGGGGAGCCGAGTGCGGCGCGCCCCCCAGAGACGTTGAACCAGCCTGCCCAAGCCATAGCGAAGCCTCCCTGCTATCGCCAAACTCTTGGTAACGATGCAACACCCGCTGGTCTGCGCGCGTCAAGGAAGCAGCCGACAGCCGTCGACGCGTCCAGACCAGTCCCCCGAATAGACTCTGGCCATGCCGCGGGCCATGGTTGCCGACATCCATGAGCTCGCGGGCTCCATGCCCGGCGCCGAAGTCGCGGCGGGCAAGTCCGTGGTCTACCAGGTACGGCGCAAGAGCTTCGTCTTCTTCCGCAGCCCGCGACCTGACGCGGTCGACCCCGAGACCGGTGAGCGCTATAGCGACGTGGTCGTCTTCTGGGTGGAGTCCGAGGAGGCCAAGCAGGCGTTGGTCGCCGACGAGTCGACGCCGTTCTTCACCACACCGCACTTCACGGGTCACTCGTCTGTGCTCCTCCGGCACAGCCGCGTCGGTGAGCTGACACGAGAGGAGCTGGCCGAGGTCGTGTACGACGCCTGGCTGGCCCGAGCTCCCAAGCGCTTTGCGCGGCAGTGGCTTGAGGAGCACCACCTCGGGCGTTAGCCGGGTGGGAACTGTGGCGAGGGCAGTGGCCGCTGCTCAGGCCGCCGATGTTGCGCTTGGTTTAGGCCAGAGCTGCGGGCCGAGCAGCTGCTTCATCTCTTCTGGGCCAACTGGTTCGGAGAAGAGGAACCCTTGGCCGAGCCCGCAGTCCAACGTAGTCAGTCGATCGCGGCGATCACCTGGGACACATCCGCCTCCGTTCACCGTCCCGTGGTACGCCCTGGTAGCCGCCCGCGACGCCCAACGCCACCCAGAGCTGGCCGGTCGCGGTGGGCCCCGGCTCGCTGGAGGCGGCCACGGCGTACATCGAGCCGGCTGGTCGGCCACCGAGCTGGATCCGCTCAGACTCACACGGGCGTCGGTGGTCACCGAGAAGACGCCAGGTGCGGCGCGCAGCCCTGCCACTTCGTTCTCCGGAACGGTTGCGCTGAAGCCGTCGATGATGCTCAGCCGACGTTCGACCGACCCGCCTGCCGCCTCGATCGCCCGCTCGGGGATGTTGCCGGCGCCGGGCTGCTCACGGACGATGACGTCCACCAACGCGCGTGAGACCTCGTCAGTGAGGGGAACGTCCGGTGGGCTCGCCGCGGCGCTCACCCCGGTCGGTGCCGAGGCCAGGAGCACCGGTGCGGTCGTCAGGCTGATCGCGGCGATGGCCCCGCGGCCCGCGCGTCCTCCCCAGCTGACGCCCCGACGCGGCGGTGTGATGCCGTCCGAGGGTGGTCGTTCGTCTTCATGTTCGTCTCCCCAGCGCCCCCAATGTCTGCACAAGGCCGGCGTGGCCGACCCCGCATCAGACTCCCCAACCAACCGACAGGATGCGTTGTCGTTTGGCGCTGTTGCGTCCGGCCCCAGAACATCACTCTCGTGACGCATCCGGACGAACATCACCACGGTAGGCCGAATCAGACATTCCGCCGAGAGCTCAGACGGACTTTGAACAACTCGTAACCCTGGGCCTAGCAGGCGCGCGTGCTACTCAGACACGTGGTAGCCGCGCTCCCGGAGCCGGGCGAGGACGCGGTCGGCGTGCTCGACGCCGCGCGTCTCGACCTGGAGCGAGACCTCGACCTCATCGAGGGCGAGGCTGGCGCTGGTGCGCTCGTGGACCACGTCGAGCACGTTCGCCTCGACGTCGGCGAGGTCGCTCAGCAGGTCGGCGAGCCCACCGGGGAGGTCGGGGATCCGGACCCGGAAGAACAGGTAGCGCCCAGCCGAGGCCAAGCCGTGCCGGATCACCTTCATCAGCACCAGCGGGTCCACGTTGCCGCCGGACAGTACGGCGACCGCCGGAGTCTCGAACTCCCCTGGGCTGTCGAGCATCGCCGCGACAGCAGCGGCTCCCGCCGGCTCGACGACGACCTTCGCACGCTCGAGCAGCATGAGCAGGGAGCGCGACAGGGACTCCTCGCTGACGGTGAGGATGTCGTCGACGTACTGCTTGATCGCGCCGAAAGGCACCTCCCCGGGGCAGCCGACCGCGATCCCGTCGGCCATCGTCAGCATCCCGTCGAGCGGGACCGGGTGCCCCTGCGCCAGGGACTCCACGTAGGCAGCCGCGCCTTTCGCCTGGACCCCGACGATCCGCACGTCTGGCTTCTGCGTCTTGATCGCGGTGGCGATCCCGGCGAGGAAGCCGCCCCCGCCGGTCGGCACGACGACCGTCTTGGCCTCCGGGGCCTGCTCAAGGATCTCGAGCCCGCAGGTGCCCTGTCCGGTGACGATGTCGATGTGGTCGAAGGGGTGGATCACCACCGCCCCTGTCTCCTGGGAGAACCGCAGTGCCTCCGGCATGGCCTCGTCGATCGAGATCCCGTGGAACCGCACCTGCGCGCCATACCCCCGGGTCGCCCTCTCCTTCGGGATCGGCGCTCCCGCGGGCATGAACACCGTCGCGTCGATCCCGAGCATCTGCGCGGCGAGCGCCACCCCCTGCGCGTGGTTGCCCGCGCTCGCGGCGACCACGCCGGCCGCACGCTCCTCCGGGGACAGCCGCGACATCCGCAGGTAGGCGCCGCGGATCTTGAAGGAGCCGGTACGCTGGAGATTCTCGCACTTCAGGAGCACCGGACCGCCGCAGATCGAGGAGAGCCATCGCGACTCCTCCATCGGAGTCTCGATCGCCACGTCACGAAGCACCTCGCGCGCCTTCTCGATCTCGGCGAGTGTCGGTCCTGCAGGTACGGCGTCGCCTGGCACAGCCGAGGACGGAGCTACGGTTCGCGAGCTCATGGGGGCGTCATTCTCCGACGGCGCCGGGTTCGTTGACCTTCCCCGTCGCCGCGTCCTCACCCACCTCGGTGCCAGCGGCCAGGTGTTGCACGACGGCGTTCAGCGCCGCGACCAGGGGTACGGCGACCAGCGCCCCGATGAGCCCAGCGACCAGCACGCCGCAGGCGATGGCCACGATCACGCCGAGGGGGTGCACCGAGACGAAGCGGCCGAGGAGGAACGGTTGAAGAATGTGTGCCTCGATCTGCTGCACGAGGATGACTCCGCCGAACATGAGCAGGGCGACGACCCAGCCGTGCTCGACCAACGCGACCAGCACCGCGACCGAACCGGACAGCGTCGCGCCGATCATCGGGATGAACGCGCCGAGGAAGACCAGCACACCGATCGCGGCGAGGAACGGCACCCTGAGGATGGCAGCGACGATCACGATGCCGATAGCGTCGACCAGGGCCACCAGCACCGTGGCACGCACGAACTGGGTCAACGACTTCCAGGCCACCTTGCCGGAGCTGTCCGCACGCTCCCGCGCACCGCGCGGAAAGAGGCGGACCATCCACGCCCAGATCCGCGCACCGTCGGCAAGGAAGAAGTAGGACGCGAACAGCACGATGAAGAAGCCCGCGACGAAGTGTCCGATCGTCACTCCCACTTCGGTGACCTGGGACACGATCTCGTCGTTACCGCTGGACACGAGATCCTGTGCGCCGGCGATGGAGTCGTCGATCTGGGACTCGCTGATGCCCAGAGGGCCTTCCGCGAGCCAGGTCCGGAGGTCATCCAGGCCGCTCACCACCTGGTCGACGAGGTCGCTGAAACCCTGCGCGACCTGGCTGCCCACGAACGTCAGCAGCACCCCTAGCAGGGTCAGGCCGCCGACCACGACGAGCAGGGACGACACCTTGCGGTGGAGCCTGGTGCGGTCCGCCAGGTCGACCAGCGGCGCGGCCAGCGCGGCGAGCAACAGCGCGATCGCGAGGGGGATGGTGACGACGGCGAACCGTGCCAACAACCACAGCACCACGTAGGCCGCGCCGACCATGACGAGGAGTCGCCACGACCACGCCGCTGCCACGTCGATACCCCAGGGCACTTGCGCGCGGTTGAAGTTGGACGGGCCGGCTGCGATCTTCGGTGGCTCAGATCCGCGGCGATCCGCGCGGGCGTGCGCCCACTGGTTCGCGAACTGTGCCGCGAAGCGCTCCTCCGACCGGTCCTCCGACCGGCGTCGCTGCCGCGCGCGGAGACCGTTGCCCCCCGCGATCCGTTTCGTCGTCGCCACTACCCCAGGTTATGGCACGCCCGACGTGATCGGTCCGTGCCGCGGCCACGCCGCTGCGCTGGGGCTACGACCGTGACGGCTCGCCTGCGGTCGGGCTCGCCGGGCCGGCCGGTTTCCCGCACTTCTGGCTCGGGCCTGCCACCGGCCCGGCCGACCGAGAGGTCCACGTCGCCTTCACCGCCCCGTCCCGCATGGCGGTCGAGGAGGTCCATCGCGCAGCGGTCGCGGCTGGCGCCGAGATCCTGCACGCTCCTCGGCTGTGGCCGGAGTACCACCCCGGCTACTACGGCGTGTTCTTCCGCGACCTCGACGGCAACAACATCGAGGCGGTCCACCACGACTTCGCCCTGCCTGCCGATCGCTGACTCAGTCCAGCGGCCGGCAATAGGCCGCGGTTCAGCGCAGCCGCTGCAGGAGTCGGTACGCCGCCGCCGGGTGGTCGTGCGCGAGAAGACCAGCGGGGGCGAGCACGTAGTCCTGGTCCACGACGACTCTCGCGTTGCGCGGTAGCTGCCAACCGCCTTCGACGTGGCCGGTCGACACTCTGCCCAGCACTCGCTGTCTCATGTCGGCTGGACTGTTCCGCAGGACCCCTCCTGACCCGACCAGCAGGTCGACCTCACGCAGGTCCGTGCCGGTGCGCTCGACGACCCGACCGCCCGGCCCGAACTCGACCTGGGCCCGGCCGGCATGTCGGCGCAGCGCCAGCCCGGCCGCCGTGGACGCGATCGCCTCGTCCATCCGCACGTCGTCCGGCCCGGTGGGGAGGTGCGACGGGTCGGCTCGACGTACTTCTGCGGCAGCCAGGAGCCGCTCACAGGCGTCGTGGGGCAGCAGACCTGCTGCCCGTCCCTCGACCACCGTCGACACCGCGCTCCACCTCATCCCGAGATCGCCCTCCACGGTGCGAGTGACGGGTGCTGTGGCCACTACCTGCCGTGACAGTCCCGCCTCCTCGGGGTCGCTCTCGACAACGGAGTGCACGTCGGTGGTCGCGCCACCGATGTCGACCACGACCACGTCCCCGACGCCGGGGTTCTCCTCGTCGAGTCCCCGGGCAAGAAGCTCGACTGCGGTGAGCACCACGTCGGGTGTGGCACCTCTGACCATCTCGCTGAAGTCGCCCCCGGTCGAGAGGTGCTTTCCGGCGATCACATGTCGCAGGAACATCTCACGGATCGCTGCGCGCGCCGACGCAGGATGCAGCACCCCGATGCGCGGGACGACGTTGTCGGCGAGCACGTTCGGCGTGCCCGAGTCCTCAAGCAACGCAACGACTTCGACGTGGGCTTCGGCGTTCCCTGCGACGACCACCGGCGTCGGCCACGGCACGCCCGCGAGCGCACGGGCACAGGCGAGCAGCACCTCCGCGTTCCCGCCATCGGTCCCGCCGACGAGCAGCAGCAGGTCTGGCTCGCTCGCTTCGAGGTGCGCGATCGCCGGTTCGTCGAGGCCCCCGCTGGCCACATGGACGACGCGACCTCCGCTGGACAGCGCAACGCGCCGCCCGGCTTCCGCGGTGACGAGCTCCTCGTTGCCGACGACCGCGATCCTCAGGCCACCCCCAGCCGACGAGCAGGCGCGGACCTCCACGTCTGCTGCGCCGGGCTCGACGTCGAGCAGCTGGGCGCGGCAGGCCGCCCAGCCGTCGAGCACATCGGTCTCGATCGTGGTCCGGTGGCTCGCGGTGGCACGCAGGTCGCCGGTCGCGACGTCCACGAGCGCGGCCTTGGTGAACGTCGACCCGAAGTCGACACAGGCGATCAGGCCAGCACCAGCGGGCTCGACAGGAGGGCGCGTCATCCGCCCAAGGCATGCGCGAGGTCGACAAGCAGGTCCTCGGCGGTCTCGATGCCGACACTGAGCCGGATCAGGTCGCCGGCGATCCCCAGCTCGGTGCCCTCGACCGAGGCGTGGGTCATCAGACGTGGATGCTCGATCAATGACTCCACCCCACCGAGTGACTCGCCGAGCGTGAACACCTCGGTCCTCGCGCAGACGTCGAGTGCGTGCTGCTCTCCACCCGTGACGCGGAACGACACGATGCCGCCGTACCTCTTCATCTGCCGGGTCGCGACCTCGTGTCCCGGGTGCTCCGGCAAGCCCGGGTAGATCACCTCGGTGACGGCGTCGTGCCCGACCAGAAGGTCGACGATGCGCTCGGCGTTGTCACAGTGTCGGTCCATCCGCACGCCGAGGGTCTTCAGCCCCCGCAGCACCAGCCACGCATCGAACGGCCCCGCGACAGCACCGATCGCGTTCTGGTGGAAGGTCAGCTGGTCCGCGAGCGTCAGATCGCGCACCACCAGTGCACCGCCGATGACGTCGGAGTGACCACCGCAGTACTTGGTCGTCGAGTGCACCACGACGTCGGCGCCGAGGACCAACGGTTGCTGGAGGTACGGCGACGCGAAGGTGTTGTCGACCACGAGCAGCGCCCCGGCCTCATGCGCTATCGACGCGAGCGCGGCGATGTCACCGATCTTGAGCAGCGGGTTGGTCGGCGTCTCGACCCAGACGATCTTGGTGATCCCGGGTTCGATGGCCGCGCGCACGGCGTCGACATCGGCGACGGGGGCGGTCGAGTAGCGCAAGCCCCACGGCTCGGCAACTCGCGCGAACAGGCGGTAGGTCCCGCCGTACGCGTCGTCAGGGATCACCACATGGTCACCCGGTCGGCATACCGCGCGCAGCAACGTGTCCTCGGCTGCCAGCCCGCTCGCGAAGGCGAAGCCGCGCTCGCCCTGCTCCAACGAGGCGAGGCACCCTTCGAGAGCGGTCCGCGTGGGGTTCGCGGAGCGTGAGTACTCGTACCCGCCGCGTACGCCGCCAACGCCGTCCTGCTTGTAGGTGGTGGTCGCGTAGATGGGCGGGATCACCGAGCCGGTCGTCGGGTCGGGTTCGTATCCGGCCCGGATGGCGCGGGTCTCGAAGCCCGCCTTCTCGATGCCGGCCCTCTCGATGCCGGGTTGAGTCTCCTCAGTCACCCGGCCGACCCTATCCGGCGCTGACTTTCGAGCAGCGACCTATCGTGGCGGGATGGAGCAGGTACTGGCCGAGCTGGGCAACCGCGAGCAGGGCGAGGTGGTCCTCGAGACGGCACTGTCGTACGGGACCTCCGAGCCGGTGCGAGTCCGGGTCCGCAAACGCGGGAACCGCTACGACATCGACGACGACGCGAACGCCGTTCGCCTCTCCGGAAAGCCGCAGGGCTGGCTGGAGGTCGCCGAAGGGCTCATGGTCGCGCATGGGCTGAACGTGAACCGGCGGGGTGCGGTGCACGTGCCAGTCCACGTCGGGCGCGACATCGCGGCTCTCGTGCTGTCGGTGGCCGACACCTCGCTAACCCTCTACTCCGCGCTGATCGAGGTCGACGTCGAGGTCGGCTTCGACTCCGACACCAGCGTCGACTAGCTCACCGGTGGTTGAGGTGCGAGCGAAGCGAGTCTCGAAACCTCCGGACCGGAAGGATCCTCGCCCGAACCCTCGGGTGATCAAGCCGAACCCCGGGTGATCAAGCCGAACCCCGGGTGTCGCGCCGAACCCCGGGTGATCGAGCTTGTCGAGATCACTGACCGGGAAGGATCGCCGCCCGCCGTGCGTTGAAACAGGCGAACACCCGCCGCACTCAGACTCAAGGAGCCATCTGTGCTGTTCAACCGCCTCGCGCAGGACATCCCGACCCGCGACCAGGCACTCGCCGGCCGCGCCGAGCAGCCGTTCCGGCTCTCCGAGCGCCACCGGGTGCTCGACGCTCCGCTGGTCACCGACGAGTCGAACATCCCTGACGGGCACGAGGTCGCGGTCTTCGGTCTGGGCTGCTTCTGGGGTGCGGAGGAGATCTTCTGGAAGATGCCCGGCGTGTGGTCGACCTCGGTCGGGTACGCCGGTGGCAGCACGCCGCACCCGTCGTACGAGGAGGTCTGCTCCGGGCGCACCGGGCACACCGAAGCCGTGCGGGTGGTCTACGACCCTGCGAAGGTGTCGTACGGCGACCTGGTGAAGGCGTTCTACGAGACCCACGACCCGACTCAGGGCATGCGCCAGGGCAACGACCGGGGCACGCAGTACCGCTCGGCGATCTACACGTTCTCCGAGGAGCAGGCGTCGGCCGCGAAGGAGCTGACCACCGCCTACGAGCCCGAGCTGACCCGGCGCGGCTACGGGCCGATCACCACCGAAGTGCTGCCTGCGGCGACGTACTACTACGCCGAGGACCCCCACCAGCAGTACCTCGCCAAGAACCCCTTCGGCTACCGCTGCCACTCAGCGACCGGAGTCCCGTTCCCAACTAGCTGAGCCGCGACGTCATACCGTCGGGGCGCTATGGCGCCCGCCCGATCCGGATGACGTCCGGGAGCCAAACCCGATTGCTCACCCGTGAGCCGGGATGACAGCGTGAACGCATGGACGAGGACCGGACGGAGCGCGAGGCCGAGGAGGCCGCGATCCAGGCTCTGCGGCCCGTGCACATCGATGGGCACGTCGTACTCCGGCCGGCGCAGGAATCTAGCCGAACCGTGCACGCATTCCTCGGATACCTGCGTGGGCAGGGACTCGGCTGCGTTCCCGAACCGCTCGGCATCGCTGGTGACACCGAAACCCTCGGATTCATCGAAGGGGCCGACGGCGGGGACGGTTGGTACCACCAGCACACAGAGACGGGACTCCGCTCCGCCGCCCGACTGCTGCGGCGGATCCACGACGCTTCGACGGGGTGGGTTCCACCCAACGATGCTCTGTGGGGATCGCCTCCGCTCCCTGGAGATGACCTCGTGTTCTGTCACGGTGATCCCGGGCCCTGGAACTTCGTCTGGCACGACAACGAGGCGGCCGCGCTGATCGACTGGGACTTCCTGCATCCTGCTCCACGACTGGACGACGTTGCCTACTCGCTGCGGTGGTTCGCACCCGCGAGAAACGACGCCCACGCCCTGGACTGGCATCACTTTCCCGAGGTACCCGACCGCAGCGCCCGCATCGTTTCCTTCCTGGAGGCCTATGGCCCGCTCCCCGACTTCGATGTTGTCGAGGCCATCGCGGCTCGCGCGGAAGCCACCATGCGTCATGAACGAGCGCTTGCTGATCGCGGCATCGAGCCGCAACGGACCTGGGTGGAACAGGGCAGCCTTGAAGCGCAGGCGGACGAGGTCAGCTGGATCCGGGCGAACGGCCACCTGCTTAGGTAGCGACCGGTGCCAACTGGTGAACTCATCCACGTGAGTAGAGAACGGCCCGACGACCGGTTCCTGGTCCTGGTGACCGGGTACGCCGCCGCCGGCAAGACAACCATCGCGCCGCTTCTGGCCGAAGAGCTCGACGCCGTGTGGATCAGCCGGGACCGCATCCACGAGATGGTCTACTCGGGCTGGACCCCGACACATCCCGCTCTGTCGTCCGAGACCTACGACCCAGAGGTCGGCGGCTCTGTCTTCGCCGAGGGCTCAGTCGTCTGGAGCATCTTCCTGTGGATGCTGCAGACCGTGACGGCCCGCGTTGCGGTCGTGGCCGACACTCCGTTCAACCACGAGTGGAACCGAGTCATGTTCTCCGCAGTGGAGAAAGAATTCGACGTGCCCATGGTCGAGGTCGTGCTCGAGGGCGACCCTGACACCTTGCTGGAGCGTGCCCGGGGACGGGCCGAGCGCGGCGACGTGCACGAGATCAAAGCGAGGTTCAGTGTCAACCCGCTGACCTACTACTCGAGCCCGTACCAGTCGGTGCTGCCCGAGGAGCACGTCGTGCGAGTCGACACTACCGACCTCGGAGCCGTGGACGCGGGGGCGCTTGCCCAGGCCGTTCTGGCTCGACTCACCACCCGATAAGCGACTCGCCGGACTCTCGACGCTGAATGCCGGAAACGACGTGCGCGGTCCCGTGCCCGTCTCGAAACCACGCCAGGTTTCGTGCACAGGGCTGCGGTCGAGGCTGCCTTTCCACGGTTCGAAAGTTCTTTCTGAAATAGGTCTTGACATTGCCTAGGGTTGTTGTTGTGAGCACCAAGACCAGCGGGCCGGAGACCGGCCAGGCGCATCCGATCGGGTGGTTCGCGGTCCGGGTCAACGACGTCCTCGATGAGCTTGCGGACGCGCCGGCGTGGTCGATGACGGCCGAGGAGCAGCGTGGTGCGTTGCTCAGGCTGACCCAGGCTCAGGCACGGGTGGCGGAGCTGCGGTTCCGGGTGCTCGCTGCCGGGGACGACAACGACATCAGCAAGGCCGAGGCAGCCACGTCCACGGCTGCCTGGCTGGCGCATCAGACCCGCCAGGAGCGGCCCAGGGCCAACGGAGACGTCAAGCTCGCTGCGGCACTCGCCACCGGCTTCGAGACGACCAGGCGGGCGCTGGCCGGCGGTGGGGTGAACGAGGAGCAGGCGCGAGTGATCGTC
>Ga0136622_10000251_pt1 | contig 21417 bp, 25 predicted proteins | sample AntDrymUQ4482106_2_FD_104803 | JGI IMG/M metagenome (GOLD analysis project Ga0136622, IMG submission 104803) | Polar desert sand microbial communities from Dry Valleys, Antarctica - metaG UQ448 (21.06) | ecosystem: Environmental > Terrestrial > Soil > Desert | place: Antarctica: Dry Valley...
CTATCGTTGCCGCCTCCGACACATACCGCTCTGATGCGAAACCTACCTCAACGCGTCGACCCAGGGTCATATCAGTGTCTGAACTACCGTCAAATGACAATTGATTCACAGCCTCTCAGTGCGCGAATGGGTCGGGATGAACGTCGACATCACCGAGCGCAAGCGGTCGGAGGAAGCGTTGCGCGAGAGCGAAGAACGTTATCGTACCTTGTTCGCTTCGGCGCCCATGGCCGTATTCGTCTGCGACCGGAACGCGGTAATTCAATATTACAACCAGCGCGCCGTGGAACTTTGGGGCAGAGGACCAACATGCGGGGTCGAGCAACATTGCGGCTCGGTGAAGCTGTGGCTTCCGGATGGCACGCTGTTGCCGCATGCACAGAGTCCGATGGTGGAAGTGCTGCGCACCGGCATCCCCGCGCTTAACGTGGAAGTGTTCATCGAGCGGCCCGACGGTTCGCGCTTGCCCGTGCTGGTGAATTTTGCCGCGCTGAAGAACGAGCGGGAAGAAATCACCGGCGCTATCACTTCGTTCCTGGACATCACCGAGCGCAAGCAGGCCGAGGAAGCATTGCGCAAAGCCGGAGAACGTTTCCGTTTCATGGCCGAGTCCATGCCGCAGAAAATCTTTACCGCCAAACCGAACGGCGACGTGGATTATTTCAACCAGCAATGGACCAAGTTCACCGGACTGACCTTCGAGCAAATTCGCGATTGGGGCTGGCTGCAATTCATTCACCCGGATGACGTGGAGGAAAACATTCGCCGCTGGAAACACTCCATTAATACTGGAAAATCTTTTCACCTGGAACACCGCTTCCGACGCAAAGATGGCAAGTACCGCTGGCACTTGAGCCGCGCCCACGCCATGCGCGACGCCGATGGGCAAGTGCTGATGTGGATCGGCTCCAACACCGATATTGAGGGCCAGAAGCAGACGGAAAGGGCGCTGAAGGAAGCCGATCGCCGCAAGGATGAGTTTCTCGGGATGCTTGCACATGAATTGCGGAGCCCATTGTCGGCGATCTCGAACGTGGCCGAAATCCTGGGGCAGCAGCGCACGTCCGATCGTGAGACCCGGCTGGAGCAGATTCTGGTAAATCTCTTGAGCAACGCGGCCAAGTATACAGAACCAGGAGGTCGCATTCACCTGATCGCCAAGCAGGAGAATGGAGGGGTGTGCTTGATGGTGCAGGACAACGGCATCGTCGCCGCGGTAAAGATTACGAAGAGGTTGGTATTACTTGCACGCGAACAACCGTGCCTCGCTGACTGTTCTTCACTACTAATTCTTAGATCAGTTTCCAAAATCGATGATCCCATTCTACCAAGCTTAGACGAGCAAGGAACAAAGTCATAGACTTGTAGCTCTCATGCCAATCTTCTTACAAGAGGAAGAGAATCCCCGGAGTCTCGGCCGTCCAAGATGAGCGACGGTTGATGCGATATGGCATATTGCGTGCCCGTAAGCTAAGAGTCCCGGGTGTGCATGCCCCGGCAGCCGAGCGAGGAACCATGAGAATAGCTCAAGTTGCACCGCTTTATGAGAGTGTCCCGCCGCAGCTCTATGGAGGCACCGAACGGGTAGTCGCATATTTGACCGATGAGTTAGTGCGGCAAGGACACGATGTTACACTGTTTGCGAGTGGTGACTCGCAAACGCAGGCGCACCTGCGGCCGGTTTGCAATCGCGCGTTGCGGCTCACCGATTGCCGTGACGCATTGCCGCATCACATGCTGCTTTTGGATCGGGTCGGCCGCGAGGCGCACAACTTCAACATTGTTCATTTCCATATTGACTATCTGCATTTTCCACAGACACGCCTGTTGGACCTCCCCAACGTTACCACCTTGCACGGCCGTTTGGACCTACCGGATCTAGTCCCGATTTATCATGAGTTCAACGAGATGCCAGTGGTGTCCATATCTAATGATCAACGCACTCCGCTGCCTTTCGCGAATTGGCGGGCTACCGTATATCATGGGTTGCCCGCCGATTCTTACCGCTTGCATCCCGAGCCGGGAAAATACCTAGCTTTTCTAGGACGCATTTCTCCGGAGAAGGGTGTCGATCGGGCGATACGGATCGCACAGCGCGTTGGGATGGAGCTACGTATCGCGGCCAAAGTGGACAAAGTCGATGAGGCCTATTTCAAGGAATGTATTCGGCCCCTGCTTTCCGACCCGCTTGTCAAATTTATCGGGGAAATAGGGGAAAAAGAGAAGAATGATTTTCTCGGGAGGGCATATGCTTTATTGTTCCCCATCGACTGGCCGGAGCCTTTCGGCCTGGTCATGATCGAGGCGATGGCCTGCGGTACGCCGGTTATTGCATACCGGCGCGGCTCTGTCAGCGAGATCGTGCGTTCCGGTGAGAGCGGGTACGTCGTCGATAATCTGGAGGAAGCCGTGGCCGCGGTAGCAAAAGTCGATACCGTGAGCCGTCGACGCTGCCGCCAGGCATTCGAAGCGCGTTTTTGCGCTTCGCGCATGGCCCGCGATTATCTCGCTGTCTACCGCGCTATAATAGACGCCGGCGTCCAGACACAACCGGCAGCATAAGCCGCGGGCCGGGCACGGGTAGAGAACAGTGCCGGAACTGATTCAAGTCGAAGACAATTGGTCCGTGCGTGCGAACTCCGCGCGCGCGGACGATCGCGCGCGCGTTCTCAAGCAGGGGGAAACCTTTGGGATCTTCGACCGATCCGGCGATATCCGTCCGATCGGCCTCGGCGAGGAAGGGCTTTACCATCAAGGGACCCGTTTTCTGTCAGGCATGGAGCTGAAGATTAACGGCGCCGGCTCCCTGGTGCTCAACTCCACGGTGCGGAAGGACAATAGCCTTCTAATGGTGGACCTCACTACACCCGATCTTTACGAAGCGGCGAAGCTTAATATTCTCAAGGACACGCTGCACATCTTCCGGGCCAAACTTTTGTGGGAGGGAGCGCAATACGAACACATACGCCTGGTGAATTACGGCGATCACCCGATGAGTCTTAGGATAAGCGTCTTGTTCGAGGCGGACTACGCGGATATCTTCGAGGTTCGAGGTGTTCGTCGCGCCGTCCGAGGGAGCTGTCTTCCTGCACGCCGCCTAGGCCGTGAGCTAGTCCTTGCATACCGCGGTTTGGACCATGTGTCGCGTCATACCCGGATCATCGCCAGCGTCGATCCGGATCCGGGGGCCGGCGCTCGGCTGTATTTTTCGCTAGTGCTCGGCTCGCGCGATGAACACGAGCTGTTTTTGACCGCGGTCTGCGAAATCGGCGAGCGAATCCAAAGCGCCCCGAGCTACGAGCGGATGTTGGACCGATGGAACGTGGCAGTCACGGCGAATACCAAAGCCATTGCCGAGGTTGTTACGTCGAACGAACCGTTGAATCACTGGTTATACCGCTCCTCGGCGGATCTACACATGCTCACGACCGAGACACCGTATGGCCTTTATCCGCACGCGGGCGTACCGTGGTTCTGCACCGAGTTCGGACGCGACGGGATCATAACGGCATTACAATACCTTTGGATGCAGCCCGAGCTGGCTCGCGGGGTCTTGAATTTTCTCGCTGCCGAGCAAGCCGATACCGAGGCGCCCGCGCAAGACGCCGAGCCCGGGAAGATCTTGCACGAAGCCCGGCGCGGCGAGATGGCTGCGCTCGATGAAATCCCGTTTCGCCGCTACTACGGCAGCGTGGATGCGACGCCCTTGTTCATCGTGCTGGCCGGAGCCTATTTCGACCTGACAGGCGATCGAAGCTTCATAGAGAGTATTTGGGCCAATATCGAACGCGCGCTCGATTGGATTGACCGGTACGGCGATATGGATCGCGACGGCTTCGTGGAGTATGCGCCCGAAAGCATGAATGGTCTCGTAAACCAGGGTTGGAAGGATTCGGCGGATGCGGTGTTCCATGCGAACGGCCAGCCGGCGCGGCCGCCGATCGCCTTGTGCGAGGTGCAAGGGTACGTGTTCGCGGCAAAGCAGGCGGCCGGCAAGCTGGCCGCGCTTCTCGGCGAGCATCAGCGTGCGGTCGTGCTTGGCGAGCAGGCCGAGCAGTTGAAGACTCGTTTCAACAATGCCTTTTGGTGCGCGGACATCCAGGACTTTGCCTTGGCGTTGGACGGGGAGAAGCGTCCTTGTTGCGTGCCGGCATCGAATGCCGGGCATGCGCTGTTCACCGGCATCGCTAGTACCGAACACGCACAGAGCGTGGCGGAAATCCTGCTCGGTGAAGACTCATTCAATGGCTGGGGTGTGCGCACCATCGCCCAAAGTGCGGCGCGCTTCAATCCGATGTCCTATCACAACGGCTCGGTGTGGCCGCATGACAACGGCATCATCGCCATGGGGCTTGCCCGTTACGGGTTCAAGGACCAGGCGCTCGCGATCTTCACCGGACTGTTCCAAGCAAGCACTACCATGGATCTTTACCGCCTGCCCGAGCTGTTCTGCGGTTTTCCTCGTCGCCCCGGACAAGGCCCAACGCAGTACCCGGTGGCGTGCTCTCCCCAGGCCTGGGCGAGCGGGGCCCCCTTTCATTTGCTACAGGCATTGCTGGGATTGACATTCCATAGGGAGAAGCCGCAATTGCGTATCTATCGTCCCTTGCTGCCCGACTATTTGGACTGGCTGCAAATCAAGAATATGAGAGTGGGAGATGCCGTCCTCGATCTCGGTTTTAGCCGCCACGAGCAGAATGTAGCCGTCAACGTATTGCGCAAGGAAGGCGACATGGACGTGGCGGTCATCGTTTAAACAGGAGGAGGTTCGTTCGCGTGACCCCGCCGTTGCGCGGACCCGCGTGAATCTGAGGATAACCTTAGGCGTCAAATTCGACGCTACGCTTGGGAGGGAATGTCGGGAGCCGCCGGCAATGCGAGCATCGCTGCTCGCATTGCCGTCCTTTGGGGTCACTCAACGAAAAAATCGTCTACGCCCATCGGGCCGCCATGAATCAACCTCCTCGCTGGTTTTACCGCTGCGTCACGTTTCAACCTTTCTCCGCCATCCCTGCGATCTTGTCCCTGACGGACTTGGCATGTTGTTGACATTGTTCCCAAACGCTAGGGTCCTGCTTCAGAGTTTCACACTCCTGTTTCAGCGTCCCGTACTGCTGATCGGCCAGTACTCGGTAATATTCGGCAGAATCCATGTGCTCCTCCTGCGCTCCGGCCGATCCGCTCATTGAGCCTCCTTGCTGGCCCTGTAGGCCCTGCGTCCCTCCGCCCTGGGACTGCTGATCAGTTCCGCCCGTACGTTGCTGCCCAGCTTGGCCTTGCGGCTGCTGGCCGTATTGTTGGCCGCCCTGGACCGATCCCTGACCAGATTGACCTTGCGGCTGCGGGCCGGATTGTTGGCCGCCCTGGAACGATCCCTGACCAGATTGACCTTGCGGCTGCTGGCCGCCCTGGAACGATCCCTGGCCAGATTGGGCTTGCGGCTGCTGGCCGCCCTGGAACGATCCCTGGCCAGATTGGGCTTGCGGCTGCTGGTCGCCCTGGAACGATCCCTGGCCAGATTGGCCTTGTTGACCCTGCTGACCTTGGGCGACTCCTTGCTGGCCGAAACTCTGACCACCCTGTCCGCTGCCTTGGCCCTGCATCTGTTGGGCGTCAAAACCTTGCTGCAACGGATGCTGGCCTTGAGTACCACCCCCTTGTTGCCCTTGCCCTCCCTGGCCTTGCTGCTGACCCTTGTCCGACGAGCCGAAAAGCGTCTCTTTAACCTCCGCAACCGTTTCCTTAACGGCCGAGGTCATTTTGTCGATCGGCCCTTTCTCCTCCTGTCGCGAAAACTGCTGCTGGGACTGATTGGACCCGACACCTTGCGACCCTTGCCCAGCGTCCTCCGAGCCTCGGACTTGGCTAAGCAGATTGTCGCGCGTCGATCGAGCCTTCTCCATGCAAGGTTCATAGGCATCTGGTTGGCTATTCTTCAGCGTATCGCATTCCTGCATCTGGAGCGCGTAATCCTGCTTCGCTCGTTGCGTGAACAAGGATGCTTCGCTAATCCCATCTTCGCCGGCCAGCGCTTGGGGGCCAGCAACGCCCGCCAATGCTGTTACGGCACTCACTATCCCTATTCGATATTTTAATTTCAACTTTGACATAGGTTCCTCCACGAATTATGTAACTTAAGTCACCACGCAGCGGCAGCGCATCGCTACCGCATACCCATCACGCGTTACCCACGCCCGCGGAATCTGAACAAGAGGCTTCATGTGGGGCCCATTTCGGCTTGGAGCAGAGCACAGCGTGATGACGTTGTTGGTCAAGCATCATGCCAAAAAAAACAATGAGTATAATCACCCGGTTGCTGCCGCCGCTGAGACCTATGGTTGTAAAAGATACCGACATCCCTCATGACATCGGTAGAATTTGCAGCAGCCATGTGGAGCGGCCGTTCATGTATTAATACCCGATTCACGATCAATGTAACTCTTACATCGGCCTTGAAAATATTACCTCCGCGGTCCGGGCCAGGACGCTCGGGATGAAACCCTGGGAACGAGTTCGAAGATCCCTCCCCGCAGGGAGAGGACCAGGGGAGTGGGTATAACTGCTTGTTTTTGCGTAGGCTGGGGATTACTGCCTTAGACAAGCTTTTCGGTGTGTTAGCACTCTTAGAAAACTGGCATCCCCTGTGCCGATAAATGAGATATCGGTTTAGCTCAGCAACAGGAGCCTCTCATGACCACACAGCAGTTTTCCACCATCGATCGACACGATCTCGAGCAACGAATAGCGACGCACAGCCTCAATAACCAGGACCGGCACCGAGGCTTTGCGCTCGTTAACGTCCTCGGCGAAGGAGCATTTGAAATGGCGCGCATTCCGGGATCGATCAATATCCCGCACGGTAATGAAGACGTATTCGAGCGGCGCTTTGCGAAGGACAAGGAGATCATCGTCTACTGCGCGTCTCCCGATTGCCACGCCTCGGACAACGTCGCGGCAGCGCTGGTGACTCGGGGTTTTCGAAGGGTGTATGACTACGCCGGGGGTTTGAGCGACTGGCAGCAAGGCGGATACGCGATCGCGTCGTGGCCGTCGATAGACGAGGCACCTACCCTGCCCAACGCTAGCGTGCGCGGCGAGGCGGGCCGCGTTCAACTGCTCATCGACGCTTTGAACTCAGGACACCTCGCCTAGCTTGATTTCTTGGGCGGGTCGGCAAGAGCTTCAGGCGAAGCGAAGGTGAGCACTGGTACGTTATTTCATACCGATGTAATCGGAGGCAATCCCATGGCTCGATGCGACGTGTGCGGCAATGACTACGACAAGGCCTTTGAAGTTCGGCTGGCCGGCCAGGCCCACACCTTTGATAGCTTTGAATGCGCCATCCATGCGCTCGCGCCCACGTGCGCGCATTGCGGCTGCAAGATCATCGGCCACGGGGTGGAAGCGGAAGGTAGATTCTACTGTTGTGCCCACTGCGCGCACCAGGTCGGGATCGGCGGGCTGCGGGATCGGGCTTGAGTTACGCTGCGGAGGGAAGGAATCGCGGTATCCGCGATGAGGCTGGTTGCGATCGTTGCTCTAAGCATGCCGCCGGAGCGCGCTGTCTATCGGAGCCGGTATGTTTGTGAAGGCCTGGCAGCTCATTTATTTTGAAACGTGATGAGCGTAGTCCGACTGCTTTTTCTGGCCGGTTACGCACTGATCACGGTCGCGTTTGCGGCGTGCGGATTCGCCCTGGTTTGGTTTGCGCTGTTGGAAATATGGCATGCCCTGGGCCCGGCCGACACGGAGTCAGCCAGAGAACGATTCAATGCGATCCTAGAGAGCATCGGGCTCCTGACCATCGCGACCGCCTCGCTGGAGCTGGGCCAAACGGTCCTCGAAGAAGAGATCCAACGGAAGACCCACACTAGCACGCCCACGCGAGTGCGCCGCTTCCTTTCGCGCTTCATGATCGTTGTCGTCGTGTCGTTGAGCATCGAGCTCTTGGTCGCGGTGTTTGGCCTCGTCCATGATGACCCGGCGCAACTACCCGCGGCCTCGGCGATCGGCATCGCCGTCGCAATGTTGTTAGCGGGATGGGGCCTCTTTATCTGGTTTAACAAGCATGCCGAGGAGATGGAGCCGGAGGCGATGGAACGGGCCAAGCGTGAGGACGAACATATGAGCTAGAAATGAGCACTGTTGTGGAGGTATCTATGAATGAGACATTGCACCAATGTATCCAGGAATGCGTTAGCTGCCACGGTATTTGTCTGAATACTATTACCTATTGGTTAGAGCAAGGCGGCCGGCACGCCGAGGGCGGCCATATCCGGCTGTTAATCGATTGCGCCGAGATCTGTCAGACCAGCGCGAACTTCATGCTTCGCGGCTCCTCCCTGCATGCACGAACCTGCGCTGTGTGCGCCGAGATTTGCGCTCAGTGCGGCGAAGATTGCGGGCAGCTCAAGGACGATGCCCACATGCAGCGCTGTGCGGAAGCATGCCGGCGCTGCGCCGAATCCTGCCGACAAATGGCGGCGCATGGCTAATATTTTCGCGCAAGCTTCGGCAAACGGATAGAAAGGCGAGCGGCGAAAGCCGAAACCATGAGCCAAACTGTCACCTCAGGGGGTCGGGTCCGGTGGGACGAAACGTGAGCGCGGTGCCATCGCTTTATTAACCACATTCTCGACCGTGAAGCCCGGGCCGGGAGTCAGCGAGGCATAGTAACGCGCGACATCGCGCATCTGCGCTACGCTAAGGCCGGCCGCAACCCGGCGCATGATGTGGGCATAGCCGGAGCCGCCACGCTGCTGCGCTTTGAAAAGTTGTAGTTGCAGTACGAGATAGTCGGCATACTGACCGGTGAGCACGGGATAAGCCGGGTTGCGGCGCACGGAGCTGGGTCCGTGGCATGCAACACAAGCAGGCACTCGTTGCTTCGGGGCGCCATCCTCGGCGATCTTCTTGCCGCGCTCGTTCGCCCGAGCCGTTGCCGGGTCGGGGCGCATCGCAGCAGGACCCGGCAAGCTGGCATAGTAGCGGGCTAGCTCGCGCACCTCCGCGCTACTAAGGGCTGCCGCAATCGGCTCCATGATGCCGCTGTGACGTTCGCCGCGCGCATAAGCCTCCAGCGTGGCAGCGAAATAAGCAGGACGCTGACCCGCAAGCTTCGGGAACGCGCCGGCGCCGCGACCTCGGCCATCGGTAGCGTGACAACGCGTACAGCTTTCCGTGACTGCGATTGGTGTTGCCTCCGGACGCTCCGTCAGCGCAACCTTGTTCTCGCCATACGCCAGCCAACGATATTCCTCGGCACCGAGGCTCGGGAGCTTACGCAGAAATGCCACCATTGCCCACACTTCATCGTCACGCCGTAACGCGGGCCAGCCTGGCATCCCGGTGAACTTGACGCCGTGCTTGACAACGTAGAAGAGATCGTCAGGGCTCCACTCGGAAAGCCGCGGCGGAAGGTGGGGCGGCCGAGGCGTCATCGCTTCCGCGAACGTTGGGGGGCGCTGTGGGCTGCCGTGGCAAGGAGCGCAACCCGTCTCGTAGTGACCGGCGCCTTTGAGGACCAGCCCCGGCTCGTCGAGAGCCGGGGCCTCTATGCCTAAGCTCTGCGTAGCGATGGACCGGCGCATGGCAAAGTGCAAAAACCACTCAGTGATTGCCCAGTGTCCGGAGCTGGCTTTGATCGGCACGATCCCGGACGCGGCGATCAGGAAACCGCCGATGGCAAGCCCGCCGAGGATGACGGCAGCATACCGGGGCCAGTGATTCATGGCTGCGACCGGTAAGATTTTAGGCCAACCCTGTTTATCCCCGCCTTTTTCGTTTTCAGTAATCCGGCCATTAGCCCAAGACCGCCGAGGAGGTAGGATACGCCCCCCATGAGGAGCATAATCGCCCCGCCAAGGCCTTGGTCCGCGAGTGGCGTAAGCCCGGCGAATCCGTCCGCATGCACATAGAGGGCTCGCGGCGCGAGCGCGAACAGCGCGCCGAGCAGCGTCATGTGCATCGAAGTCAGCAGTAACCCCACGACTCCTGCGGCGCGGCGGGCGCCGTGCCGGTCATTACCGCCGTAAGCGGATAGCCACAAGAGCAGGGCGGAGATCAGAAACATCCCCTGTTCGGCTATCAACCCTATGGTGCTATAGCGCGCCGCATGGTGTAACGCGGGTGCGTGCCAGGTCCACACTACAACCAGTTCCAGCACGGAGGCGGGGATGGCAGCGAACAGCCGCGGCATTTTTAGCACCGGATCGAATCGCCCGCCCGTGACCCCCAGTGCCAGGAGCGGCGCGGCGACCGCCACCACGCCCATGTGCATCAGCATGTGCGCGGAAAACGCCCGGCGCGCCGTGCCAGCCAGCGGTCCCAGCCACACGGCGGCGAGGGTGAGGAGTCCCAATAGGAGTAACAAGCGGCGCATCAGTAACAGCTTCTGAAGAAGAAAATTACCAGGCCCGCGTAGATGACAGCTACCGCGCTTAATGCCGACAACAGCAGCGTGGCAAAGCCAAGGAAGCGGTGCCGATCTTCCGGCGTATCATCGTCGTGCGGTAGGGTCGCGTTGCCGTGGCTGTGCCTGCGGTAGCCAACCCGGCCGACGATCCCGATCCCGGCGAGCGCCAGCACCGTGTAGACAGCGATTGCCACGCGGGCGCTGGCTAGCGAACCGCCGAGGCCGACGACCTTCGCGCACCAGATCGCGGCGGTAATGTAGCACAGCAGGAAGTGCGCGGCCCAGAAGGTCGGCGAGGCGGTCAACAGCCACAGACTCTGATCCTTCTCCGCAGTCTCACTCATCTTGCCCCCTCACGCCACCAGCGGAAATCCGGCGATCACCGCGACGGTTACGACGGCGGTGAAAGCGGTGAAGTGCCAGTAGAGCGCCACGTTTCGGATGTCGATGTCGTAACGCGCCGTCATCCGTCCTGCCACTCTACGCGCTATACAGTAGAGCTGCATGATGACGCCGATCAGGATCTGGAATGTTGTCCAGGTAACCAGTATCCAGACGGTCGCGGGATAGACGTGGCTGGTCGGGTCGAGCTGCGTGACCCACGGACCGGCGAGCAACGCCGCTCCCCCGGCGATGGCCAAGATGCTCCCGAGCAATAACCCGGTGTAGAAAGCGCTAGCATGGTCATTGCGGTTCCAGCGCCTTGCCAGCACCGTCTGCGCCCATGCTCCGAGCAGCAACAGTGCAGCCACGAGAGGCCAGAAGTGCCCTGGTCCGGGCACCGGATCGGGCGGAAAATCGGCGCGCACTGTCCAGAAGAAAAAGTAGCCAAAGACCAGCGAGATGAACGCGGTCAGCACCGCCAGCATCGTGATGAACATCGCCCACCAGCCAGCCGACTCCGGGCCCGACAAGTAGAGCGGCAGCTTCAGACCGAGGCCGACATCCTTCTCCGCTTTCTCGGGGATGAGGGCCGTCCCCGTCCACAGCCAGTAAATGATGATGGCGAGCGACGCGAGCAGGCTCAGGAGCGACGGCCACCACAGCGAGAAAGTGCCGAAGATGAAGAAGCCGCCCATCGTCAGCGCGGCCCACAGCGTGATGAACGTCGGCCCCGGCAGTCGCAGGCATTGCTCGGGCCGCGCGTCAATCACCGAGGTCAGAATTGATTCGCGCTTCCCTTCTTCGGCGTCGGCCAGGTAGAACCGTCCCTCGTCCACGTCGCGCAGAAAGTTCGGCTGCTCCCAGAGCGGGTAGCGGCTGTCAATTTCGGGGATCGAGCGCATGCCCCAAGGCTTGCCCGGCATCTCCTGCGTCCACTCCAGTGTCCCGGCATTCCACGGATTGCGCTCTGAATAAGACTGCTTCTTTTTTGGACGAACCATGTCCCAGAAGACGATGGCGAGGCCCGCCGCCAGAATAAACGCGCCGACGGTCGAAACCAGATTGAGCGCATCGAAGCCCAGCCCCGCCTGATAGGTGAAGACTCGGCGCGGCATGCCGCGCAGCCCCGTCAGGTGCATCGGCAGAAAGGCGACGTTGAAGCCGGTGAATGCGAGCCAAAAAGCGATCTTTCCCAATTTGTCGGAGAGCTTTTTGCCGTTGATGAGTGGAAAAAAATAATAACAACCGGCAAGGATCGGAAAGAGCGCACCGCCGATCAATACATAGTGAAGATGGGCCACGACGAAGAAGGTGTCGTGGGCCTGAAAATTGAACGGGGCTACCGCTACCATTACGCCGGTCAAGCCGCCCAGCACGAAAATCACCAAGCTGCCGAAGGCATAGAGCATCGGCACCGAGCGCACCGTGCGCCCCGCCGCGAGCGTCGCGATAAAGCAGAAAATTTGCACCCCGGTCGGGATCGCCACAGCCTCCGAAGCCGCCGAGAACAACCCGAGCGAAATGCCCGGCAACCCGGTCGTGAACATGTGGTGCACCCAGAGCCCGAAGCTCAAAAATCCTATGCCCACCGCCGCCAGCACGATCCACCCGTAGCCGACGATAGGCCGCTGCGCGAAAGTCGGCACGATCATCGCCATCAGCGCCACCGACGGCAGGAAGATGATATAGACCTCCGGGTGGCCGAAGAGCCAGAACAAGTGCTGCCACAAGAGCGGGTCGCCGCCGCCCGCCGGGTCGAAGAACGGCCAGTGGAAGGCGCGCTCGACCTCCAGCAGCAGACTCCCGGCGATGAGCGGAGGGAAAGCGAACAGGATCATCGCCGCCGCCACCAGCACGTACCAAATGTAGAGCGGGATGAGGTTGATGCGCATCCCCGGCGGGCGGGTTTTGAGCGCCCCAATGATGATTTCGACGGCGGCGGCAATCGCGGCGATCTCGATGAACGAGAAGCCCAAGAGCCAGATGTCCGCGCCGATGCCGGACTGATATTTGGAGGTCAGCGGCGGGTACATAAACCAGCCGCCGCGCGGTGCGGCATCGAAGAAGATCGAGCCGCACAAGAATATCCCGCCAAGCAAAAAGCACCAGAAGCCGAAGGCCGACAAGCGCGGGAAGGGCAGTTCGCGCGCCCCGAGCATTTGCGGCAGAAACATGACCGCGATGGCCTCGAAGATCGGGATGGCGAAGAGGAACATCATCACCGAGCCATGCACCGTAAAGGCCTGGTTGTAGAGGTCGGCGGAGAGAAAGTCGTTGTTGGGCCGGGCGAGTTGCAGGCGCATCAACAGGGCCAGCACGCCGCCGAAGAGCAGAAAGAAGAACGTCATCGCCACGTACCAGAGCCCAACCACCGAGTTGTTGACCGCCGACCAGTAGCGCCAGCCGGTAGGTTGCTTCCAGGCTTCGAGCAATCGTTCTGTCTGAGCGCGTTGGACTTCTTCGGGTGGAGCCGCTGTGAGCGGCCCTGGGTCGATGCTCATCGGAGTCCTTCCAGATAGACGGCCAGCGCTTCGATGTCTGCTTTCGGCAGCATGCCGAAGGCCGGCATGAGAACACCGGGCTTTGCTTGATCGGTGCGGGCGATCCAATGCACGAACGCTTTCGGCTTATTGGGCAGGATGCCGGCGCCGATGCTGAGCCGGCTCCCCACGTGAGTCAGATCCGGGCCTACCACACCGTCGGCCGGCGTGCCGCGGATCGCATGGCATGCGCCGCACCCGTTCGCCAAGAAAGATGCCTGTCCGCGCTTCGCGAGAGGGGTGCTTGGTGGCAGTGCCGTTGCGCGTTGCCGCATGAGCCAGCGGTCGAAGGCTGCTTTTTCTTCTACCCTGACATAGAAGCTCATCAAGGCGTGAGAAGTCCCGCAATATTCGGCACAGGCGCCGCGAAAGACGCCGATCTTCGTCGGCGTCAACGAAAGCCGGTTCACGCGACCCGGAATCATGTCGACCTTGCCGCCGAGCGCAGGGATCCAGAAGGAGTGGATGACATCCGGGCTTTCCAGTCGAAACTCCACCGGCTCGCCGACCGGCAGATGGATTTCGTTCGCCAACACAACAGCATCGGCGTCCGAAGTTTCGTAGCGTACGCGCCACCACCACTGTTCACCAGAAACGGCGATCTTGAGGCTGCCTTCCGGCGCCGGCGCCAACAGCGCCGGTATCGGCGCTAGCCCATAGATCAGCAGCGCGGTCAACACGATGGTGGGAACAATGGCGCCGCCGCCGAGGATCAAATAGTTCGCATGGCGTCCGCTATGAGAACCGGGGCGAGCCCGGAAGGCATGGATGGCAAGAGCGATCACGGCGATCCAGATAACGATGGCGCCTCCGGTCATCGCCCAGAAGATCTCGGCGATGCGCTCGGCGCCGCGTCCCGCTGGCTCGAGCGTCGATTGGACGCCTCCGCAACCGGCTAAAGACAATGCGCCCAGAGAGGCAAACCGCGATCGTCGTTGCGCTGCGCTTAGTGCTGCGCCTGCTCGCAGGCGCGCACCCCCATCCACTCGGTGAGGAGGTCCGGGGCGATACCCGCGTCGCGCTCCCCGAGGGCTTCCATGGGTTTCACCGCAATGTGCTGACCGGGGTCCGTTCGCGGATCGCCTCCTCTGTTTTCAGTTTCGATCAAAAAGAATCCCGCCCGTGATGCCAGATAGGGGAGGGGGGCACCCCAGGGCGGGTAAACGGGGAGGCGAAAGGGTCACATGTAACTTTAGGCGTGAGCGCGAGCGCGATCGCGCAAATTCCGGACGACGTCGTGGTTGGCCAATACGCCCTGATACTGCCGCTCGATCACGCTGCGAATGTCAGCGGGTAGATCCTGGGCCAAGGCGTCTTCATATCGTCGCACGGCAATATCCTCGCCGCGCTCGCATTCCGCCAGTACGGCCGCCTCGTCCTTACCGGTGATCGCTGATTTGACGTTCAGCCATCCCCGATGCAAGATACCTGAGACGCTACCGTGCGTATCTGGATCGCCTCCCAGGCGACGGACTTCGTTTTGCAGTTCGCTAGCCGCCTCCGCGCAATGTCGCGCCCGCTCCGTGAGCATACCCTTGATCTCGCTGTCCTCGACATTCTCGGCACAGGTACGAAATCCCATTTCGCCATCTTTACAGGTTTCGATAACCTCGTTAATCGTAGCAATCACATTTTGATTTTCCATAGCTCCTCCGTTCAATCTCGCCTAGCTCGGCTAGATCCTGCCCAAGAGCAACAAAATCAGTACCACCAGCAATACCGTGCCGAGGATACTGCTCGGACCGTAGCCCCAGCCGCTGCTGTACGGCCAGGACGGTATGGCGCCGATCAAAAGCACGATCAGCACGATCAATAAAATGGTTCCTAATGACATCGCATTCTCCTATCTCATGAATCGTAGTCTCCGCTTGGATCACGGGCGTACTACCGCCACTATCGGCACTCTCCTCTATGGGGTCGTCTCCAACCGTTGGATTTGCTCCGCGGCCGCGCCCAGCGGTCGCGGAGCTCGACGTCCGGATTTACTATAGGCTCCGGACCCATCGATCGGCTTCTTCCTGCGCTTTCTCTTTGCTGTAGCCGTACTTGGTCTGCAACTGGCCGACCAGCTCTTCGCTCTTCCCTTCCATGACATCCAACTCGTCATCGGTAAAATCACCCCACATCTGCTTCGCCTTGCCTTTGACTTGCTTCCAATTACCCTGGACTTGATCCCAGTTCATGTTGTCCTCCTCGATAGTTTATTTGGGTTGTGTATAAACCCGCAGCTCAGCCGCGGGGTATCCAAAGCGACCTCAAATACCGTGCCGCTAAACGGCATAACGCAATTTGTCTTTCTAGGATAGCACAGTCGCTTCGGCGAACGGTGAAGTCGATCATGAAGATTGACAGCAAGAATTTCCGGTGGATCTTGTAAACTTTACACGAGACGACATTCATCCCCGAGGTAAGCGATACGGCGATGATGATCCAGATAAACCTTGAGCTGCTGGCGCGTGTAAGATTCGCAACGACGCAAGGTAATATTTACACGAATAAACGCAGCGTTTCTTTCTAGCGGTATTGTTTCTGGATTATTACGAGCGCAAACTGACCGCGATTGTCCATCTCGGAACACCAGCCAATAGCGGGCATTAAATGTGCTCATGGGCATATACGCTAGTAAACCTGAATTCGCAAAAAGCGGGAGAATCAAATGAACAAGTCAATTTCTATGATATTTGCTGGTCTTGTACTCGGTTCGCTGGCCGGTTGCCCAAATCAAGGCTCCGCGGAACGAGCTGGGGAGAATGTGGACGAGGCCGTCGAAGAACTGAAGGATGAAGCCGATGACGCGACCGACGCGCGTTGATAACTAGCTAGGCGCGCAAAAAAACGAGGAGCAGGTTTACTTCACCCTGCTCCTCGTCGCTTGTTTGCGCGATTTTAACGCTTGCGCCGCGGGATCTCGTCTACGGTAGCCTTATCTCGTCTACGGTAGCCTTGCTCATCCGTTTCCCCTCCTCCAATCCTTCCTCCGCAATCCTGCTACTTTCCTCCAGCCCCGTTTGCAATTGGGCGGAAACCTCCTGCACTTGTTGCTCTATCGCCTGCCCCAGATTGGATTGCACTTCGGCGAAGGTCTCGTTGGCTTGCCGCATATAGCTCAGCGTCTTCTCGGCGCTGACTTCGAAAAGCCGGCTCATTCCGTTTTCGCCCGCCTCGAATATCTTCGAGCAATTCGGCACGCCAAACAGGGTCGCGCTTTTTGCCTGATACTGCATGAACGTTCTAACTGCCGCGAGCTGAATATCCATCACCCGCGCGGTTCCCTGCAAAAAGATCTCCGCGAAGTTCATCGCTTGCTGTGTCCCCGTCTCGCGTTGCTGCATACCTTCATTTGTACTCATGTTTCCTCCTCCACTCGGTTTAGGGTTTCTCGTACGTGTGCGCCAATGGCGGTAGTCTACTCGCCGCCATTGTGCATTGCAATGCAAACACAATACCCATAGGAATGCGTCGGGAAAACCGTAGCTTAAAAGAATGCGGCGACGGCCGAATTGGAGAATCCGGAAGATTGCATCGCAGAAAGTGTTGCAACGCCGAATCGGGGCAAAAGACGCATTTTTGGAGGTTCCCTTTTTCATCGAAGCAATACCCGCGACGCGGCTTCATCGGCCGGGCTATCGATTCAGCGCTTGACATTGCAAGGCCGTCGGCTACTATACCATCTATATGGATGGTCAGAGGATGGCAACAGGATCGTCGCGGAGCGTTTATGGGCGTGCGTGATCTGCGGTCGAAAGCAGGCGACAGCGAGAAAATTACGATTACCCTCGGCTTCATCGATCTGGGGCAGATCGACCTGTTGGTGCACGAAGGGTTTTATTCTAACCGCACTGACTTCATCCGCACTGCGATACGCAACCAACTCACGACGCATGCCATGCCGAGGTAGTTAAACAAACCGCGGCCCGCAAGACCTTGGTTCTCGGCCTGCAGGACTTCAGCCGTCAAGACCTTGAGACCGTGCAGGCAGCGGGAGAGAAGCTCCAGATCCAGGTGCTCGGTCTGGCCCGCATTGCCGAGGATGTGTCCCGCGAACTGGCCCGCGCCACCATCGATTCCGTCACCGTATTGGGTGCCTTGCATGCGAGTGCGGTAGTCAAGGCTGCCTTAGCCCTGAGCTGCGTAAAATGTTCAAGCGCGATAACGCGCGGTACCGCGACCCAGCTGCGTTCCGATCCACGGCTGGGTCGCCCCTGTACAAACACACTATTGATAATAGCCCTCGAGCTGTTTATTCCAGTCTCGGTCCGCCACTTCGGGCCAGTCATTGTCTTTGAAGCTTGGCGCGTTCTTCCACGCGGTCTGGTCTATGTTGAGCACAAAGCCATCCGCTTTGGTGTTCAGGCTCAGCGCCTTCCAGGGAACCGCGTGCAGCGTATCGCCCACTCCTAGCAAACCCCCAGAGGAGATCACTACATAAGCAATATTTCCATTGTCGAAGTTAAGAACTAGATCGTGGATTTTGCCGAGATCTTCGTCCTGGGAATCCTTTACATTCATCCCGATGACCGTCTTAGCGCGGTGCGTCTGCGCGAGATCTTGGCGGAGATCCCTGCGCGCCTCGGTAACATCTTGCTTTTCTTCCAGCACATCCTTGCGCTCTTCCGTCACATCCTGTTGCTCGTCACGTTGCCCTTCGAGCACATCTTGCTGCTCCTCTCGCACGTCCTGCTGCTGGTTCCGCACATCCCCTTGCTGTTGTAGCACTTCTTCGCGCTGATCCTCGACATCCACCGCTACTACCGGCGCCGCCATGCCGACCGTCAGCGTCGAGACGGCCAGAAACTTATATATATCTCTCATGATAACCTCCACATTAATACGACTCTCGATTGACCCGGCGCCGCCGATACGACGCCGGCACATACCACGACGGCGTTCAGATCCTGGACATCAAGCCATCGATTGTTCGAACGTGCATCCGCTGGGTTGCGAGTAGCTCGCTGATGAGCGTCTTCTGATCTTGGGATATGCCCGTATCGCCCAGAACATCCGCATACTCTTTCAATCCGCTTTCCTCGCCTTCCTTCAAGGCCTTCAGCGTCGCCTTGTCACCAAAGAGCTGAGCTGTTCCCATGACAATCGCGGACCAGGTGCCCCATGCGCCGGAACTGTGCACCGGCTCTCCGCCCTTTTGACGAATTGCCGCCTCGATCCGGGAGGCTGCTTTTTGATGGTCGTTGAGGATTGCGCTCATTGCATCGATCGCCGGTATGTGTGCGGGATCGGTGCCTTTTTTCTCTAGGGCCTGCTGATAGGTTTCTATCGCCGACAGTTCGCTTGTCAGCAGCTTATTCATTTCATCGTGCATCATATTAACCTCCGGGTTCGTTGACGTTGGAACTACACGCGAGCGGAGACACCCATCTCTCGCGGTTCGTCTGCATCTTAGCCAAGGTTCGTGCCATTAGAGAGGTCTCTATAAATCAACTTGTTAAGCGAAGAAACGACAATTGTATCGGTAACAATTACCTACGGGTCGTGTAACTTCTACAGGGCAACTTGGTTCGGCAGAGTGACGCGTGAGCGGGCACTGCTAACGAGACGCAGAAGCCGCCCCGCCTTTCCTGCCTCCCTTCCTGGCCGGAGCCTTGTTCACGGTTTTTCCGCGGCCGGAACCGCTTTTCTTACCGCCGCCGGTCATCTTATTGACGGTTGCCCAGGCGCGAGCTTCGGCCTGATCCTCGGGCACGCCCGCGCTCGAGGTAAGCTTCTTCGATGTGCGCAGCTTGACGCTTCTGCTTGTTTGTGTAGCTCGACTTGTCTCCTCTTGGCATGGCGATCTCCTTCATAGTTTCCTAGGATGCTTATGCGGGTGACTCTTTCCGGAACGCCTTCTTGGCGGCATCCAGCTTATTCCCCATATGATTCCGCTCCGCGCCCGAAAAATGCGAGTCACTCGCTATAGAGCAACGGCATCTACCACCATCGCCATGAGCTCCGACCCCATCCCATGAGGAGGCTAACGGCGAATACGATTAAGAAGACCCAAAATAAGGCTTGAGCGATACCCACGGCGCTGGCGGCGATCCCACCAAAACCGAAAACTGCTGCAATTAATGCGATGATTAGAAACAATGCGGCGTAACTTAGCATCTCGAAACCTCCTGTCCCCGGTGGGGATACGTTGAACTGCTTCGGCTCGACGACAAATCTGGTCAAACGGCCAGCTGCTCGCACAGCCTACCCCGAGGCGGCAATGACTGTGCCACGCCGGCAATCTGAGCGTAAGTCACGGTTTGCTTTCCCAAAGTATTATTCTTAAATCACGCGACTGACTACACTGCCGGTAAGTATTACCGCGGGAGGCGTAAAAGCTTACCGGCGTCTCTTAAAAAAATAGGTGCCGTATCTCTATCCTATTCTCCGCAAGCCATGCTATCCGGTAATCTTTACGTCCGTTCTGCAATATTTACTGCCGGTTCAATGAATGCGCTCTGGTATCCGCTTGATCCTAAAGTCTATTGGGTCACTGGTTCGCTAGGCATTCTTCGTGCGTTGCCGTAAGTAGGAAGGTCCTGACCGAATCGTAAGTCGGGTGGGGATCAACGGACCGGACCTTAGAGCTAACGGGATCGTTTCAGGGCCTTCCTCTTCATTTACAGATAGGCAAATATCTTCTGCCTGCAAAGCAGGCTCATCAGAACGATTTTCCGTTCAGGAGCGTGGAATATGATAAATAATCCTTCTTACTCTGGGCGAGACCCGAACGTCCCAGATCGCGATCTACCCCCGGTGACGGTGACCACCGTAGAGAGCATGGAGTATGTGGCACCGATCAAACGCATCGCGTGGGGTGCGGTTTTCGCCGGCGTCGTTCTCGCGATCGGTATCCAAGTCTTGTTGAACATGTTGGGCGCGGGGATTGGTGCAAGCACGATTGACCCACTGAGGGGCGATACGCCCAATGCCGAAGTCTTGGGTATCTCGGCAGCCTTGTGGTGGATCCTGTCGGGTCTTATCGCGCTCTTTATCGGCGGGTGGACCGCGGCCCGCCTCGCGGGCATACCGCGTCAAGTAGACGGGATGCTCCACGGCTTACTGGCCTGGGCTCTCTCGACCTTGGTAGTCTTTTACTTTGTCGGGACCGTCGTGGGAGGCCTGATCGGCGGCACGTTCAATTTGCTCAGCGGCGGCGTCGCAGCGGTGGCCCCCAAGGTAGCCGATGCGGTCGCGTCGGAAGCGGACCTTTCGTGGGAAAGCATTAAGCAGGAAGCGCGGCAGTTATTGCGTCAAACCGGCAATCCCGATCTGCAGCCCGAGGCACTGGAGCGACGCGCGGAGCAAGCGTCCGGCGCGGCAATGAGCGATCAAGAAATCGACTCATTATTAGGCCGCTTGATCCGTCAAGGCCAAGCGGTAGCCTCCGAAGTCGATCGTGAAGAAGTCGTGAATGTCCTGATGGCGCGGACCGATATGAGCCGCGAGGAGGCAACGCGTACCGTCGACAATTGGATTAGGACCTACGAGCGCGCAGCGGTCGAAGCAAACCAGGAAGCGCGCGAGGTGGCGGATACGACAGCCGACGCCGTAGCAAAGGCGTCTATCTGGGGATTCCTTGCGCTCCTCATCGGTGCCGCCGCAGCCGGTTGTGGCGGGATCATCGGCACACCGAGGACACCGGTCGTCGCACGGACGTCGATTGCTCCGTAAATGTTTCCTATCCTGAGGCGAGCCAAGGAGGGCATGCCTCGCGGTGTGGATTTATGATTTTCGTATTCTGAAACGCAACTGAGCGAAGGTAGCACCGGACGCCCATCTCACGACCGCACAACGATGGCGTTCAAAAACCATCACTCAAGGAGAAAGAGAATGCCAGCAACAAAAGCAAGCAAAAAAGCGTCTGCAAGCAAGCAGTCCGCGCGTAAGAAAGTCGGTACTAAGGGCAGCGCTAAAAAGGGTTCAGCCGTTAAGACGCAAATGAAGAAGACGGCGGCCAAAGTGCTGGCCGGAGCGGCCGCGGGCGCAGTTCGCGCGATCATAGGTCCGCTCGAAGAGGCTGCGGGTACGAGCGAAAAGGCTGCGGGTCTCAAGCAAGGCGGAAGCGGGAGGTCTACCGGAAAGTCTGGC
>Ga0136622_10000252_pt1 | contig 21273 bp, 19 predicted proteins | sample AntDrymUQ4482106_2_FD_104803 | JGI IMG/M metagenome (GOLD analysis project Ga0136622, IMG submission 104803) | Polar desert sand microbial communities from Dry Valleys, Antarctica - metaG UQ448 (21.06) | ecosystem: Environmental > Terrestrial > Soil > Desert | place: Antarctica: Dry Valley...
CAGCTCGTCGCCGCCAGCGGTGGGACGATCCGGACCGTTGTCGCGCAGCGGTGCGGAGGTAATGATTGTGTTGGAACAGCCGACGATGATGAGTGCGGCAGCAACCGCGGCCGATGGCCCTATCGTCCTTTGGTGAAATGGCCGCGAGCCCATGGCGATTACTGTCCCCGACATGTATCGGCTCGCCAACCCCGTCCAGAACTACGCCTGGGGATCCCGGTCGGTGCTGGCGGAACTGCTCGGTAATCCGGCTCCGACCGCCGAGCCGGAGGCCGAGCTCTGGATGGGCGCCCACCCGTCGGCCCCGTCGCGCCTGGTGCGAGAGGGAGCGGAGGAGTCGCTGGCCGCGGCAATTGAGAGCGCGCCGCTTGCGCTGCTCGGCGACGCGACCGTCGCGCGCTTCGGTGCCCGGCTGCCGTTCCTGCTCAAGCTGCTCGCCGTCGATCAGCCGCTGTCCCTGCAGGTGCATCCAAATAGCGACCAGGCACGGGACGGCTTCGCCGACGAGGAGGCGCGAGGCATCCGGTTGGACGACCAGCGGCGCAACTACCGCGACCCCAACCACAAGCCGGAGCTGATTTGCGCACTCACTCCGTTCGAAGCCTTGTGCGGCCTGCGTCCGGCCGAGGAGATCCCGGCCATACTCACCGAACTCGGTCTTGGCGAACTCGGCGAGCGTAATGAGATTTCCACGATTATCAGCCGAATCCTGCAGGGTGACGACCCACGGCGCCTCGTCGGGACGGTGCTCGACCGGGTCCGGGGCGCAGCCCCGGACAGCCCGTTCGCGGCGTCGTACCGGAGCGCCCTGAAATTGGCCGAGCGCCACCCGGATGACCCCGGCGTCGTCATCTCGCTGCTGCTCAACGTGATTCAGCTGCAGCCCGGACAGGCGATGTATGTGCCCCCGGGCCGGCTGCACGCCTACCTCCGGGGTATGGGCGTGGAGATCATGGCCACCTCGGACAACGTCCTACGCGGTGGCCTGACAGCCAAGCGCGTGGACGTTCCCGGACTCCTGTCGCTGCTCGAAGTGAGCTGCGGTGTACCGGAAGTGCTCGACGGGACCCCGGACGGATCGGGCTGGTGCGGCTATCCGACGCCCATTGTGGACTTCGCCCTCACTCGGGCCTGCCTGAAAGACAGCTCTGTCACGAGCGCTGCCGAGGGGCCGCAGATACTGCTCTGCGTCGACGGCCCGCTGGCGGTCAGCGGCCAGCCGTTTGCCCGAGGTCAGTCGGTCTTCGTCCCGGCCGGCGAGGGGGTGGACCTCACCGGCACGGGCACTGTCTTCCGCGCTACCACCGGCTTGGGCCAGCTGGCGGCCGGCGCCGGTTCGAGGGTCGCGACGGCGAGCCCGCGCAGAACTAATCGCGGTCAGGATGTGGAACGGCGACCACATCGAGCCCGTCGATGCCAGTGAAGTCGCTCGGGTTACAGGTGTGCAGCGGGAGGCCGTTGGCCACAGCGATAGCCGCGATCATCGCATCGAACGCCCGGGCCTGAGGTTTTCGCCCTGCTCGTCGCAGCGACGCCGCGACGGCACCGAAGGCCCTGGCGGCCAGGTTGTCGAACGGCAACGCGTCGAAGTCGGCTTCGGCCTGCTGCACGTGTGCCTGCCGTACCGCGCGCTCGTCGTGGTCGTCGGTCACCAAGGGACCCACCGACAGCTCGGCCAGCGTCACGGCGGAGATCCGCGGCTCGTCGGGGAGGCCAGTTGTGTCGGGCAGACGTGACAGGAGGATGACGGTGCTGGTGTCCAGCAGGCCGACGCTGTGCAGAACCGTCACAGGTAAGGGTCCAGAACAGCGTCGAGGTCGGCACGCAGCCGAGCCGGGTCGACTTTGGGCAGCTGCCGCCATCTCGTCAGGATGATGTCGGCCGACAAAGGGCGCCTGGCGATCGGCGCCAGCTCTGCCACCGGCGTCCCAGCTCGGGTGACAGTCAGAGTTTCGCCACGGAGAACCCGGTCGATGACCATTGCTCCCCGGTTGCGCAGATCACGAATCGTCACTTCGGGCACAACCCCACTGTATCACGCGTGAGACAGTGGGTCGAGCCGGCTGCCTACCCGACGAAGCCCTGGTCTTCCAGGTATTGGGCCGCAACGTCCTCGGGGAACTCACCGTCGACGTCGACCTGAGCGTTCAGGGCCGTCATCAGCGCCTCATCGATGGGGGCGGAGATGGCTTCGAGCACGCTTGCCACGTCCGGGTTCGCTTCGTTGAAGTCGTTGTTGATCTGCACCGCTGACAGGTAGCTGATGAAGGCGCTCTCCACGTCCTCCATCAGGGCCAGGTCCAGCGACTGGATGCGCCCATCGGTGGTGAACACCTCACCGAAGTTGCAGGGATCCCCGTCCGCGGTCGCCTGGTAGATGATGGCGAACTCCTGGACGGTCTGTTGGTCATCCGGCCAGGTAACGCCGTAGGCGTCCTCGAAACGGACGAGCCCGTCGTCACGCGAACCGAAGGTGCTGTCCAGGCACAGCGTTGCCTGATCGGGGTTCTCCTCGACGAAGCTGGCGACATCGGCGAGGGTCTCCAGGCCGTTCTCGTCAGCGAAGTCCCGGCGGGTGGCCAGGCCGTAGGTGTCGTCGAACGGTGCCGGTTCGGTCCAGAAGATGTTGTTCTGCTCCAGGTCCTCGTCCCTGACCGCCTCGTACTGCTCCGTCGGGTCGTCGATCGGCGTGTCGTGCTGGAGGTAGTTGATGTACGCCGTACCGGTGTACTCCCAGGCGGCGTCGACCTCGCCGGCCAACAGGGCGTCTCGGGCGCCCGCCGGGCTGGGCAGGTTCTCGGTGAGTTCGACCGTTGCGCCAGCGGCCTCGAGTGCCTGCTTGGCCAGCTGACCGAGGATCAGCTGCTCAGTGAAGTCCTTCGAGCCTATCCGGATCTCGACGTCGGACAGATCGAACTGGTCGCTGAGCAGGTCGCCGCCACCGCCACCACCCGTGGGTCCACCCCCACCTCCGCCCGGGCTCGTCTCGTCGCCGCCGCAGGCGCTCACGCCGAGCGTGAGCACGGCCACGAGCGCCACCCACGGAAGCCGGTTCGATGTGCGTTGCATTGTGGTCCCTTCGGGGTCGAGGTCTTGTTGACTTGGGTCCGGCTACAGGCCCTTCGGCCGCAGCAGGTCTTCTGCGATGCCACCGATCCAGTCGGCCAGGATGGCGAGGGTGGCGGCACCGAGGCTTCCGACGGCCACGGCGAGTGGCCGCCCTTGTGCCTGTCCGCCGATGATCAACTCACCGAAGGTGCCGCCGCCGATGAACGCGGCCAGCACCGCGGTCGCCACGGTGAGCACGAGCGCGGTCCGCACGCCGGTGAGCAGGATCGGCACGGCCAGCGGCATCTCGACGCGGAAGAGCACGCTGCGCTTGCTCATCCCCATGCCACGCGCGGCCTTGACCACGCCGCGGTCCACCTGCTGCAGGCCGACCATGGTGCCGCGCAGCACGGGCAGCACCGCATAGATGGCCATCCCCAAGATCGCGGCCGTGGAGCCGTTGCGGATGAGAACGATGTAGATGAAGAAGAGCAGGCCGATGGCCGGTACGCCCTGGCCGATGTTGGCAAGGGCGATGATGATCGGCGTCACCCGTCGCGCCCACGGGCGGGTGAGCGCGATGCCCAGCGGCACGGCGACGACAAGGGTCAAAGCGGTCGCCCACAGGGCGATTTCGATCTGCTCGAACGCCGCCGTCCGGATGACCCGGGCGTTGATGATGCGGCTCTCGATGTTGTCGAGTTCCTGGCTCTGCACGTAGAGGTACATGGCCGCACAGGCGATCGCAACCACCGCCGGCACCCCGACGTAGCGTAGGCGCCGCAGCAGCGAGCGCTCGCGACCGACCACGCGGCTGTCGAGGCCGCCGACGGCGACCGCCGTCACGTGACCCCCCGCGCCGCCGTGCTCGAGGCCTCGTCAAGCGCCTTCGCCCGCATCTCGCGGATCGCGGCGATGATCGTCTCGAGGTCCAGTGTGCCGGCGTAGGCGCCGTCGCGGTCGACCACAGCGGCCACACCATTGGCGTTGAGCAGCATCTCCTGCAGCGCGTCATTCAGCGTGGCACGGCTGTCGACGCAGGCCTGCACCCGCGTTCCGGCTTCTGACAGCTCAGCAGGGAAGCCACCCTGCCGGTCGAGGTCGATCTCAGCGATCCACCGGGCCGGCCGTCGCTGATCGTCCAGCAGCAGCAGGTGGGTGCGGCCGGACTGCTGGAGCAGTTGGCGGGCATGTTCGGCCGTGCTGTCCGGCCCGATCGTCATCCACTCGCTGGTGGCCACGTGGACGTCCTCGACCCGACTGAGATTCAGCCGCTTCAGCAGGATGCCCGAGCCGAGGAACTGCTCGACGAACTCACTGGCCGGATTGGTGAGAATCGCCTCCGGTGTGTCGTACTGAGCGATCCGTGAGCCCTCGGCCAGGATGACGATCCGGTCGCCCATCTTGATGGCTTCGTCGATGTCGTGGGTGACGAACACGATGGTCTTTCGAATGTCCTCCTGGATGCGCAGGAACTCGTTCTGCAGGCGTTCGCGGGTGATCGGGTCGGTCGCGCCGAACGGTTCGTCCATGAGCATGACCGGAGGGTCGGCCGCCATCGCCCGTGCGACACCGACGCGCTGGCGCTGACCGCCCGACATCTCCTTGGGGTAGCGATCCCGGTACCGGGCCGGGTCCAATCCGACCAGATGCAGCAGCTCCTCCACTCGGTCGTTGACGCGCTTGTCGTCCCAGCCGAGCATGCGTGGGACGGTGGCGATGTTCTGCGCGATGGTCTGGTGCGGGAACAACCCGATCTGCTGGATGACGTAGCCCATCCGACGGCGCAAATGGTCGGGATTGACGTGGGTGACGTCCTCACCCTCGAGGAAGATCCGCCCCGATGACGGCTCGATCAGCCGATTGATCATCTCCAGCGTCGTCGTCTTGCCGCAGCCCGACGGGCCGACCAGGATGACTATCTCGCCTTGCGGCACGGCCAGGTCGATTCCGTCGACCGCCGGTGCCTCTTGACCCGGATAGTGCTTGGTCAACTGGTCCAGGCGGATCATCGGCTCGCTGGCCGCGCGGGCGGTGCTCATCTCAGTCCTCGGGGTGTGGTCAGTCGGCCCAGCAGCGCGAGCACGGCGTCGAGCACCAGCGCGACGAGCACGATGGCCACCGTTCCGATGATGATCTCTGGCATTGCCCGCACCGATCCGATAGCTCCCAGCCCGCTGAAGATCAGCGTTCCGAGGCCGGGTCCGGCGACGTACGCCCCGATCGCCGCGATGCCGACGATCAGAACAGTGGCGACCCGCAGGCCGGACAGGATCACGGGGTAGGCCAGGGGTAGTTCCACCCGCAGGAGCCGTTGAGATTTGGACATCCCCATGCCGGTCGCTGCGCGGACGATCGCGGGGTCGACCTCGCGCAGGCCGGTGACGGTGTTGCGCACGATCGGCAGCAGGGCGTAGATGGCCAGCACCGTGATCGCTGCCGTCCAGCCCAGGCCGACGATCAGGATCAACGCACCGAAGTAGGCAAGTGCCGGCACCGTGAACAAGGTGTTGATGACGACGAGCAGTACCGCGACAGCACGGTCATTGCGGTAGCTGAGGATCGCGAGCGCAATCCCGATCAGCGTCGCGAAACCAACCGCGATGCCCACCGCGAGCAGGTGCTCGAGAGTCAGCCCGAGTACGACGTCCCACCGTCGCTCGAGGTAGCTGGAGACGGTCACCCGGTTCCCCTGTCCGCCCGCTGCCACCTGTCGTTGGACCGCCCGCGGCGCATGCAGGCTGAGTATAGGGACGAGTCCGCCGGTTGCGGTAGTACGCTCTGTCCCGCGGTCCGCAACAATGTTTCACATACCGAAACTCAGCTCCGCAGCCTGAAGCCGGTGATGTCAGCACAGTGTCCGCGCAACCGAACATCCTGTTGGTCATGGCAGACCAGCTGGCACCGTCGTTCCTGCCCATCCACGGGCACCCGGTAGTGCAGGCGCCGGCCATCGATCGACTTGCCGACAACGGGGTCGTCTTCAACTCGGCGTACTCCAACAGCCCGCTGTGCGCACCGGCCCGATTCGCGATGATGAGCGGTCAACGCAACAGTCGGATCGGCGCCTACGACAACGCCTCGGAACTGCGGGCATCGGTGCCGACCTTCGCGCATCATCTGCGATCGCTGGGCTATCGGACGACGCTGTGCGGAAAGATGCACTTCATCGGGCCGGATCAGCTGCACGGTTTCGAGCGGCGACTGACCACCGACATCTATCCGGCCGATTTCGGCTGGACTCCCAACTGGGAGGATCCCGAGGGTCGCTTCGACTGGTGGTTCCACAACATGGACAGCGTGGTCAACGCGGGTGTCGCGGAAGCCACCAACCAGCTGGACTTCGACGACGAGGTGGGCTTCCAGGCAGTGCGGGAGCTGCGCGACGTGGCGCGCCGCTCGCCGGACCAGCCGTGGTTCCTCACCGTCTCCTTTTCGCACCCTCATGATCCGTACGCAATGCGACAGCGGTACTGGGATCGCTATCGCCACGAGGACATCGAGTTGCCGAGGATCGGATTGGCGGACGTCGAGGGTGATCCGCACAGCACCCGGTTACGTCACGTGTCGGCGATGGATGCCGTCGAGATCACCGGCGAGATGGTCCGCAACGCCCGCCACGCCTACTACGCATGCATTTCCTACGTCGACGACTGGCTCGGACTGCTCCTCGAGACGCTCGACGCCACCGGGATGGCTGACAACACCGCCGTGCTCTTCACCGCCGACCACGGAGACTTTCTCGGTGAGAGGGGTCTTTGGTACAAGATGTCCTTCTTCGAGCCGGCAAGCCGCATTCCGCTGATCATCTCCGCACCAGGAACCCGCCGGGGGGCGGCGGTGTCCGACCCGGTCTCCCTGTACGACGTACTGCCGACGCTTGTCGACCTAGGCGGGGGTGACGCGACCGGCGACCTCGGACATGTCGTCGACGGCTCGAGCCTGCTGCCCCAGCTCCATGGCGACAGCGACCCGGACCGGACCGTGCTGGGGGAGTACCTCGGGGAGGGCGCGGTATCACCGATCTTCATGATCCGCCGGCAGCAGTACAAGTACGTGTGGTCGGCACCGGACGGGCCGCAGCTGTTCGATCTGAACGCAGATCCGGACGAGTTGCACAACTTGGCCGCCAACCCGGCCGCCGACGCCGCTACGGCGTCAACGGCACGGGAGTTTCGCGCGGAGATCAGCCAACACTGGGACCCCGAGCGCGTCTTCACCGAGGTCGTGGACAGCCAGCGGGCGCGGCGCGTGGTCGACCGGGCGCTGCGCACCGGCCGGTACGAGCCGTGGGATCACGTCCCGCTGCCGGACAGCAGCAATCAGTACATGCGCAACCACCTGAGCCTGAACACGGTGGAAGCCGAGCGTCGGTATCCACGGCTGCCATCGGAGCACCAGGGCGTGGTCTGAGCCAGCAGGATTGGTAGCGCTGCGCCCGAGTTGACATAGAGTTGTCAAGGTTGGCCAGACCAGTGGCGTATCATTGACATGAACATGCTAGCGTTGTTCGTGATGGACGTGCTGACGATCGCTGAGGCTGCGCAGACCACGGGCTGGTCGGCCCGAATGCTCCGATACATCGAGCAAACCGGGCTCGTTGTCCCCCGTCGGTCCGAGGGCGGGTATCGGCTCTACGGCCCGGCGCAGGTGCAGCGGCTGCGCACCCTGCGCGACCTGGTGACGACGCACGACATCGGCCTGGCCGAACTCGGCTTTGTCGCCCGGCTGCAATCCGAGCCGGGCCTCGGCGCCGCCGTCAACGAATGGTTCACCGCCCGTCCGGCCCGGCCGGAGGAAACCCCGGAAACCGACTGGCTCCGGTTCGAGCAAGAAAAACACGAGCGCCTGCTCACCCACCGCACGAGGTAGGAGACGGAATGACCCAACCGATCGGGACCGACTACAAAGTCGCCGACGTGTCACTCGCGGCCTTCGGTCGCAAGGAGATCCAGCTGGCCGAGCACGAGATGCCGGGTCTGATGTCGATCCGGGAGGAGTACGCCGACGCGCAGCCGCTGTCCGGTGCGCGAATCACCGGATCACTGCACATGACCGTGCAGACCGCCGTACTCATCGAGACGCTGACGTCGCTGGGCGCAGAGGTGCGATGGGCCAGCTGCAACATCTTCTCCACCCAGGACCACGCCGCCGCCGCAGTGGCCGTGGGGCCGGAGGGGACGCCGGAGAACCCCAGCGGCGTACCGGTCTTCGCGTGGAAGGGCGAGACGCTGCCGGAGTACTGGTGGTGCACCAGGCAGGCGCTGCTCTGGCCGGAGGCCGACGGCGGCCATACTGGCCCGAACATGATCCTCGACGACGGCGGGGATGCGACGATGCTGGTGCACCGCGGCGCGTCGTACGAAAAGGCCGGCGTCGTCCCGAATCCGGACACCGCGGACTCCGAGGAGTTCGAGGTCTTCCTGACCCTGCTGACCGAATCGCTGGCCGAGGACTCGCAGCGGTGGACGAACATCGCGGCCGGCATCAAGGGCGTCACCGAGGAGACCACGACCGGCGTACTCCGGCTGTACGAGTTGGCCAAGACCGGTGACCTGCTCTTCCCGGCGATCAACGTCAACGACTCGGTGACCAAGAGCAAGTTCGACAACCTCTACGGCTGCCGGCACTCCCTGATCGACGGCATCAACCGTGCCACCGACGTGATGATCGGCGGCAAGGTCGCCGTCGTCTTCGGGTACGGCGACGTGGGCAAGGGTTGTGCGGAGTCTTTGCGCGGGCAGGGCGCCCGCGTGATCGTCACCGAGATCGACCCGATCTGCGCGCTGCAGGCGGCGATGGAGGGCTACCAGGTCAGCACGCTGGAGGACGTCGTCGAGACTGCCGACATCTTCATCACCTCGACCGGCAACAAGGACATCATCATGGCCGCGGACATGGCCCGGATGAAGCAGGGCGCGATCGTCGGCAACATCGGCCACTTCGACAACGAGATCGACATCGCCGGCTTACCGCGGGGTGGCGCCGAGCGGATCAAGGTGAAACCGCAGGTCGACGAGTGGGTCTTCCCCGACGGCCACTCGATCATCGTGCTGTCCGAGGGCCGCCTGCTGAATCTCGGCAACGCGACCGGACACCCGAGCTTCGTCATGAGCAACTCGTTCTCCAACCAGACGATCGCGCAGATCGAGTTGTTCACCAAGAACGACGAGTACAAGAAGCAGGTATACGTGCTGTCCAAGCAGCTCGACGAGAAGGTCGCGCGGATGCACCTCGACGCCCTGGGCGTCAAGCTGACCACGCTGACCAAGGAGCAGGCCGCCTACATCGGCGTGGACGTGGCCGGCCCGTACAAGTCCGACCACTACCGGTACTGATCGGCCACGTGGGCACGGCGGAGGAGTCCCTGAGCGATCAGGGGCTCCTCCGACTCGTCTGGGCGCAGCGCGCCATGCCGGCCCTGGCGCAGATCAGCGAGCGTTTCGAGCGCACCCGGCCGCTGGCCGGCCTGCGGATCGTCGCGGCGCTGCACGTCACCGCGGAAACCGCCAACCTGATGCTGGTCCTGCGGGCCGGTGGCGCCGACCTGCACCTGGCTGCGGCGAATCCACTGTCCACTCAGGACGACGTCGTCGCGGTGCTGGCACACCGCTACGGCATCGACGTCCAGGCACGGCGCGGCGCGGACCGGGCGACCTACGACCAGCACCTCGAACGCGCGTTGGCCACCGGACCACATCTCGTACTGGACGACGGGTGCGACCTCGTCGGCCGGCTGCACACCACACATCTCGACCTGCTGCCGGCCGTGCGGGGCGGTTGCGAGCAGACGACCACCGGCGTACTGCGGCTGCGCGCGATGTCCGCGGAGTCCGCCCTACGCTTCCCCGTCGTGGCCGTCAACGACAGTGGCATCCAGCAGAGCTTCGCGAATCGGCATGGCACCGGACAGTCCACAGTGGACGCAATCCTTCGCTCGACGAACGTGCTGTTGGCCGGCCGTACCGTCGTCGTGGCCGGTTTCGGCAACTGCGGCAAGGGCGTAGCCGATCGGGCCCGCGGACTTGGTGCCAGCGTCATCGTGACCGAGGTCGATCCAACCCGGGCACTGGAGGCGGCCATGGCCGGCTTTCAAGTGCTGCCCATGTGTGACGCCGCCGCTGAGGGCGATGTATTCGTGACTGTCACCGGCAGCCGCGGCGTACTGGCCGAGCGACACTTCGCGGTCATGAAGGACAACGCGATCCTGGCCAACAGCGGGCACTTCGACCTCGAGATCGACGTCGCCTGGCTGCGCGCACACTGTGTGGACGTTCACCCCGAGATTCGTCCACACGTAGACGAGTACCTGCTGGCCGGCGGCCGTCGGCTGCTCGTGCTCGCCGAGGGTCGGCTGGTGAACCTCGCCGCCGCCGAGGGTCATCCTCCGGCGGTCATGGACGTGAGCTACGCCGGGCAGGCCCTCTGCGTCGAGTGGCTGGCCGCGAACGCAGGAACGCTGGCTCCTGGGGTGTACGACGTGCCGACGGAGATCGACGACGGCCTGGCGATGCTGCAACTCGATGCGATGGGAGTGCGCATCGACACCCTGGACACGGCGCAGGAGGCGTACCTGACGTCCTGGCGCAACGGCGGTTGAGCCGTGCCGGCCGGTACATACGAGCATCTCGATGCCGGTGGCCGGGTGCGGCTGCTGGAGCGGTTCCAGTGCGCTGCCGGCGGTTCCGGGTGGCGCTTCGTCTCCCGGCTGTCCACGTCGGACGGTCATCACATGGGCTCGGTCGATCTGACTCTGGATGCCTGCGGCCGGCAACTGCGGCTGGCGGTCGTCTCCGGCGGCTGGTCGCTTCGCGGCGGCAGCACCGGTCACGAGCTTTCGTGGGTGCGCCGCCCGGCCGAGGACGGCACCGCCGAGGCGACCGAACACCGGGAGCGAGCGAGCGGATTCACCGGCGTCAGTCCCGCGCTGCTGATCGCCACGGCGGCGACGGTTCCGCGTTCCGGAGATCCGGTGCGGGTCAGGCTGGTGGCGCTGTCCGGCGTACTGGGGGCGCGTCGCCTGCACCAGCAGTGGCGGCTCACCGGAGTGCAGTCGCATCTCGGCGAACTCGGAACGTTGGACGTGTCGGCGTACGAGCTGGTCGAGATCGACACCGCCGAGCAGGAAACCGTCTACATCGCCGGCGATGTAGTTATCGCCTCACCGTCGATCGGTCTCGCCGAGTTGGACTCGCCGCCCGGACGAGCACTGCACGACCGTCGGTAGTGGGACGATGAGCGCATGACGGGACGCGTGCTCGTGGTCGACGACGATCCGGCGCTGGCGGAGATGCTCGGCATCGTGCTGCGAGCGGAGGGCTACGAGCCGTCATTCGTCGGGGACGGGATCCGCGCGCTGAGCGCGTTTCGTGACGTGCGGCCGGATCTGGTCCTGCTCGACCTGATGCTGCCAGGCGCCAGCGGAATCGATGTCTGCAGGGCAATTCGCGCCGAGTCCGTCGTACCCATCGTGATGCTCACCGCCAAGACCGACACCGTCGACGTGGTGCTCGGTCTGGAGTCAGGAGCCGACGACTACGTAGTCAAGCCGTTCAAACCCAAGGAACTCGTCGCCCGCGTTCGCGCCCAGCTGCGCCGGGGCGAGAGCGAGCAGCCCGAGAGCCTGTCCATCGGCGATCTCGTGATCGACGTCCCCGGCCATCTGGTGGCCCGCGACGCTGAGCCGATCGCCCTGACCCCGCTGGAGTTCGACCTCTTGGTGGCGTTGGCCCGCAAACCTCGGCAGGTCTTCAGCCGGGAGGCACTGCTGGAGCAGGTGTGGGGCTACCGGCACGCGGCGGACACTCGCCTCGTGAACGTGCACGTCCAGCGGTTGCGCTCGAAGGTCGAACTCGACCCGGAAAACCCGACCGTCGTGTTGACCGTGCGCGGCGTAGGTTACCGGGCAGGATCCCGGTAGCCCATGCAGGATCCGGGGGCGGGGTCGGTGAGCCCGTCGTCGATCGCGAGCACACCGCCGGAGCGCAGTGGTCGGCGGCGGGCGGGGTCGCTGTCTCGTCTGCGTGCGGTGCCGGGCAAGCTTCGCCGGCACTGGCGGCGGTCGCTGCAGCTGCGGGTCACCGTCACGACGGTGCTGCTCTGCGGCGTCGTCGTCCTGGTGATCGGCTTGATCCTGCTGACTCAGATCCGTGACCAGATCCTCGGCGTCAAGACCACCGCGGCGATCGCCCAGTCCACCAACGGGATCCGGTACGCCCAATCGCAGCTGGCTGCGGTCGACCCGATCAACGGTGACGACGTGCGGACAACCCTCGACCGCACCAGGCTGCAGCTGACCGAACGTGGCGGGCCGGCCGGCAGCTTCTACGTGGTCATGTTCACCGGCGCCGGTGAGGAGGCGATACCGGTCGCGGGGCTCAACGCCCTGGCCCTGAGTGTGCCGGAGACGTTGCGGGCCGAGGTGCGAAACGGCGTGCAGAGCTATCAGCTGGCCACCGTGGACCTTGGCAACGGCGTGCCGGTCACGACCTTGCTCGTCGGCTCGCCGATCCCGAGCAGCATCGACGACTTCGAGCTGTACTACCTGTTTCCGCTGGACCAGGAGCAGACCAGCCTGGCGCTGATCCAGGGCACGGTCGTCCTCTCGGGGCTCGCGCTGGTGCTGCTCGTCGGGGCGATCGGGGCTGCCGTCGCGCGGCACCTGGTACGCCCCGTGCGCGCTGCGGCCAGGACCGCCGAGCGGCTGGCGTCGGGCCGGCTCGAGGACCGGATGCAGGTGCGCGGCGAGGACGACATGGCCGTGTTGGCGACGAGCTTCAACGACATGGCCGCGAGCCTGCAGCTGCAGATCCGGCAGCTGGAGCAACTGTCCCGGTTGCAGCAGCGGTTCACCAGCGACGTGTCCCACGAGCTGCGCACGCCGCTGACGACGGTGCGGATGGCGGCGGATCTGCTGTACGCCGCGCGGGAGGACTTTCCGGCTGCCGTCGCCCGCTCGACCGAACTTCTGCAGGCCGAGGTCAACCGGTTCGAAGCGCTGCTGAACGACCTGCTGGAGATCAGCCGGTACGACGCCGGCGCGGCGGTCCTCGACGCCGAGACGACCGACCTGCGCAAACTCGTCGACCGGGTCTGCGTGGCGACCCACCCGGTGGCTGCCCGACAGGGCAGCGAGCTCATCGTGGCGGTCGGCGGGCGGGCCGTGCTGGCCGAGGTCGACCCGCGGCGCGTCGAGCGGATCGTGCGCAACCTGATCGTCAACGCGGTCGAGCACGGGGAGGGGCTGCCCGTGGAGATCGCCGTCGCCGGCGACGACAACGCAGCGGCCATCACCGTCCGCGACCACGGCATCGGGCTCAAGCCGGGGGAGGCGGCGCAGGTCTTCAGCCGTTTCTGGCGGGCCGATCCGTCGCGGAGCAAGGGGCTGGGAGGCACCGGGCTGGGGCTGTCGATCAGCCTCGAGGACGCGCACCTGCATGGCGGGTGGCTGCAGGCATGGGGCGAACCTGGTGATGGAGCACAGTTCCGGCTGACCCTTCCGATCCGAGCGGGGATGGAACTCACCCACTCGCCGTTGCCGCTGGTCCCGGAGCCGCGAACGCCGGCCACCACCGCCGCGGTGCACGCAGCGCAGGAGGCGGGGCGGCGATGAGCCGTCGAGCCGCCATGGCCGCTGCGGTGGCCGTACTGACCCTCGCGCTGTCCGGGTGCGTGGGGATCCCGGCCGATTCCGACCCGATCCCGGTGACGGTGGTCGAGGAGGAGTCCCTGGCCGACGCCGGCATCGAGATCGAGGCACTGGCGCCACGGGCGGGCCAACAGCCGGACGAGGTAGTCCGCGGTTTCCTCGCCGCGTCGGCGAGCAACATCCGCAGCCGGCCGGTGGCGCGGCAGTACCTCACCCCGCAGGCCGCCCAGACCTGGGCCGACGAAGCACGGGTGACGGTGATCGAGCGGAACGCCCCCGCCGTGCCGAACCCGGAAGGGACCGAGGTCACGTTGACCGGCCGGATCATCGGGCGAGTCGACGAAAACGGTGTGTACACGGCCGCGGACGAACAGCTGCGGCTGGTGCTCAGCGTCGTGCGGATCAATGAGCAGTGGCGCATCGACAACCCGCCGCCGGGCGTCATCCTGCCCATCGAGGACTTCCGCCGGGCTTACGTGCAGTACAACCTGTACTTCCTGGATCCGTCCGGCACGAAGGTTGTGCCGGATCCCCGTTTCTTTCTGTCCGGGTCGGTCGCCAGGGCCAACTCCCTGGTCGAGGAACTCCTGGACGGGCCGTCACTGTTCCTCTTCCCAGCGGTGACGACCGAGTTCGGACCGGACGTCGCCCTGCGCAGCAACGTCCAGGAGGTCCGCGACATCGAGGTCAGCCTGATCGGCCTCGGAGAGCGAAGTCCGGCGTCGCTGCAAGGGCTGTCGGCGCAGCTGATCTGGACTCTCAAGCAACTGTCGATCGCCCAGCTGACCTTGCGCAGCGACGGCCAGTTGCTGACAGTCCCCGGTGTGGGCGGGGTCCAGGGAGTCGACGACTGGCAGAGCTACGATCCGGACTTCGTGCCGGCCAACGCGGTCGGGCACTACCTCAGCGAGGGCGCGGTCTGGACCGCTGAAGGGCAGCGGATCCCGGGCCCGGCGGGGGAGGGCGCCTACGCCTTGGCCGCCGCCGGCGCGTCGGCCGAGCAGACCCGGCTGGCTGGCGTGAGCAACTCGGCAGCCGGCTCGACGCTGCTGATCGGGGACTACGGCGGCGTGCTCGCGCCGGCTCTCACTGGCCAGTCCTTCACCTCACCGGCGTGGGCTGAACCGACGCAGGAGGTGTGGACGGTACGTGACGGCAGCGAAGTGGTCCGGGTCCCGGCCGGCGCGCAGCCTCAGGTCGTGACCACCTCCGACCTCGGTGACCGCGGCCCTATCCGCGCACTCAAGCTGTCCCGTGACGGCACTCGGGCGGCTGTCGTGGTGGGGCGAGCCGGAGCCGCCGGCCTGTACGTCGCGCGGGTGGCCCGCACCGGCTCGACGGTGCAGGTGTCCGGGTTCAGGCCGCTGGCCGCGGGTTTGCGCGACGTGGTCGACGTCGCATGGGCGACCTCGACGCAACTGCTCTTCCTGGCCACCGATCCGGCTGACGATCGGAGCAAGCCGTGGCTGGTTTCGGTCGACGACGCGGTGCTGGCAGCGCCGCGGTCGGACAACCTGCCGGATGCAACGACCGGCATCGCCGCTGCGCCGGGTCGCCCCGCACTGGCCTCGGCGGCCGGCACGATGTATCGGCTCGACGGTACGACGTGGATCACACTCGTGCCCGGGCAGCCGTTCTTCCTCGGCACTGCCCCGTTCTACCCGGGCTGAGCCGCAATCCACAGGTTGTCAGCGAGAGCGCCAGCGTGGCCTCACGTCGGCGATCGTGGGCGGATGACCCGGTTCCTTTCCGCACTGACCGATGCGGTGCTGCCCCGTTCCTGCCTGGGGTGCCAGCGCCAGGACGTTGCGGTGTGCGCCACCTGTTGGGCTGCTGTCGCGCAGCCACGAGCGTTCCGGCCGGACCCTTGCCCGCCCGGCCTCCCCCCGACGTTCGTGGCGGGGGAGTACGACGGGGTGCTGAGGACGGCGGTGCTCGCCGCCAAGGAGCGCGGACGAAGCGACCTGCTGCCGCTGCTGGCAGCTGCCCTCACCGGTGCGGTTGCCAACGTGGCGCCCGGAGCGGGCGCGGTGCTCCTCGTCCCGGTCCCCTCCACCCCGGCGGCGGTGCGACGACGAGGCGGTGATCACATGCGTGCGCTGGCTCGGCGTACCGCGCTGGAACTGCAACACGCGGGGCGCCCGGCTGCGGTGGTGCCGGCGCTGCGGCTCGTGCGGACTCCTCTTGACTCGGCCGGGCTGACCGCTGCCGAACGTGCCCGCAACCTCGACGGGGTCTTCGCGGCCGACGTGGATGTGGCACGGTTGGCCGCCGGCGCCCGCCTCGTCCTGGTCGACGATGTCGTGACCACGGGGACGACCCTCACCCAGGCCGCCCGGGCGTTGCGCGCGTGCGGTGTCCGAGTCAGCGCCGCGGCCGTCGCCGGCACCGCCCGATGGCACCGGGATCGACTGTCACGGTGAGAGCTGAGGTACTAGCGTCGGGTAACCAGCACATGGACCGGAGGCGGATGTGGACATTCTGGTCAGGGGACGCAACGTCGAGGTTCCGGATCACTACCGCCAGCATGTGGCCGAGAAGCTGAGTCGGGTCGAGCGCTACGACCACAAGCTGATCAGCGTCGACGTCGAGCTCACCCACGAGAAGAACCGGCGGCAGTCAGACGCCTGCCAGCGGGTGGAGATCACCTGCACGTCGCGGGGGCCGGTGGTGCGATCGGAGGCGTGCGCCGCGGACTTCTACTCCGCGCTGGACCACGCAGTGGCCAAGCTCGAAGCGCGGCTGCGCCGGGTCGCCGACCGGCGCCGGGTGCATCACGGTCGGCATACGCCGACGTCGGTGCATGCGGCGACCGGTGACACCGTGACCGCACTGCTCGAGGACTTCCCCGCCGAAACGGACAGGGATTCCGATGCTCACGGGCAACCCTCTGACGGGCATCGACCCGGGCAGATCGTCCGGGAGAAGGAGCATCCCAGCGAACCGATGACCATCGACCAGGCTCTACTGGAGATGGAACTCGTCGGGCACGACTTCTTCCTGTTCCGGTGCAAGGACACCGACCGGGCCAGTGTCGTCTACCGCCGCACGGGCTACGACTAAGGAGTCATCTGGCTCGCGCCGTGACTGTTGTCGGGTTCCACGCCTCGCACGAGCAGGTGCATCCTGCGGCGCTGCTGGAGGCGGTGCGGTCAGCCGAGCAGGCCGGCTTCTCCGCGGCCATGTGCTCGGATCACTTCTCGCCATGGAGCGAGCGGCAGGGGCATTCGGCTTTCGCCTGGTCATGGTTGGGCGCCGCCCTGCAGGCCACCAACTTGCCGTTCGGCGTGGTCAACGCACCGGGCCAGCGCTATCACCCCGCGATCATCGCGCAGGCGGCCGCGACGCTGACGGCGATGTACCCCGGCCGGTTCTGGGTGGCGCTCGGGACCGGCGAGGCGTCCAACGAGCACATCACCGGGCAGGGCTGGCCGCGCAAGGACGTCCGCAACTCCCGCCTCCGCGAGTGCGTGGACGTGATACGCGCACTGTTCGCCGGCGAGGAGGTCAGCCACGCCGGGCTCGTCACCGTCGACCGGGCTCGCTTGTGGACCCGCCCGGAACAGCCGCCGCCGCTGATCGGCGCGGCGGTGAGCGTGGAGACGGCGCGCTGGGTCGCCGGATGGGCCGATGGCCTGGCCACGATCGCCCAGCCCGCGGACAAGCTACGGGCGATGATCGACGCCTACCGCGACGCGGGCGGCCGCGGCGGCCTGACCCTCCAGGTGCACCTGTCCTACGCCGCCAACGACGAAACCGCCCTGCGCATCGCGCACGAGCAGTGGCGGACCAACGTCTTCTCGCCACCGCTGTGCTGGGACGTCGACTCCGCCGAGGTCTTCGATCTGGCGGCCACCCACGTGCCACCCGAGGCGATGCACGACTCGATGGTCGTCTCCGCGGACCCCGGGCGGCACGTCGCCCGGCTGCAGGAGCTCATCGAGCTGGGCTTCGACGAGATCTATCTGCATCACGTCGGCCAGGAGCAGCTGCGCTTCGTCGAGGTTTTCGGCGCCGAGGTGCTGCCGCAGCTGGGCGTCACCGCCCGGACGCTGCCGTGAGGATCACCGACACCAGCGACCTGTGGTGGAAGAACGCCGTCGTCTACTGCCTGGACGTCGAGACGTTCCTGGACTGGAACGGCGACGGGTGCGGGGACCTGCCCGGCCTCGCGCAGCGGATCGACTACCTCGCCGATCTCGGAGTCACCTGCCTGTGGCTGATGCCGTTCTACCCGACGCCGGAGCGCGACGACGGCTACGACATCACCGACTTCTACGGCGTCGACCCGCGCCTGGGTCACCACGGCGACCTCGTCGAGGTGATCCGGACGGCTCGCGACCGAGGCATCCGGGTAATCGCCGACCTCGTCGTCAACCACACCTCGGACAAGCACCCGTGGTTCCGCTCGGCCCGGGCAAGCCGCACGTCGCCGTACCGGGACTACTACGTCTGGCGCGACAAGCCCCCTGCTGAGAAGACCGCGCCAACCTTCCCGGACCAGGAGAGCAGCGTCTGGCACTACGACGACAGGGCCGGCCAGTACTACCTACACCGCTTCTATAAGCAGCAGCCCGATCTGAACGTCGCCAACCCCGCCGTACGGGACGAGATCGCAAAGGTGATGGGGTTCTGGCTGGAGCTGGGGCTGTCGGGCTTCCGGGTCGACGCAGTGCCGTTCTTCCTGGAAACCCTCGGGGTCGACGGTGGTGAGGCCGCCCTCGCCGACCCGCACCAGTACCTCCGGTCGCTGCGCTCGTTCCTCGGCCGCCGGGTCGGGGACGCGGTGCTGCTCGGCGAGGTCAACCTGCCGCACGAGGAGCAGCAGAGGTTCTTCGGCGGCGCCGACGGCGACGAACTGACGATGCAGTTCGACTTCATCGCCATGCAGCGGATGTACCTGTCCCTGGCCCGCCAGGATGCTCGCCCGCTGGCGTCGGCGCTGCTGGAGCGGCCCGCATGCTCACCGGACAGCCAGTGGGCGACGTTCGTGCGCAACCACGATGAGCTGACGCTGGACAAGCTCAGCGACGTCGAGCGGCAGGAGGTATTCGCCGCCTTCGGACCGGAGCCGCAGATGCAGGTCTACGGGCGCGGGCTGACCCGGCGGCTCCCGCCGATGCTGGCCGGCGACCCGCGGCGGATCCGGATGGTCTACAGCCTGCTGTTCGCGCTGCCCGGCACGCCTGTGCTCTTCTACGGCGAGGAGATCGGCATGGGCGAGAACCTGGCAGCCGAGGGACGGCTGGCGGTGCGTACGCCGATGCAATGGACCGGGGGGAAGAACGGCGGGTTCTCGGTGGCCGCGCGGTCCCGGCTCCCGGGGCCGGTCGTCGAAGGCGGGTTCGCCCCGGAGCACATCAACGTCGACGCGCAGCGCCGTGACCCCGACTCCCTGCTGCACTTTATGATGCTGCTGATCCGGCGCTACCGCGACTGCCCGGAGCTGGGCTGGGGTGAGTTCGCGGTGCTCGAGCAGCCGCACGAGGCGGTACTGGCGCACTCGTGCACGTGGGGCGACGGCTGCCTCATCGCCGTACACAACCTCGGCCCGGAGCCGCGTACGGTGCCCCTGGCCGGTCTCGACGCCCCCGCCAGCCTCGTCGACCTGCTGTGCGACGGGACCACGCTCGTCCGTCCGGACGGTTCGGCGGAGGTCGTGCTCGAGGGCTACGGCTTCCGCTGGCTCCGCGTCGTCCACCCGGGCGCTCGACGCCTGCTCTGACCGCCCTGTTCGCTCCCCGCGAAAGTGGTCACAAACAACGGCTGTCAGCACCTCAGACGTGTTGTTTGTGACCAGTTTTCGCGTTGTGGGTGAGCGGTCCGCTGTCCACAGGTTTCACATCGTGGGCTCTGGCGGGCTGCGCCGGACGCATCGTGTGCGGATGACCTCGATCGATCAGCTGCCTCGACCCGCGGCACGACGCGGCTGGGTCCGAGCGGCCGGCTGGGTACGGGTCAGCCATGGGGTTTACCGGCCACGCCTGGGTGAGCCCGGCTTGGCCGAGGACCTGCATGGCTGGCAGTTCGTCCTCCCACCGTCTGGCTCGTTCACCCACCTGACCGGCGCCATCCTGCGCGGCTGGTGGGTGCCGCCGTTACCGGCCGCACTCCCGGTGTTCGCCGGCATGTCCCAGCGGGAGGCGCGGCCTCGGCGGGCTGGCTTGCTGGTCTGCCGGCACCCAGGCGACATCCCCAGCGAGGAGCAGGCCGGGCTGCGGGTCGCCACCGCGACGGAGATACTGCTCGCCGCTGGGCGTGACCTCGGCCTGCTGGACATGGTGGTGCTGACCGACGCAGCGCTGCACGTCGGCGACTGCACGATGCCGGAGCTGCGGCAAGCAAGCAGCCGCCGCCGGGGCGCACCAGCACTGCGCCGGGCACTGCGCTACGCCGATGGCCGATCCGAGTCCGCCTGGGAGTCGGTGCTCCGGCTGCTTCATCAGCTCTGCGGCGTACCCGTCGTACCGCAGTTTCCCATTCTGGACGGTGAGGGCGTCGCCCGAGCGCGGGCAGACCTGTGGATCGAGGGCACCCGGCGGCTGCCGGAGTACGACGGCGCGGTTCACCGCAACGGCAAGCAGCACACTCGTGACCTTGCCCGTGAGCGGTTCCTGCTCACGCAGGGTTGGCAGCGCTACGGCTACACCTCACCGGTGCTGCTCCACAACGGTCTGTCGGTGCTCCGTGACGCCGACGAGGCGCTCGGCCGCGCGCACGAACCGGCGCGGATCCGGCCCTGGCACGCGGCATTGGCCGAGTCACTGTTCACCCCGGCCGGGACCGGCCGGCTGCTGGCACGCTGGGCAGACTGACGCAGCGACCGGGCATAACTGGTCACCAGCAACATGCCCAAGGCCCGAAAGGATGTTGTTCGTGACCAGTTACCGCAGGATCACCGCCGCTGAATGTCCGACGGAGGTTCATCGGTGGACAGCCGGCCGTACAGCACCATGTCCCTGGGTACGCCGTCCCGGCTGCGGTGGGCACCCCGGAGCACACCTTCGCGGAGGAAGCCGGCCCGCTTGGCCACGCGCTGGCTCGGCACGTTGCCGGTCGCTGCGAGCAGCTGCACCCGGTGCAGACCATGGCCGAAGGCCCACGCTGCCAGCACGGCTGTGGCCTCCGCGGCGTACCCGCGACCGCGGCTGAACGCGGCCACCCAGTAGCCGATCTCGGCACCTCGGACGTTGGTGATGCCGCCGATCCCGATGGATCCGACCAGGTGACCGGTCGCTGCGTCTTCCATGGCCAGCGGCAACCCGGTACCTGCTCGCTGCTGCGCCCACGCCATGTCTGCGATGAAGGTGTGTGCGTCCGGGAGGGTGTACGGGGACGGCAGCAGCGGCAGCCAGTTGGCGATGTCAGGGTCGTTGCAGCAGGCCACGATGTCCTCGGCGTCAGCACGCAGCCAGGGCCGCAGCAGCAGGCGGGCAGTGGTGATCGTCTCGGTGGGCGGGTCCACTCCGGTCAGCTCCAGCGCCATACACCGAATCGTGTCGCTCGCCAGCACCCGGCTGTCACCGGAGTTGTCGGCGCATTCGGCTCTGCGTGCTACCCAAGCCGGCCGGTCCGTC
>Ga0136622_10000253_pt1 | contig 21268 bp, 18 predicted proteins | sample AntDrymUQ4482106_2_FD_104803 | JGI IMG/M metagenome (GOLD analysis project Ga0136622, IMG submission 104803) | Polar desert sand microbial communities from Dry Valleys, Antarctica - metaG UQ448 (21.06) | ecosystem: Environmental > Terrestrial > Soil > Desert | place: Antarctica: Dry Valley...
CGTCGCGGAGGTGTAGATGGAGGCGGAGTCGAGCGGGTCGTGGTTGCCCGGCAGGAGGTAGACAGGCACAGCGACCGCGCGCAGTGCGTCAAATGCCCGCAACACGACTTGCCGGTCCAGCTGATTGGACTCAAAGACGTCGCCACAGACGAGGACGAAGTCGACCGCCCGCTCGGCGGCCAGCTCGCCGATCGCGCGAATGACGTCCAACCTGGCCTGGGCGAACCTCGGCCGCGCCTCCGCGGTGAGGTAGGAGGCGGTCATCCCGAGCTGCCAGTCAGCGGTGGCGATGAACCTCATCTCGTCACCATAGGAGCCGTCACCGACAGATGTGTGGAGCCTCACCGCGCGGGCTGCCCCGTACGCCTTCGTGGGTGCTGGGTGCCTAGGCTCGTGCCGTGGACGTCATCGACGAGATCTGGAGCCGCGCGATCGGCGCCCAGCCGCCGCCGACGCAGGGCATGGTGCTCCTCACCGCTGCCGTCGCGGCCTGCCTCGTCGGCTACCGTCCGGCCTGGTCACGCACCCGCCACGCCGTGACCATCGCGCACGAGGGTGCGCACGGGTTCGTCGCCCTGCTGAGCGGGCGTCGTCTCAGCGGCATCCGGCTGCACTCGGACACCTCAGGACTCACCCTGTCCCGGGGCCGGCCGAGCGGTGCGGGGATGGTTGCCACCGCGTTCGCCGGGTACGTCGGGCCGGCGCTGATCGGGCTCGCGGCGGCGTGGGTGCTCGCGACCGGGCATGCGGTCGGGCTGCTCTGGGCGACGCTGGTCCTGCTGGCACTGCTTCTCGTCCAGATCCGTAACTGGTTCGGCCTGTGGTCGGTCCTGGCCACCGCAACCCTGGTGTTCGCGGTCTCCTGGTGGGTACCGTCCGACGGGCAGTCTGCGTTCGCCTACCTGCTGGCATGGTTCCTGCTGATCGCCGCCCCGCGGCCGGTCCTGGAGCTGCAGGCTCAGCGCCGCCGGAGGCGTGCCGCGACCTCCGATGCCGACCAGCTGGCCAGGCTCACCGGTGTCCCTGGGACCGTGTGGGTCGTCGTCTTCGGCCTCGTCAACGTCGCCGCCCTTGCCCTCGGCGCCACCCTCCTCCTCTCCCCCTGACCCGCCATCCGCAGGTTCTGGCCCCTCCATCCGCAGGTTCTGGCCCCTCCATCCGCAGGTTCTGGAGGTGGTTGGATGGCCAACGTGTCCCGATCCGCCGCAGCGTCCTTCTTCGCGGTCGGCGACCGCCTAGCGGGTACGGCGGGACGTACGGGCCGGATCACCACACCGCACGGCGTGATCGAGACGCCGGCGTTCATCCCGGTCGGCACCCGCGCGACGGTCAAGTCGGTGCTCCCCGAGGCGATGAGTGCACTGGGGGCCCAGGCGCTGCTCGCCAACGCGTACCACCTGTACCTGCAGCCGGGCGCGGACGTGATCGGCGCGGCTGGAGGGCTGGCGGTCTTCATGAACTGGCCGGGCCCGACGTTCACCGACTCCGGCGGGTTCCAGGTGCTGTCGCTCGGTGCGGGGTTCAAGAAGACGCTGTCGATGGACGTCGACGCCGTACGCGCGGACGATGTGATCGCCGAGGGCAAGGAGCGCCTCGCGCACGTGGACGACGACGGCGTCACCTTCAGGTCCCACCTCGACGGCTCCACGCACCGGTTCACCCCCGAGGTGTCGATGCAGATCCAGCACCAGCTCGGCGCGGACGTCATGTTCGCCTTCGACGAGCTGACGACACTGATGAACACGCGCGCCTACCAGGAGGAGTCGATCGGGCGTACACAGGCCTGGGCCGAGCGCTGCGTCGCCGAGCACGCGCGGCTGAGGGCCGAGAACGACGCCAGACCGCGGCAGGCGTTGTTCGGCGTCGTGCAGGGGGCACAGTACGAGGACCTGCGGCGCCGGGCCGCCAAGGGGTTGGTGGCGCTCGCCTTCGACGGCTTCGGGATCGGCGGCGCCATCGAGAAGGCCGAGCTGGGAGCGATAGTGCGGTGGGTCACCGACGAGCTGCCCGAGGAGAAGCCGCGCCACCTGCTGGGCATCGGCGAACCCGACGACCTGTTCACCGCGATCGAGAACGGCGCGGACACCTTCGACTGCGTTTCGCCGGCGCGCGTCGCCCGCAGCAGCCGCGTCTACACCGCGTCCGGGCGCTTCAACCTCAACGTCTCCGCGTCCCGACGTGACTTCGGTCCGATCGACACCGAGTGCGACTGCTACACCTGCACGCACTACACGCGTGCGTACCTGCACCATCTGTTCAAGACCAAGGAGATGCTGTCGGCGACGCTGACCACGATCCACAACGAGAGGTTCATCGTGCGCCTCGTCGACAGGATCCGAGCCAGCATCGCCGACGACACCTACTGGGATCTCAAGGCCGACGTGCTCGCCCGTCACTACCGCTAGCACCGCGGTTGGCGGCAGCCGGCGGTCACCGCTGCCACGCTGGCACTTCACCTGGCGGGCCGTCACTGCACCGGTGTTGCAACCTCGGTGAAGTGACGCTGTACCAGGAGAACCTGGTACAGCCGGGGCTCGTGAGACGCGGCGCGCTGGTCAGCCGGCGACTCACCCCGTGGTGGACACCGGCGCTGCGTACGTCGGCTCATGCCGCTTGAACCACCCGATCACCGCGTAGGTGAGGGGTAGCAGGACGATCTCGACGGCGCACTTGTAGATGTACCCGGTGATGACGTAGTTGAGGAACGTGCCGCCGTTGATGACGCCGTAGAAGGCGATGGTGCAGAACACCAGCGTGTCGAAGAACTCGCCCACCAGCGTCGACCCGATCAGCCGCGCCCACAGGCTGCCCTCGTGGGTGCGTTCCTTGATCCGGACCAGCACGTACGCGTTGAGCAGCTGTCCGACGGCGTACCCGCAGATGCTGGCAAGCACGATCCGGGGGACGAAGCCCAAGATCGCCTCGAATGCCCCCTGGTTTGGCCAGTCCGCCGCCGCCGGCGCCTGCTGGACGACGAAGAAAGTCAGCGAGGCCAGGACGGACACGCAGAACCCGAGCACGATGGCGCGCCGGGCGGCGCGGAAGCCGTACACCTCGGCGAGGATGTCGCCGAGGACGTACGTCAGCGGGAAGAGGAACGCCCCACCGTCGGTGACGATGCGCCATCGGTCGACCCCCAGCACGTCGAGCTCGATCAGCTTGACGGCGCTGACGTTGGAGATGAGCAAGAAGGTGCAGAAAAGGACCACGATGACGTCGTAGTAGCCGATGCGCGTACGCGCGTAGGCGGTGCCGTGCTGGTCCGGGCGGCCCATCATGGTCCGATCCAACCAGGCGGCCAGGCGCGTGGGAAACTTGCCCCGTGACCGCGCCCGCAGCCCTGCCGACCGAGGCAGACGTCCTCGTCGTCGGTGCCGGGCCCGCGGGTTCGTCGGCCGCGGCGTGGGCGGCCCGCCACGGCCTGGACGTGGTGCTCGCCGACGCGGCGACCTTCCCGCGTGACAAGGCCTGCGGCGACGGCCTCACCCCGCGCGCGATCGCGGAGCTGGAGCGACTGGACCTGCGCGACTGGGTACGCACTCACGGCACCAACAAGGGCCTGCGTGCCGCCGGGTTTGGCCACGAGCTGCTGCTGCCGTGGCCAGGCGGCTCGCTGCCCGACTACGGCTCGGCGGTGCCGCGTACCGAGCTCGATGCCCGCATCCGTCAGGTCGCTCTCGACTCCGGTGCCCGGCCCTTCGACGGCGCCCGCGCGGTCGACGTCGTACGCGACGGCGCGCGCGTCGGCGGAGTCGTCTTCGCGCTGGCCGACGCCTCGCGCGTGACCGTGCGGTGCCAACGGTTGGTGGTCGCTGACGGCGTCCGGTCGCCGCTGGGCCGGACCCTCGGGCGCACCTGGCACCGCGAGACCGCGTACGGCGTGGCGAGCCGCAGCTACGTCAAGTCCGGGCGCAGCGACGACGAGTGGATCTCCTCGCACCTGGAGCTGCGGGGTGAGAGCGGTGAGCTGCTGTCCGGCTACGGCTGGATCTTCCCGCTGTCCGATGGTGAGGTAAACCTCGGTGTGGGCACCTTGGCGACGTCCAAGCGCCCCGCGAACGTCCAGCTGCGCCCCCTGATGGAGTTCTACGCGAGCCAGCGGCGCGAGGAGTGGGAGCTCGGCGACGAGCTGCGGGCGCCGACGTCGGCGCTGCTGCCGATGGGCGGGGCGGTCTCGGGTGTCGCCGGGCCCAACTGGGCGCTGATCGGTGATGCGGCCGGTTGCGTCAACCCCCTCAACGGCGAGGGGATCGACTACGGCCTGGAAACCGGCCGCGTCGTCATGGACCTGATGGCGGCCGAGGACGACCTCGAGGTGGCATGGCCCGCGCTGCTGCGGCGTCACTACGGCGAGGCGTTCTCCATCGCCCGGCGCCTCGCCGGCCTGATCACCGTGCCTCGGCTGCTGCCGGCGGCCGGGCCCGTCGGCATGCGCTCACACGCGTTGATGACGGTGGCGCTGCGGGTGATGGGCAACCTGGTGACCGAGGAGGATCGCGACCTGACAGCGCGGATGTGGCGGCTGGCCGGGCGCCTGTCGGTGCGACTCGACCCCCGCCCGCCGTTCCCGGCCGCCGACCTGCGCAAGGCATAGCGAGCCATGCTGCTGACCGAGGTGGTGCGGACCTCGCAGGCGGTCGCCGGCACCGCCTCGCGTACGGCCAAGCGTGCCGCACTCGCTGACCTGCTCCGCCGCGTTGACACCGGGGACGTCGCGGTCGTCGTCACCTACTTGGCCGGCGAGCTTCGCCAGCGTCGTACCGGGATCGGCTGGGCGTCGATGCGCTCGCTGCCGGACCCGGCTGCCGAGGCGACGCTGACCGTGCAGGAGGCCGACGCGGGTTTCGCGCGGATCGCCGCGCTGTCCGGTGCGGGGTCCGCGGCCGGCCGCGCCGGCGCCCTGCGGGACCTGTTCGCGCGAGCCACCGCCGACGAGCAGACCTTCCTGCGCAACCTCCTCGCCGGGGAGGTACGCCAGGGCGCCCTCGACTCGATCATGCTCGACGCGGTGGCGGAGGCATCCGCGCTCAGCTCGCGCGCCGTACGGCGCGCGGCGATGCTGGCCGGCGCCACCGCGCCGGTGGCCGTCGCCGCACTCACGGTCGGCGCCGCCGGCGTCGAGGCGTTCACCCTCTCGGTCGGTCGGCCGATCCGCCCCATGCTGGCGGCATCGGCCGCCGGTATCGAGGCGGCCTTCGTCAAGCTGAAGGTCCTCACCGAGACCGACGCCGCGCAGGAGGTCTCGGTCGACCTCAAGCTCGACGGCATCCGGGTGCAGGCGCACAAGGACGGCGACGTCGTCGGCCTCTACACTCGGAGCCTGGACGACATCACCGCCCGTCTCCCTGAGGTGGTCGAGGCCCTCAGGGCACTCCCGGCCAGGCGGCTCGTGCTCGACGGCGAGGTGATCGCGCTCGGCCCGGAGGGGCGTCCGCGCCCGTTCCAGCAGACGGCGGCACGAACGGCGTCGGCTGCCCCGACGCTCCCGACGGTCCAGGTGACCCCGTTCTTCTTCGACTGCTTGTACGTGGACGGTCAGGACCTGCTGGAACGGCCGCTGCGCGAGCGCATGGCTGTCCTCGACGCGACCGTCGGTGACCTCGCCGTGCCGCGCGTGCGGAGCGCCCATCACGCCGAGGCGCAGGCCTTCTTCGACGATGCCATCGCCCGTGGCCACGAGGGGGTCGTGCTCAAAGATCTGGCGGCACCGTACGAAGCGGGACGGCGCGGCGCGGCCTGGGTCAAGGTCAAGCCGCGGCACACCCTCGACCTGGTGGTCCTTGCGGTGGAGTGGGGCAGCGGCCGGCGACGCGGGTGGCTGTCCAACATCCACCTCGGTGCGCGCGACGCAGGCGGTGGCTTCGTGATGCTCGGCAAGACCTTCAAAGGCATGACCGATGAGATGCTGACCTGGCAGACGCGTCGATTCCTCGAGCTCGAGGAGTCGCGCACCTCCTTCGTCGTGTCCGTCCGCCCTGAACAGGTGGTCGAGGTGGCGTTCGACGGTCTGCAGCGTTCGACCCGATACCCCGGCGGGTTCGCGCTCCGGTTCGCGCGGGTCATCAGGTACCGCGACGACAAGACCGCAGCCGAGGCCGACACGATCGACACCGTACGTGCCCTGGCCTGAACCGCCGAGCGTCGGCGCGTGGCTACTCGCGCAGCGGCCGACCGTCGGCGTCGGTGGCGAACGACGGCGAGCCGACGAGAATCAGGATCCCTTCGATCAGACCCCACAACGCGCCCATTCCGCACGTCACCAGCGTGACGAGGATCTGCACGATGCCGATCGAGGTGTAGCCGAGGTAGAACCGGTGCACCCCGAAGCCACCGAGCAGGATGCCCAGGAGCCCCGCGGTGAGCTTGCTCTTGGCGTTGGGGTCGTAGTAGCCGGGCGGGTACGCGCCGTACGGCTGCTGACCAGGCGGCGGATCGTAGCCGTACTGCGGCGGTGGGCCGTACGGCGGCGGGGAGCCGTACTGCGGCGGCGGCGGCGGCTGCCCGTAGCCGGGCGACGGTGGGCCGTACCCCGGCGGCGGGGGTGCGGGCGGTTGCTCGCCCTGGGGTGTCGGCGAGTCGTCGGGCGTCGTCATGAGTACCTCCGCTGGTCGCCTAGGGTGTCGCGAGCGATCCTAGCGGGGAGGGATGTCACCGCACCGGGGTCGAGTAGGCAACGAGTGGCGGCAGCTCGCCGTCGTACCGCGTCACCTCGACGCGGACGATCTGCCCGGCGCATGCCTGCCCGAGCGAGGACGTGGCGAGGTCCGGCGTCAGCGCGTTGGGGTTGCCGTGGATGCAGGTGGCGACGTCTGGCGCCGAAGGATCGAACCAGGCGCCGGTCGACAGCTGCACCACGCCGGGGTGGACGGCGTCGCTGACGACGACACCGGCAAGGCAGCTGCCGTACGCGCTGCGGACGAGGACGACATCACCGGCGGAGAGCTCGCGGGCCCGTGCGTCGCGCGGATGGATGCGGATCGGCTCGCGGTCCTGGATCTTGGACGCGGCGCTTGTGGCGCCGTGGTCGAGCTGGCTGTGCAACCGCGCCGCGGGGTTGTTGGCCAGCAGGTGCAGCGGGTACTCGCCGGCGCCGGGGGGCTCGGCGAGGGTGTGCGGCACCAACCAGGTGGGGTGCCCGGGGCAGTCGTCGTAGCCGAAGGATGCGATCTGACCGGAGTACAGCTCGATCCTCCCGCTCGGTGTCGGCAACGGATGGTGCTCGGGGTCGGCGCGGAAGTCGGCGTACATCACGTGGTCGTGGTCGCGCCTGGGCAGCGAGACCCGACCGGCCTTCCAGAACGCCTCGAAGTCCTCGACCGGGGCATCATCTGCGGCCATCACCCCCCGCCATGCTTCGTAGAGATGGTCGAGCCACTCACGGGTCGTCCGCCCCTCGGTGAAGTCATCGGCCACCCCGAGACGCTGCGCGAGGGCGGTGAAAATTGCGTAGTCGTCGCGCGCCTCCCCTACCGGCCGGGCGACCTGGTGCATCGCGAGCAGCGTGCCGCTGACCGGCGAGCCGCCGAAATCCTCCCGCTCGAGCGTCGTCGTCGCCGGCAGCACAATGTCGGCGTGCCGCGCGGTCGCGGTCCAGAACGGCTCGTGGACGACGACCGTGTCAGGCCGTCCGAACGCCCGCGAGAGGCGGCGAAGATCCTGGTGGTGGTGGAAAGGGTTGCCTCCGATCCAGTAGACGAGACGAAGGTCGGGGTACGCCCGCCGCTGCCCGTCGAAGTCGTAGGCTCGGCCCGGGTGCAGCAGCGCGTCGGCGATGCGTGCGACTGGGATCAGCTCGTCGACGTCGTTGCTGCCTTGCGGGAGCAGCGGCACGCCGTGCGCCGCGCGCGCGTTACCGATGTTGGCGGTGCAGCCGTACCCGTGGCCGAAGCCGCCCCCGGGTAGGCCGATCTGTCCGAGCATCGCTGCCAGGGCGATGCCCGCCCAGAGGACCTGCTCACCGTGGTGGCTGCGCTGCATCGACCAGCTCAGGGTGATCATCGTTCGGTGAGTGGCCATCTGGCGCGCCAGCGCACGCGTCGTCGCGGGGTCCACGCCGCACCAGCGTGCCGCCCACTCGGCGGTCTTGGGCTCTCCGTCGGCCTCCCCGGCGAGGTACGCCCGCAGCTTCTCGAAACCTTCGCAGTGCGACATCACGAACGCCGCGTCGTACAGCTCTTCATCGAGCAGCGCGTGGCACAACGCCAGCATCAGCGCAGTGTCGGTGCCCGGCACCGGTGCGATCCACTGCGCGCCGAGGTCGGCGCTGATGTCGTCGCACAGCGGGCTGACGAGCACGAACTCCGCGCCGCGTTCGCGGGCGCCGCGCAACGTCCCGCCGACGTGGTGACGGTCGACGCCGCCCGAACCGACCTGCGAGTTCTTGACCGGCAGGCCACCGAAGCAGACGAAGAGCTCGGTGTGGCGTTCGAGCACCGGCCAGGCCGTCGGCGTGTCCAGCGGTTCCAGGCTGCCGACCACCCGAGGCAGCAGCACCTCAGCGGCACCGTGGCTGTAGGTGTGCGCCGAGCGCGTGTAGCCGCCGATCGTGTTGAGGAAGCGGTGCACCTGGCTCTGCGCGTGGTTGAAGCGCCCGGCGCTCCCCCACCCGTACGAACCGCCGAAGATCGCCTCGTTGCCGTGCTCACGGCGCACCCGTTCCAGCTCGCCGGCGACCAGGTCGAGTGCCTCGTCCCACCCCACCGGCACGTACGTATCGGTCCCCCGCGCGTCATCTGGGCCCGGCCCGCGCTCGAGCCAGCCCCGGCGTACGTACGGTTGCCGCACCCGCACCCGCTCGTCGAACGACGCCGGCACGTTGGCGAGCAGCGTGGCGGGGTCGGGGTCGCCAGGTGCGGCAACGACACGAAAACCCTCCGCGGTGTCGCCTGCTGTGTACGCACCCCAGTGGGAGGCGTGGGGGCGCAGCGATCCGGTCACCGCCTCAGCATAAGGACCGATCGACGGCGGGGTGGGTGGCGTGGGCTGTCCCGGACGTGGGCGCCTGCCGTTGGACCGCGCCGAACCGGGCGGGCATCACACGACGAGGGGAATCGCACATGAGTAACGACAGACCGCCACCGACCTCGCCGGGCTCCGGCGACTACCCCGGTTCGGGCCAGCCAGCTGCCACAGGCTCGGGGTATCCGACCTATCCGGCGGACGCACACGACCCGGGCAACCAGCCCACCGCGGCGAAGGGGCCACAGCCGTCGTCGATCCGCACGGCGGTTCGGCTCATGTGGGCCGGCGCGGCACTCAGCGCCCTCTCGCTGGTCGTCACATTGGCCACGCTCGGGTCGTTGAAGGACCAGATCCGTGAGCAGCTGGCCGAGCAGGACACCAAGGTCACCGAGGACGCGGTCAACGCCAGCTACACCGCCGGCATCGCCTTCGCGGTGATCCTGGGCATCCTCGGGATCTTGTTGTGGCTCCTGATGGCGTGGAAGAACGGTCAGGGCCCGCAGCTGGGCCCGCATCGTCGCCACGATCCTCGCCGGCTTGAACGTCCTTCTCACGCTCGGAGGGCCCGCGATCGGTGGCACGACGGGGACGTCGTCAGGCGCGACGCGACGGGGGCGTCGTCAGGCGCGATCTCGACACTGATCAGCATCCTCACGCTCGTGGTGTCGGTCGCGGTCGTGGTCCTGCTGTGGCGCAAGGAGTCCAGCGAGTACTACGCACGCCACTAGGCCGCCCCGCACTCGGCCGGCCGGAGGAGTCAGTTGCGGGACTGCTCGAGGAGGTCGTCGAGGATGCGCCCGGCTTGGGCGGTGAGGGACACGTGTCCCTCGCCGTCCAAGAGGTTGGCGCGCGCCCCGGACACGTGCTCAGCGAGCCACGCGCCGTGCGCGTGCGGCACCATCTTGTCCTCGGTGCCCTGCCACACAGACACCGGAACAGCGATCTCTTCGGTGTCGAAGCCCCACGGCGCGCAGAACGCGAGGTCGTCGTCGCGCCACCCGTCGGTCCCCCGCGAGACCGCCCGACGGAAAGAGCCGGCCAGGTAGTCGGCGAGCTCGCCGGTGATCGCCGCTTTGTCCACGTCAGAGACAAGTCCGCCGAGGCTGTCCGCGACGTCGTCGGCGGTGATGGTACGCATCGCGTCGGCGTGCTGACTCAGGAAAGCCGTCAGTTCGTCGACGCCGGCGCGGGCGGCGGTGAACTCGGCGATGTTCTCCTGCCCCATGCCTGCCAACCAGTCGAGTCCTTCGGCGTCGTACGGTGCCACACCGGCGACGGTGGCGGCAGCAAGACAACGCTCACCCAACAGCGCCGCGCAGGCCAATGCGTGCGGGCCACCGCCGGACCAGCCGAAGGTGAGGAACTGTTCGGCCTCGAGGTTGTCCGCTACCACCTGGACGTCGTCGACCGCATCGGCGACGCTCCGCCCGAACCGCGGCGTCGACCCGGCGTAGCCAGGACGTGAGTAGCTGGCGAGCCGCAACCCACGCGCCTGCGCTTCACGGGTGAACAGCGGGTACGACGGTGCGGCCGACGGCGTACCGCTGTGATAGATGACCAGCAGGCCGTCGCGGGACCCGTCGACGACGACCTCGAGCTCTCGCCCGTCGGCTGTCTGCAACATCGTCGGATGGTGCTCGGCCATGCTCGTCCTCCATCGAATCGGCGTCCCCGCCACCGTAGGGCCTGACGGCGCCACCGTGCGGGCGGACAAGGAAAAGGCCCCGCCTCGGCGGGGCCTTTTCCTCATTGAGGCTGTGCAGGTGCCGTCCTGTCAGTAGACGCTGACCTGGTAGACGCTGAGCGCCTCGGTCACCGGCTGGAAGAACGTCTGGCCACCGGTCCTGCAGTTTCCGCTGCCACCGGAGGTCAACCCGAGCGCCCTGGTGCTCGCGAAGAGCGAACCGCCGGAGTCACCGGACTCGGCGCACACCGTGGTCTGGATCAGCCCGGTGACCCGGCCTTCGGCGTAGTTGACTGTTGCGTTGAGCGCCTGCACCCGGCCGCTGTGGAGCCCTGTGGTGCTGCCGCTGCGCTGCACCTTCTGGCCGACGGTCGGCGTGCCGGCAGAGGAGATGTCCTGGGTGCGGCCGTTGTAGAGGTTCACCGATCCCGGGTTGGTTGCTGCCGTGGTCGCCGAAGTGTTGACGATGCCGTAGTCGTTGCCGGGGAGGCTGCCGCGCCCGCTGGTGCCGATAAGGTTGGTCTGACCGCTGTCGCGGTACCAGTTGGCGGCGATGTTGGTGCAGTGGCCAGCAGTCAGGAAGTAGTAGCGCGACCCGCTGCGGACGTTGAAGCCGAGTGAGCAGCGGGCGCCGCCTTGGGCGTAGATCGCGTCCCCGCCCCTGGTCCGGGTGCTGTAGGCTCCGGCGGTCCTGCTCAGTGTCGCCTTGTCACCCAGCGACCTCGTGACGGCCTTGATCTTGCCGAGCTGGTTCTTGCTGACGGTGGAGTCGGCCGACACGGTGACGGAGTTGGTCGTCGGGTCGACTGCCCAGGCGGTGCCCGGGATGGAGGTTTGGCGGCCGAGCTTGGCGGTCGCCTTGTCGAGCTGGCGGGTGGAGTACCTGACGACCGCGGCTTCCGCGCCGCTGCCCTCGACCTTGGCGACATCGGCCCGATCCGTCACGTTGACGACTACCCGGCCGGAGCTGTCGATGTACGACCCGGCCGCGCTGTCGACCGAGCGGCTGATCCGCTGCGCCTGGTCGGCACTGCGCAAGGACTGCTCGACCGCGGTCGTCTGGGCATCGCCAGAACGTGCCTGCGGGTCTGGGTCGGCGGCCGAGGCGGTGGGTGCGGCTGCCAGCGCTGTCGCGGCGAGAACAGCCGAGGTCATGGCGATCGACTTGCGTGACGTGAGTCTGAAACTCGAGGGTGTGATCGAGCGTGGCACGTCTTTTTCTCCCTGGCTAGAGGACCCGCCCGGTGCGCGTCCTGCGTCGTCGCCATTGCGCCGGGGTTGCCGGTGCCCATGGCGACGTGGCCACGTCTACCCATGCCGGTGCGACCCTAAACATCACCCGATCTCAGTCGTAGTGCTGCATCGCCGGCGGCCGCGCGACGAAGTACAGCTCGTTGTGCGGGCTGAACACCTGCGTGATCCCCATCGCCGGACCGAAACGGTCGATTGCCCCGGCTTCGCCGTAGTTGCTCGCTACGACGACAGTGCCGGCCGATTCCGCGGGTGGCAGTGCGGCCGCCACGTCAGCCACCTGGCGCACGTACGTCGGCCATCCGACCTGGTCCTGTACCAGCTGGTTCATGGCGGGGATGGGCGTCGAGCCGACTTCATCTACCGGGACGACAGGAAGCGCGATCAGAGCGGAGGCGCCGGCGTTGAGAACGACCGCCGCCACGACCACGACATGGCGTGCGCGGCTGCCGGCCGACCAGTCGGCGACGACGACGCATCCGGCGGCGAACAGGGCGGTCATCAACCCGAACGGATAGTAGAACTGTGAGCCGGCGAGGAAGACGAGCAGCAGGAGGATGGGGAAAGCGACGGCGACGTATCGTACCGACCGCCACCGCGGTCGTCGGAGCAACGCCACGGTGCCCGCACACCACACCGGCACCAGGGGCGGGCCGAAGATGACAAGGAGGAACGGCCACATGGCGACGCGCACCTCGGCCGCGTTGTTCGCAGCGAGCGCCCGCCCCATCGTCAGCTGCGGCCAGTCGTGTGTCATCTGGTAGATCAGGTTCGGTGACCCGACGACCAGGGCGACGGCCACACCAGCCACGACCCACCGGGACCACAGGACGCGACGCGGACCCACCGCCAGCATCGCTGCCGCGAGGCTCACCAGCAGCATCGCGACCAGCAGCTTGTTGTACATGCTCAGACCGACGACGAGCCCCACCGCTATCCACCACTGCCCCCGGTTGCGCAGTACCGCGCGCATGGTGAACAAGATGACCGCGGGCCACACCAGGAGATCGAGGGTCGCGGTCAGCAGCACGTGGCCGAACAGCAGCGGCAGCAACGACGACCCGTACGCCCAGGCACAGAGGCTTTGCGCACGCCGCCCCCCACCGAGCTCGCGGGCGATCTCGGTGACCACCACGATCGATGACGCCATGATCGCCGTCGCCGGGATGCGGACTGCCCACACCGCGTCGGCCACGACAGTGCTGAAGAACTGCGCGATCAACGGCGTCAGCGGAGGTTGGTCGACGTACCCCCACTGGGCGGGAAGCATCGCGAAGTAGAGCTCGTCCCGGCCGTACCCGTAACGCGCGCTCGTGATGGAGAGTGCGATGACCGCCGCGACCGTCGCGGCCAGGACCGGCCCCCGTGCCAGCGGCGGGCGATCCGCCTGAAGCACTTCTCGCCGGCCGGTCGCGGAGCTCATAGGTACGACCCTATGGGGCCGTGGGCGCGTCAGCGAGACGCGGGAGGCGGGGTATCGCGGACCGTCTGCGGCATTCGTAGACTGTGGAGTCATGGAACGCCCCGTGCCGGCGCCGCGAGCCTCCGACCACGATCGTGAAGCAGTGGTCGAGCGGCTGCGCCAAGCGGTGACGGACGGAAGGCTCGACATGGTCGAGTTCGACGAGCGCGTCGAGGCCGCGTACGTCGCCCGTACCCGCCACGAGCTCGTACCGCTGCTGTCGGACCTCCCCGAGCAGACGTCTGCGACCGCGGTCGAGCCGGTGCAGATCCGGGGGTTCATGTCCTCTCACCAGCGCACCAGGCGGTGGCCGGTGCCGGCGAGGTTGCGGGCGCGGTTGACGATGTCCTCGCTCCGCCTCAACCTCACCGAGGCCGACCTGCCGCCCCTCATCGAGCTCGACGTGTCGCTGGTCATGTCCTCGATCGACCTCATCGTCCCGGTCGGCGTGAGGGTCGAGGTCGACGGCCTGCGGGACATCATGTCCAGCCTCGCCAACCGCACCCACCACAGCGGCTCGGGTCCGCTGCTGCGAGTGCACGGCCGTGCGGTGATGAGCTCGGTGACACTGCGGCACCCGCACGCCATCGTGCAGTGGTGGCGCAGCATCAACACTGGCTCGCCTGGTCGGTACGGCTAGCGTCCGGGCCGGGACGCTAGGGGTCGGTCACTGGCGGCGTCGTCTCGGGCGGCAGCGTCGGCTCGGTCGGTGCCGTGTCGGTTGGCTCGCTGGTCGCTGGTGGATCGGTTGGCTCGCTGGTCGCTGGTGGATCGGTCGGCGTGGGGGACGGCGTCGCGGGATTCGTCGGCGCCCCCGGTCCCGTGCTCGGTCCGGGCGTCGTCCCTGGGGTGGCCACCGGCTGGCCAGGTGGCGGCGCCGCATCGGCGAGGGGATAGCCCTGCAGCGCGTTGTTCAGTATCGCACTGCCATCGACGTCAAGCGCACGGAACTGCACCCGTACCTCCCCGCCGGCGAAGGAGACAGACCTGCCGATGAACCACTGCGCCGCATAGACGAAGCCGTCGATGTTCGGCATCGATCGCCAGGGTGACAGCTCGCCGTTGGGCCCCACCAGGCGCGAGTCCACGCGGTCCACGTCGGCGCCGACCTGGAAGAGCTGGCTCGACGCGAAGTCCTCGTACCTGCCGTCCACCACCGTGCCGGCGGCGGTGCGGGCACGGCGCAGCGCCTCGATGTCGCGGGGATCGTCGATCCCACGGGTCTGCACCTCCTGCGCGAACCCGCCGCCGCACCGGTACAGCGTCCCGCCACCGGACTCGACGATCACCAGGGGTTGCGGACCGTCAGCGGCAGCGACCAGGCGCGAGTAGCGCACCTGGACACCACCGTTGGTGAGCCCGGCCGCTCGCGAACAGTTCGCCAGGGTCATACGAAGCTGGGACGAGGACATCGGGCCACGATCGAGCGTGGGCCCCTCGACGATCTCCGGGGTCGGTGAGGGGGTGGCTGTCCCGGTCGTGCCGGCCGGGACAGCCACCGTACCGTCGTCGCTCACCCGGTCGAGGACGAACCCGCCGGTCACCAGCAGCCCGACGCATGCCGCTGCCAGCAACGGCATGGCGAGACGGCCGCGGCGGACCGCGGGCTCGCTGCCGAAGGCGCGGTGGAGGGTGGCCGCCCGCAGACGTGCCGGTGGTTCTCGATCGGGAGGGATCGACAGACCGTCGCGGTCCGGGGGCAGATGGTCAGTCATGTACGCTCCCCCTCCAGTCGCCGATCATGTCACGCAGCTGGCTGCGTGCCCGCGAGAGCCGGGACTTGACGGTGCCCTCGGGCAGGCCGAGCGCGTCAGCGGCCTGGGCCGTGCTCAGACCGCTCCATGCCACCAGCTCCAGGACGTCGCGTTGGCGCTGCGGCAACCGACGCACGATCGCGAGCACTTCGCTCATCTGTGCCTCGTCGTCAACACGTGCCGCCACCGCGTCGGCGTGGTCGGCCTCGACCAGGTCGAACCGGCTCTTGCGGGCCAGCGCTGTCGCCCGGTTCCGGCCGCGCGCGGCATTGTCACACTCGCGTCCGGCGACGCCCAGGAAGTAGGGCAAGGCGCTGTCGCGTTGTAGGGGCGGCAGGTCACCGACCCGGGCCCGCCGCCACACGGTCGTGAAGGCAGACTGCACGACCTCCTCGGCAGCAGACCAGGAGGCGAGCCGCCGGAAGGCGAAGTTGTAGACCGGTTTGGCGTACATGTCATAGAGCTGAGCGAAGGCGTGCTCGTCCTCCTGCCGCACGAGATCCCACAGACGCAGGTCGAGTGGTTCGACGCTCGGCACGACTGTGTTCACCCCCTTGTGTCCGGCAGGTCCCGCGCGGTTCCATCTGTGACCGGTGAACGTGTCCAAACCTAACCGACGACGGCGCAGTAGCCGGCGATCAAGGCATCGGCGACCAGGGCGATGTCGTCGTCGTGCGGGAGGTAGGAGGCATCGTGCAGGCCACCGGTCTGGCTCCCGGTGCCGACAAACATCATCAGGCCGCGGGAGACGCTCGAGAAGTGTGAGAAGTCATCGGAGCCGAAGGAGCGCCACGAGGAGTCGACCTCGTGTCCCAGCCCGGCGAGCAACAGACCCGCCGAGGTCGCGTATACCGGGTCATTTGCCAGCACGGGTTCGGCCGGGTGCATGACCAAGATCCCCTCGCACCCGTGCGCGGCGGCCACGTGGTGCACGATGTCGCGCATCGCCGCCTCGGCGAGCCGAGTGTCCGTCACGGTCATGGTGCGGATCGTGCCGCGCGCGACGGCGCGTGGGGGTACGACGTTGGCAGCCGACCCCGCATTGAGCTGGTTGATCATCATGGCGCACCCGTGAACCGGGTTTATCCGCCGCGAACCGAGCTGCTGCAACGCCACGACGATCGAGGACAGCGCCAGCACCGAGTCGTCGACGGTGTGCGGGTAGCCCGAGTGCCCACCGCGTCCGGTGACCTCGATCGTGAGCTCCGCCGTCGCGGCGTTCACCGGCCCCGGAGTCACCCCGATGACGCCGCGCGGGAGCTGAGGTTGCACGTGCGCCGCGACGATGCCGTCCCAGTCCGCCGTCCACCCCTCGTCGACGACGTCCCGCGCACCGCTGTCCGTCCCCTCCTCTCGTGGCTGCAGGAGCGCGACAAGCCGTGCCGGGAGGTCCATCTCCGCGGCGGCGCGCACGACCGCCGTCAGCGCCGCCAGGTGCACATCGTGCCCGCACGCATGCATCGCAAGGTTTCCCGACCGCCACGGAGCACCGGTGAGCTCGACGACCGGGAGGGCGTCCAGCTCCGCGCGTACGACGACCACGCGCGGCCCGACACCGGTGATGTCGATGAGCCGCCCGGTCCCGGCCACGACCTTCCCCGGGCCACACCCGATTGCCTCCGTCACCGCGACAGCGGTGTCCTCCTCCTGACCGGAGATCCGCGGATCGGCGTGCAGACGGTGCCGCATCTCGACGGCGCCAGGGATCTCTGTGCGTACCGCCTCCTGCCACAGCTTGGCGAGCTCGACCTTCACAGCGCGTAGACCCGGCGGGCGTTGTCGTGGGCCACCAGGTCGACGACGCGCTCCGCGTCCGTCTCACCCATCTCATCGGCGTCGACCAGGCCGGCCAGCACCTCAGACATCGACCGGCGGAACAGCAGGCTGCCCAGGTGGTACAGCTCGGCGAGTCCGAAGGCGTCGGAGGAGTACAGCATCTTGGCGAACGGTACGAGCTCCAGCGACTCCCGCACCAACGCCGTGGACAGCGCACCGGTGTTGTGCGTCGCGAGACCGACGTCCATGAACACGTGCGAGAAGACCTGGGCGAGGTAGGCAGCGTGTCGGTGGAACGGGTAGTTGTGCAGCAGCAGCACCGGCGTACCGCGGTCCTGGGTCGCTCGCAGGAACGCGGTCAGGCGCAACGGGTCGCAGTCGGCCAGGTCGACGTCGTTGTCGCCGTAGCCGACATGGATCTGCAGCGGCAACCCCTCCTCCACAGCGGTGTGCGCGAGCCACGCGTGCACCACCGGGTGCGCCAGCCGGATCGTTCCGTCGGCGTCGCGCCCGCACTCACCGAGCGCGGCGACGAGGGTGTCGTCGGTCGGCTTGCCCGCGGCGAGCGCCAGGCCGGTGCGGTACGCCGCGATGCTCTTGGCCCCGACGGCGCCGCGGCCGGTGAGCTGTTCGCGCAGCCGCTCGGCGAAGTCGGCGGGGGTGGTGCCGGATTCCAGCAGCTCCTCGGCAACGGCTTCGAGCCGCACGATCTCGTGACCGCGCCCGCCGGCATAGGCGGCCGTCCGCTCCGCACCGGTGACCCTCCCGGCGCCGAAACCGGTGTCGACGACGAAGTCCGCCGTGGCACTTGCCGACACGAAGCGGTTGTTCACCTCCTCGGCGCCGAGCTCGGTGCGCCTGGCGAGGTACGCCTGCGCGTCAGCGAGAGGCTCCAGACCGAGCACGGGGGCGCACCACCGGCGTACCGCCAGACCGAGCATCGAGTCGAAGACCGTCGTACCCAGCGCGCCCGCGCCGTTGCCCTCGTTCAGCAGCGCCTCGAAACCGGTCCGGTCGAGGTCCTCGGTCAACACACCGTGACAGTGGTGGTCGACCATCGCCGTCGCATCGAAGCGGATGGACGGCACCTCCGGCCAGCTGCGCATGGGCAGCACTCTGTCAGACCGATGCCTCGCCCACCGCTCGAAGGGGTCTCAGTGCGTCGCGTCGTCTGAGCGCTCGTCGGCGGCAACGAGCCCTGCGGTGAGCCGCCGGGCCAGGCCCGGGGAGAGGATCACGACCACCGCAACGAGCAGCAACCAACCGAACGCCACGACCGGGAAGAACCTGGCCGGACCCTCGGTGGGGTACGGGAACACGTTGCGGTACAACGTGTAGAGGAGCATGAGCAGCGCCGCGACAGGGATGACGACCTGCCACTGCGGCACGTCGAGCTTGCGGTCAATGAACACCAGCTTGATACACCCGAGGGTGGCCAGGACGTAGGCCACGATCAGGATCAGGGTCCCGATCGTGGCACTCCACAAGAACGTGTCCTCGATCTTCGCGTCGAAGAACAGGGCCCACACCGCAGCGATCACGGCGATCAGCGCGGCGATGGAGCCCGAGGCTACGGCAGGCGAGCCGTTGGCCGCGGTGCCGGCGATCGGGTTGTCCGGTGCGAAGTCGCGGGTCAACGCGAACAGCAGCCTCGCCGCACCCACGATGCAGGCCAGGCAGCATGCGAAGGCGCTGATCGCGGCCCCCAGGGTGACGATGTCGCCGACCCAGGCGCCGATGTAGGACGTGCCGATGTCGCCCATCAGCGCCGATGAGCCGGTGAAGGCTGCAACCCCCGCCTCGTCGGTGCCGAACGCCATCATCTCGATGGCGGTGATGACCACGAAGTAGAGCCCGCCGAAGATCGCGGTCCCGAGGATCGCGCGGGGGATGTCGCGCTGCGGCTGGTTTGCCTCCTCCCCCAGCGTGGCCGCGGCCTCGAAGCCCGCGAACGACAACAGACCGAAGACGATGCCCAGGAACAACGTCGAGGAGTCGGTGCCGGACGCGACCTTGAAGACGTCGAGGGTGACGGACGCGTCGCCCGGCGCGTTGCCGGCCAACATCCGTACCAGCACGATCGCGGCGATGATGACGATCAGCGCCACCGTGATGCCTTCGATCGTGAGCAAGGTGGTGGTGGCGCGGCGGGCGGGAAGCACCGAGGAGATGTAGGCGAGCACGAGCGCAACCCCGGCGATGGCGTATCCAGCCCAGGAAGGCTGATCGGTCCACAGTCCGATCTGGTCCAGGAATGCGGAGCCGAAGATACCGGCGGCCGACGCGGTGACCATCCCGTAGAACATGTACGTCGCCATCAGGCCGAGGCCGGCGACGGCACCGGCACGCGCCCCGAGAGTCGCGCCGGCGAACGCGTACACGCTGCCCGCGTGCCGGTAGTACTGACACAGCCGCACGAACACGTAGGCGATGAGTAGCACCGCTATCGCGGCGAGCAGGAACGCCAGCGGCGTCGCCCGCCCGACGAGCCCCGCCGTACCCTGCGGGTTGATGTTGATGGCCATGCTCGGCGCCATCAAGGCGACCGAGATGCCCACCGCCTGCCACACGGACAGGCCTCGACGCAGTCGGCGGCGTTCCGCATCGCTCGTGGTCTCGTTGCTCGGTACCGTCATGGCCCATTTCGATGTCGCTAGACCGGCCCCCGTGGGATCAGTGTGGCCGCGGCAGGGAAGGCTGTCCAGCATCGGCAGTCCGTCGCACCAGCAGCGCGGCGACGTCGTACTGTCAGATGGCAATATCCTGGGCGCACCCCGACGAGAGAGCGAAGAACATGGACGTGACAGCACGCGAGGATCGCAAGACACGCGCCGAACAGCTCGTCGACGCCCTGGCGGCGGACGGCGTCGTCGCGGTCGCGACGACCTTCACCGACAACGCCGGCATCACCCGGGTCAAGTCCGTGCCGCTCGCGCGACTCCCCCAGCTCGCCGCCTGGGGTGCGGGTACGACGCCGAGCTTCGACCTGTTCACCTTCAACGACTCGATCGCCGCGGCTCCGGACGGCTCGACGCCCGTCGGTGACCTGCGCATCATGCCCGACCTCGACCGCGTGGTCAGGCTCGCCGCGCAGCCAGGATGGGCCTGGACACCCGGGGAACGCTACGAGCAGTCCGGCGAACCACATGCAGGTTGTGGGCGGCTGCTCTTACGCCGGCTGGTGGACGACCTCGCCGCCCAGGGCATCACGATGTCGGCCGCCGTCGAGGTCGAGTGGGTGGTCTCGGTCGCCGGCACCGACGACTTCGTCCCCGCGGCGCTCGGACCGGCGTACAGCCTGGCTCGCCTCGGGGACGTCTCGGACTACGCCCGCGAGCTGCTCGAGGCGCTGACCGCCCAGGGTGTCGAGGTCGAGCAGTTCCACCCCGAGTACGCCGCCGGACAGCTCGAGGTGTCCGTCGCCGCCGAGGACCCGCTCGCAGCGGCCGACACCTCGATCCTCGTCCGCGACACGATCCGCGCCGTGGGGAGGCGGCACGGCATGCGTACGTCCTTCTCCCCCAAGGTCGACATCTCTGGTGTCGGCAACGGTGGACACGTCCACGTCAGCCTCTGGCGCGACGGACACAACCTGATGGCCGGCGGTGATGCGGAGTTCGGCCTGACCGCGGAGGGGGCGTCCTTCACCGCCGGTTTGCTGGAGCATCTGCCTGCGCTGATGGCGATCGGCGCCCCGAGCGTCGCGAGCTACCTGCGGCTGGTGCCGTCGCACTGGGCGGGCGCGTACTCGTGCTGGGGCCTGGAGAACCGCGAGGCCGCGCTGCGGATGGTGACCGGGTCGGCCGGTAGTGACGCCTGGGCGGCCAACGTCGAGGTCAAGTGCTTCGACCTGCTGGCCAACCCGTACCTCGTGCTCGCAGGAATCATCGCCGTCGGCTCGGCGGGGATGGCGGCAGGGACCGAGCTGCCCGCGCCGGTCGAGGTCGATCCGGCGGTGTTGAGCGAGGAGGAGCTGCAGTCACGTGGCATCGACCGGCTGCCGCGGAGTCTGCAGACGAGCACGGTGCTGTTCGAAGCCGACGACGTGCTGGCCGAGGCGTTCGGTTCGGACCTTCGCGGCTCGATCCTGGCCGTGCGGCATGCCGAGATGGAGCACTTCGCCGCCGCGACCGAGGAGGAGGTCGCCGCCGCCCTCCGCTGGACCCACTGACCCGTCATCCGCAGGCTCTGGCCCCTCCATCCGCAGGTTCTGGCCCCTCCATCCGCAGGTTCTGGCCCCTCGGCTTGCCTTCGGCTGGTACGAACATGGTCATGGTGTACGACGAACGGCTGCTCGCCCATCCCGGACGACCGCTCATCGGCGTCGATGTCGACGGTGCGCTCAATGCCCTGGCCCCCGACGAGCCCGACGACTACGTC
>Ga0136622_10000254_pt1 | contig 21249 bp, 18 predicted proteins | sample AntDrymUQ4482106_2_FD_104803 | JGI IMG/M metagenome (GOLD analysis project Ga0136622, IMG submission 104803) | Polar desert sand microbial communities from Dry Valleys, Antarctica - metaG UQ448 (21.06) | ecosystem: Environmental > Terrestrial > Soil > Desert | place: Antarctica: Dry Valley...
GGTCAGCGCCCGCTCGGCGCGCTTGCGTCGCTGTAGGAGCCACTCGGGAAAGTAGCTGCCCTGACGCAGTTTCGGCACCGCCAGGTCCAGCGTGCCGGCGCGGGTGTCGAACTCCCGGGCCCGGTACCCCTTGCGGCGGTTGACGGCCAATCTCGAGTCCAAGGCAGCGAACGAGAGTTCCTCGAGCGCGTGCCGTTGCCACACGAGGTGCGTCCATGGTTGTGGCTCGACGATCCGGCCGACTGGAAGCGGCTCGAGCGCGCGGCGCTCGACCGGATCCGTGGCGACGAAGACAACACAGATGATGAGGACACTGCCCCGCTCGAGGAACGAGTCGCCGCCTGGTGGTACAGGGAGGTATGCCGAGCTCGCAGCGGTGCCGCGGACGTGACCGCGCCGACCTCGCGGACTTACCTGTGCGCGCTCGAGAGCCGGGACCACAACGACTGCTGCCACACCTGATCGGCCGCAAGAGGCCTACGCAACACGGTTTCGGTGCTCGGCCGCTCCCACCCTGTTGCAGGTCCTGCACACCTCGCCTGTCCACTGCGAGTGGCTGCCACCGACTGCGATCAGATGCTTCCGTGATCTGAGATGGCCCCTCGCAGTATTCGCAGCCAGTAGCGGTCCCGCAGTGCACGATCCATCGGTGACGTACAGGCGTAGCTGCCGGCGCGGGGTCCCTCAGCTGGTGGGTGTCGGGATCAGCTGCCGATGCGCTGTCCGTCGACCCGGTAGGTCGCGATCACCGAGGGAATCGGGTACCGGTTGGTGTGCGGCCAGGTGCTGGCCTGGTCCTCGAAGGTGGCGCCATCGATTTCACCGGGGTGCTGGACGGCGTTGAAGACGGTCTGCTGGTCGCGGGCGATGTACGGGCCGCAGGTCTCGGCGCCCAGCGGGACGGTGAGGAACTGCATCACGTTGCCGCGCTGCGGCCCGCGGGTCGGGACGGCGAACATACCGTCGTTGGAGCCGAGCTGGTTCCCGTCGGTGGAGATCCACAGGTTCCCGCGGCGGTCGAAGGTCACGTTGTCGGGGCAGGAGATCGGGCTCACCTGTTGCTTGGGGTAGCCGGCGAAGTATGTCTCCGGTGCCTCCGGGTCGCCACAGACCAGCATGAGCACCCAGTCGAACCGCTCCGAGCCGTGGTTGCCACCGCGGGGTGTGATCTCCAGGATGTAGCCGTTGCGGTTGCCGGTGGCGGTGACCAGTGGCCCGCCCGGTTCCTCCCGTACCTGGCTGGACTCGAGCGGGTTGGCTTCGTCGGCGGGATAGTCGGTGCCACGGTCTTCGTTGTTCGTCAGCGCGACGTAGACCCGGCCGTTGCCCGGGTTGACCTCGATGTCCTCGGGTCGGTCCATCCGGGTGGGTGACACCTGGTCGGCCGCCAACCGGGTGTCGATCAGCACGTCGGCGACCGTCATGCCGGCGACGAAGGACTCCTGGTCGCTGCACAGCGGGATCCACCTGCCCACCCCGTCGTACTCCGGGGCCGGGTCCCGTTCCTCATCGCGCAGCCGGGCGACGTACAAGGTGCCGTGGTCCAGCAGCCGCATGTTGTGCCGGCGGTCGGCCTTGGTGCCGCCGTCGCGGAACCGGCGGCGCGACACGAACCGGTACATGTAGTCCCCACGCTCGTCGTCACCGGTGTAGGCCACCACCCGGCCGGCCTCCGACAACACGATCGTGGCGCCCTCGTGCTTCAGGCGCCCCAGCATCGTGCGCTTCTTTGGCGTCGACGTCGGGTCCAGCGGGTCGACCTCGACGATCCAGCCGAACCGAAACGGCTCGTGCGGCTCGACCGACAGATCAAAACGGGGATCGACCTTGTACCAGCTCCGGGGCGGGTCGGCGACCTCAGCGATGCCGTAGCGTTCGTAGCTCTCGACGTACCTCGGGTCCAGCCCGTCGCTGGCCTCGAAGTACTGGTTGAAGTTCTCCTCCCCGGACAGCACCGTCCCCCACGGGGTCTCACCGCCGGCACAGTTGTTCAGCGTGCCCAGCACCCGGGTCCCGGTCCGGTCGGCCCGCGTCTTGAGCCGGGCGGCCCCCGCCGCCGGCCCGGTGACCTCGAACGGCGTGTCGACGGTGATGCGCCGGTTGATGCTGGTGTTGGTCGGTCGGACCCGTTGATAGGAACCCGGTTGCCGGCCCCGCTCGATCTCCACCACTGACATACCGTGGGCCATCATCGCGATCCGACGGACCTGGTTGGCGGTGTACCGGCCGGTCGGGAACATCAAGTTTTCATCGGTGTACTCATGGTTGACCACCAAGGCGAAGCGACCCCGCTTGCCGGGAATGGGCCGCACGGTGACGTAGTCGCAGTTGTAGCCGAACTGCTGGGCCTGCGCCTCGGGTGTCTGGTCGAACACGTCGAACCGTGGTGCCCCCTCGACGACCTTGTCACCCCACCCGACCAGCACGTCGTAGTCGTAGCCGACCGGCACCGTGACGTTGTCCCGCTTGTTCGGCGCCACCGGGCCGAAGGTCAGCTCCCCGACGGGCTGCGCCACCCCGGTGCCAGTCACCGCGGTGGCGATCCCCGGGTTTGCGAGCCCACCCACCATCAGCGCCGCCGAGCTGGCCGCCGCCCCGCCCAGCAGTGAGCGACGCGCGATCGCGGCACTCAACAGCTCACGGATATGGGTGTTGCCGGACACATTGGGCGCCGGGTGGTCACAAGCATTGCCGCAGCGGTAGGTGCAGGTCATCCGGCTACGGGAACCGTGCGGGGCGGCGACGGCAACGAGCGGGAGCGGGCGAGAAGGCATCGGGACTCTCCAAGACGGGCGGCTTGATGGCACTCGACGACGACGCTAGACGAGGGCACGGGGGCAGCGGCTGTCGGGCAGGCGAACGCCGCGTGACGCGGACGCGTCCGGTCGAGTCTGCCGCAACTTCCCAGACACGTCGATGCTCCGCGATGAAGACTGCCGGAAACATTATTCGCGAGATGGACCTCACCGAGCAGGTCGAAACGGCTCGCTGTAAGAGCCGGCGACGAGGTTAGTTAGACCCCGACATGTTGACGACCCGCGCTGGTGCTTGCAGCGAGGCGGGAGGCGATGGGGAGGGTTGTTAGGCATCCGAGGAGCAGGCCGACCTGCATCAGGAAGATGAACGTGATGTCGGTGGCCGGGGGCATGATCCAGCCGAAGTGGAGTGAAGAGCATCCAGCCGCCCATGCCGATGTCGAAGGCGAGCACGGTGAACACGGCGGCGGTGAGCGCCCCTAGCACCGCCCGGTCGCCGGTGCGCGTGATCCCTGTTTCCCAGACGAGGATCAAGGCCACCGCGATGGTGGCGATGGTGGCGTAGAGCTCGAGTCCGAAGAGCTCAAGGCCCAGGACCACGACGATGGACACTCCGATTACGTGGGCGACGGCGGCAGCCCCTGCATCAGCCAGGGTGTGCACGAGTCCCGATGGGACAACCGCTCACTGGTGTGTCTGGGTGAGGTGGTGGGTCCCGCTTCGCCGGTCTGATGGACTTTTCGGGGCTCTGCTCCTTGGGGGTCTTGATCCACCGTTCGGCGCAGCCGTTGGTCGCCGGCTCGCCGGGGTAGGCAGGGGAGTCGGTTGCGCCGCCGCGGAGTGCGTTGCGGGGTGAGCAGCCCTTCTCGGCGCAGCAGCGCAGCACCCGCTTGCCAGACGCGCGGACCTCGTGGTCGCGGCGCAGCCGAGCCCGGATCTTGCGGTAGCCCTTCCCCGGCGAACGGGGAGTCCTTGATCACCTGGCGGATCAAACAGACCAAGTCGTCGTCGTCGCCGACCGTCCCGACCGGTCCTGGTCGGTCGCCGATCTGGCCGTTGGCGACCAGCCGCAGGTGCCGCCGCCGGTAGTGCGCAGTCGACCTGGTGCGTCCAGGACGCGGCAGCCCCGTGCCAACGGTGCACCCAGCTCGGGTGCTCACCTCGGACGCTTCGCCGGCGGGATCTCGAGCCCCCTTTTTCGCGCCGCGACGCGCAGGATGCCGTGCAGCTGCGGCAGGGCCGCGACAGTCGCCCGAGCCATGTAAGGCGACTATCTGCTCGGCGAAGGCGATGAACTTGACACCCCGGGCGGAATGGCCCCCAATATATCTAGTAGACGGGTAAATCACCCGTCGCAAATTGAAATGCTCCATCGTGTCCGTGTGAAACGTCACATGCCGCGAGAGGCATCCAGCGGACGCTGGCGACCAGGCCGTTCTGTGAACTGAGGACACCCCCGGAGGCGCGCCGCCCCTCGAAGCTGGGTGCAGGTACGCCTCTAGCAAGGGTTGGTCCCTACCCCCACCTTCGGTCGTCTGCAGCTTCGGCGTCCTTCGCGGTAGGAGTCAGGCATGGGCCCCTAGTCGATGTGCACCCACGGGGCGACCGACGGGACGCCGCTCCTGTTGACCGCGAACAGCATGTAGTAGCCCGCAGGTGCCTCGTTGGCGTTGCCGGGCATCTGCGCGGTGACCGTGCTGCCCGAGGCCGTAAAGGTCAACACGACCGAGCGCTGGTCGGTGTCGACCTCGTGGGTCGAGGAACCGGGTCGGATGAGCACTACCTTGACGATATCGGCGGCGTCGGGGCTGGTGAACTGTAACTGCCCGCCCAGGCTCATGCTGGCGGGAGCGCCGCTGAGGGTGGGGCGAGCTCCACGGAACAGGTACGGCGGGGAGAAAATCTCACCGTAACGCGCAAGCGGTCCGTTGTCCTGCCCGGCCGACAGGACGCGACCGTCCGGTAGCAGCAACGCGGTCCCGTGATACATCCGACTCGCCTGTTGGGGCGCCATTGCGGCCCACGTCTCCGTCACCGGGCTGTACAGCTCGGCGATCTTCACCGGGTTCGTGTACTTGAAGACCGCGCCGCCACCCACCACAAGAACTTGCCCATCGGGCAACGTGACGGCGCTCGGCAACACCCGCGGGTAGTTCATCGACCCGGTGTAGCGCCACTTAGGCGCTGCCTGCGACGTGTCCAAGATCTCCGCTGTGGCCGTGGCCGGCGCAGATCCCGAGGATTGGCCACCCACAGTCAGTACCTTCTGCGAGCCAGGAAACAGGACTACGGCCCCACGGGTGCGCGCCCCGTAGAGCAATGTCCCAACGTTCGACCAGCTGCTCGTCGCGGGATCGAAGTACGCACTCATCCGCTGTGGACCGCTCTTCAGCAGCTTGCCGTTGGCCATCAGGTGCATTCGCGGGTACATCCCCACCGGCTTGGTGGCCGTAGACGCGAGCGTCCGAATGCTGTTGGTGGTTGCGTTGTACTCGTCCACCGTGTTCGATGCCGCGCCCGCCCGGGCCTGCCCCCCGAAGACCAGCGTGCGGCCGTTCGACAGTCCCACGTTCGTCGGGTACCACCGCTTCTCCCCCAGCAGCGGCGTCGGCGTCCACGTACGGGTCAACGGGTCGTAGATGTCGGTCTCGGCGACTCCAACGGGGTCCTGCTTCTTGCCGGTCGTGTGGTCGTGCCCACCAGCGATGAAGACCCGCCCATCGGCGAGGACGTTGTGTCCTGCGCAGAAGATGTCTCGGTGATAGGTGAACGGCGCATCCCGGGTCACCCCTGAACGCCAGTTCCAGGTGCCGACCCACGAGGTATGGTCAACGCCGGCTTGTCCCTCGACGTACTGGAAGATCAGCACATCGTCGTTCCTCAACAAGGTGGCATGAATAGCGATACCACCCATGTCGAACGGTGCCGACCACTCACCACACTGGGCTGGATCGACCGCGGCCGCCGCTCTCGAGGGCCTTGTGGCCGCGGCAAGCGATGCCAGCGCAGCGGCACCGAGCAGGGTCCGTCGACCCACCAAACGCTGGGATACAGAATCGTTCATGATTGCTCCTCGACAGACGACGCACTCAATAGAAACTCCACTGCACCGACAAGGTGTCATCACGGATGTGACCCGGCAGCAGCCACATCGTCTGTGACCCACCCTCGGAAATCTCGCTAACGTCACAAGTGGTTCAACCCAACACGCTGAGTGATCACGACCAGTGCAGAGCAAAGGCAGCAAAACAAACCTCGACGTCCCGACCGTCGCCACACAACGGACAGCGGGCCGAAATACTGCGTCAAGCGTGGCGGCCGTCGAGTCACTCTCGCCTTTTTGCCCAGGTAGCCGTCACGAACGGGCGGGACGCAGCGGTGAAGGCGTGGATGCCGCTGGTGCGGTCGGTCAGGTCGGTGGCGAGATCGGTGAAGATCCGGCCTTCGCCGCCGGTGGCGGTGGCGTCGAAGTGGCTGATGCCGAGGATGACGCGATGATTCGTTTGGGGTGAGCGGACGGAGGCGATGGCGTACTTGGTGCCCCACACGATGCCGTCGACGCCGTCTTCGCCGTATCACTGGCGGGCGGGGTCTTGTCGTATCGGGCGCAGTTCACAGGTGACACGGTCGGGACGCTCGGTGTGCAGCGCCGTGTGAGACCTACTCGACCCGGAGGAACGCACAGTGGACGAGAAACTCCCCGGATAACTTGCGGCACAGCGCTCGCAGTCACCGGCATAACTGCAGGTCAGCACAGCGTTTAGGTGGCTGGCACCCCGAAGATGCCGGGCGAGCCGATGCGGGTGCAGCCCAGCCGCGCCCGGGGCTGACCCGGGGCCTGGCTCGCCGGCTGCCCGCCGTCGCCAGTGCCCTGGCTCGGTGGGTTCAGGACGGGACGCGCCAGGGTCGGGGCGTCCGGTACCTCCGGTCTGTCGAGGTCGACGTCAGGGGCCACCGCTGGTCTCGACCGCCTTGCCGGCCGGACGTGCGGTGACCACGGCGAGGTCCTGGTAGCCGCCGGTTGCGTACGTGGTGGTGCAGCTGGCCGGCGACCGCGTCCTGAGCCTCTCGTGCACCCGCGCCGACCAGGTGCCGCAGCCGTGCGGTCGTCCCGATCGGTCCGGGTGGCGCGTGCGGCTCGACGACCCGCAGGCGAACGTGGTCGCTCAGGTCGACCTGCCCGAGCCATGAGGCGAGGTGATGCCTAGGCGAGCCGGGCACCCGAACAGCGCTCTGCACAGCGTATTGCGCTGAGTAGGTGATTCAGTACAGGCTGTCACTGACTCGAGCTAGGGGAGACACGGCATGAGAGCAGGTCTGGCAGTTGCGGTGATGGCGCTGACCGCGCTGGGCACCCATACATCCGCACCGGGGGCTGCCAGTGGCACCAGCGAGCCCGGCAAGCAGACACCCGGCAACCAGACGTACTGTGCGCCCGACGGCGCCGCGCCGGCGGCCGAGGCGCGGGTTCGCCCTGGCTCGCAGCTGGGTGACATCGGCGACGTCACCCGCGCCCAGCAGCGTGCCATGGAGCGCCAGCTGCGATCCGCGCTGGCCGACGTCGAACCCCGAGGTGTCGGCCCGATCACGGTGCCGGTCCGGATGCACGTCATCCTCCGAGACAACGGCACCGGCGGTGTCACCAACGTCCAGATCGCCGCTCAGCTCGAGGCCATCAACAGGGCGTTCGCCGGCGCGACGTCGGGTCCCGCCGCCGCCTCGCCGTTCACGTTCGAGCTGGCCTCGATCTCCCGCACCCGCAACTCCGACTGGTACGCATGGACTCTCGGTGACGACGATGCCCCGGCCAAGCGCGCCCTGCACCGGGGTGGGCCGGCAACGTTGAACGTCTATGTGGCGGGGCTTCGTCGGGGACTGCTCGGCTACGCGTACTTCCCCGTGCCGCAGCCACTGTTCCGCGATGGCTTGGTGTTGCTCAACGAGAGCCTGCCCGGTGGCAGCGCAGCGCCGTACAACCGCGGTGACACCGCCACCCATGAGATCGGTCATTGGCTCGGGCTGTACCACACGTTCGAGAACAGCTGCGCCAAGCCAGGCGACCGGGTGGCCGACACCCCCCGCCAGTTCGACGGGCGCAACGTCTACAAGTGCAACGAGGCGCTGAACACATGTCCCGCACTAGGTCGGGATCCGGTGCACAACTTCATGAGCTACGGAACCGACCTGTGCCTGAACATGTTCACCACCGGGCAGGTGAACCGGATGGTCGCAGTGTGGAAGGCCTTCCGCGCGCCCTAGCGCGACCTGTCACCGACCGCGCTGCCCAAGGTGCGAGAGGAGCCAGTCAGCGGTCAGAGGCCGGTGACGCCCTCGCCGCCGCCGGCCTGCTCATCGAACGTCTCGTGCTCGAGCAGGTGCAGGGTGGGGATGCCGAGCACCCGCCGCGCGCGGGACGCCCAGTCGAGATGGAAGAACTCGCGCACCGCGTGCGGGGCGGTCAGCACGATCGCCTCGGCGGCGCCGTGCGCCTCCACGTCCGCGGCCAGCGCCCGTACCGGCTCCTCCGGGGTGACCCGCCCCTCCGCTGGGCGGCCCGCCGCCCGCAGCCGCGCCAGGCTGCGGTCCAGCTCGCCCTGCGCGCGCTCGACCAGCTCGGCGTTTAGGAGGTCGATGGTCTCCTCGTCGATGCCGTCCATCGGCGGCACCATCTCGTAGCGAGCGATCGAGCCGACCGCGGCCTGTACCCGGGCGGCGGCGTCCTCGACCGGCAGCAGCACCCGGTAGTGCACCGGCTCCTCGAGCCCGTCGTGCAGCTCGACAACCTGGCGCGCGTCCAGGTCGGTCAGCTCGCGCTCGACGAGCAGCACCACCTCGTACGTTGCGCGGGCTGCGCCCGGATCGGCGTCCACGCCAAGAGCCTACGCCCAGTCAGAGTCCGAACAGGCTGGCCAGGTCGTACGACACCGGCTCCTCGAGCTGCGCGTACGTGCACGACGCGGGGTCGCGGTCGGGTCGCCAGCGGCGGAACTGGGTGGTGTGCCGGAACCGGGTGCCCTGCAGGTGGTCGTAGGCCACCTCGAGTACCCGCTCGGGTCGCAGTGGGACGAACGACAGGTCCTTGCCGGCGTTCCAGCGCGACTGTCCCCCCGGTCGACGGCGACCCTCGGCGTCGTCTGTGGGCTCGGCACCCCAGCGCCACGGGTGCCGTTCGCGCTCGGCGTCGGAGGTCACCTCCAGCGGCGCCAGCTCCTCGACCAGCTCGGCGCGGCGGGCTGCGGCGAAGGACGCGCAGACGCCCACGTGCTGCAACGTGCCGTCGTCGGTGTGCAGCCCGAGCAGCATCGAGCCGAGCTTCGGGGTGTCGGGCGTCGAGGTCTTGTGCAGCCGGTAGCCCGCCACAACGACGTCTGCGGTGCGCTCGTGCTTGATCTTGAGCATGTTGCGGGCACCCGGGGCATACGGCCCGGCCAGCGGCTTGGCGACGACACCGTCCAGTCCGGCACCCTCGAACTGGTCGAACCATCCGCGAGCCACGTCGGCGGAGTCGGTCAGCGGGGTGAGGTGCACGGGGGGCTCGACCCCGGCCAGCGCCTCGGCCAGCAGCTGGCGCCGCTGCGCGAACGGTCGCCCGGTCAGGTCGTTCTCGTCGAATGCCAGCAGGTCGAAGCCGACGTACGAGGCGGGGGTCTTCTCGGCAAGCATGCGGACCCGGGACTCGGCCGGGTGGATGCGGTCGAGCAGCCGCTCGAACTCCAGCCGTTCGTCCACCGCCACCACGATCTCGCCGTCGACGACGCACCGCGGTGGGAGCGCCGCGCGTACCGCCTCGACCACCTCGGGGAAGTAGCGGGTCAGCGGTCGCTCGTTACGGCTGCCGAGCTCCACGTCGTCGCCGTCGCGAAAGACGATGCAGCGGAATCCGTCCCACTTCGGCTCGTAGGCGAAGCCGCCCTCGACGGCGTCGGCGGCGGGGACGCCCTTGACCGATCTGGCCAGCATCGGACTCACCGGCGGCGGCACGGGCAGGTCGTGGACGGACACGTCAGCGCTCCCCTCGATCCGGTTCGGCTCGTACGTAGCGCAGCAGCAGCTGGTCGTCGTCCACGATCGCGTGGCCGAGCCGCAGCCGCGGCGGCGGGTCGATGGGCGGCCCGCTTGCCACCCGCTGCGCGTGTCCGGCGAGCAGCCAAGGGCTGAGCGTGAGGCAGACCTCGTCCAACGTCCCGGCGGCGGCGAGCGCGCCGCTCAGCATCGGTCCGCCCTCGCAGAGGATCCGGCGCAGCCCGCGCCCGGCCAGTGCCTCGCGGACGGTCCGGTGGTCGACCACGGTGTCGCCGCACTCCAGCACCTCGGCCTGCTCGCGGACCCGGGCGACCCGCTCAGCCGGTGCTGAGGCGGTGGTGACGACGAGCGTGGCCGCGGAGCCGGGCGGCCCGGCGACCAGGTTGTCGGGCAGGTCGAGACTGGCCGACACCACGGCGATCGGCGGCAGCGGGGCCAGACCGAGTCGTTCGCGCAGCCCGGTGTCGACCTCGTGCGCAAGCACGCGGGCGTAGCCCTCGGCGCGGACGGTGCCGGCGCCGACCAGGATCACGTCGGCCAGGCTGCGCAGCAGGTGGAAGACCCGCTGATCGCCGGAGGACGACAGGCCGGCGGCGCGCCCGTCGGCATCAGCGGTGGTCCCGTCCACCGACGCCACCATGTTGAGCCGGGTCCAGGTGCGCTCGGCCGGGTAGGCGTACGCCGACTCGAGGTCGTCGGCGTCCAGCCCGCCCCCGGACTGCAGCATCCGCATCTCGCGAATCCTGCCACCGGGGGTCGAGCCGAACGACCGATGCCTTGATTGGTCTCGTGTCGATCAGCCGAAGTAGGCCGACTTGGAGTCGACCCGGCCGTGGTGGTACGTGACCGAGACGTAGGAATACCGCGGGTGCCGGCAAGCCCGGTACTCGCGCGACTTGTAGCCCCCGAACTGTGACTCGAGCCGACCGGCGGTGTCGAACCGGTTGTGCACCCGATCCATGTTGAAGCCCTTCCTGACCGCGCGGAACTCGGACTTGGTGACACAGCCCGACGTGTCGGCGTGAACGGGTCCTGCCACCAGGACCGGCGTGACTGCAATGGCGAGTGCCGCGGCGATGGCCGACAGAGATCTGCGCATGGTTCCCGTGAGGTTTCGGTGGTGTGTCGACTACGGTGAGTGACGGACGGCGGGCGTCCGGTGAATCAGGGTCTTGGCCGGGAAGGGCCGTCAGGCGGGGAGCGGGACCAGGTCGACGGCGCCGACCGCGTACCGCTCCAGCACGGTACGGGCGACCTCCTCATCAGCCCCCAACGGCTCCGACACCGCCACCGCACCGGCCTCGAAGGCCAGCTCACTGGCCCGGTCGAGCAGGAATCCCGGCGCCAGGAAGAACGACCCGACCGCGATGTGCCGGCGGCCCTCGGCCCGGAACGCACGCACCGCCTCACCGGTCGATGGGGGACTGGCCGAGGCGAACGCGGTCAACACCGGCAACCGGTGCCGGGCCCCCCACGCCCTGGCCACCCGCGCGACACCCGCACCGGCCAGTGGGTCCGACGACCCGGCCGCGGCGAGCACGAGCGCGTCGAGCTCGCGTACGCGGGCGTGCGCCAGCGCGGTGCGCAGCCGCCGGTCGAGTACGTCGAGGAAGCCGCGGCGCGCCCCGAGCACGCCGGTGGTGCCGATCCGCAGGTCGGGGTGCCGCGCGCCTGCCTCGGCCACCGCGGACGGGACGTCGACCCGCCCGTGGTAGGCCTCGGTGAGCAGCAGCGGCACCACCACGACCTCTTCGACGCCGTCGGCGGCCAGCCGGGCGAAGACGTCCTGCGGAAGCGGTTCGGACAGCTCGAGGAACGCCTGCTCGACCCGTAGGTCCGGCCGCAGCGACCGGACGGCGTCACGCAGGGCACGGACGGTGCGGGGCGAGCGTGCGTCGCGGCTGCCGTGCGCCAGCATCAGCAGAGCGGGTGCGGTCATGGTGCTGCTCCTTGCTCGGGCCTCCGCCCGGCCGGCGGGGACGGATCTTCCGACTCGGTCCTGGGCCTGGCCGGCGGGGACGGATCTTCCGACGTCTGGGCTGCTCCAGCGACCCAGCGGTCGGAACTTCCGTGCCGGGCCGGCCGGCGCCCACCGGATCTTCCGACTCGGTGGTTGTCGGGACGACCCAACGGTCGGAACATCCGTGCCGGGCTGGCCGGCGGGCCGGATCTTCCGACCCCGGTCCTCCGCCCGGCCGGCGGGGACGGATCTTCCGACGACTGGGCTGCTCCAGCGACCCAACGGTCGGAACATCCGTGCCGGGCCGGCCGGCGCCCACCGGATCTTCCGACTCCTGGGTCGTCGGAGCGACCGAGCGGTCGGAAGATCCGTCTGGGTGCCCACAGCCGCGACGCCGCCCTGTTCACGCGTGGATCCCGCACTCGGTCTTGGCGGTGCCGGACCAGCGACCGGCCCGAGGGTCCTCGCCGACCGCGACCCGGCGGGTGCAGGTGCGGCAGCCGATCGACGGGTAGCCGTCCTGCACCAGCGGGTTGACCAGCACGCCGTGCCCGGCCACGTACGCCTCGACGTCGGCGCGCGTCCATCGCGCCAGCGGTGACACCTTGACCTTGCCCTTCGCGGCGTCCCAGCCGACGACCGGTGCGATGACGCGCGACTGGCTCTCCTCGCGCCGCAGCCCGGTCGCCCACGCGTCGTAGCCGGCCAGGGCAGCCGACAGTGGTGCCACCTTGCGCAGGGCGCAGCAGCGGTCGGGGTCGCGCGCGTACAGGTCCTTGCCGTACGCCGCGTCCTGCTCGGCGACGCTCAGCGCTGGTGTGACCGTGCGGACGTTCACATGCATCGTCGCCTCGACCGCGTCGCGGGTGCCGAGGGTCTCGACGAAGTGATAGCCGGTGTCGAGGAAGACCAGGTCGATGCCCGGCGCGATCCTGGACGCCAGGTGCGCAAGGACAGCGTCGGTCATCGACGAGGTGATGCAGAACCGGGCACCGAAGGCGCCCACCGCCCACTCGACGATGTCCTCGGCGGAGGCAAGCTCCAGCTCCGGGCCCGCGATCTCGGCCAGCTCGCGCAGCTCGGCCGGGGAACGACCCTCGCCCGGGCTGGACGTCCACGTCCGTCCCAGGACCAGCGGCACCGCGGTCATCGCGGCACCCCGGACGGTGGGGGAGTCGGCGGTGCGAGCAGTCCGATGAACCGGACGCTGAACGCCCGCAGGCACTCGCGGCACTCCCAGGCGCCGTGCTGGGGGACGCCATCGTGGAGGACGCCGTCGCCAGCGTGCGGGAACAGGTCCTCCCCACCGCAGTAGCAGCAGTGCAACGGCACCGAGTGCGCCGTCATCGCAGTACCGCCTCGTCCGCGGTCACGACCCACTCCGCGAATGGCTGGGCGGCGTCCCGGGTGTCCAGCCAGGTCCGTACGAGCCGCTCGACGTAGTCGGGCAGCCCCTGCGCGGTCACCTTGTGCCGGCGCAGCTTGCGGCCGAACGCCGGCTCGTCGCGCTGCTGCAGCGCCAGCCCGCCACCCAGGTGCACCTGGAACCCCTCGACCTGGCGCCCCTCGTCGTCGGTGACGATCTGACCCTTGAGACCGATGTCGGCCACCTGGATCCGGGCGCACGAGTTGGGGCAGCCGTTGACGTGCACGGTGATCGGCTCAGTCAGGTCGGGGACCCGCCGCTCCATCTCTGCCACCAGGTCGGCCGCGAGCTGCTTGGTCTCGACGATGGCCAGCTTGCAGTACTCCAGCCCGGTGCAGGCCATCGCGCCGCGCCGCCACGCCGACGGTCGCGCGCGCAGACCGAGCCGGTCGAGCGACTCGACCAGCGACTCGACCCGGTCACCGTCGATGTCGAGCACGACCATCTTCTGGTAGGCGGTGAGCCGCACCCGGTCGCTGCCGTGCGCCTCGACGGTGTCGGCGACCTGGGCGAGCATCGACCCGGACACGCGGCCGACGGTCGGAGCGACCCCGACGTACGACCGTCCGTCGGCCTGCGCGTGCACGCCGATGTGGTCGCCCGGCTCGGCCGGGACGCTCGGCGCGGGCCCGTCGACGAGCCTCCGCCCGAGGTAGTCGGTCTCGAGCACGGTACGGAAGCGTTCGGCACCCCAGTCGGCGACGAGGAACTTCAGCCGGGCCCGGGCGCGGAGCCGGCGGTAGCCGTGGTCGCGGAACAGCGCGGTCACGGCGTGCCACACCTCGGGCACCTCCGCGAGCGGCACCCAGGCGCCGAGCCGGCGGGCGAGCATCGGGTTGGTGGACAGCCCGCCGCCGACCCACAGGTCGAAGCCCGGGCCGTGCTCGGGGTGCTCGACCCCCACGAAGGCGATGTCGTTGGTCGCCGGGACGACGTCCTGGCTCGGGTGGCCGGTGATCGCCGTCTTGTACTTGCGCGGCAGGTTGGCCAGCTCGGGGTCGCCGATGTAGCGGCGCTCGATCTCGCGCACCGCCGGGGTGCCGTCGAGCACCTCGTCCGCGGCGATGCCCGCCAGCGGACTGCCGAGGATCACCCGCGGGGTGTCACCGCAGGCCTCCTGCGTGGACAGGCCGACGGCCTCCAGCCGCTGCCAGATCGCCGGCACGTCCTCGACCCGGATCCAGTGCAGCTGGATGTTCTGCCGGTCGGTGATGTCGGCGGTGCCGCGGGCGTACGTCGTCGACACGTCGGCAACGGCGCGCAACTGGGCCAGCGACAGCTGGCCGCCGTCGACGCGCACCCGCAGCATGAAGTAGCGGTCGTCGAGCTCGTGCGGCTCCATGGTGGCGGTGCGACCACCGTCGATCCCGGGCCGCCGCTGGGTGTACAGGCCCCACCACCGGAACCGCCCGCGCAGGTCGGCCGGGTCGATCGAGTCGAAGCCGCGGTGGGCGTAGACACCCTCGATCCGCTGCCGGACCTCGAGCGGCGCGGCATCCTTCTTCAGCTGCTCGTTCGGGTTGAGCGGCTCGCGGTGGCCGCGCGCCCACTGGCCCTCGCCGCGCGGTGGGCGGGCGCCCGGCTGCCCGGGGCGCGGCGGCTCGCCTGCAGGCGTACCAGCAAGTGCGATCGAGACGGCAGACACGGGGACGTCCTTCGCGATGGGCACCGGCGGCTGCAAGACGGGCAGTGGCCGGGTTCCGACGGGCGGCGGGGGAAGAGTCAGGCGTGTCGACACATCATGGCGCGCAGCCGCATCAGGTCGACATGTCGTCGACCCACCAGATGCGTGGTCCGCGCGGAGGCCATGGCTGAGAGTCTGCGTGGCTGGTCGGCGGCCCGGCAACCAGCCATCTCGCTTGACGAGACGGTGGTCCATCCAGCGAGATGTGGCTGATCGCTCGGCGCGGCCAGCCGCGATTGTGCCTGTGTCCGGCGGTCCTGGCCGTACCGTGTCGCCATGGCCGAGACGGCGTCCGGCGCGCGGCAGGGCGCGAGCGCCCCGGCGCAGGCACGCCCGTCGTCGCTGCGCGGCGCGCTCTGGCAGCTGCTGGGCAGCACGCTCAGCTCGTGCCTGCGCTACCGGGTGACCGGCCTAGCGGCCGAGGCGGCGTTCTTCGCGATCTTGTCGCTGCCGCCGCTGGTGTTCGGGCTGGCCGGGTCGATCGGCTACCTCGCCAAGCAGTTCAAGGTCACCGAGGTCGCCAGCTTCCGGGACCAAGTCGAGAGCGCCGCCGCGCGGGCGCTGACCGACGAGACCGTCGCCGACATCATCACGCCGACCCTCGACGACGTGCTGGGCAGGGGCCGGTTCGACGTCATCTCGCTGGGCTTCGTGCTGGCGCTGTGGTCGGGGTCGCGGGCGCTGAACGTCTTCGTCGACACGATCACGATCATGTACGGGCTCGGCGGTCGCCGCGGGATCGTCCGCACCCGCGCGCTGTCGTTCAGCCTGTACGTGATTGCGCTGGTCCTCGGGGTCGTGGTCGTCCCGCTGGTGCTGGCCGGGCCGACCTTGGTGGGTGAGCTGCTGACCAGCCAGACCCAGTGGCTCGGGCAGCTGTACTGGCCGACCGTGCTGCTGCTGACCATCGCCTTCATCACCACGCTGTACCACCTGTCGGTGCCGGTGCGGACCCAGTGGCGCTACGACATCCCCGGCGCCGTCCTGACGCTGAGCATCTGGCTGGGTGGCAGCTGGGTGCTGCGGGAGACGCTGCAGGGCACCGTCGGGGGGACGTCGATCTACGGCCCGCTCGCCGCCCCTATCGCGGTACTGCTGTGGCTGTTCGTGCTGTCCATCGCGGTGCTGATCGGGGCGGCGTTGAACGCCTCGTTCGACCGTGTGTTCCCCGCCGACTCCACCGCCGGTGCCCGGCTCGAGCTGGTGCGGCAGCTGCGCGCGACCGCGCTGGCAACCCGGATGCGCGAGGCGGGCCTGGACGACTCGGTCCCGGCCTGGGAGGACATGTCCAGCGCGAAGACGCACGAGCTGCACAGCGACCTCGTCGACGGCCACGAGCGGGCCAACGCCGACCGGGAGGCGCGCGAGCAGGGCCGCCAGCGGACCGCGCGGGAGAAATCCCGTGCGCAGGGGCGCCGGCGTCCGTAGCGTGCCACGACGTGACGTCTGCTTCCGCTGAGCCCTCGCCGGGAGGCTGCCTGGCGATGCTGGGCTGGGACGCGGGCTGGCAGGCGGCGTGGGCTGCCGCAGACCGGGCGCCCGCCGTCGACGCGCCGGCCGTCGACGCGCCGGCCCTCGACGTACCGGGCCGGGTGACCCGCATCGACCGTGGCCTGTCGAGCGTGCTGACAGCTGCCGGCCCGGTCCGGGTCGGCCTCGGCGGGTCGCTGCTCGACCGAGTCGCGGCCGACCCCGCCGAGGCGCCGGTGACCGGTGACTGGGTACGCCTGCGGCAGTGGGCCGACCGGCGTACGACGCTCGAACAGGTGCTGTCTCGGCGTACGACGCTGGTGCGGGCCACCCCGTCGGGCGGGTCGCACAGCCAGCTGCTCGCGGCCAACGCCACCGTGGTGGCCGTCGTCGTCGGCCTGGTGCCGGACCCGGGGATCGCGAAGATCGAGCGGCTGCTGTCGGTGGCGTGGGGCAGTGGGGCCCGACCGGTGCTGGTGCTGGCCAAGGCCGACCTGGTCCGCGATGCGCACGAGCTGGCGGCCGAGCTCGGCGAGCAGGCGCCGGGAGTCGAGGTGCTGGTGTGCAGCACCGCGACCGGTGCGGGGATCGACGCGGTGCGAACACTGGTGGGGGATACGGGAACGCTGGCCCTGCTTGGGTCGTCCGGCGCGGGCAAGTCGAGCCTGGTCAACGCCCTGGTGGGGACCACGGTGCTGACCGAGCGGTCGATCCGCGCGGACGGGCGTGGCCGGCACACCTCGGTCCGCCGCGAACTGGTGCCGCTGCCGGGTGGCGGGTCGGTGATCGACACCCCGGGGCTGCGCGGCGTCAGTCTGGCGGCCGGCACACCGGCCGGCGACGAGGGACTGGCTCGGGTGTTCGTGGACGTTCACGCGCTGGCCGAGCACTGCCGCTTCGGCGACTGCCGGCACGACCGCGAGCCGGGGTGCGAGGTGTTGGCGGCACTCGGCGATGGTCGGCTGCCGCCCCGGCGGCTCGACGCCTGGCGCCGGTTGCAGCGGGAGCTGGCCTGGACGGCTCGGCGAGCCAGCACCCGGCCGCCGCGGTGATGTCGTCGCCGGCCCACGGATGTCGAGACATTGCGGTGGCCGGGGGGACCCGAATGTCGTGAGTCCACGCCTGCCGCGGTCGAGTCGGCAGGGTGCTCAGTTCTCGCAGTCGTCGACGATCTCGCCGTTGACGCACGTGTCGGTGCCCCGCTCGCCGTCGAGGTCGTCGCGACCAGCCCCGCCGTTGAGGCGGTCGTTGCCGGCCTGACCGTCGATCTCGTCGTTGCCGGCCTGGCCGAACAGCCGGTCGGCGTCCGCGTTGCCGTCGATCTCCTCAGCGCCGCGGCCACCGCACACCAGGTCGCGACCGGTACCGGCGTCGATGTCGTCGTTGCCGGCGCGGGCCGCGATGACGTCACGGCCAGGCCCGGCGTCGATCACGTCCCGCCCGGAGCTGCCTACGACGGTCGCCTGCTCACCGCGACAGGTGGCGCCGACGGCTGCTTCGCCGGCGGTGGACAGGGCGACCACGGCGAGCGTGGCGACTGCGGCCATGGCGGCGCCGCTGCCCAGTAGGCGACGCAGCGGGCTGTTGATGGTGATCACGGTGCCTCCGGTTGTGTCGTGGGCGGCCCCCGTAGGCCACCCGCCGTACCGCATCGTCGGCCGCGCGGGGGGCGCCCGGCCAGTTGACCGCTGGGGTTAGCACCCGCCGGTGACGGCGGGCGCTTCCGACGGGCGGGTGCCGCATCGGCTGCGGTGTGGTGGACCGTACTGGACTCGAACCAGTGACCTCGTCCGTGTCAAGGACGCGCGCTACCAGACTGCGCCAACGGTCCGCGGGTGTACTGAGCGGCGGGCCGCCCGGGACGTGCACCCGAGGTGGAGACGGGATTCGAACCCGTGTACACGGCTTTGCAGGCCGTTGCCTCGCCTCTCGGCCACTCCACCGGGACAGATCGTCGACCCGCTCCGAGCGGACGACGGGATTCGAACCCGCGACCCTCACCTTGGCAAGGTGATGCTCTACCAACTGAGCCACGTCCGCGCGCGCTACCCCGAGGACGCCCCCGAGGTGCCCCGAGAACCCTAGCCGATCCCCACCTAGCCACCAACCCGCCCCGGGGCCGTGCGCAGAGGCCGACGAAAGTTAGCCTTCACCCATGCGCGCATGGGTGAACGGCAGGGTCTTGGACGATGTCGAGGAGCCGGTCCTCTCGGTTCTCGATCATGGGCTCACTGTCGGCGACGGTGCCTTCGAGACCATCAAGGCCACCGGCGGCCAGCCGTTCGCGCTGACCCGGCACCTGCGCCGGATGGCCGGCTCGCTCACTGGTCTCGGTCTGACGCCGCCCGACGAGTCCTGGCTGCGGGAGGGTGTCGCAGCCGTGCTCGAGGGTCAGCCGGGAGACCTGCGGGTGCGCCTCACGGTCACCGGCGGGCCGGCGCCGCTCGGCTCCGAACGTGGGGACTCCGGTCCGACGGTGGCGATCGTGAGCGCACCGCTGGGGGACTGGCCGCCGACGACCGCGGTCGCCACGGTGCCGTGGCCCCGCAACGAGCGCGGGGCGCTCAGCGGGCTCAAGACCACCTCGTACGCCGAGAACGTCGTCGCGCTGGCGCGGGCCAAGCAGGCCGGGGGGTCCGAGGCCATCTTCGCCAACACGGTGGGCGACCTGTGCGAGGGCACCGGCTCGAACATCCTGTACGTGCTCGACGGCGAGGTGGTGACGCCCACTCTGGACAGCGGCTGCCTGGCCGGGGTGACCCGGGCGTTGGTGCTGGCGTGGTGCGACGTCGTCGAGCGGGACGCCCCGATCGGGGTGCTGGCGGACGCCGACGAGGTGTTCCTGGCCAGCACCACCCGCGATGTGCAGGCGGTGCACCGCTGCGATCAGCGCGACCTCGAAGCACCCGGTCCGGTCACGGCCCAGGTGATGAAGGTGTGGTCGGAGCGCGCCGCTGCAGACATCGACCCCTGACTGTTGCGGGGAGCGGTCCGCTCAGGGGGTGTGATCTTCGAGCAGTCGGACGAGGGCACCGTCGAGGTCGACGTGGGCGCTCTCGCAGCCGTTGGGCACCACACCCTCGGTGCGGCGCAGGAACCACGCCACCTCGTTGGCCGGTGCGCGCATCGCGGCCGAGCCGTCCGGCGATGACAGCTCGATGAGGACGACCGCGCGACCGGCGTGGTCGAGCGAGGGGCGTACGCGCACGTCGCCGGCACCGGTGGGCTCGTACAGGCCGGTGCGGAGCAGCGCCCGGGCGAACACCCAACGCACCACGTGGCCGCCGAGGCAGAAGTCACCGCAGATGGCGAACGGGTCGGCCGCGTCGTATCGCAGCTCGGCCTGTACCGGACTGGTGCACCCCTTGTCGTCGAGCAGGTCGAAGTCGACAACAGCGTTGACGGTCGACGATTGATACTGCATCTGTTGTCCTCCAGGGCCGCGGGTGCCAGAGCGCGGGACGGCGTTGGGCAGGTTCCCCACGCCATTGTCAGGGAAGGTGGAGGGCTCTGCACGGTGGACTCGCAGACTGCTCTGACAGGCAACGACGGCGTGATCACCCTGGGTTAGGTGTACCCGAAGTGTCCCCACTCGGGCGGTGATTCAAGCCTCAAATGGCCCGTGAATGTGACGTGGATCACACTGTGCATCACCTTCGCTTGACGGGCCTGGCGCGCGGTCGCCACTGGGGCCGCAGATGCCGATGGGACGCCCGAGACTGTGGACGATCACAGTGGTCGACCTGGCTGTCCACAGGTCCGGTTTGCGGGGTTCTGCCTGATTGCGGTGCGGGTTAGGGTGCGGGACTTCCGAGCGGAGGTGGTCGCGGGTGAGTCGACACTCCTGGCGCCGGCGGGCGCTGGCCACGGGTACGGCGGTAGGGATCGGCTGGCTCGGCTCCCTGAGTGTGGCGGCCTGCTCCGGCGACCCGGACCAGCCGGCCGCCTCGGTCACCCCGGCCGCGTCGACGCCGTCGGTGCCAGGTGACGGCACCGAGCCGGTGCGGGGGCCGTCGGCGGGGACGTCCGAACCGCGGGAGCCGGTGCTGCCGGCCGCCGCTTGGGGTGACTCGGTGCGCTCGGCGAAGGCGTTCGTGGAGTACTACATCGACCTGCTCAACTACGCGATGGTCAGCGGGGACACCGAGGCCTTCCGCGCCGCCTCAATGCCCGGGTGCGGTGGGTGCGCCGACTACGTCGACTTCGTGAACGGGATTTACGCGGACGGCGGGTACTACCAGACGGGGGGGTGGAACGAGCTGCGCGTCGTCCTGAGTGGCCGTGACAGCGGTCTCCTCTTTGCCATCACGGCGACCGCCCCGCCAGTGCGATACAAGCTCTCGCGGTCAGCGAAGGCCCGAACAACGGACGGAGAGCGCTTCACCTTCTCTGTCGTTCTGGAGGAGGTGAAGGGCCAATGGAGCACCTCCGACATCTTCTCCAGCTGACAGTCCTCATGTCGGTCCTGGTCGGCTTCCCCAGTCCAGCAGTGGCCGACATCAGCGTTGACCCGGGAGGGGATCCCGGCCTGCCGGGCGTAGTCGTCGAGGGCGTAGCAGAACTTCCGGGCGACGACGACGCAGGCGGGATAGATAGCGTCTCCACCGGTGACCAGCAGCTGGAAACCTACGACTACGAATGGTTGTTGTCGTGTTTCGACAACCACCCGGATGGGCAGAACGATCTGTGCGCGGCTGCGGCCACCACCTGCGCCGGCCAGGGTGAGCTGATGTGGACCCTGTGGGCGCGGCAGCTGACCGACCAAGCCGGGCAGCCGACCCCGGGAGCGGACTGGGAGATCATCGCGACCGAGTGCCACTCCTTCCAGCCTGCGGAGCCGGCGGCCGACCCGCAGCCGCAGGTGACCGATGCGGTGGTCCTGCAAGCGGTTCGCCGGTTGGGGTTGCCGCGGCTGACGGTGCAGGTACAA
>Ga0136622_10000256_pt1 | contig 21162 bp, 22 predicted proteins | sample AntDrymUQ4482106_2_FD_104803 | JGI IMG/M metagenome (GOLD analysis project Ga0136622, IMG submission 104803) | Polar desert sand microbial communities from Dry Valleys, Antarctica - metaG UQ448 (21.06) | ecosystem: Environmental > Terrestrial > Soil > Desert | place: Antarctica: Dry Valley...
AGCTCGTGCCGGCTGGACAGCTGCAGCTTGCGCAGCACGCTGGACACGTGCGTCTCCACTGTCTTGACGGAGATGAACAGCTGCGCGGCGATCTCCTTGTAGGCGTATCCACGTGCGAGCAGCCGCAGCACCTCGCGCTCGCGGGCGGTCAGCCGATCCAGATCGGACTCGTCAGCGGGAGCGTCACCGGTGAAGGCGTCCAGGACGAAACCGGCCAGCCGCGGGGAGAACACCGCGTCGCCGTCGGCCACCCGGCGCACCGCGTCCAAGAGCTCCGGGCCGGAGATCGTCTTCGTCACGTAACCGCGCGCGCCCGCCCGGATGACCCCGATAACGTCTTCGGCGGCGTCGGAGACGGACAGCGCGAGGAAGCGGACGTCGGGCAGGTCCGGCCGGATCTGGTCGAGCACCGCCCGGCCGCCGCCGTCGGGCATGTGGACGTCGAGCAGTACGACGTCGGGCACCGTGGCCCTGATCCCAGCCACCGCAGCCGTCACGCCTGCGGCCTCCCCCACGACGTCCACGTCGGTGCCCAGCTCCGCCTTGACGCCGGACCGGATCATGGCGTGGTCGTCGACGAGGTACACCCGCACCGTCATCCGACCGCCTCCCGTCGAGAACGTCCGGCAGGTGCGGGCACCGGACCATGCCATTGCCCCCGTGCGCCGGCGACACGCCGGGTCGGCGCCGGCGTGTCCGCGTCCCTGGGGGGCAACGTGCGGGTTGTCATGCCGCGCTCCGATCGATGGTGAGCTCGACCTCGGTACCCGAACCGGCGCCGGACCGCACGCTGGCCGTGCCGCCATGCCGCCGCATCCGGCCCTCGATGGAACCGCGCAGGCCATGCCGGTCCTCGGGAACCGCCGCCGGGTCGAACCCGACACCGCGATCCCGGACGTACACCGCGATCCGGCTCGGCTCGACCTCGGCGTACAGGGAGACCTCCTCGACGCCGGCGTGCCGGGCCGCGTTGATCAGCGCCTCCCGGGCGGCCTGCACGACGGCGGCAGCGTCGATGTCGAGTTCACAGTCCCCTACGACGACGGCCTCGATCACTACGGCGTACGAATCCTCGACCTCGGCGGCGGCTGCCTGGATGGCCGCGGCGAAGCGGACGGCGGGATCGGGCTGGCGGCCGTAGAGCCACGAGCGCAGCTCGCGTTCCTGGCCGCGGGCGAGGCGAGCCACCTCGCGCGGTGAGTCGACGTGCCGCTGGATGAGGGCGAGCGTTTGCAGGACGGAGTCATGCAGGTGCGCGGCGACCTCGGCCCGTTCCTGGGTGCGGATGCGTTCGCGCCGCTCCGCCGTCAACTCCGTTGCCAGCCGCCACCACCAGGGGGCGGTGACCAGCACCAGTACGACGACGATCACCAGGATGGCGACGATGGCTTGTCGCGCCGGGCCAAGCTGCCCGGCCAGCACGAGGAAGCCGATCAGGCCGGCGAGGACGAGCGTCGCACCGCCAAGCAGCAGCAGCCAGCCGCGGTTTCCGGCCGGCGTACGGCGTTCGTCCATCCGTCGCCAGATCAGCGCCACGCCTGCGCCGGCGATGAGCAGCGGCACGATGACGTCCGTCCCGCCCGCGACATCGAACTGGGCCAGCAACAGGACCACGCCCAACGCGACGACAAGCAACGCGACTGACTGACCGCGATCCCGGCGCTGGCCCTCGACCCGATCGGCGGAGTCCGTGCGCTGCAGCGGGACGAACGCCCACAGTGCGGCGTAAGCCAGGATCCCGGTGCCCCCGAATGGAGTGAGCACGACGAAGACCGCCCGGACGGCAAGGGCCGGTACGCCGAGGTGTTGGGCGATGCCCTCGCACACACCGGCGATGACCCGCGCGTCGGATCTGCGCACGAGTGGCGTCCGGACCGGGGCGGGTGGCTGTGAGACCGCCTCCATCCGGGAGCACACAACAGGAGCGGACTGGACGGAGGCGGGCGGGGTACCTGTCACGGGCCTTACGGTACGGCGCAAAGATCAGGGTCGGATCAGGGAAATCCCCGATTGTCGGGCCGAGTCAGCGCCAGCACCATCGGTGGCATGACAGACACCTACGCCCCGCCCGGCGAACCGCCCCCACCGCCGCCTCCTCCGCCGCGCCCGATGCTGCGCCGCAGTGAGACCAACCGGATGCTCGGTGGTGTCAGCGGCGGGCTGTCGGAGCACACCGGCATCGACGTCATCCTGTTCCGCGTCGGCTTCGTGGTCCTCACGATCGCCGGCGGCGCCGGGCTGCTGCTGTACCTCGTGTTGTGGCTGCTGCTGCCCGACGCGCACGGCGATCCCGGATCCCTGCAGCGCTGGCTTACACAGCGTCCGTCCACGACCGCGCGCAACGTCGTCCTCGTCATCGCCGCGCTGTTCGTGGCAGCGGTCATCCTGGGCTTCGTCGGCGCCGACGGAGGTGTGATCGCCATCCTCGCGGTGGCGGTGCTGGCCTACCTGTGGACGCAAGAACGCGACCGCCGTCCGGCCACCAGCACCGAAGGCACGGAACCGGTCACCGTCACCCAACCGGTCACGACGAGGACCCGGCCGCCCAAGCAGCGCTCGGCTCTCGGCCGCGTCACGATCAGCATGGTGCTGATCGCGCTCGGCCTTTTCGTGCTCGTCGATCGGCAGACCGACTTCGATCCCTCGACGAGCAGCTACCTGGCCGTCGCCCTCGGGATCGTCGGAGCAGGGCTGCTCGTGGGCACGTTCTGGGGTCGCAGCCGTGGCCTCATCTTCCTGGGCATTCCGCTGGTGATCCTGCTGGCTGGAGCGTCGGCGTACGACGTGTCGTTGCGCAACGGCGTCGGAGACCGCTACTGGCAACCGGAGTCCGCCGACGAGATCGACCCGTCGTACCGGTTCGGACTCGGCCAGGCCTGGCTCGATCTGTCCACTGTGGACTTCGAGGGGGCGGAGGTGAGTACGTCGGTCCGCGCCGGCATCGGTTACATCCGAATCGAGGTTCCGGAGGACGTCGACGTCCGGGTGACCTCCGAGGTCCGAACCGGCGCCACCACACTCTTCGACGAGCGCACCGAGGCGTCCTCGGACGTGCGGCGCACCGTCACCGACACCGGCGCCGACGGCCCCGGCGGCGGACAACTCGACCTGGCCGTCGATCTCGGCCTCGGACTCGTGGAGGTCACCCGTGTTCGCTAAGCACGACACCGATGTCGTCTCTGTCATCTTCGGAACGCTGTTCGTGGCCGCGGCACTGCTCTGGGGGCTGGCCGACGACGTTCAGCTGCCGGGGCGGGACTGGTACCTACCGGTGCTGCTGATCGCGGTCGGCGCCGTCGGCCTGCTCAGCGCCAGGACGAGCCGCCAGGACCCTGACCTTTGAGCATCCTATGATCAGGCGCCCGGTATGAGCCGCGCCAATGCATCCAGTTCGTCGCGCAGCGTCGCAGCGACGGCCGCGGGATCGATGCCAGGGGACAGCGGAAGGGTCATGACGATGACGGCGCCCCCACCGGGCCGGGGCACGACCCGCAGGTAGGCGCCTCCCTGGCGGCCTGGGGCGACTTCCCGCAGAAAGTCAACCGTGCCTGCATCCCGTCTGGAGACGACTCGGAACTCGACGTCCTGACCGTCCTTCGTCGCCCGCCATCCCGCCTGAGCATCCCCGCTGATCGTGTCGGCGAAGGCGGGCGCCCACTCCGGGAGCTGGCGCGGATCACTGAGCAACTCCAGGACGGCGTCGCGATCGGCATCGATCTCTATGCTCTGCGTCTCGGTTCGGGCAGTCATCGCACGAACGTACTGCGCCCGAGGCGTGATCTCCGCCGACTACTGCAACGTCTTCTGACGACTATTCCCACTCGATGGTGGCCGGCGGCTTGCTCGTGAGATCCAGCGTGACCCGGTTGATCTCCCGGACCTCGTTCGTGATTCGCGTGGAGATGCGGGCCAGTACGTCGTAGGGCAGCCGGGTCCAGTCCGCGGTCATCGCATCCTCGCTGGACACCGGCCGCAGCACCACCGGATGTCCGTAGGTCCGCCCGTCTCCCTGTACGCCGACCGACCGCACGTCGGCGAGCAGCACGATCGGGCACTGCCAGATCTCCCGGTCCAGACCGGCCGCTGAGAGCTCCTCCCGCACGATCAGGTCCGCGGCCCGCAACACGTCGAGGCGGTCCCTCGTCACTTCGCCGATGATGCGAATTCCCAGACCAGGCCCGGGGAACGGCTGCCGCCAGACGATCTCCTCGGGCAAGCCGAGTTGCTCGCCGACCCGGCGTACCTCGTCTTTGAACAGCGCGCGCAGCGGTTCGATCAGCTCGAACTGCAGATCCGCCGGCAGACCGCCGACGTTGTGGTGGCTCTTGATGTTCGCCGTACCGGTCCCGCCGCCGGACTCCACGACGTCGGGGTAGAGCGTCCCCTGCACCAGAAAATCGACCGACTCACCGTGCGCCGCGGCGTCACCCACCACATCGCGGGCGGCCTGCTCGAAGACCCGGATGAACTCCCGGCCGATGATCTTCCGCTTCTCCTCCGGGTCCGCCACACCGGCCAAAGCGGCCAGGAAGCGATCGGCGGCGGCGACGACCTCGAGCCGGATGCCGGTCGCTGCGACGTAGTCCCGCGACACCTGCTCGGTCTCCCCGGTCCGCATCAGCCCGTGGTCGACATAGACACAGGTCAGCTGGTCTCCCACCGCTTCGTGCACCAAGGCGGCGGCCACTGCGGAGTCCACACCGCCGGACAGCGCGCAGAGCACCCGCCGGTCGCCGACTTGGTTGCGAATGCGGGCGATCTGGTCGTCGACGATGTTGTCCATGGTCCACGTCGGCTTGCAGCCGGCGATGTCGAACAGGAACCGCTCCAGCACCGCCTGCCCGTTCGCGGTGTGCCGCACCTCCGGGTGGAACTGCACGCCGGCGAATCCGCGGGCCACATCCTCGAACGCCGCGACCGGCGCGCCCTGACTTGTCGCCACCACCTGGAAGCCGGCCGGCGCGGCCACGCACGAGTCGCCGTGCGACATCCACACCGACTGCTCGACCGGGAGGTCGATCAGGAGTCGGCCCGGCGTCGTGACGGTGAGCGGCGTTCCACCGAACTCCGAACGGCCGGTGCGCGCCACCTCGCCGCCGAGGGTCTGCGCCATCAACTGGAAGCCGTAGCAGATGCCGAAGACCGGGACGCCGGCGTCGAAGAGCCCCGGCGGGGCCAGTGGCGCTCCGTCGGCGTACACCGAGGAGGGGCCGCCGGACAGGATGATCGCGGTGGGCTTGCGGGCGAGCATCTGCTCTACCGGCAGGTCCGACGGCACGATCTCACTGAAGACGTGCGCCTCGCGGATCCGCCGGGCGATGAGTTGTGCGTACTGCGCGCCGAAGTCGACGACGAGGACGGTGTCGAAACCCACGCCTGCCTCTCCGCTCAGCGAGTGCGCGAATCGAGCCTAGTCGGAGTAAAGGATGGCAGCGGCACGCACCGCGGCCGCCACGCTGGAACGCAACTCCGGTGGGGCGATCACTTCCACCAGCCCGCCGTAGCCGAGCAGCACCGCCATCGCGTGCTCGTGTCCCCGAAAGCACAACCGCAGCACCCGGCGCTCCCCCTCGACGGATTCGGTCTCGATCGGCTCCAGGAGGTGGTCGGCGCAGGTGCGCTCCAGCAAGGCCACGGACGCCTCGTGCAGGCGCACCCGCGCCGGGTAGCCGTCGCCCTCCGGCTGCACCCGACTGCGGGTGTGCTGCCAGAGTTCCCCCACGTCGAGCCCGTCCGGCCGGGTGAAGACCGCGCCGACATCGACGAGTCCCCGGACTCGGGACACCCGGAAGGTTCGCGTCCCGTCCGCGGTTCCCGCGAGCAGATACCAGACGCCGGCCTTGGCGACCAGCCCGTAGGGATCGATCAGGTACTCGTGCTCTGCGCCACGGGACCGACTCGGGTACCGCATCCGCAGCCGCCGATCGGTGAGCACCGCATCCTGCAGCACGCCCAGGTAAGGGACCTGCTGATTCGTACGGCGCCAGCTGACCGCGTCCACGACGATCCGCTCGGCGACCCGCGTCGCGTCAGGACGCTGTGCCGCCGGTACGACGCTGAGCAGCTTGCGGACTGCCTGCCTGAGCTCCTTGCCGCGGCCGAGGTCGTCGACCGGTCCGCGGCCTTGGGCGGCACCTGCGGGGTTGCCGGAAAAGACGAACAGCGCCTGCGCCTCGGCCGCGGTCAGTCCGGACATGTCAGTGCGGTAGCCGGGGAGCAGCACCACCCCGCCGTAGCGACCGCGCTCGGCGTACACCGGGATGCCGGCGGCGCTGAGCGCCTCGGTGTCCCGGTAGATCGTGCGGACCGACACTTCCAGGCGACGGGCCAGCTCCGGCGCCGACAACCGTTGGTGGGCCTGCAGAAGCAGTAGGAGGGACAACAGCCGATCGGCTCGCACTCGTCGATCTCCGCATCCATACCTGACGTGAACTGTCAGGTTACGGCGAAAGACTGGCCGCATCCCCAACGTCAAGGAGCGCCGTCATGACAATGACCCCGCTCGGCTCCGTCCAGTCCGCTCCTGTTGTGTGCTCCCGGACGGAGCCGACCTCGTGACCGAGTCCACCGACACCCGACCGCTGCTGTTCCGCACGCTCGACCCGACCGGCCGGGTCGCTTCCGGCGTGGCAGCCGACCAGCTGCCCGCCCCGACACCGTGCTCCGAGTACGACGTCCGAGCGCTGCTGGGCCACATCGTCGCCGTACTCCGTCGAGTCACCCATGTCGCGAGCGGCGGCGATCCGTTCGACATCCCCCAGGTCATCACCGACGTCGCCGACGACGAGTGGCCCGAGCTGTACCAGCAGGCCCGCCAGCAGCTGGATGCCGCCTGGACTGATGCCGACGTGCTCGACCGGATGTTGACGCTCCCGTTCGGGACCATGCCCGGCCGTGCCGCCGCGGCCGCGTACACCGTCGAGGTGACCACCCACGGCTGGGACCTCGCCGAGGCCACCGGGCAGACCGAGGCGCTGGATCTAGAGGTGGGTGCGGCCGCGCTGGGAATGGCGCAGCAGTTCATCCCGGCGCAGCCGCGCGGCGGCCCGGTGCCGTTCGCCGCACCGGCGGGCGTCCCCGCCGACGCCGGCGTCTACGAGCAGTTGGCGGCCTGGATGGGACGTCAACCCCGTCGCTGATTCAGCCCAGCACCAGCTCGACCTTCTGGAACTCCTTGAGGTCTTTGTAGCCGGTCTTGGCCATCGACCTCTTGAGCGCGCCGAAGAGATTCGTCCGGCCATTCCAGCCGTCCGCGGGCCCGAAGAGCACCGTGGACAGCGGACCCGCGGGAGGGACTGATTCGGAGACGCTGCCGCGTGGGAGCCGGGGGTGCGCGGCCACGCTGTCCCAGTACACCCCCTGGCCCGGGGCCTCGTCGGCCAGCCGCAGCGCCTCGCCGAGCATCACCGCGTCCGCACCGCAGGCCAGCGCCCGCGCGACCTGGCCGCTGTCTTCGATCTCACCGCTGGCGATGACGTGGACGTAGCGGCCGCCGGTTTCGTCCAGGTAGTCCCGCCGGGCCGCGGCAGCGTCGACGATGGCGGTCGCCAGCGGGACCCGGATGCCGAGCACCTCGTCGGTGGAGGAGAAGTAATCCGCACTGATGCCGACGATGACGCCGGCCGCGCCGGTTCGCATCAGGTGCAGCGCGGTCTGATGGTTCGCGCAGCCGCCGACGATGACCGGGACGTCGAGGTCGGCGATGAACTCCTTGAGGTTCAACGGTTCGCCGCTGCTGCGCACATGCTCCGCCGACACGATGGTGCCCTGGATGACGAGGATGTCGACTCCGGCGGCGAGGATCGTCGGTGCCAACGCCAGCGTGTGCTGCGGCGAAACGCGGACCGCCGTGGTCACCCCGCCCGCCGCGATCTCCTTGATCCGCGCCGTGATCAGCTCCGGCCGCACCGGTTCGGCGTAGATCTCCTGCAGCAGCGGCGTGGTGGGAGCGTCCGGATCGGCATCGACGATGCGGGTCAGTTGCGGCTGCGGGTCGTCGTACCGCGTCCACAGCCCCTCGGCGTTCAGCACGCCGAGCCCGCCCAGCCGACCGACCTCGACCACCGTTGCCGGGCTCATCGTGGCATCGGAGGGCTGCGCCACGAGAGGGATGTCGAAGCTGAACGCGTCGATCTGCCAGGCGGTGGACACGTCGTCGATGTCGCGGGTCCGACGTGACGGGACGACGGCGATCTCGGACAGGCCGTAGCCCTGCCGGGCGCTCCTGCCCATGCCGATCTCGGGCATCAGCGCGCCGTGTAGTTCGGAGCCTCGGCGGTCATGTCGATGTCGTGCGGGTGACTCTCCTTGAGCCCGGCCGCGGTGATCCGCACCAGCCGCGCGGTATCCCGCAACGCCGGGATCGTGCCGGCCCCGCAGAAGCCCATCGCCGCCCGGAGACCCCCGACCAGCTGGTGTGCGACGCCGGCCAGCGGCCCTCGATAGGGCACCTGACCCTCGATCCCCTGCGGCACGAGCTTGTCATCGGACAGCACGTCGTCCTGGAAGTACCGGTCCTTGGAGTACGACGGGGTCCGCCCGCGGCTCCGCATCGCCCCCAGCGAGCCCATCCCGCGGTAGGACTTGTACTGCTTGCCGTTGATGAATACCAGCTCTCCCGGGCTCTCCTCGACACCGGCGAGCAGGCTGCCGAGCATGACCGAGTCGGCGCCGGCCGCGATCGCCTTGGCGATGTCCCCGGAGGACTGCACCCCCCCGTCGCCGATCACCGGTACGCCGGCGACGCGGGCGGCCAACGCTGCCTCGTAGATCGCGGTCACCTGCGGCACGCCGACGCCCGCGACGACCCGCGTGGTACAGATTGAACCGGGGCCGACCCCGACCTTGATGCCGTCGGCACCCGCGTCGATCAACGCCTGAGCCCCCTCGCGGGTCGCGATGTTGCCACCGACCACGTCGACGTGGGTATCGGCCTTGAGCCGCGCCACCATCTCCAGAACGGCCCGGGAGTGACCGTGCGCGGTATCGACCATCAGCACGTCCACACCCGCGTCAACGAGCGTCCGGGACCGCTTGTACCCGTCCTCCCCGACGCCGACGGCGGCGCCGACCATCAGCCGGCCGTCGGCGTCCTTGGTCGACGCCGGGTACGTCTCGCTCTTGACGAAGTCCTTGACGGTGATCAGCCCGCGCAGCCGCCCGGCCGCGTCAACGAGCGGCAGCTTCTCCACCTTGTGCCGGCGCAACAGCACCAGGGCGTCGGCCGCCGACACGCCGACCGGGGCCGTGACGAGCGGCAACGGCGTCATGATGTCGCGGACCAGTCGGGACAGGTCGCTCTCGAACCGCATGTCCCGGTTGGTCACGATGCCCACGAGCACGCCGGTCTGCTCAACGACCGGTACGCCGGAGATGCGGAACCGGCCACACAGCTCGTCCACGTGAGCCAGCGTGTCGTCCGGGGCGCAGGTGATCGGGTTGGTGACCATGCCTGCCTCGGAGCGCTTGACGAGGTCGACCTGCGCGGCCTGCTCGTCGACGGACAGGTTGCGATGCAGTACGCCGATGCCGCCCTGGCGGGCCATGGCAATGGCCATCCGAGCCTCGGTGACGGTGTCCATGGCCGAGGACAGCAGTGGAACACGCAATGAGATCGACCGGCTCAGCCGGGTGCTGGTATCGGCCTCGCTGGGGATGATGTCCGAGGATGCCGGCAGCAGCAGCACGTCGTCGAAGGTCAGCCCCAGCAGCGCGAACTTCGGCGATGGACCGGGGAAGATGCCGTCCGGCTCCTGCTGTCCGGACTGCGGTGGCTGTGACACCGGCATCGTTCCCCTTTCGATGGCTGCTGCGCGGGGCCGCTCGGCAGGGCCGACCGGGATGCGACGTCACCCCATTCTAGCCGTCCCCAGGACGCAGCCCGGGTGTTCACAGGTGGGCACGCCGATACCCCGCCCGGCACCGGCGGCGGATACGGTGTTCGCCATGAATGAAGATCCACCGCGGGATCCTTTCCTCGATGACCCGAGCGATCCGGTCCATGCCCTGGAAGCGCTGGACGATGCCTACGTCAACGAACCGCTGTCCCCGGAGGAGCGCGAGGACGCCCTGAACGACCTCGAGGACCTGGAGATCTTCCGCGTGCTGTTGGAGTCTGACGGCGTTCGCGGGGTGGTGGTCGACTGCGCGGACTGCGGCGAGGCGCACTACGTCGGGTGGGACCTCATGCAGGCGAACCTCCGGCAGTTGCTGGACGCCGGCGCCACCCGCGTGCACGAGCCACCGTTCGACCCCGACCCGCACGACTACGTGACGTGGGATTACGCGCGGGGGTTCGCCGACGGCGTCATGCGGGCATCGGAGGCCGCCGGCGAGGACTGACGTCCCACTCGACGCCACAAGAACCACCGCCACAGAGACGGATCGGCCCGGCCCCATGGGGCCGGGCCGATCCATTTCAGGTCGAACGACGTTCTAGTTGCCTGGGTACTCGTCGCCGTCGAAGGTCACGTTCACGCCTTCGTTCTGCGGCAGTGCGAGGTACGGGAACGAACTGCTGAACTGCACGTCGTTCCTATTCACCTTGTCACCGGCTGCCAACGCCGGCTCGATGCCGTCCGGCTCGCCGTCACCATTGTCGTCGACGAAGAACCCCTCGAACACCTGGATCTCGATGTCGACCACGTCGTCGGTCAGCCGGCGACCGTTCGGGAACCCTTGCAGGTCGCCGGCGAGCACGCCGAGCCGGTTCGGCTTCGCCGTCGGTGGGATGCGCATGTTCAGGCGCAGCATCTCCGAGGGCACGAACGCGCGGGGATTGACGTCTGCGTTCATCGCCTGCGAGTTCAGGTCGAGCTGAATCGGCGCCATGTCGTCTGGCTCACCGAGCGACGCAAACAGGCCAGTGCCGTCCAGTTCGGTGGTTACACCGGTCAGGAAGATCTCGGCGAGGTCTGTCCGGTTGGCCTCGTCCGGGGTGGCCGGGTTGCCGTCGGTCGTCGGTGCGGGGATGCCGTAGATGGCTTCGATCAGCCGCGGCACCTCGGGATCGAGCACCCGCTCAAGGACCTGACCGCCAGCTGCGGCGGCGTCATCGGCCGGGACGATGCTGTTGAAGGCATCCTTGAGGTTCGCCGGAACGACGAGCTCGTTCACCAGCGGGTTGCCGAGCCGGGACACCTGCACGAAGTCGCCGGCGGGCTGGCCGGTCTCCAGATTCAGGCTCTGCCGCTCCGTGGTCTGCCAGACGCCGATAACCGGGTTCCGGCTTGCGTTGCCGTTCAGCGCGAAGCTCCGGACGGGCAGTGTCAGCGCGACCGAGTTGACGTTGTATCCGGCGAACGTGTCCTGCCCGACCTCGGACAGGTCGGCGCCGAACAACAGGTCGAAGAGGCGCGCGTCGAGGAAGAACGAGTCATCGGACTGCCCGGCGAAGGACTTGCCGCGCGCCAGGAGACCAGCCTTGACGGGCACGACCGCCTCGTCACGCAGGGCCTGGTAGTCCGGCATGGACGCCTCGCCGACGTTCGACGGTGCGACCGGCGCATTGCGCACCAGCACCGTCCCACTCACCTCTTCGGTCAGGGTGTAGGTCTGCTTGAAGCGCAGGTCGGGGTCGTTGAACGAGGTGACCGGACCGGTGTTGTACAGGAAGGTGCCCTCGTCTCTCGCCAGGGTGATCCGCCGGTCAGCTCGGGTGTCGATGTTTGTGAAGACCCAGGCGTACTTCTGGTCCGCGAGGCCGTCACCGTTGTTGTCGATGTTGATGTAGTACTTCGACCCCTCGGCGAACGGGTAGAAGTTCGGACCACCGTTGGGCTCCTCGAACGGGATCCAGTTCGCAAGAAGCGTCACCATGCCGGGGTCGTCCGGATTGACAAAGGCGTAGGTGTCGGTGCCGTCGTGCTGCGGGTCGCCCGCAATCATCGGCGCTTCCCGGTGGCTGGACGCACCAGCCGTGCCTGGGGCGATACCGACGACGGCGGCAGCCAGTAGCGACGTGCCGGAAGCGAGCACAGCGACCGAGCGCTTTGCTCGGCTGTGCGAAGTCCTAGTTGGTGCCATTTGGGAACCCTTTCTCACGTGTCGCCAATGAAGCGGTGGAGCCGGCGTGACGCCGACGCGCAGGAGAGATCAGAACTCAGAGAGGACCCCGTTCCTTACTTAACTCGGGCCCCAACGGGGCACTGTTAGATACAACCGCACCAGAGACCGCTCCGCAACGCAAACGACAGATTCCCTGACGCAATGTAGGCAAATCGGACGGCTCAGCTCAGCAGCCCCATCCGGAAGCCAATCGCGACCGACTGGGCTCGGTCGCTGACCTCGAGTTTCTTGAACAACCGCCGGGCGTGGGTCTTGACCGTGTCCTCTGACAGGTACAGATCGCGTCCGATTCCTGCGTTGCTCTTGCCCTGGCTCATGCCCACCAGCACCTGCATCTCGCGCTCGGTCAGCGCCACCGTCGGCCCGCGGTGGTTTCCCCGCACCCGAGGTCCCGGCAGGTCGCGGTCGAGGCCGGCCTGGGCCAAGCCGATCGCAAGTTCCACCGGCGTCGCGTCCCACCGAAGGTAACCGCGCGCGCCCACGGCGACCGCGGCGGCAATGTTCGGTCCGTCGTCGGGAGCTCCGAACATCAGGACCGCGGCTGCAGGGTCGATGCCCAGCAGCCGGCGACAGGTCTCGACACCGCTACTGACCGCCCGCTGGGTGCCGATCAGCACGACGTCCGGGCGTTCGTGCGGCAAGCGCTCGAACAGCTCCTCGGGAGTGGCCACCGAGTCGACCTGCTGGATCTCGCCCACACCGGTGAGCAGATCCCGCAGCGTCTCGCGAACTCGGCGCCGCTCGTCGAGCACGAGCACCTTAGTCATAGGTCGGCTCCGTTCGGGAGCACACAGCAGGAGCGGACTGGACGGAGCCGACCGGGGTCACCGTCATAGGTCGGCTCCGTTCGGGAGCACACAGCAGGAGCGGACCGGACGGAGCCAACCGGGGTCACCGTCATAGGTCGGCTCCGTTCGGGAGCACACAGCAGGAGCGGACTGGACGGAGCCGACCGGGGTCACCGTCATAGGTCGGCTCCAGTCAGAGCCATCGCGACCAACTCCTCACAAGGGTCAGCACTTGCGCTGGACAAGCCCGGACAAAGGTCACACCAGAGCCGAGCGCCGGACACGATCGAGCATCTGAGTGACCCGATCGGTGGACATTGGCGCCGTAGCAGCTGGCCGGTTCCTCCTCCTGAGTGTGCCGTATCACCCAGTCCGCCGGATGCCTAATGCGCTTTTTACTCACAAACCTCGGAATAGGCAACCCGGGCGTGCCCTCCCTCTCGCTGAGCCTGAGGTTTGGGCCCTGGCCGCGATGGACATCACGATCATGACCTATGGCTGCTGGTTCGAGTGTCAGCTCCAGCGAGTGAGGGGAACGAGATGGCCGACGTCCGCCGACTGCCCACTCCGGTGAGTGAGACCTGGGACTGGCAGCTGCGCGGCGCTTGCCGGGGTGCGGACACCGTGTTGTTCTTCCACCCCGACGGGGAACGAGGCTCGGCTCGGGCCCGCCGGCAGGAGGCCGCAAAGGCGGTGTGCGCGGAGTGCCCGGTGCTGGATGCCTGTCGGCGTCACGCCCTCGCCGTGCATGAGCCCTATGGCGTCTGGGGCGGTATGAGCGAGGAGGAGCGGTCCCGGCTCCTGGCCGAGACCCGGATGACCGCGAACGTCGGCTGAGCGTGCCGATGGCCCGCACCGGAAGGTGCGGGCCATCAACTTGTTGGGCCTGTCAGTGGCTGTGCCCGTGGCCGTGTCCCTGGCCGGGGGCGTGAGCGGGCTCGGCCGGCTTGTCGGTGACCGTGCTTTCCGTGGTCAGCACCATGGCGGCAATCGACGCGGCGTTGGTGAGCGCCGCCTTGGTGACCTTGACCGGGTCGATGACCCCCTGGCTGCTGAGGTCGCCGTACTCCCCCGTGGCTGCGTTGTAGCCGTTACCGATGCCGAGTTCACGGACCCGCTCGACCGCAACCGAGCCTTCCATGCCGGCGTTGGCGGCGATCCAGTACGCCGGCGCGTCGAGGGCGCGGCGGACGACGCCGACACCCGTCGCCTCGTCTCCGGTCATGCCGCAGTTGTCGGCGAGGGCGTCCGCGGCGTGCACCAGCGCCGATCCGCCGCCGGCAACGACGCCCTCCTCGACGGCAGCCCGGGTCGCCGAGATGGCGTCCTCCATCCGATGCTTGCGCTCCTTGAGTTCCACTTCGGTGGCTGCTCCGACCCGGATCACAGCGACGCCGCCGGACAGCTTGGCCAGCCGCTCCTGCAGCTTCTCCCGGTCCCAGTCGGACTCGGTGGCTTCGATCTCGTTGCGGATCATTGCCACCCGCCCCTCGATCGCGTCGGCCGAGCCGCCGCCCTCGACGAACGTGGTGGTGTCCTTGGTCACGGTGACCCGGCGAACCGTGCCGAGCACCTCCAGCCCCACCCCGTCCAGAGCCAGCCCCAGGTCAGGAGACACGACCTGGGCGCCGGTCACGACCGCAAGGTCGTCCAGGAAGGCCTTGCGCCGATCGCCGAAGAACGGTGCCTTGATGGCCACTGCGGGGAACGTCTTGCGGATCGCGTTCACCACCAGCGTGGACAGCGCCTCTCCTTCGACATCCTCGGCGATGACCACCAGTGGCTTTCCGGCCTGCACCACCTTCTCCAGCAACGGCAGCAGCATCGCCACCGAGGCGATCTTGTCCTGATGGAGCAGCACATAGGCGTCGGTGAGGACGGCCTCCATCTCCTCGGCGTCGGTCACGAAGTACGGCGAGATGTAGCCCCGGGGAAGCTGCATGCCCTCGGTCAGCTCGAGCTCGGTGTCCATCGTGCTGGATTCCTCGACGCTGATCACGCCGTCCTTGCCGACCTTGTCCATCGCCTCGGCGACCAGGTCGCCGATCGTGGGATCCTGCGCCGACACCGTCGCAACATGGGCGATGTCGTCGCGGGTGTCGACCGGGACCGCGGCGTCGTCCAGCGCGACGCAGACGGCATTTACCGCTGCGTCGATCCCCCGGCCGAGCGCGGCCGGGTTCGCACCTGCAGCGACGTTGCGCAGGCCCTCACGAACCATCGCCTGAGCCAGCACGGTCGCAGTCGTCGTACCGTCGCCGGCCACGTCGTTCGTCTTGGTGGCGACGGCCTTGGCCAGTTGCGCGCCGAGGTTCTCCCTGGCGTTGCTGAGGTCGATCTCCCGGGCGATCGTCACGCCGTCGTTCGTGATCGTCGGCGGGCCGTACGACTTGTCGATGACGACATTGCGTCCGCGCGGGCCGAGCGTCACCTTGACCGCATCGGCGAGCTTGTTGACGCCGAGCTCCAGCGGCCGTCGGGCGTCTTCGTTGAACTTGATGATCTTTGACATGACTGCGTGTGTTCCCCTCGGATGGTCAGTACGCCGACCGCCCCGGCGCCCGCGCCTCTAGAGGAGACGGTGGGCCGGGGCGGTGGACGTTGCGGTGCTCGGGCTGGTTACTTCTCGACAACCGCGAGCAGATCGCGGGCGGAGAGCACGAGGTACTCCTCGCCGGCGTACCGGACCTCGGTACCGCCGTACTTGCTGTAGATGACGGTGTCACCGGCGTTGACGTCCATTGGGACGCGGTTGCCCCTGTCGTCGATGCGGCCTGGGCCGACGGCGATGACTGTGCCCTCCTGAGGCTTCTCCTTGGCGGTGTCCGGGATCACCAGACCAGATGCGGTGGTGGTCTCGGCCTCGTTGGCCTGAACCACGACACGGTCCTCGAGCGGCTTGATGTTGACCTTGGTAGCGGTCGTCACGTGCTGACTCCCCCTTCTGGGGTTACCGATTCAGTGATGGCTGATGGATGCAGACCCTGCCGGCCTGTCGTCGCGGGTGCCAGGTGCGGTGAGGTCGTGCGACTAGCACTCTAGTCCCGAGAGTGCCAGATTCTCAACCGGGGGTCATACCGTGACCCGCTCCACCGGGAGACCGGGGTCCGTCGCGAAATCCAGCGCCGAGGACTTGGCGCCGGCGGCCATCACCCGAGTTCCGAGCGCGGCGACCATTGCGCCGTTGTCCGTGCACAATCCGGGCCGCGGAACGCGCAGCCGGACACCGGCAGCTGCGCTGCGCTGCGCTGCCAGCTCGCGCAGCCGGGAGTTGGCCGCGACCCCGCCGCCGATCAGGAGGTCGCCGACGCCGTGATCGCGGCAGGCTCGCAGCGCCTTGCGCAGCAGTACGTCGGCCACCGCTTCCTGGAACGAAGCGGCCACATCGGCGACCGAGACCGGCTCGCCGGCGCGCTCGACCCAGCGAGCGACGGCGGTCTTCAGGCCGGAGAAGGAGAAGTCGTACGCCGCATCGCGGGGACCGGTCATCCCACGCGGGAACGCGACGGCCGCAGGGTTTCCGGCCACTGCGACCCGATCGATGACCGGCCCGCCCGGATAGGGCAGACCGAGCAGCCGGGCCACCTTGTCGAAGGCCTCGCCGGCGGCGTCGTCGACGGTTGCCCCGAGCGTGCGGACGTCGGATGCGATGTCGTTCACGAGCAGCAGTGACGTGTGGCCGCCCGATACAAGCAGCGCCACCAGCGGCGTGGGCAGGTCCCCGTGCTCCAGGGTGTCCACCGCAACGTGTGCAGCGAGGTGGTTCACGCCGTACAACGGGCGGTCCAGCGCCAAGGCGTAGGACTTCGCGGCAGCGGTGCCGACCAGCAGCGCCCCGGCCAGTCCGGGACCCGCGGTGACCGCAAGAGCGTCCACATCGGACAGTCGTACGCCGGCGAGTTCCAGCGCCCGGTGCAGCGTCGGCACCATCGCCTCGAGGTGTGCCCGGGCGGCGACCTCGGGCACCACACCGCCGTACCGGACATGGCTTTCCACACTGGACGCGACCGCGTCGGCGAGCAGCGTATTGCCGCGGACGAGCCCGACACCGGTCTCGTCGCAGGAGGTCTCGATCCCAAGGATCAGCGGCTCACTCATGAGGTTTCAGTCACGGGCCATCACCACGGCGTCGGCCCCGCTGGGTTGGTAGTAGCCGCGGCGACGCCCGATCGGGCGGAACCCGTAGCGGGCGTACAACCGCTGCGCGGCGGCGTTGTCGGCGCGGACCTCCAGCAGCACCCGACGAACATCGGCTGCCTCGAGGAGATCGGCGAGCAGTGCCGATCCGATGCCTTGGCCTTGCCATCCGGGCAGGACGCCGACGGTGAGCACATGCGCCTCGTCGTCGTAGGCCACCAGCCCGGCGTACCCGACGACGCTGCCGGCTCCGACGGCGATGACGTAATGCCGGCTGTCGGGATCAGCGAGTTCCGACCGGAGCATCCCCTCGGTCCACGCCTCGGGACCGAACAGCTCGGTCTCAAGGACCATGATCTCGCCTACGTGCTCGACCCGCATCGGCTCCAGCGTCACGCCCGAGCCGACCGGTGTGGCGTCGCTCATGACCCGCTCGACGGTGCGCGGGCGGTCAGCTCGACCGCATCCGGGCGGCGCAGGTACGCCGCGCGCAGCGGCGCCGCCGGCCGGCCGTCGACCAGCGCAGCACCGGCTGACGCGACGAGTCCGGCGGCCGTCGGTCCGGCGGCCACGGCGCCGGGCAGGTCGTACAGCACCGCGCCGGCGCCGACCATCCGACCATCGGCACCTCCCCGCAGCCGGTCGAGCAGGTCGGCGGGGCTGCTCACGTGTGGTCCCTCGATCCGCTCGCTGTCGGAGTAGATCGCCCAGTAGACCTCGCGGCGGCGAGCGTCTGTCGCGACGACCGTCGTACCCGGCCGTTCGGGCAGGCCCAGCGCCACCGCATCGAGGGAACACACGCCGTACACGGGTACGCCGAGAGCGTCGGCGAGCGCCGCCGCGCTGACCATGCCGACCCGGAGACCGGTGAACGGACCAGGACCGGTGCCGACGACGACGGCGGCGAGAGCTCCGGGGGCGCATCCGACCTCGGCCAGAACTGAGGCAACCGCGGGCGCCACGGTCTCTCCGTGCCGCGGGGGACCGCTCGTGCGACGCTCGGCGAGCACCTGGGCGCCCTTCCCTCCGACCTCGACGACACCGACGACGACGCCAGCGGTCGCGGTGTCGAGGGCTAGGGCGAGCACGTACCCGAGGTTAACCTCGACCGAATTCTTCAGTCGCGGGTATGCAGCGAAGGGACGGCTGGCAGACTGCCATCCGAACATCGACACCCTCCGGGAAAGGGATCCACCGTGCGGTTTCCCCACAACACCCGTCTTGCCGGTGCGGCGCTGGCACTGGCGCTCCTCGTCGGCTGCGGAGACACCGTGGGGGGCACGCCCACGCCCCCGGACGGCGGGGCGACCGGTGAGAGCACCGAGCCGACCGAGACCAGTGAGAGTGCCGAGACCACGGAGCCGTCCGAGACCAGCGAGTCCGATCCGGACACCGGGGAACTGGTCTGCGAGGGTGATAACGTCATCGCCCCGGAGGGCCAGCCGTTCTGCTTCGATCTCCCGCAGGGCTTCCAGCAGGGCGAGATCGACATCGATACCCAGGCCGGGTCCAGCGCGTCGTACACCACCGGCATCCTGCTCAGTGAACTCGACTTGGTCATCTTCAGCGTGTACGAGCTGGACCTGGACTCCGACGACGCGACTGACCAGCAGCTGATCGACGCCCTGGCCGCGCTCATCGACGACCTCGCCGCCCAGGGTTTCGAGTTCACCGACACCGAGCCGCAGTTGCTCGAGGTGGACGAGGCGCGGACGTTCTATTACTCCGGCAGCGACGCGAGCGGACTGCGCAGTGATCTCTACTTCATCTTCCGCGGGCTGATCGAATTGCAGGTCAACTGCCAGTGGGAAACCATGGAGACCGAGGTGCTCGCCGGATGCGAGCAGGTTTTGGACAGCCTGCAAGTCAGCGGTTGATCTCGTCCAGCCGCCGCAGCCAACCAGCTCCGTTGGCGTGCAGGACCGCCGTACGCCGCTCGTCCAGTCCACTGCGGTCGATCAGGACGTGCAGGTGTTCACTCGCGAGGCGATCGGCCAGCCCTTCGCCCCACTCGATGACGGTGACCGAGTCCGCGACGTCGCTGTCCAGGTCGAGGTCGTCGAGTTCGGCGAACCCAGCCAGCCGGTAGGCGTCCACATGGACGAACGGCAGCCTGCCCTCCCGGTGCACTCGAGCCAGTACGAACGTCGGGGAGATGACCCCGGACAAGACGCCGAGGCCGGCGCCGATTCCCTGGGCCAGCACGGTCTTGCCGGCTCCGAGCGGGCCGGTGAGGACCACCACGTCGCCTGGCCGGATGGCGGCGGCGATGCGGCGGCCCAGGTCCCACGTGTCGTTGGCGGTCGGCAGCGACACCGTGATCTCGCCGGTCACGGTGCCGTCAGCAGACCAGCCACCGTGCGCAGATCCTCGCGTAAAGCCGCTCTCGGTGCGCCATGCGGCCCGAACCGAAGCGCGGCCGACGGGTGGTATGTCGCCACGAGGCGAGTGCCCGCGTGGTCGTGGACGACACCGCGGGCGGCGGTGAGGGTCATCCGTCGGCCGAGGAACCGCTGCATCGCCGACAGCCCGAGCGTGCAGATCAGCTCCGGTGCCAGCAGGGTGAGCTGCCGGTCCAGCCAGCCACCGCAGTTGGCCACCTCGGCACTGCCCGGCGTCCGGTTCTGCGGCGGGCGGCACTTCACGACGTTGAGAACCGCCACCTGATCGCGCGCCAAGCCGGCCTCGGCTAGCAGCTCGTCGAGCAACCGGCCGGATCGGCCGACAAACGGCCGTCCCGTGCGATCCTCTTCCGCTCCCGGTGCCTCGCCGACGAGGACCAGCCGACTGTCCTCAGGTGCGTCCCCGATGACGACCGTTGATCGGCTGAGGACCAGATCGGGACAGGCCGTGCACCGACGTGCGACAGCGTCGAGTTCTGCCCACGTCTGGCACGACGCGGCCTGTACGGCGACAGCGGCGGCCGCCGCTTCGTGCCGAGTGCTCACGCCCGGCCGCGCCGACGGTGGAGGGACGAGGCCGCCGCATTGGCCAGTAGGGGACGCAACGCCGTGTTGACCGCGTCCGGCTGCTCCAGCATCGCCAGATGCCCGGCTCCCGGTAGAACGACGAGTTTGGCATCGGGCAGCTCCTCGGCCATCGCCTGACTGTGGGACAACGGCGTCAGCCGGTCCGCGTCGCCACACACGATGAGGGTCTGCACCTGCCGCAGGGTCGCCAACGCGCGCACCTTGTCGTACCCCATCAGGGTGCCGAAGAAGTCAGCGATCACCTCGACCGGCGTGGCCGCGATCAGCCCCCCTACGTAGTCGACCAGTGCTGGGCTGACGGTGCGGTCACCGAAGCTGTAGGACTTCGTCAGCCACCACGACAGATCCGAGCCGGTCCGCCGGGTCAGTTCAGCCAGCCGGGGGCGGGCCCGCATTCCGGTGGCGAGCAGCGGCAGCGCGACGAGCTTGAGCGGCGCGAAAACCCGCGGCAGGCCCAGGTCGACGCCGGCCAGGCCGCCGGTCGTCGTGGACAGCAGCGCCACGCCGCGGACCTGCGCACCGAAGAGTTCCGGCCGTTGCTCGGCCAGCGCCATGATCGTCATGCCACCCATCGAATGCCCGACGAGAACGGTCGGTCGATCACCCGCAGCGGTCCCGATCACTGAGTCCAGGTCACGGCCGAGCTGCTCGACGTCACTGGAATCGGAGCGGCCGCGTTGGCTGCGGCCGTGGCTGCGCAGGTCGTAGAACACCAGCCGGACGCCAGGATCCGCCAGCGCCAGCCGCTGATAGTGCCAACTCCCCAGCGCGAGGGTGTAACCGTGGACGAACACGACCACCAGGTCGGCATCAGGTGGACCGACTTCCTCGACGTGTAACCGGATGCCGTCGTCGGTGAAGACGGTGTAAGAACGGGCCGCGGGCAGCGCGCCGAACGGCGTCCCGCCCGAGGCATCGGGTGCCCGGCGCTGGACGCCGACCCGGCGGCGCTGGACCGCGACGGCAGCGCCGGTTCCGGCGGTGAGGACACCGAGCACGGCGCCGACGAGCTCGAGCTTGCGGCCGGCGGGCATCAGGGACCGCCGCGGCCGACGGCCAGGCGAGGCTGACGACCGTCAGCCGTCAAAGGGTTGGTGGCGGGTGACATCGGACCGCCGCGGCCGACGGCCAGGCGAGGCTGACGACCGTCAGCCGTCAAAGGGTTGGTGGCGGGTGACATC
>Ga0136622_10000257_pt1 | contig 21129 bp, 20 predicted proteins | sample AntDrymUQ4482106_2_FD_104803 | JGI IMG/M metagenome (GOLD analysis project Ga0136622, IMG submission 104803) | Polar desert sand microbial communities from Dry Valleys, Antarctica - metaG UQ448 (21.06) | ecosystem: Environmental > Terrestrial > Soil > Desert | place: Antarctica: Dry Valley...
CTGGCTCGGCACATCTACGAAGGAGATCGCTCTGCTACTGTCCACGCCGACCAGTCTCACCTGCCCCGGCTCGGCCGCCGGCAGCGTCACCAACCGGTGCGGCTCAGCGGGTACGGTAGCGCGCGTAGATCAGTCCGCTGTCGAAGGCACGCTCCTCGACCAGCTCGAGATCGAGGCGCACGCCGTCGGGGAAGAACCGCTTGCCGCCGCCGACCACGCTCGTGGTGATGAACAGGTGGAACTCGTCCACCAGGCCGGCCGCGATCGCCTGGGCCGCGAGGTTCGGGCCGTCGACGGTGAGGTCGAGATCAGCCTCGGCCTTGAGCTTGCGCACCGCGTCCGGGTCGAAGGTCCGCTCGATCCTGGTCTTCGCGCTGGACACCGACTCCAGCGTCGTGGAGTACACGATCTTCTCCGCGGCCTGCCAGTCGCGGGCGTACTGCAGGATGTGCGGCGGCTGGTCGGGCTCGGTGTGCGCGGTCTCCCAGTAGACCATCGTCTCGTACATCCGTCGGCCGTAGAGGTACGTGCCGACGGGGCGGAAGAGGTCGTCGATGAAGCTGTGCACCTCCTGGTCGTCGGCCCCGGTGCCGAGGTCGCCCTCCGCCGCCTCGGCGTAGCCGTCGAGCGAGGTGATCATCGAGTAGATGAGCTTTGCCATGCGTCTCCTTCGAGTACGAGCGCGTCAGTCTGCCAGCGGTCCTGCAGGCTGTGACCTCCGCACGACCCGCAACTCATCGTGGCTCTCGCTCACTCGGTGCGAAACGCACCATCCGAGGCCGGTCCAGCCTGCTGTTGGTACCAAGTGGCGACCAGATCGCTAACCTCTTCCACGCGGTCCCTCCCCTAACGAAAGGGCCTGGCATGGGTGCGCAGGTGATGGTCTCGATGCCGACGATTCGCCGTGACGGCGCTCAGACGGTGGTCACGGCCGACGTCGAGGTGTCCGGTTCGCCACCGGTGACGGTGTGGTACCGCTGCCCCGTCGAGCAGGTTGGCCAGGAGCAGGCGCTCGACGCGTTCTTCGTGCTGGCTCTGGTCCCGGCGATGAGTCGGAGTGCCACGCTGATGATGCCGGGGCCGGTCTCGCGCGACCTGCTGCGCCAGGCCGAGACCTTCCAGGACATCTTCGGCCAGTGGTTCCCCGGCGTGATGACACCGGTCCCGGTGGTGGCTCCGGTGCGCAGTGAGCCCCCGACACTCCCGGAAGGCAGAGGCCGCGCCTGCTGCTTCACCGCTGGTGTTGACTCGTTCTACTCGGTGATCAACGCGCCCGAGCCACTGACGTACCTGGTGTACGTGCACGGCTTCGACATCCCGCTGCGCGCAGTGCGCTACCGCCGGCGCATCTCCCGGCGGCTCAATGCCGCTTCAGGCCAGCTGGGCATCCCCCTGCTCGAGGTGGAGACCAACCTGCGCGAGCTCACCGACCCGCACGGACACTGGCCCAAGCATGTGCACGGCTCGGCGATCGCCAGCGTCGGCCTGTTGCTTGCCGACCGCATCGGCGAGCTGGTCATCGCCTCGTCGCAGGGAGCCGTTCCACACAGCATCTACCGCCCGCACGGCTCCCACCACATCACCGACCGGCTGCACGGCAGCGAGTACCTGTCCGTGGTGAACCACGCCGCAGGAGTCTCGCGCATCACGAAGACGAAAGCCGTCGCCGAGCATCCGGTCGCGGCACGTCAGCTTCGAGTCTGTTTCAAGTCACGCACCGCCTACAACTGCGGCGCGTGCCTCAAGTGTCGGCGCACGCTGCTGGACCTCTACGCGCTGCGCCTACGCAGGAACGTGCGGACCTTCGATCAGCCCCCGACCCGGAAAGAGCTGCTGGACAACGTCGCCGCCGGACTGAGGAACCGACCTGCCTCGACCCAGAACACCTTCGACTACGTCCGGGCCAATGGTGGTCCCCCTGACATCGAACGGGCACTGAAACGCGCAATCGACGCCTACGCCCTCGAGCAGCAAACCGAGTCGCTTCTGACGCATCTGGCCAGCGCGGACCCCGACAACCCCGCCGTTCAGGCCACGGTCACCGCGCTCGTAGCAGCACTGCCGGCGCGGACGAGCGCGCCCTACCGGACTTGACAGTTTCCACGATTCTGTCGAATGGCCGCCAATCCGGGCGGGAAGCGGCGGCGAAACCTCCACATGGGAGCGTTCGCGAACCTGACCGCCTACCTGATGCAGCGGTCCGCGCCGCGTGCCGCCGACTACGGCGCGCATCTCTACTTCGCCGGCATCGACCTGCCTCCCCCGACCTCGACCTGGCTCCCGACGCGGCACGGGATCGTGCGCTGCGATGTCTACCGGCCTCGTCAAAGCGAGCCCGCGCCGCCGGTGTATGTCCACTTCCACGGCGGCGCCTTCATCATGCGCTACCCGAAGATGGACGACTTCTTCGCCCGCTTCGTGGCCTCCGAGTGCGGGGCGGTCGTGGTCAACGTCGACTACGACGTCGCTCCTCAGGTCCGCTATCCGGTCGCGCACGAGCAGGCGCACGACGTGCTGGCGTGGGTGGCCGAGAACGCCCATGACCTGGGCGCCGATCCGGAGCGCATCGCGGTGGGTGGGTTCAGCGCCGGCGGGAACCTGGCCGCGTCGGCCTGCCTGCAGGCGCGCGACCAGGGCACGTGCAGCCCCGTGCTCCAGATCCTCGGTGTTCCGTCGCTCGATGTCGCCGAGGACGTGCGGGCCAAGACCTCCCCCATCCCGGAGCCGATGATCACCCCCGGTCTGCTCCGCCTGGTCCGCAAGACCTACTTCCGCGACGGGTCCCGCCGGTCCGAGCCCTACGCCTCCCCTCTGCTCGCGCCCGACCTCAGCGGGTTGCCACCGGCCGTCGTCATCACCGGCGCGCACGACGTGCTGCGTGCCGAGGGAGACGCGTATGCGCGGCGGCTGGCTGAGGCGGATGTCGAGGTGGTGCATCGGGTGGCCGCCGAAGCGGACCATTACTTCCTCGACGGCGACCGCAGCCGCGCCCGCGCACTGCTCGAGCTGGTCGCGAGGACGCTCAACGGCAAGCTCGCCGTGTCGGCCTGACGCGGATCCCTCACAGACCGGGTTGGACCTGGTAGTAAGTGGCGAGTGAGCCCTGGTCTGGCCATCTTCGACTGCGACGGTGTCCTCGTCGACTCAGAGCGGCTGACCGTAGCGGTCGAGGCGAGGGTCCTGACCCAGCTGGGGTGGCCGCACACCAACGACGACGTGGTCAGTCACTGGATGGGCCGCACCAGTGCAGAGCAGCTCTCCGAGGTCACCGACCGGCTCGGCCCGGAGGCAGCCCGCAGCTTCGACGAGCAGACGACGGCCGAGCTCGAGGAGGTCTTCGAGAGAGAGCTCCGGGTCGTCGCGGGAGTGGAGGCGGTCCTCGACACACTGGCTGGCGCGGGCGTGAGCACCTGCGTCGCCTCCAGCGGCTCGCACGCGAAGATGCGGAGCACGCTCGGGTTGACCGGTCTCTATGACCGCTTCTCCGGGCGGATCTTCTCCGCCGACGAGGTGACGCACGGCAAACCGGCGCCGGACCTGTTCCTGCACGCGGCTCGCGCCATGGGTGCACACCCCAGCGAGAGCGTGGTCGTCGAGGACAGTGTGTACGGCGTCCGCGCCGCCGTGACTGCCCAGATGGACGTCTACGGTTTCGCCGGAGGCCTGACGTCTGCGACGGCCCTCGCCGAGGCCGGCGCCCAGGTGTTTCACGAGATGGGCGAGCTGATCGACTTGCTCGAGCTTCGACCACCCGAGGGGTAGCTCGACCACCATCCGGGGTCAGGGTGGGCCGGTGCCGTTCAGCCAGAAGGCGCCGTAGGCACTCGAGGCCACCGTCATCGCGACCAGCGCCGAGGCGGTACGCCGCAGCCGGACCCGAGCGAGTGCAGCCGTCAACGGGATAAGCAGGGGAAAGACCGGCAGCAGATACCTCGGCTTCGACCCGAAGTAGCCCGCCGTCGTGAACGCCAGGACCACGCTCACTCCCATGAAGACGAGCAGCGGCAACGGGAGTCGAGCGCGCACTCCCCACGCGACCAGCAGGAGCACGGCCACAACGGAGGCGCAGAGCAGCACTCCCGTCGGCCATGACGGGCTCGTGAGGTAGCCCAGGATCCACTGTCCGAAGGCCACTCCCCCGTCGAATCCGTTGCCCCACCGGTCGGTCACTTCGAAGTAGCCCAGCGGTCGCCCGGTCTGCACACCGACCCAGCCGACGTATGCCAACCACCCCATGGGAGCGAGCAACGCGCCGGTGACCAGCGGCCACACACGGCTTGGTGCGCCAGGAGCAGCGCGGTCTCGGCGGAGCAGCACCACCGCCGCGCTCACGACGACGGCGGCCGCCACCGCTACCCCCACCGGCCGGGTCAGCCCGGCCAGCGACGCGAGGAGGCCGGCCCACACCCAGCGACCGGTCATCGCGGCGTGGAGCGACCACGCGGCAAACGCGGTGAACAGCGACTCCGAGTAGGCCATCGAGGTGACGATCGCGATCGGCAGAGCAGCCCACAGTGCGACGAGGAGGGTGCCGGTGCGCCGGTCGTACAGATGCTCCCCGACCGCGAAGATGCCCCATGCGGCTACGACGGAAGCTGCCGCAGTGACGACCAGCCCAGCCTCGAGCGGGCCGAGGCCACTGGCCCACGCGACCCCCCGCTCGAGGGTCGGCAGCAGGGGAAAGAACGCGAAGTCGCTGAGCAGGCGGCCATCCTCGTGACGTACGACGGTGCCGTAGCCGTCCGTCGCGATCCCGGCGTACCACTGCGCGTCCCAACGACCCAGCAGCTCAAGGGCGCCACGGCTCCCGCTGGCCGACCAGACGGCGAGCACGACAAGGCCGAGCGCCCGCACGACGGCGAACAGGAGGAGTGCGGGCGCGGCGGACCGCAGGCTGCCGCGCAGGTCAGCGCGGCGGGTCAGTGGTCTGAACTCTTCGTCGTCGCGGGCGGGCGGGTGAGTGGTCTGACCCCAACGTCCTCGAAGGGCGGTGGGTGAGTGGTCTCGACAAGCTCGACCACCCGGTGGTGCGGCTCGACCACCCGGTGGCGGCGTAGGGCGGGGAGCTGCACCTGAGGGACGGCGCGGTCGATCGAGGCGGTGAGCTCGAGCACGACACCGCCCACGATGAACCCGGCCACGAGGTCGGCGAACCAGTGCCAGTCCAGCGTCAAGGAGGTGACCAGCATCGTGACGGCGAGTGCGGCGACGGCTCCCCACAACAGCGCGTGGGTGCGCCGACTGGGGGCGGCGTACCGGCTGATCAGGTAGACGCAGAGACCGTAGACCAGCACGATGTTCGCGCTGTGTCCCGAGGGGTAGGCCATGCCCCCGTTGAAGAAGGACGGGTCGACCGTGTAGGGGCCTTCGCGTCCCAAGGTCACCTTGAGGACGAGCACGAGCAGGTTGAGCGCAAAGACCGCAGCCGCGGCGACGACGGCCGGACGCAGCGTGCGGTACTTCCAGCACAGCGCCAGCGCCACCAGGGCGAGCACCGGCAGACACACAGCGCGCTGGCCGACGCGGTCCAGCACGTAGAGCACCGGGAGCCAGGAGCTCGGCGGCGGCGCGAGGGTGAAGTAGGCGTCGAACTTCGCCAACGGGCCTATCGCCAGCAAGGTGACCGCGACGAAGACGAGCGCCAGGAAACCGGCGAGCGCGAGCCCCGAGGAGACCTCGCTGTCCCAGCCGTGCCCCGGCGACGCCTCGCGTCGAACTCTGCGCACCCCGCGCCCCCTGCCTGGTTGTCAGGGTCAAATATAGGGTGAAACGCGTGTCGGCCTCACCGCGTCCCGGTCCCGTGCAGCGGGTAGCGGTTCGTGAGTACGACGACGGCTCGGTGCGGGAGCGGGAGGACCGGCTCGCCACCGAGGAGCCGCTCGAGATCCGGCTCGGCTGGCCGGGACACCCTCCCGCGCGGCTGAACGTGACGATGCGCACGCCCGGGCACGACTTCGAGCTCGTCGCGGGGTTCCTCCACGGGGAGGGGATCATCGAGGTTGGGTCAGATCTCCATACCGTCTCGTATTGCCTGGAACCTACGCTCTCGGCCGAGCAGCAGTGGAACGTCGTTACCGCGTCGTTGGCCGGGCTCCCCCGTCGCGCGCCGCCGGCCCGCTACGCCGGCCCCACGGGTTCGGCGGCCGGCTCGGCGTGCGGGGTGTGCGGAAAGGAAAGCATCGACGAGGTGCTCGCGCCCGGCGACGTCGGCGACCTGCGGCAGCAGTGGCCGGGTACGACGGTGTGGCCACATGTGCTCGCAGGACTCCCCGAGACGCTGCGCGCCGGACAGCGGCTCTTCGACCGCACCGGAGGGGTCCACGCGGCAGGACTCTTCGACATCGACGGCGATCCGGTGGCCGTGCGTGAGGACGTCGGACGGCACAACGCGCTGGACAAGGTCATCGGCTCGCGGCTCCTCTCCGACTCCGTGACGGAGCAGGTCCCACCGCTGCTGTGCGTCAGCGGCCGGATCGGGTTCGAGCTGGTGCAGAAGGCGGTCGTCGCAGGCGTGTGCGTGATCGCGGCCGTCGGCGCACCGTCCAGCCTCGCTGTCGACCTGGCTGCCGCTGCCGGTCTGTGCGTGGTCGGCTTCGTCCGCGACCGGCGCTTCGTCGTCTACACGGCGCCGGAGCGGGTGGCCGAGTGAGCCTCCCGCTTTCTGACCAGCAACCCGACCAGCCTGCCGACGAATCAGCGCGCGCGATCGCGGTGATCGACATCGACGGTGTGGTCGCCGACGTACGACACCGGCTGCACCACCTCTCCCAACGACCCAAGGACTGGCGAGCGTTCTTCGCCGCCGCGCCCCGCGACCCGGTCCTGACGACCGGGCTCGAGACCGTACGCCGGCTGGCCGAGGTCTGCGAGATCGTCTACCTCTCGGGACGACCGGAGTTCTGCCGCCGGGACACCCTCGACTGGTTCGCGCGTCACGATCTGCCACGCGGTGAGCTGGTGCTGCGCCGCAATGGCGACGGGCGCCCGGCGCGGCTGATGAAGGTCGAGGCGCTGAGGCGACTCTCGCGGCGCGGGCCAGTGAGCGTGCTCGTCGACGACGACCCGCTGGTGTGCCGGGCGGCACGCGAAGCCGGCTACGACGTGCTGCCCGCCGACTGGATGGGCAAGCGCTCTGAACGCGACGCGCTGGTCGAGGCGCAGGAGGTGGACGGGCGGACCTGAGCCGGGAGCGGGTCGCAGGTAGCCTCGCTGCTATGCCCAGCCGCGACACCGGCGAACGGTCCGTCGACTCCTCCTTCACTGCCCTCCCCTACCGGAGGCTCGCCGATGCTGCGCTGACGCGGGCGCAGGACTTCAAGGTCTCGCACGCCGACTTTCGCTTCGAGCGGATCCGGCACCAGCAGATCCGGGTGCGCGACGGACACCTGCAAGGAGCAGGCGACTCCGAGGATCTCGGTTTCGCGGTCCGGGTGATCCTCAACGGCGCCTGGGGCTTCGCCTCGGGCGTCGTACTCACCACGGAGTCCGCGGTCCAGATCGCCGAGACCGCTGTGCGCGTCGCCCAGGTGGCCGCCGGCATGACCACCGAGCCGGTGGGGCTCGCCGCGGAGCCGGTGCACGACGACGTCGAGTGGGTCTCGAGCTACCAGGTCGACCCACTGGCGGTGCCTCTCGCCGAGAAGGTCGAGCTGTTGAGCGGCTGGACTGGTGACCTGCTCGGAGGACCGGGTGTCGCGCACTCCTCCGCGTTCGTGCAACAGGTCATGGAGAACAAGTTCTATACCGACCTCGCGGGCACCACGACAACCCAGCAGCGGGTGCGCCTCGAGCCCCATATCGAGGTGTACGGCGCCGACGCCGACTCGGGGCGCTTCGACTCCATGCGCACCATCGCACCTCCGGTCGGACGCGGCTGGGAGTATCTGGTCGGTGGCCTCTACGACTGGCCCGCAGAGCTCGCCGCCCTGCCCGGACTGCTCACCGAGAAGCTGGCCGCACCGTCCGTCGAGGCCGGCCGCTACGACCTGGTGATCCATCCGTCCAACCTGTGGCTGACCATCCACGAGTCCATCGGGCACGCGACCGAGCTCGACCGGGCACTCGGCTACGAGGCCAACTACGCCGGCACGTCGTTCGCCACCTACGACCAGCTCGGCACGCTGCAGTACGGCTCGCCGATGATGCAGGTCACCGGCGACCGCACCGTGGAGCACGGCCTGGCCACCGTCGGATACGACGACGAAGGGGTCAGCGCACAGAGCTGGGACATCGTCAAGGACGGCGTCCTGGTGGGCTACCAGCTGGACCGCGCCATGGCCCGCTCCTGGGGGGCGGAGCTGAACGGCGGCCGCTCCAACGGCTGCGCGTACGCCGACTCACCCGGCCACATCCCGATCCAGCGGATGGCCAACGTGTCTCTGCTGCCGGCCGACGAGGGTCCCAGCACCGAGGAGCTGATCGCCGGGGTGGAGCGCGGCATCTACGTCGTCGGTGACAAGTCGTGGAGCATCGACATGCAGCGCTACAACTTCCAGTTCACCGGTCAGCGCTTCTACCGGATCGAGAACGGCCGCCTGGCCGGGGCGTTGCGCGATGTCGCCTACCAGGCCACGACCACCGACTTCTGGGGCTCGTTGGAGGCGGTCGGTGGCCCGCAGACCTGGCAGCTCGGTGGCGCCTTCAACTGCGGGAAGGCGCAGCCGGGGCAGGTCGCCGCCGTCTCCCACGGGTGCCCGACCTCGCTGTTCCGCGACATCCGCGTGCTCAACGCGACCGCCGAAGCCGGTCACTAGGGCGTGTCTGGCAACTGCTGTCCGTGGCGAGCGCCGTCCAGCGCGTGCGATGGCAAGGCGTCCGGAGCGAAGTCGCACTTGGTCGTCCAACGAGTCTCTGGCAACGTAGCCAGCGTGCGTGCTGGGCGACGCGCAGCAGGACATGAGTTGCCAGACACGCCCTAGCCCGCACACACCCACCTGCCCGCCAAACGAGGAGGAAGATTGCCCGCGCCGACCGCCCAGGAGCTCGTCGAACGCGCGTTGGAGAGCTCTACCGCGGACTCCTGCGTCGTGATCGTCGAGGACTCCACCGGCGCCAACCTGCGGTGGGCCAACAACACGCTCACCACCAACGGCGTGATGCATCGCATCACGGTCACTGTCGTCAGCTTCATCGGCGCCGGCGAAGGGACCTCGACGGGCTCGACGAGCGGCAGCGCAGTCAGCCTCGAGCAGGTCGCCTCCCTGGTCGAGGCGGCCGACGAGACCGCGCGGGCGAGCGCTCCCGCCGAGGACCACGCCGAGCTGGTGGCAGGCAGTCAGGACGACGACTGGTTCGAGCCCCCCGGCGAGACGTCGATCGAGGTCTTCGACCGCTTCGCTCCCGAGCTCGGTGAGGCGTTCAGTCGGGCGTCGGCCGCGCAGCGGATCCTCTACGGGTTCGTCGACCACGACGTGACCACGACGTACCTCGGCTCCAGCACCGGTCTGCGGCTGCGTCACGTGCAGCCGACCGGGCACTACGGCTGCACCGGGAAGACTGCCGACCTCGGCAGCAGCGCCTGGGTCGGTGGCGCCACCCGAGACTTCGCGGACGTGCGCGCTCTCGAACTCGACGCCGAAGTGGCCCAACGGCTGTCCTGGGAGACGCGGAAGGTGGAGCTGCCCGCTGGACGTTACGACACGGTGCTGCCGCCCGCCGCGGTCGCCGACCTGCTCATCTACCAGTACTGGAGCTCCTCGGCGCGGGAGGCCCACGAGGGTCAGTCGGTGTTCGCCAAGACCGGCGGCGGCACCCGGATCGGTGACGTGCTCTGCGACAAGCCGGTCCAGATCTTCTCCGACCCGTCGCACGACCCGCTGCAGGCCGCCCCATTCGTCACCGCGCCGACCAGCAGCAACCTGAGCAGCGTGTTCGACAACGGCCTGGCGCTGGGACGCACCGACTGGGTCAAGGACGGACGGCTCGAGGCGTTGCTCCAGACCCGCCACTCCGCCGCGATGACCGGGCAGCCCGTGACTCCTGGGATCGACAACCTGGTGCTCACCGTCGACGGGGCGCACGCACCGATGGACACGCTGGTCGCCGACATGGAGCGCGGCCTGCTGCTCACCTGCCTCTGGTACATCCGCGAGGTGGACCCGCAGACCCTGCTGCTGACCGGGCTCACCCGCGACGGGGTCTTCCTGGTCGAGGGTGGCGAGATCACCGGCGCGGTGAACAACTTCCGCTTCAACGAGAGCCCGGTTGACCTGCTGGCTCGGTTCTCCGCTGCCTCGGCAACGGTTCCGAGCTTCTCCCGCGAGTGGGGTGACTACTTCTCCCGTACGGCGACGCCAGCACTGCGGGTGCCGGACTTCAACATGTCCAGCGTCAGCCAGGCCAGCTGAGCCGGTGCCCGGATCCGACCCGCGTCGGTGGCGCATCCTGTCGGTCACCCTGACCGCCGGCTTCATGAGCCTGCTCGACATCACCATCGTCAACGTCGCACTCCCCTCCATCCAGCGCAGCCTCGACGCGTCGACAGCGAGCATCCAATGGGTGGTGTCCGGATACGCGCTGACCTTCGGGATGACCCTGGTCGCTGGAGGGAGACTTGGCGACCTGGTCGGCCGCCGACGGATGTTCCTGATCGCGCTCAGCGCCTTCATCGTGACCAGCGCGAGCGTCGGAGCGGCACCCAACGAGGAGCTGCTCGTCGCCGCACGGCTCCTGCAGGGAGCCGCAGCGGGACTGCTCACGCCGCAGAACAGCGGGCTGATCCAGCAGCTGTTCACCGGTGACGAGCGCGGCCGCGCCTTCGGGGTCTTCGGCGCGACGGTCGCGGTGTCCACCGCGGTCGGTCCGGTGGCCGGCGGGCTGATCCTGGGCCTGGCCGGGCCCGACCTCGGCTGGCGGCTCGTCTTCCTCGTCAACGTCCCGATCGGGCTGGTGGCTCTAGCGCTCGCCGCGCGGCTGATCCCCCGCGCCCAGCCGGGACGGCGACGACTCCGGACCGAGCTCGACGTGGTCGGCGCACTGCTGCTGGGCCTCAGTGTGCTGTGCGTGCTCCTGCCGGTGATCCAGGGTGAGGGTGACGTCACCACCCTGTGGTGGGCGGTTCTGCCTCTCGCGGTCGTGTTTGGCTGGCTGTTCGTCCGCTGGGAGTCACGCGTGCGGTCGCGAGGTGGCGCGCCGGTGCTCGACACCGCGATGCTCCGCACCGTCGCGGGCTACCGGTCCGGGGTGCTGCTCGGCTCGCTCTACTTCTGCGGGTTCGGCGGCCTCTGGCTGGTCTTCTCGCTGTTCTTCCAGAACGGCCTGGGCTACTCGCCCCTGGAGACCGGGCTGGTGAGCACCCCGTTCGCGCTCGGCTCCGCGGTGACCTCGGTGCTGGCCGGACGTCTGGTCGGGCGGCTCGGTCGCTGGCTGACGGTCATCGGCCTGGTGATGATGCTCTCCGGTCTCGCCGCTTTGACCGTTGCCGTCCTGGCGAGCTCACGCGATGCCATCGGGGTCGCCGCCCTCGCGCCCCTGCTGTGGGCGGGCCTCGGCGCGGGTGCCGTGATCTCCCCGAACCTCACCATGACGCTCGCGCACGTGCCGACAAAGATGGGCGGTGCGGCCGCGGGGGCGCTGCAGACCGGTCAACGCGTGGGCACGGCGTTCGGCGCGGCCCTGCTCGCCGCCGCGCTCCAGGTCGGACTGTCCGCCACCAACGGCAGCTACGTAGACGCCTTCGCCATCTCGATGGCATGCGCGGGTGTCTTGATCGCGGCGGCTCTCGTCGTCGCCCTGGTCGACATGCGGCACCGACGCGAGCCCCCGCCTCAGGACCCTCCGGGAATCGGTGCGTGGGGGTCGTACGGCGTGCGCGTGTAGACGAAGGTCGCGCACTCGAGATGGCTGATGCCCCCGTCGGGGTCGCGTACGACGTGAAGCACCTCGCCGAGGTGGTAGCCCTCGGTCCCGACGAAGGTGCCGTCCTCGCGCAACCGGAACTTGTAGGCCACTGCGCCGCCGCGCAGCGCCGCGACCACGATCTCGCCACCGGTGTAGCCGAAGGTGAAACCGGTGTTGCCCCAGTGCCAGACACCCAGCACCTCGGCGACCGGGTCGGAGACGGAGTCGACCGGCACCCAGGCAGGCGGGCTGGCGGGTTCGAGCTCCTCGAGCGTCTCCAGCAGTGCCACCGGCAGGTTTCGCATGCTAGACGTGCCGTTGGCGAGTGTCATCGCGCCGGTCTGGCGGACCCGGTCGACGTACAGCCCGGCCAGGAACCCCGGCATCGACCCGCCGTGACCGACCAGCGTGCCCGAGCCGGCGCTGACCAGCTGCATGCCGAGCCCGTGCCCGACGGCGAGACCCGTGGCCTGCGAGCCGGACTGTGGGATCGCCATCTCCTCCAGCGTGGAGCGGGCGAGCACGTCGTCGGCTCCGCCGAGGAGGAAAGCGACGTAGCGGCTGAGGTCGTCGATGGTGCTCCAGACCTGGCCGGCCGGAGCCATCGCCGCGGTGTCCGTTGCCGGTTCCTCGGTGAGGGTGTCGGCGAAGGGGGTCACGCTGTAGCCGGTGGCCGCCGGAGGCTGCGGCAGGTACGACGTGCGCCCCATGCCGAGCGGGCGCAGCACCCGATGCTCGAGCTGCTCCCACCAGCTCCCTCCCCTCAGCCGGGCAACGACCTCGCCGAGCAGCGCCCAGGCGAGGTTCGAGTAGTGGAACTGGTGTCCCGGCGGCAACGGGGCCGGTGAGTCCGCGACGGCGGCCGCGAGGTCGTCGAACGCGACGCCGGGCGAACGCTCCCACCAGGTCCCCGGCGGCTCGGACGGCAGCCCCGCGCTGTGCGACATCAGCGAGCGGATCGTCGCGTCGCCGTAGCGGGCTCCTGGCAGGTGCTGCTCCAGCCGGTCGCCGAGGTCCAACAGGCCCTCGTCGCGCAGCTGCATCACCGAGACACCGGTCATCGTCTTGGTGATCGAGCCGATCCGGTACTGCAGGTCGGTCGACGGTGCGGGGCCGCCGGTGTACTCGCCGTGGCTCCCGCTCCACATCAGAGCGCCATCGCGCACGACACCCGCGACGAGCGACGGCATCCGCGCTCGGACCTGCTCCTGCGCGACGAGGCGATGCAGTCGGTGGGCGGTGAGGTCGCCGACTGGACGAGTCACTCCGCGAACGCCTCCGGAGGCGGGCACGAGCAGACGAGGTTGCGATCGCCATACGCCTGGTCGACACGCGCGACCGGCGGCCAGTACTTGTCCGGGTCGGGGCCGGCCGGGAAGACGGCGAGGTCGCGGTCATAGGCGCGGTCCCAGGGACCGGCCAGCGCGCGAGCCGGGTGCGGCGCCCCGCGCAACGGTGAGTCCGCAGCGGCCCACTCCCCCGACCCCACCCGGTCGATCTCCGCACGGATCGCGATCATCGCCTCGCAGAACCGGTCCAGCTCCGCGAGGTCCTCGCTCTCGGTCGGCTCCACCATGAAGGTGCCCGCGACCGGGAAGCTCATCGTCGGGGCGTGGAACCCGTAGTCGATCAGCCGTTTCGCGACGTCGTCGACGGTGACGCCGGTGGCCTTAGTGAGGGGACGCAGGTCGAGGATGCACTCGTGCGCGACCAGGTCCCCGTGGCCCTTGTAGAGGACCGGGAAGTGCTCGCCAAGCCGCTTGGCGACATAGTTCGCCGACAGCACCGCGACCGCCGTCGCCCGGGTCAGCCCCTCACCGCCCATCATCGCCACGTAGGCCCACGAGATCGGCAGGATCCCGGCCGAGCCGTACGGCGCCGCGCTGATCGGTCCGATCCCCTCACGACGGTCGGGGTCGGGGTGCATCGGATGGCTGGGCAGGTAGGGGGCCAGGTGCTCACGCACCGCGACCGGACCCACGCCGGGCCCTCCCCCGCCGTGCGGGATGCAGAACGTCTTGTGCAGGTTCAGGTGCGAGACGTCACCGCCGAACTCCCCCGGCTTCGCGTAGCCGAGCAGCGCGTTGAGGTTCGCCCCGTCGACGTACACCTGCCCGCCATGCTGGTGCACGATCTCGCACAGCTCGCTGATGCCGTCCTCGTAGGCACCGTGCGTGGAGGGGTGGGTCACCATGATCCCGGCGAGGTCGTCGCTGTGCGCGTCGCACTGCTCGCGCAGGTCGTCGAGGTCGACCGAGCCGTCGGCGGCGGCCTTGACGACCACGACGCGCATCCCGGCCATCACCGCGGACGCAGCGTTGGTGCCATGCGCCGACGAGGGGATCAGGCAGACGTCGCGCTGCCGGTCACCGCCCTGCTGCGCGCGGTGGTAGGCGCGGATCGCGAGCAGACCCGCCAGCTCTCCTTGCGAGCCGGCATTCGGCTGGATGGAGACCCGGTCGTAGCCGGTGACCTCGGCCAGCCATGCCTCGATCTCCTCGACGAGTCTCTCGTACCCCTCGGCGTCCTCTCGCGGGGCGAAGGGGTGCAGGTCGGCGAAGCCGGGCAGCCCGAGCGGCTCCATCTCCGTGGTGGCGTTCAGCTTCATCGTGCACGAGCCGAGCGGGATCATCCCGCGGTCCAGGCCGTAGTCCCGGGCTGCCAGCCGGCGCAGGTAGCGCAGCATCGAGGTCTCGGACCGGTGGGTGTTGAACACCTCGTGGGTGAGGAACTCGCTGGTGCGCAGCAGGCCGGCCGGCAGCGCGTCCTCCGTCCGCGACTGGACCGAGTCGAGGTCCTGCCCACCAGCTCCGCGGGTGGTCGATCCTGTCGAGACCGCGAAGGCAGCGAGCACGGCGTCGAGGTGGTCGCGGCGAGTGGTTTCCGAGGTGGAGGCCGCGACGTGGTCGTCATCGACCAGCCGCAGGTGGACTCCGCTCTCGCGTGCTGCGGACACGATCTCCGCAGCACGCCCGGGCACGTGGGCCAGCACCGTGTCGAAGAACTCTTCGTGCACCACATCGACGTCGATGTCTCGCAGCGCGGCGGCGAGGACGGCGGCGTACCGGTGGGTGCGCCGCGCGATCGCGCGTAGGCCGTCAGGACCGTGGTAGACCGCGTACATCGACGCGGCGACGGCCAGCAGCACCTGGGCAGTGCAGATGTTCGAGGTCGCCTTGTCCCTGCGGATGTGCTGCTCCCTGGTCTGCAGCGCGAGGCGGTACGCCGGCCGTCCGTCCGCGTCGACCGAGACACCGACCAGCCGACCGGGCAGATGGCGCTCGATGCCCGCGCGCACCGCCAGGTAGCCGGCATGCGGCCCGCCGTAGAACAGCGGCACCCCGAACCGCTGGGAGGACCCGACGACGACATCCGCGCCCATCGCGCCTGGCGACTCGAGCAGCGTGAGCGACAGGAGGTCGGCGGCGACGACGGCCAGCGCATCGCGCTCGTGTGCCTGCTCGACCAGGCTCCGCGGGTCGAGGACCCGACCGCTGGCACCGGGGTACTGCACCAGCACTCCGCAGAGGTCCCCGTCGGGCAGTCCGTGGGTCAGGTCGGCGACCTCGACCTCGATGTTCATCGCCGTCGCTCGGGTCTCGACGACGGCGATCGTCTGCGGCAGGGCGTCGGCGTCGACGACGAAGCGGCCCCGCGCGCGCCGGTTGGCCCTCCGGACCAGGGTCATCGCCTCGGCTGCGGCGGTGCCCTCGTCGAGCAGCGAGGCGTTCGCGGTCGGCAGGCCGGTCAGGTCGCCGACCATCGTCTGGAAGTTCAGCATCGCCTCGAGCCGTCCCTGGGAGATCTCGGGCTGGTAGGGGGTGTAGGCGGTGTACCAGCTCGGGTCCTCGAGGACGTTGCGTCGAAGGACCGGCGGGGTGGTCGTGCCGTGGTAGCCCAGGCCGATCATCGGCTCCAACGGCCGGTTCCGCTCCGCCAGGGAACGCAGTCGACGCGCGGCCTCCGGCTCGGTGGCCGCGGCGGGCAGGTCGAGCGGCTTAGCCGATCGGATCCCCGCGGGGACGGCAGCGTCCATCAGCTCCTCGAGGGAGCCGAGACCCAGGGCATCGAGCATCGCCGCCTGCGCGTGCGCGTCGGGGCCGATGTGGCGGTCCGCGAAGCACTGCGCGGCGTCGAGCTGGGACAACGTGGGCTGGTCGGACACGAGAGGCAAAACTACCAGCCGTGTCTCGACAGGCTCGACCAGCCGATTCCCCGAGAGTGCTCAGCCGGTCTTGCGCTGGCGACGACGCGCGGCGAGCTCATCGTCGGAGTGGTCCTCCGCAACCGCCTTCTCACTCGGCAGCTCGGCCAGCGAGCCCTCGATCTCGCGCCAGACACCGCCGATCGCGATCCCGAAGACGCCCTGACCGCCCTGCAGCAGGTCGATCACCTCGTCGCTGCTGGTGCACTCGTACACGCTGGCGCCGTCGCTCATCAAGGTGACCCGGGTGAGGTCGTCGGTCCCGCGCTCGCGCAGGTGGTGCACCGCCGTACGGATCTGCTGCAGGGAGATGCCGGCGTCCAGCAGCCGTTTGATCACCTTGAGCAGCAGGATGTCGCGGAAGGAGTAGAGCCGCTGGGTGCCGGACCCGGTCGCTCCGCGCACGGTGGGCTCGACGAGACCGGTCCGCGCCCAGTAGTCGAGCTGGCGGTAGGTGATCCCGGCCGCGCTGCAGGCCGTGGGTCCGCGGTATCCCGCGTCGCTCGGCAGGGGCGACATGTCGTCGTCGAAGAGCAGGCCCTGCTCGTCAAGAGACAGCGGTGGCGCGTCGACCCCGATCGACGTGGTGCCCAGCTCTTTCGCCATGAGACTTCGCGCCCTTCAGTTGGCAGAGCCGCACGCCACCAGAACACAGCGGTGGAGTTACAGCCAAGGCACTCACGGTACGGCGCCTGCCGCCCGGGGGTCAACGAACCGGACCCACTCCCGACCGCGTGTCGCAACCCTCAAGTAGAGGTTGAGGTTTACGGATGGTGGCTGCTTGCGAGGAGTGGTCTCGACAAGCTCGACCACCGGGAGACAGCTCGACCACCCGGGGCCGAGGCGGGGTGGTCTACCGGCTTTCGAAGTCCTCGGGGGTGACCTGGTCGAGGAACTCGCGGAACTTCTCGACCTCGTCCTCCTGCTCGACGGGCACCGCCAGACCGGCTTCAGCGAGGACGTCCTCGGCACACACGATCTTGGTGCCCGTGCGCAATGCGAGAGCGATGCTGTCGGAAGGACGCGCGCTCACCTCGACCCCGGAGTCGAAGACGAGGAGCGCATAGAACACCCCGTCCCTCATCTCGGTGATCCGCACCTCGGACAGGTCGTTGCCGGTCGCGTTGAGCAGGTCCTTGATCAGGTCGTGGGTCAGCGGGCGGGGTGGCTTCACGCCCTGCTGGGCGAAGGCGATCGCGGTGGCCTCGACCGCACCGATCCAGATCGGCAGGTACCTGTCGCCGGAGACCTCGCGCAGCAGCACGATGGGCTGGTTCGAGGGCATCTCCACACGGACACCGATCACGTCGACTTCGCGCACGCCGTCAGCCTACTCCCGGCGCCCCGAGGTCAGCCCCGGAGTCAGCCCCGGAGTCAGCCCCGGAGTCAGCCCCGGAATCAATGGAGCGAGCCGAGCCCACTCTTGATCAGGCTCGCATGCAGCCGCACCGACAGGGCTGCCATCTGCCTGATCGCGTCCTCGGCGCGGGCCTGCGCGGACGCGTCACGGCTGCGCCGCATGGGGGCGACCACCTGCTCCACCAGCCCGATCTCGCGGTCGGCCGCGGTCTTGAACGCGCGCAGATGCCGCGGCTCGAGCCCGAAGGCGGCGAGCTCTCCGGCCGTCTTCGCAACCACGAGCGCGTCCGCGTCGTAGTGCGCCGACCCGGTCCGCCGACGTACCAGGCCGTAGGTCTCGAGCTGCTCGAGGAGGCTCTCGTCGATGTCCGCGGCCGAGACCAGCTCGGCCCGCGAGAGCCGCAGCTCCGAGCCCTCGACCGCGAAGGACTCCGGTGTCGGGTAGCCGTCTCCGGCGAGCACGATGCGAGGCACCTGCGGGCCGGCACCGGCCCCTTGCGGCGGCTCCATCCCTCGGTCGATCGCGTCGAGATGCTCCTTGATCACCTTGAGCGGAAGGTAGTGCTCACGCTGGCTGGTCAGCACGTAGCGCAGCCGGTCGACCTCACGATGGGTGAACTTCCGGTAGCCCGATGGGGTGCGCTCCGGCTCGATCAGTCCCTCGGCCTCCAAGAACCGGATCTTGGAGATGCTCACCTCCGGGAAGTCCGGCTTGAGCTGCGCGAGGACCTCCCCGATGCTCATCCGGGCCCGGGACGCCGCAGCCGACCTCACTGCGCGCTGCCAACTCCAGAGTGGCTCGCGAAGAAGACGAGCCGGTACTTCCCGATCTGAACCTCGTCGCCGCCTTGAAGCTCCACCTCGTCGATCCGGTCGCGGTTGACGTAGGTGCCGTTCAGACTGCCGACGTCGGCGACCTTGAAGCCCTCAGTGCCGCGACGGAACTCGGCATGGCGCCGGGAGACGGTGACGTCGTCGAGGAAGATCTCGCTGTCCGGATGGCGTCCGGCCGAGACCAGGTCGGTGTCGAGCAGGAAGCGACTGCCGGCGCTCGGGCCCCGCTGCACCACGAGCAGCGCGCTGCCCGCTGGCAGTGCGTCGACCGCGGCCGCGTCGGCCTCGTTAAGAGAACTCTCCTCAGCGGTATGGCCCGAGTCCTTGGCCGGGCCGCCGAAGGTGATCGTCGAGGTCGTGTCGCCAGGAGAGGGCGCTTCGGGCCGCGCCGCGCCGGTGCCCTCGCCTGCCGTCTCGTCGGTGAGGAGGCGGTTGCCGCACCGTGAGCAGAACCGCGCGTCGTCGGGGTTCTGTTTCCCGCAAGCGGTGCAGAACGGCATCCTCAGCCTCCCTGGGATCGACGTCGCTCTGCCACCGCGGACGGGTGAAACCTCAAGCGGCAGTCGAGGTTGATGGTTGCCTGAAAACCTATCAGGCGTCGAGTGAGGACTCGTAGGAGCCGGCGTCCATCAATGAGTCGAGCGCCGAGCTGTCGGCGGGCTCGAGCTCGAAGAGCCATCCCTCGCCGTACGGCTCGGAGTTCACCAGCTCGGGCGAGGCTTCCAACGCCTTGTTGCGGGCGACGACCTTGCCGGTGATCGGCGCATAGACGTCGCTGACCGACTTGGTCGACTCCAGCTCGCCGACCGGCGACCCGCCCTCGACCTCGTCGCCGACCTCCGGCAACGACACATAGACGATGTCGCCGAGCGCGTCCTGGGCAAACTCGGTGATGCCGACCCGCACCGCTCCCGCGCTCTCGCCGGGGCTGCGGATCCACTCGTGCTCGCTGGTGTACTTGAGGTCGGCGGGATACACGGGCTGCAGGCTACTCCTGCCCCGACGGCTCGGCGTACTCCGGTTCGTTGGGCTCGCGCACCGTCGAGACCTGCACGGTCTCGCGCTCCTCGACCACGACCTCGCCGCCGATCGCCTCGCCCTCCACCTCGTCGGTGAAACCGCCGGTGAAGTCGAGCGCCTGAGCCAGGGTGTTCGGCTCGCCGATCACCTCGATCCTGTACGGCGACGACAGCTGCTGCCCGTCGATCACCACTCCCCCCTCGCCATCCTCGAGCGCGGTCTGCGCCACGACCCGGACCGTGTTGTTGATCTCGATCGCCTCCGCCCCGGCGTCCCGCAGCTCCTCGAGACCGTTGAGCATCTGGTCGATCCCCACACCCCCGGCCGGATCGCGCACCGAGACGACCACACCCTGTCCCACCGCCGGGACGGTGCCGGCCAGGATGCTGAGCGCGGCCGCCTGCTCTCGTGCCTGCTCGAGTGCGGCGTTGTTGCTGTCGGTGCCGGTGATCAGCGAGCGGCGGGTCTCCTCGAGCTCGGCGATTTCCTTCTCCGCCCGCTCCGAGGCGAGCGTGAGCGAGTCCAGCAGCCGGATCAGGTCCTGCTGCCTGGCTCCGGCGAAGTTCTCGTCACGGTCGTTGGACTGCACCTGTACGACGCTCGCGAACCCGACGATCGCCAGCAGAACGGCTGCCGTGACCTGCCCACGCGAGCCCGGTCGCCGCAGCGCCCGGAGCAAGCGCTCACGCCCTGAGGGGGTGACGTGAGTGTCAGGCCCAGACTCAGGCCCAGACTCAGGCCCAGACCCAGAGTCAGGCATGGAGCAGGTGGCGGCGAATGGCCGCGACGTTGGAGAAGATCCGGATCCCGAGCACCACGATCACGCCCGTCGCGAGCTGTCCGCCCACACCGAGCTTGTCTCCGAGGTAGACGATCAGCGCCGCGATCAGCACGTTGCTGACAAAGGAGACCACGAAGACCTTGTCGTCGAAGATCCCGTCGAGGAAGGCACGCAACGCTCCGAAGACGGCGTCGAGGGCGGCCACGACGGCGATCGGCAGGTACGGCTCGAGCCCGAGCGGCACGTCAGGCTGGAGCAGCAGGCCGACCACGATGCCGACGAGCAGCCCGAGTGCCGCGATCATCGGGGGGCCTGGTCGGGTGTCTGGTCCGTGGTCGCATGGCGCAGGTCGAGCCGGGTTGCGGCGGGCACGGTCAGGGACTCCTCGGAGGTCATCTCGTACTGCAGACCGAAGGTTGCCTGTAGATCCAACCATTCGCCGCCGTGGTCGGTCTCCACGAAACGCGCGGGAATCGAGTCCGGATCGCCGATCACCGTGACGACGTAGGGGCGAGCGAGCGAACGGTAGTTCACCGTGATCGCGGACCCCGCGTGCCGGATCGCGCTGAGGTTCGTCAGACGTTGCCCGTTGATCGCGATCGCCTCGGCGCCTGCCTCCCAGAGACCGTTGACGAGCTTCTGCAGGTCCTTGTCGAGGACCTCCTGCTGTGCCGTGGCTGCGTTCGGCGCGTCGTCGACGACGACACGCACCCCGGGGCCTTCGACCGGCAGTGAGCCGGTGCTGACGCCGAGGCGGGTCAACCGGTCGGTCACTGACTGCCCTTCGCTGGTCGCCGCGAAGAACTGGCTCTCGAGTAGCGCGACCTCGGCGCTGGTGGACTGGATCCGGTCTCTCGTCGCCGCGACCGCCGCACTGCGCGCCCTGATCTGGGCGACCAGGTCCTCCCGGTCGGTCGCCGCGGACACCGCGTTGCGGGAGTTCTGGACGGCGGCTATCGCGAGCAGGAGCCCGAAGATCGCGAACACCAAGAGCCCGGTGACGCCTGGAGACGGACGGCGCGGCTCGGCTGTGGTCTCCGGCGTGGCGCGTCGGCGCGAGGCCTCGGCGTAGCCCTCGTCGATCGAGAAGGCC
>Ga0136622_10000258_pt1 | contig 21127 bp, 17 predicted proteins | sample AntDrymUQ4482106_2_FD_104803 | JGI IMG/M metagenome (GOLD analysis project Ga0136622, IMG submission 104803) | Polar desert sand microbial communities from Dry Valleys, Antarctica - metaG UQ448 (21.06) | ecosystem: Environmental > Terrestrial > Soil > Desert | place: Antarctica: Dry Valley...
CGTGGATCCACCGTCGAACACAAGCTCGTCTTGACCTCCGACCATGTTCACGTAGACGATCGGAACCCCGTGACGCAGGGAGTGCTCCTTGAGCATTTCGTTCCTGAGCTCGACCTTACCTTTGTGGAACACGGATGCATTGATGTGGGCTATGACTTGAGCACCGGCGTTAGCAAGGGCCGCAACGGGGCCTGTTGTCGACCACGCGTCCTCACAAACGCAGACCCCAATCGTTGCTGCAGGGGAATCGATCAACAGCACGGAGGTCCCGGAGGTGAAATAGCGGCGCTCGTCGAACACACCGTAGTTGGGCAGGAGCTGCTTACGGTAGACGGCCCGGACTCGGCCGTCATGGCACACTCCCGCGGCGTTGTAGAGGATTCCTGCGTCGGAGTCGGCAAATCCGATAATGGCGGTCACGTCCGGCGCCTCGGCGGCGAAGTTCTCGAGCGCGCGCCTCGTCGCCCTTAGAAAGGAAGACTTCAACAGGAGGTCCTCGGGCGGATATCCGGTGATCGCAAGCTCGGGTGCCAGAAGTATCTGTGCGCCCGACTCGGCCGCCCGGGAGGCGGCTTCGACCAAGCGCGACAGGTTGCCGTCGATGTCGCCGACGACCTGGTTGAGCTGGGCCAGCGCAAAGCGAACCATCTCCCAACATTAGTCCCGTCGCTTCGGTCCGGTAGCCCCTTCCGCCTCCCACCGCCGCCGGGCCTCCGTAACCTGCTCGAAACACGCCGGGCGTAGGCTCGATTGCCTATGGAGCGTCAGCAGGAGTATGTGCTTCGAACCGTCGAGGAGCGGAGCATCCGGTTGGTATGGCTGTGGTTCACCGACGTGCTCGGCTTTCTGAAGAGCTTCTCAGTAACCTCGGAGGAGCTCGAAGAGGCTTTCGACGAGGGCATCGGGTTCGACGGGTCTGCCATCGAAGGCTTCGCCCGAGTTCAAGAATCGGATATGCTGGCCCGCCCGGACGCCGGGACCTTTCAAATCATGCCCATCGAAGAGGGACGATCTGACGGCGGCGTGGCTCGGGTCTTCTGCGACATCTACACTCCCGACGGGAGACCCTTCTGGGGCGACCCTCGCTATGTGCTACGCAGGAATCTCGAGAAGGCGAGCGAGCTTGGGTTTACCTTCTATGTCCATCCCGAGATGGAGTTCTTTCTTTTCAAGGACCTCGAGAACCCAACGCCTCTTGATGCCGGTGGCTACTTCGACCTGACCCCGCTCGACGTGACCCAGGATTTGCGGCGGGAGATGGTGAGCGTCCTGGAGCACATGGGCATCCCCGTCGAGTTCGCCCATCACGAGGTTGCCCCCTCGCAGCACGAGATCGATTTGCGTATGGCGGATGCTTTGACCATGGCCGACTCGGTCATGACTTACCGGCTAATCGTTAAGGAGATGGCGGCACGCAAGGGCCTGTACGCAACGTTCATGCCCAAACCTCTCACGGATCTGCCGGGCTCGGGCATGCACACGCATCTGTCCCTGTTCGAGGGCGACCAGAACGCTTTTCACGATTCCTCGGACGAGTACCACCTCTCCAAGGCAGCCAAGGCGTTCATTGCAGGACTCTTGACACACGCCGGTGAGATCACCGCAGTGACCAACCAGTGGGTCAACTCCTACAAGAGGCTTGTCACCGGGAGCGGCTACCCTGTGCCCGAAGCCCCCGCTTTCGTTTGCTGGGGAAGGCACAACCGCTCGGCGCTCATACGAGTCCCGATGTACAAGCCGCGCAAAGAGCAATCGACGCGTATCGAGATCCGTTCACCTGATCCGGCATGCAATCCGTATCTCGCTTTCTCTGTCATTCTAGCCGCCGGCCTGCGCGGTGTCGCAGATGGGTACGAGCTGCCTCCGGAAGCCACCGATAACATTTACGAGATGTCGGACAGCGAACGGCGAGCGGCGCGCATCAGCCAGCTGCCTGCCGACCTCAACCAGGCGCTGCTTGTTATGGAGGGATCCGAGCTCGTTGCTGAGGCGCTCGGTGAGCAGGTGTTCGAGTATTTGCTGCGGAACAAGCGCGAGGAGTGGGATCAGTACAAGACCTACGTCTCGCCCTACGAACGCAAACGCTACCTGCCGGTGCTCTAACTTGCGACGAATCCGCTCCGAACTGCGAACTGCATTTGAGCGCTTAGGAGCGGATCACCACCGGCATGCGGGTGCCCCCCACCCACCGCGGCCCCCAATAAGAGTCGCGCAATGGCTGAGGCCTGACTCCCCTAGAGGAAGTTGCGGTGATGAAACGGCCATGACCGACGTAGATGCCTGCGTGTCCGACAAGCGCGCTGGTTGTCTTGTGGAACACGAGGTCGCCGACTCTGAGGTTCTGCCGCTTCCAGATACGCTTGAAGCGTGCGTTTTTGCCGAGCAGAAACTGTCCTAGCGCGCTATGTGGAAGGCTGCCTCCATGACGGCCGAAGACCCAACGTGTGAAGCCGGAGCAATCGAACCCAGAGGGGGAGCTGCCTCCGTAGACGTAGGGAGTTCCCACTTCGGAACGGGCACGCTTTCTCAGATGTTTCCGCTCTTTGCGACTGTTGGAAGGGGAGTGCGCGCTCGCCGGTGTTGCTGAGAACACCAGCGCCGTCACCAATGCGGCGGATGCGACCACTGTAAGGCGCCGTCGAACCACCCCATACGGCACAAAGTTGCTCATTGTTACCTCCATGCTTGTGAGAACTCAGGCTGCCAACGTCGCGCGGCAGCGTCTACGCCTGAGTGCTCTTCGGCAGCTGCGCTTCGCGGGCGGAGCGGCCGTTGCCGGTCGTGGATCTTGCCCCGGAGCCGTCGTTTGGGGGAGGGAGCTCCGGACGTGGCTCGCGACCCTATCGGTACACCCCCCGTAGGAGGAAAGGGCTCCCGTGCCGAACGTTTCGGCCAATCACTTGTGCCCCAACGACAAAGGCGCCCTTAGGCTTGGGTGATGGTTCTGGAGAAAAATGCCCGTGTGCGCGAGAGTGCTGTGAGAGCGGTGAGTCGCAGCTTGACTACTCTTCTCGATTCGCTTCCTCGAGCCCGGGATTTCTTGGCTGGCGGATGGAGCCCGGATCGCGACGCCATGCACACTCAGATCCTGGCGGCCCGCGAAGACGGTGGGATGGAGCTTGTGCGAGCAGAGCGACGCCTCCTCTTGCTCGGTATCGCAGGCGCAGACCTGACCGGTGAGCTGCAGCTCGAGGAGGTGGGACCGGCTCTAGCAGACCTCGCCGATGCTTGTATCGGGGCGGCTCTGCTCCAAGCACAGGCACCCGCTTCGTTGGGTGTAATCGCTATGGGCAAGCTCGGGGCGCGCGAGCTCAATTACGTATCGGACATTGACGTGATGTTCGTTTCAGAGGACGATCCACGGGAGGCCGCGAGCGCGGCGACGAGGACAATCGAGGCTTTGAGCGCGGTGACCCCCCAAGGTAGGGCCTACTTGGTGGACGTCAATCTGCGTCCTGAAGGGCGCAGCGGTGCGCTGACACGGACGCTCGAAAGCTATCTCGAGTACTACCGTCGGTGGGCGCAGCCTTGGGAGTTCCAAGCCCTTATCAAGGCTCGCGCCTTGGGGGGTAAGGATGCCGTTGGCCAGCAGCTCGTGGATGAGACCCGCGCCTTGGTGTACCCGTCCAGCATTCCGGTGGAAAGGATCGCGGCGGTTCGCTCCATAAAGGAGCGAGTAGAGAGTCAGGCGCGGCGTGCACGCGCTCGGGGAACGAGTTCCCGTCCTTCCGATGTAAAGCTCGATTGGGGAGGAATCCGGGATATCGAGTTCTGTGTGCAGCTTCTGCAACTCGTGCACGGTGGGCTCGACGAGTCGGTCCGTAGTGCCGCAACCCTTGACGCTGCCCGTGCTTTGGCGGCCGGTGGGTACCTGGCCGAAGAGGACGAAGCGGGTCTCTCGGTCGCCTATCGGTGGCTCAGGGCGATCGAGCACCGGCTTCAACTCAGGAACGAACGAAGAGTCGTGCGGCTGCCTCAAAAGGAGAGGGAAAAGGAGATCCTGGCGCACGCTATGGGATACGAGGATTCGCCCACCTCGTGGGCCTATGAGCGTTTCGAAGCGGCTCACCACAGGGTTCTGCTGGATGTGAGGAGCCGTTTCGAAAAGCTGTTCTACCGACCGATGATCGAGTCCCTGTCAGAGCCCGGCGCCGGACGCTTGTCTCCCGCAGCTCTGAGCGAACGGCTGCGACTGTTGGGCTTTCGCGATACCAAGCGCGCGGCCCAAACCTTGCATGGGCTGGTATCGGGCACTTCCCGCAAGGCCAAGTTGTTCCGGGTTCTAGCTCCTCCGTTCATGCGCTCGCTGGCATCGACGCCGTTGCCGGACGTGGGGTTGCTTTCTTTCTTGAGCCTCGGAGATGCGCTGGGAGAGCGTCTCGATGTCTTGGGAGCCTTGCGCGACAACCCTCCCGGCCTGCACCTGCTTGCGCATGTTCTGGGGAGCGGTCGCGTGGCCGGGGAAATGCTCGGTCACGTTCCGGAGCAGCTCGCGCTGATCGCCGACCAGAGGATCACCTTCCCTCAGGGAGGCCGGGAGCGGCTCATCAAGGAAGCGGCGGCGTCGCTGAATTGGAGGGAGCCGGAACGACGTTGGGACGGACTCAGGCGCTACAAGCGCCGACGGCTACTGGAGATCATGATCGCCGACATCATCGGAGAGGCGGATGCGCGTACCACCGGCGCTGCCCTTACAGAGCTGGCGGAGGCTTGCATCGCGGCCGCGCTGGGGGATGAGCACCCGCCGTTTGCCGTCATCGCCATGGGCAAGCTCGGGGGCCGTGAGCTCGGCTATTCATCTGACATCGACGTGATGTTCGTTCACGACGGCGACTTCCGAATGGCAGAGAGTCTCGCCGAGAGGCTGCTCGGGACACTCGGAGAGGTGACCGCAGAGGGCCGCGTCTTTGCCGTCGATGCGAGGCTGCGGCCTGAGGGCAAAGCGGGTCCGCTGACTCGTTCCTTGGTTTCCTACGAGAAGTACTTCGAGCGCTGGGCTAAGCCGTGGGAGTTCCTGGCTTTGGTCAAGGCGCGCTATGTAGCCGGCGATAGAGAGCTTGCAGAGAGTCTGCTGCGGACAATTCCCGCCTACGCTTTCCCCTCGCGGCTAGAGAATAGATCCATCGACGAGATTCGCCATCTCAAGGCACGCATGGAACGGGAGCTGATCCCGAGAGGAACGAGCGCGCGGTACAACCTGAAGTTCGGACCCGGAGGAATGACCGATGTGGAGTTTGCATGTCAGATTATCCAGATTGCCCACGGCCATGACCATTCCGAGTTGCGTGTTAGCTCCACTTGGGAGTCGCTGCATGCCGCGCGCAGCGCCCGCCTGCTTTCGGAGGAGTCGGCGAGCCGGCTCCAAGAGACGTACGAGTTCCTCTATAGTCTGCGTAACCGCATGTTTCTGATGAGTGGGCTCAGTCGCGACACTCTGCCCACAAAGCCTGAGGAGCTAGAGGCTTTGGGAGTGGCCATGGGGTTCAAGGATCAGCCTCGCCAACGCCTCGAGGAGCACTATCTGAGGCTCACGCGTCGGGCACGCAAGGTGGCCGAGCCTCTCATCTACGGCTAGCGCCTTGCCGAGTGGTCGTTAGATGCTGTATAGCGACATTTGACGACCACTCGGCGAAGAGGTTCTCTCTAAATATCGTAGTAGAGGTAGAACTCCCATGGATGGGGGCGCAGCCTCAGCTCGTCGACCTCGTGCACCCTCTTGTAGTCGATCCAGTGTGAGATGACGTCGTCGGTGAATACTCCTCCTTCGAGAAGGAAGTCGTGATCGTCCTCGAGAGCGTCGAGCGCTTGCTCCAAGGAACCCGGTACCTGAGGCACCTCCAGCAGCTCCTCGGGAGGAAGCTCGTAGAGATCCTTGTCGAGGGGATCGACCGGCTCGGTTTTGTTGCGAACCCCGTCTAGACCCGCCATGAGCAGCGCGGAGAAGGCGAGGAACGGGTTGCAGGATGCGTCGGGGCAGCGGAATTCGATGCGCTTTGACTTGGGAGACTTCGAGTAGAGCGGTATCCGAACCGCGGCCGATCTGTTCCGCTGTGAGTAGACGAGATTGACCGGCGCCTCGTAACCCGGGACCAGTCGCTTGTAGGAGTTCGTCGTCGGTGCGCACAACGCCAGCAAGGCCGGCGCGTGCGCCAAGAGTCCTCCGATGTAGTGGCGGGCGGTGTCGGAAAGTTGTGCATAGCCGAGCTCGTCCCAGAAGAGAGGCTCGTCGTCGCGCCACAGCGACTGGTGCACGTGCATCCCCGAGCCGTTGTCCTGAAAGATGGGCTTGGGCATGAAGGTAGCGGTCTTGCCGTTGCGCCTGGCGATGTTCTTGACCACGTACTTGTAGAGCATGAGCCTGTCTGCCATGGTCAACAGAGGCGCAAAGCCCATATCGATCTCTGCCTGGCCCGCCGTACCGACCTCGTGGTGATGGACCTCGACCGGTATTCCGAGCTCGCGCAGTGTCAGGACCATCTCCGAGCGGAGATCCTGATAGTGATCCATCGGAGGCACGGGGAAATAGCCTTCTTTGTAGCGAGGCTTGTAGCCGAGGTTCTTGCCGTCCTCTTTCGCCCCCGAGTTCCACACGCCCTCGACTGCGTCGATGTGGTAGAAGCCCTGATGCTGATTTTGGTCGAAGCGGATCGAGTCAAAAATATAGAACTCGGCTTCGGGCCCGAAGTAGGCGGTGTCGGCCACCCCCGTTCCCTTCAGGTACTCCTCTGCCTTCTTGGCGACGTAGCGAGGGTCGCGCGAATAGAACTCTCCCGTAAGAGGGTCCTTGACGAACGAGTGCACGATCATGGTCGGGTACTTGGCGAACGGGTCCATGACCGCGGTTTCGGGGTCGGGCACGAGGATCATGTCCGACTCCTGTATCTCCTGGAAGCCGCGGATCGAGGAGCCGTCGAACCCGAACCCCTCCTCGAAGACCTCCTCTCCGACCTCGTCGAAGGGGACCGTGAAGTGCTGCATCAGACCGGGCAGATCGGAAAAGCGGACATCAAGGAATGAAGCTTCGTTTTTCTTTCCGAGTCTCAGGACATCCGACGCGCTGGTTGCCATTGGGCCCTCCTCCAGTGTGGCGCTCTCGCTGAAGACAATGGTTCACCCTAGAGGGTGGTGGTTGCAAGCCCGTTTCGCCCTTGTTACGCCCACGTTACGGAGCTGGTCGGCCGCGGGCGGACCTAATGGACGAGGCCCCTCCGGAACCCCTCCGCAACCGCTTCGGTCCGGTCTTTTACATCGAGCTTGCGGAAGACCTGCTTCAGATAGGACTTGACGGTCTCCTCCGATACGTGAATGCGTTCTGCGACTCCCTTGGTGGAATGGCCGTGGGTGAGCTCTTGCAGAACCTCCAACTCTCGGTCGGAGAGCACATTTGGGTCCCGGTTGCTGATCCGCCCGAAGATGCCGTCGGTGACATTGGGGTCGAGCACCGAACGTCCGTTCACCACCTCGTACAGCGTCTGCAAGACGAATTCGCGCGTCGAGGATTTGGAGACGTAGGCGTCGGCTCCAGCCTTTACCGCTTCCGCGACGGTGCCGGGGTCGGTGAACATCGTGATGATCACGACCCTCGTCTCCGGCGAGTGTTCCTTGATCTGCCTGGTTGCTTCGATCCCATTGATGCCGTTGCCGAGGGACACATCCATCAACACGATGTCGATCCCTTCTTGCTTCACCTTTTCCACGGCCGTGGCGCCATCTGCAACGGCCTCGACAAGCTCGAGATCATCGGAGAGGGACAGCATCGCCTGAAGCCCTTGTGAAACGAGCAAGTGATCGTCGGCTATCAGAATGCGCGTGGCCATTTCCTCTTCTCTCGACCCGGCGTTACCGGCCAACTCCGCCGGGGAGAATTGCTTCCACGCGCGTTCCGCGGCCAATGCCGCTGTGGAAGGAGACGTGTCCTCCCACGCGTGCGGCGCGCTCCTTCATCAAGCGCACCCCGACGTGATCAATCCCTGCATCTACCTCCGGGTTGAAGCCCGGACCATCGTCTTCCACCACGATATGAACCAGGCCATCCTCGTGATCGGTCATTTTCACGATAACCGGGGCGCCGCCTCCATGCTTCATGGCGTTCACCACACCTTCTTGAAGGATCTGGAAGGCTGCTAGGGCCACGGGGATCGGAGGCTCGTTGGAAATTTTCCCCTCCAGGAGGATTTCGGTGCCCCACAGGGTAGTCATCTGATCGGCGAATTTCTCGATCGTGGCCATCAGACCTCCCTCTTCTACTGAGGATCGGCGGAGGTCGACGAGGGAATCTCGCAAGCTCTTGATCGCTTCGTTGAGGGCATCTTGCGCCGACTGCATCGCGATAGCGGCAGAATCTGTTCTCTTGGTAGCGAGAAACTCTGCCGCATTGCCCGTGCTGTATGAGGCTGCGGCCAGCATTTGCAGACTGGAATCGTGGATGTCTCCCGCAATGCGCTTTCGTTCGTTCTCTCGCTCTTGAAACACTTTCTCGGTCGCCTGCAAGAGCTCATGCTGCTGTTTCCGAATGCGCTCCGACAACTCTTGCTGCGTGCGAGCTCCAATGAGGCTGATGCGGGCGAAGATGGTCGGTATGAGGATGGCCGCGGCCGCGGCCGCTCCCAACGGCAGCACCTCGTAGGCGAGCGCCGTCACCACTCCAAGGGCCGACAGCAGCACATAAGACATCAGGAAGCCGGCAACGGGGTCCGGCAGCATGCGCCGTAGCGCCTGCCCGAAGCGCACTTCGCCGTCGAAGTGAATGGCGAGTGATACGAGCGAGAGATTTACGAGTACGTGAGTGGCGGCGGCCGCCGCAATGCCGGCGATTATGAAGAACCCGCTGACGTCGGACCGAAACAGCATGTCGTCGGCGGGATCGCGAAAAACGGATAGGAGAGCCGATGTCGCACCAGAGGCAAGCATGAGCTGAGCTCGGTTGAAGGCCGCGCGCGAGAGAGGAATCTCGCGCCGAAACTCCCGAAGGTCGATTGCTCCGAGACCGGCGATCGTCATGGCGATCCACGGCGGAAAGAGCAGGGCAACGGCTAGAAGAATGGGTATGCCGAGCATGACCTCGGCGTTGTAGCCGAGTGACACCGGCAAGAGATCCACAGCCATCAGCAAGATGATCCAGAACAACAGGGCCCCGAGCGAGATGGGAGCCGGGTCCGAAGCCAGCTGGCTTACCAGGATGGCGGCCGTCAAGCAAACCACCGCCCAGCAGTAGACCCGTGTGCTCTGACGCATCGTCTGATCTCCCGAAAATCGGCTTCTGCGCGATAGGAGGAGGGGTTATTTAGGCCCCTCCCCCATCACTTAGTCACAGTTGCCGACACCTCTACCAGCGCCATTGTGCGCCGGCGGTGTAAAAGAGCGCCGTGAGGGCACTCGCAAGAGCGACAAGCCTAATTTTCACGCGGACCTCCCTTCAGTGGGGTCGAAGGTATGAGGTGAACTCCAGCCCGAAGGCCGCCGCTTCGCTCTTACGGTGTTGTGTTCTCTCTTCGCTCCTTCTCCGCTGTCCGATCCGCTGATCTGGGGTGACCCCCAGGGTGGAGAACTCTACTCGTCATCAGGCGCAGGCGCAACGCCCCCACCACCCTTGGAGGTCCCGCTACCCCCCGAGCGAGTGAATTTTTAGCCCCATTTGGGGGAGGCGAGGAGTCCCTTGGTTCGCCTTTACTGGTTCGTGACCGGGGACACCGTCAAAGGATGGCAATGGGAGATAAGAACAGCAGTGTATTGATAGCTGAGCCGCGGGGGGGTTGGCACGACTCCCTGTCGCGGGCGCTGCCTGGAGGCGGTTCCGAGGTAGTGGCGGCCCACGGAGCGGCGGAGGCGGTGACGGTGGGCCGCTCCCTGCAGCCCGAGCTTGCCCTCGTGGACCTCGGGTTGAGTCACGACTGTTCGCTGGTAGCGGACCTGCTCGCCGCCTGCCCCGAGACCAAGATCGTGGCGGTGTTCGACTCTGCAGAGGGCTTTCCGGACGGTCTGAGTGACGTGATGGCGCTGGGCGCCGTCGCCGTAGTCGAAAGGACGACGCTCGCCACCGACCTCTTTCCGGTTCTGGGCACCCGGGCCTCGGGTCCGCTCGGCCCCCTGGACCCGGCCGCCGTACCGACCGATCGCTACATCGATCTCAGAAACCGGCACGACCAACAGCGCCGCGTCACCAGCCGAGCCCTGTGCGCAGCCCTCGAAGCGCGTGATTTCGCGACCGGGCAACACCAGAATCGCGTCACCCGCCTAGCGACTTCCTGCATGCGCCTGATTGATGCTCCGCGGGCAGTTTCCGACGAGGTCGTGTACGGCTTCATGCTTCACGACGTCGGCAAGATCGGGGTGCCCGATTACATCCTGCTCAAGCCCGGGCCGCTCGATTACTGGGAGTTCGAGATGATGCGAGCTCATCCTAAGCTGGGCCTCCAGATCGCCGAACCGGGAGGGTTCTCGCAGGAGACACTCGACGTGATCCTCAACCACCACGAGCGCTGGGACGGCTTCGGATACCCTCGAGGACTCAGTAGTGACGAGATCCCGCTCGCGGCCCGCGTATTCTCCGTCGCCGACGCCTACGACGCGATGACCTCGGATCGCCCCTATCGCTCCGCCATGAGCCCGGGCGATGCGCTCCACATCATTCGCTCGGGCTCGGGCTGCGCCTTCGATCCAGAAGCGGTCGACTCATTTCTCAACCTCGAATGTTTGGGTTCCCCCGGCGTAGGCTTGGGTGGCAACGGCTAGACGGCCGAGACCGCGGGCGCGGCCCCGGCGTGCGGCCCTTGCGCCACCCTCCCGGCCCTTGCGCCACCCTCCCGGCCCTTGCGCCACCCTCCCGGCCCCGGCGGTGCGCACTTTGCGGGTTGACGGTTCCTGCCTCGATCTGCCACCCTTTCCCAGGAAGATTCCCTTCTCTGAGGCCGAGGTAATGCATTCGTGGCAGATCGCCGTCTCGAGCAGCTCCAAGTCGAGCTGCAACGAATACCGGGAGTGCGCAGCGCCCGGGTCGTAGGAGACGAGCTGCCCACCGAGATTCACATCATTGCTTCCCCCGAACGCACCGCCAAGCAACTGGTGCGCGACGTGCAGTCGCTGGCCACGGCCGGCTTCGAGATGCCGATCGACCACCGCATCGTGTCGGTGGTTCAGTTGCGTGAGGTCACCTCCGAGGCTCCCACCGAGCAGAGGCCCAGGCCGCTCCCCGCGGCTGAGGGGCGACCGGAGGGGCGCCCGATCCTGGAGCGGGTGGTCCAAGCCGACAAGGGTGACCAAGGATGGGTGAAGGTAGCCCTCCAGTGGCCCGACGGAACCGTCACCGAGGGCGTAGGCGAGTCGGGGATGTCTCGTAATGCGCGCGCCCGGGGTGCGGCCGCCGCCCTCCTCCACGCCCTGCGGCCGGCGCTCGACGCCAGGGGCGCTCGGCTCGATGTCGAGCATGTCTCCTGCCAGTTGGTAGGTGCGGCCGAGACCGTGATGGTGCGGGCGACCTATTACCATTCCGGAGCCTCGGCGCCGCTGGTGGGCATTGCGCTGGTCCATGACGACGCCGCCGGGGCCGCAGTGCGCGCGCTGCTGCACGCCTTCAACCGCAGGCTGCACGGGACCTAGCGGGCTTCGGGCCCGGCCGCTGGGGGCGGCGCAGGCCGTGGGGTATCGAAGGGAGCTGTTTCCAATCGACTACCTGATTCGGTGGTTTTCGGGAACTGTGCACGATCTCACCGCCGGGAAAAGGACCGGCCCTTCTCGGGAATTCGATCGCCCAAGTTGGGCCTGTCGGTACCGAACCGGTACCTGGTCTCCTAAGTCGGGGGTTTGGCTGCTGGGCGGGGTCGGCTCATGCTCTCCGCAAACCGGCGAGCATGCGGCGGTAGACGAGCAGGAATATGCCCCCTACGAGCAGCAGGTCCCCGAGACTCAAGACCTCACCCAGGCGAGGCAGCGGAATCACGTCGCCCAGCCACGGGAGCACCGTCGAGGGAGTCATCAGCTCGTGCTCGAAGCTGGCTTGGCTGGGTGTGTGTGCTACTCCGGCCAGATCGGCGGCGGTTCCCGAGACAGGCATGGCCCGGTTGGCTCCGATGACGACGACGTTGAGCAGCAGACCAGCAGCCATCAATCCGATGCCCGGCAGTTTCCTGTTGACGACGAAGAAGCCGACGAGAAGGAGATTCGAGGCCAACACCACCCCCACGGAGGCGGCATCCGATAGCTCGAGCCACAGCGCGGGGGCGATCTGGAGAACGAGCGCAGCCCACAACAGGGCGAGCCACGCAAGCCGGGTTGCGGCCAGAGACTCGAGCGAGCCGCCGCGTGCCTTTCCGGCCAGGGCGGCGGCCGCTCCGGCGACCAGCAGGGTCAGCACGCGGGTTCCGGGCCGGGGAGTGAGGAGCGCGCAGCGCGCGTTTGGGTACGGATCCGGTATTGGGCCGCGCGTTGCCCTCGTTCGAGTACCTCGACGGAGACAGAGCGGAGGGCGGAAGGCATCCGTCCTCCAGGATACGAGGCCCCTCGGTGGCGTCGCTTAACCTGGAGCCATGCCCCCCAAACCCCCGATCTCCCCGGTCAATCCGGAGTGGCGCACGCAGGTCATAGCGATCGGTTCCGGCAAAGGCGGAGTCGGCAAGTCGACCACGACGGTCAACATTGCCGCCGCCCTCGCTCGGCAGGGTTATTCGGTGGGTCTCCTCGACGCCGACGTGTGGGGCTTCTCGATCCCCCGCATGCTGGGGCTGAGCGGGCAGCCCAAGGCGGCCGACGGCCTGATCCAGCCCCCCGAGGTCTTCGGAGTCAAGGTCATCTCGATCGGACTGTTCACGAACGAGGACAACCCGGTCGTGTGGCGCGGCCCCATGCTCCACAAGGCCCTTCAACAGTTCCTCGAGGACGTCGCCTGGGACGACCCCGACTATCTGCTCGTCGATCTGCCGCCGGGCACCGGTGACGTCTCGATCTCGATTGCCCAGTTCCTGCCCGGTGCCTCGATGATCGTCGTGACCACGCCCCAGGCGGCGGCCGAACTGGTGGCGCAGAGGGCCGGATTCATGGCCGAGAAGAGCGGCCTGCGCGTCTCTGGAGTGATCGAGAACATGTCCTACTTCAGAGGCGACGACGGCAAGCGCTATCCGATCTTCGGGGCCGGCGGGGGCCGAAGCCTCGCAGATCGCCTCGGGGTGCCCTTGCTGGCGGAGATCCCACTCGAGCCGAGGCTCCGAGAGCTCGCCGACCAAGGATCGGCAATGGTCGTGTCGGAGCCCGGCTCCGAGTCCGCCCAGGCTTTGGAGGGGGCTGCGAAGGAGCTGGTCAACCTGCTTCCAGCCCGGCCTCGGCCGGTCCCTCGCATCTCGTTGCCTGTGGGCCCGGGCTGAATGACGGCATCCACGAACGATGTCGAGGTCGTCCACAGGATCGGAGGTTCGGTCGATGAGGTGGGGGCCGAGGCGAGGGCAGCGATGCTGGCGAGCAGATCGCTCAAAGCGGAGGCAAAGCTGTGGGGCCTAGACCTCGCCGTTCGCTGTTGCGACCTCACCACCTTGGAGGGCGCCGACTCCCCGGCGAGCGTTCGGCAGCTCGCCTCCAAGGCGATGCGTCCGGCCCCCTTGGATCACTCCATCCCTCACGTGGCTGCGCTTTGTATCTATCCCCGGCTCGTCCCCGCAGCGGTGGAGGCGCTCAAAGGGTCGGCAGTTGCGGTCGCGTCGGTAGCAACCGCCTTCCCCTCCGGCCAGTCCGCCCTCGAGCTGCGCGTGGCGGAGATCGAACGCGCGCACGCAGAGGGGGCCTCAGAGATCGACTCGGTGATCAGCCGGGGGGCGTTGCTGGCCGGCGACGATACCGGCGTCTACGAGGAGGTGGTCGCCGCCAAGAAGGCCTGCGGAGACGCTCATCTCAAGGTCATCCTGGAGACGGGCGAGCTCGGCTCCTACGACCGCGTGCGGCGCGCCTCACTCATCGCCATGGCGGCGGGCGCCGACTTCATCAAGACCTCCACCGGCAAGATCGCGCCGGCCGCGACGTTGCCGGTTGCCCTGGTCATGGCGGAGGCGATACGTGACTTCGCCGATTTCTCCGGGCGCCGGGTCGGGCTCAAGGTCGCAGGTGGTATCCGCAGCGCCAAAGACGCCCTGCGCTACCTCGTTCTGGTGCACGAGACACTGGGCACGGAGTGGCTCACGCCGGAGCGTTTTCGTATCGGCGCCTCGTCGCTGCTCAACGACCTCCTGATGCAGATGGACAAGCAGCGCTCGAAGACCTATTCCGACTCCGACCGCTACACGGTGACATGACCTCTCCTGTCTGGGACTACGCTCCGGCGCCCGAGTCCTCCGATGTCGTGTCTCTCAGGGACACGTACGGGCTTTATATCGGCGGCCGCTTCGTCGAGCCCGCCTCCGGCTCCTATTTCAAGACCATCAACCCGGCCACCGAGGAGGTTCTGGCGGCAGTGCCCGAGGCCTCCACCGAAGACGTGGATGCGGGTGTGGTCGCGGCTCAGGAGGGCCTCGAGAGGTGGACATCGGCCGGCGCGCCCGCCCGGGGGAAGTACCTGTTCCGCATCGCCCGCATCATGCAGGAGCGCTCGAGAGAGCTCGCCGTGCTCGAGACCATGAACGGCGGAAAACCCATCAGGGAAAGCCGCGACGTCGACATCCCTCTGGCTGCGGCCCACTTCTTCTATTACGCCGGCTGGGCCGACAAGCTCGAGTACGCATTCGCGGCGCGCCGGGTGGAGCCCGTCGGGGTGTGCGCGCAAATCATCCCGTGGAACTTCCCACTGCTGATGCTGGCGTGGAAGATCGCACCGGCCCTGGCGGCCGGCAACACGGTGGTGCTGAAGCCGGCCGAGACGACTCCGCTCACCGCCCTGCTGTTCGCCGAGATCTGCGAGCAGGCAGCCCTTCCGGCAGGAGTCGTGAACATCGTGACCGGGGGTCCTGAGACAGGGACTGCCCTAGTCGCGCATCCTCGCGTCGACAAGGTCGCCTTCACGGGGTCAACCGAGGTCGGCAAGGGCATACAGAGGGCCCTGGCGGGCACGGGGACGCGCCTGACCCTGGAGCTTGGCGGGAAGGCCGCCAACATCGTTTTCGAGGACGCCTCGCTCGATCAGGCGATCGAAGGCGTGGTCAACGGCATCTTCTTCAACCAGGGTCACGTTTGCTGTGCCGGCTCCCGCCTATTGGTCCAAGAGCCCGTCGCCGAGCGCCTCCTCTCCAAACTCAAGCGGCGCCTGGAGACGCTGCGACTCGGGGACCCCCTCGACAAGAACACCGATATCGGCGCCATCAACTCGAGAGCGCAGCTGGAACGGATCCAGAACTTGGTCGGGATCGGCGTGGAAGAGGGGGCCGAGCTCTATCAGGTGGACTGCGAGCTCCCCGCGCGCGGCTTCTGGTTCCCTCCGACCGTGTTCACCGGGGTGTCGCAGTCACATCGCATCGCTCGCGAGGAGATCTTTGGCCCCGTCCTCTCGGTCATGAGCTTCCGCACCGAGTCGGAGGCCGTGGCCAGGGCCAACAACACTCCCTATGGCCTGTCGGCCGGCGTGTGGACGGAGAAGGGATCACGCATCCTGTGGATGGCCGACCGGCTCCGGGCGGGTGTCGTCTGGGCCAATACCTTCAATCGCTTCGACCCGGCCAGCCCCTTCGGCGGCTACAAGGAGTCGGGCTTCGGGCGGGAGGGAGGCCGTCACGGCCTCGAGCCCTATGTGCGGCTGAGCTAGAGGTGGATACGCGACTCGAAGTCAACAAGACCTACAAGCTCTATGTCGGGGGCAGGTTCTCGCGTTCGGAATCCGGCCGCAGCTATGCGGTTTCTGGTCCCACAGGAGGGTTCTTGGCCAACGCCGCGCGCGCTTCTCGCAAGGACCTGCGCGACGCGGTCGTCGCCGCCCGCAAGGTGGCCGGCTCGTGGGCGGGTCTCAGCGCCTACAACCGGGGGCAAGTGCTTTACCGGGTGGCAGAGATGATGGAGGCACGGCGCGACGAGCTCATCGATGAGGTGTCTGCGGCGGAGGGCGGGGAGGGCGCCTCCCAACAGGTCGAGGAGGCCGTCGACTGTTGGGTCTACTACGCCGGCTGGACCGACAAGATCTCGCAGGTGACCGGGGCGCTCAACCCCGTGGCCGGCCCTTACTTCAACCTGACGGCCCCCGAGCCCATCGGCATCATCGGCATAGTCGCGCCGGAGACCGGTTCCCTTCTCGGACTGGTCGAGCGGCTCGCCCCGGCGCTGTGCGGGGGCAATGCGGTCGTGTTGGCTTGCTCACAGGCCCATCCGCATCCGGCGATCGCCCTTGCCGAGTGCCTTCACACGTCGGACGTGCCTGCCGGCGTGGTGAACCTGCTCACCGGCTTCAAGGACGAGCTTGTGCCCGTACTCGCCTCCCATGGCGACGTCGATGCGCTCGATGTATCGGGAGTTGCCCCCGACGCCGCGGCCGACGTCGAAGCAGCCGCAGCCTCGAACGTCAAGCGGATCGTGCGACCCGGCCCCCCGTTGGGTCCCTACGAGGTCACCGCTTTCATGGAGATGAAGACGGTGTGGCACCCGAAGGGGGCCTGAGCCGCGTCTCCACAACAACCAAAGTAGTGAAACGCGCGCAGCGCGCGAGCGAATACCGATTGAGATCGCCCCGTATCTGAGAGCGCGCACGCGCGTTTGAGCACCTCAGGCAAGGCGGGCGCAGACACCCCTCAGCAGCCGCTCGAGGCGGGCCGCGGCCCGGCGGCCGGCCTCGGCCACCTCCTCGTGGGCCAGAGGCTCAGAAGAGATCCCGGCCGCCGGGTTGGTGACCACCGACACCCCAAGCACCCCGGCCCCCAGGTAGCGGGCCACGATCGCCTCGTGGACCGTCGACATGCCGACCAGGTCCGCGCCCATCCCCGCAAGCATGCGCACCTCGGCCGGGGTTTCGTAGGTGGGGCCGGACAGGCCTGCGTAGACACCCTCATGGAGGGCGGGGTCCACCTCTAAGGCGGCGGCGCGCAAGTCCTTGTTGTAGACCTCGGTGAGATCCAAGAAGCGCGGGCCCCGTCCGTCGTGCGGCCCCGTCAGGGGGTTCTGGCCGGTGAGGTTCAAGTGGTCCGAGATGAGGCAGGGGGCGCCGACTTCCAGAGCCGGGTTGATGCCTCCGGCGGCGTTGGTCAGAACGATTACCTCGCACCCGGCTTCGACGGCGAGGCGAACCGGGGTCGTGACCACCGCCGGCGGGTGGCCCTCGTAGAGATGCACCCGCCCGGCAAATACGAGCGAATCGATACCCGAAACCGACCCTGCGTAGAGGCTGCCCTCGTGCCCTGCGATGCCCGAACTGGGCATGCCCTCGATGGCTGAGTAGGGGATCGGTTGGGCTTGGGTGAGCGAGCGTCCCAGGTCGGAGAGCCCCGAGCCGAGCACCACGGCTACCCGCCAAGTGCTGGATCCGGTGGCGGCCTCGATTGGGCCGGTCACGGCCCGCGCCTCGAGCCCGGTGCTACCGCCGGCCGCGACCAGCTGGATCCGGTGGCGGCCTCGATTGCCTCGGTCAAGGCCCGATCCGCTCGAGCAACAGCCTCGCAGGTTCGCACGGCTCCGCTGCGATGTCGACCGCCCCCTCGAGCGCCTGCAGCGCGGCCGCAAAACGCTCGCCATCGTCCGCCCGGAGCTCCAGCAGCGGCTCGGACTCGCTGACCTCGTCGCCGGGTTTCTTGAGGCAGACGACGCCGGCGCCGGGACTGACGGGGTGTTCCTTGCGTGCCCGACCGGCTCCCAGCCGCCATGCGCACACTCCCACGGCGCGAGCGTCGAGTCTGGTCACGAAGCCGTCCGCGCCCGCCTCGAATACCATTCGCTCGGGGGCCTCCGGCAGGGGGGCATCGGGATCGCCGCCCTGGGCCAAGACCATAGCTTGAAACCTCTCGAGCGCGGCCCCCGATCTCACTGCGGCGCGTGGATCCCCTTCGATCCCGGCGAGCACGAGCATGACCTCGGCCAGCGCGTAGGTGAGCTCGGCCACGTCGTCGGGGCCGCTGCCCGCCAAGATCTCCAGGGACTCCGTAACCTCGAGGGCGTTGCCCGCCGTCCTGCCGAGCGGCGTATCCATGTTGGTGAGCAGGGCCACCGTCTTTACTCCGTGAGCCTCGCCCAACGAGACCATCGTCTCGGCAAGCGCACGTGCCTGCGAGACATCGGGCAGGAACGCTCCCGAGCCGACTTTGACGTCCAACACGAGGGCCGAGGCACCCTCGGCAATCTTCTTGGACATGATCGAGGACGCGATCAACGGGATCGATTCGACCGTACCGGTGACGTCGCGCAGGGCGTAGAGCTTCTTGTCCGCAGGCGCCAGCTTGGGCCCCGCGGCGCAGATCACGCAGCCCTCGCGCGCCAGCACCGACAACATCTCGGCCGAGGCCAGCTCGGCCCTGAAGCCTGGGATCGTCTCGAGCTTGTCGAGCGTGCCCCCGGTATGCCCGAGCCCTCGGCCCGACAGCATGGGAACAGCAGCGCCGCAGGCTGCAACTATGGGCGCCAGCGGCAGCGAGATCTTGTCGCCCACCCCTCCGGTGGAATGCTTGTCGACCGTGGGCACGGTGATAGAGGACAAATCGAGGCGCTCGCCGGAGTCGATCATCGCCGCGGTCCACTGCGCCAGCTCGTGATCGGCCATGCCCCGCCACACGATCGCCATGAGCAGGGCGGAGGCCTGCTCGTGAGCGACCTCTTCGGCGGTGTAGGCGCTCACGAACCAACGGATCTGCTCGTCCGTGAGCGCGCCTCCGTCGCGCTTGGTGCGAATGAGGTCTACCGCGTGGAAGCTCATGAACGCTGTTCGAGGTCCGCGGAGGAGAACGAGCGGGGCAACAGCTCTGCCAGCTTCAAGGGTCCATCCGAGGACTGGACGAGCAGCTCTTCTCCGCCCGCCTCGAGCAGAAGCTGGCGGCAGCGGCCACACGGCATCAGGGCTTCGCCCCGGCCGTCGACGCAAACTACGGCCACGAGACGACCGCCGCCGGAGCCATGCAGCGCCGAGACCAACCCGCACTCGGCGCAAAGCCCAAGGCCGTAGGACGCGTTCTCGACGTTGCAGGCGCTCAGGATGCGGCCGTCGTCGACCAGGCCGGCGGCCCCCACGGGGAAGTGCGAGTAGGGGGCATAGGCGCGGTCCGAAGCCTCGATCGCCGCGGCCCGCAGCTCGCCCCAGTCGATCTCTTCTTGTCGCGATCCTCCAGCGGATCGCTCGTTTGTTTCCGGCACGGTCAGGTGGCGGCGCCCTCATAGGCGCGGCCCGCAGCGGCCGGGGGTTGGACCCGGCCGACGAAGCCGGCGATGGCGATGATCGTGACCACGTAGGGGATCATGCGGATGAACTCCTCCGGCAGCAGGGAGATCACGGGTGCATCGTTGAGCCGCAGGGGGATGGCCTGTGCGATACCGAACAGGAGTGCACCCGCCATGAGCCGCAACGGCTGCCAGTTGCCCAGGATCAGGGCCGCCAAGGCGATGAACCCAAGGCCCTGTGTCTGGCCCTCGCGAAAGAGCCCATTGATCTCGATCGCGAGGAAGGCTCCCGCAAGGCCCGCCAGGGCGCCGGATATCGCCACTCCCGCGTAACGCAACGGCCAGATCCTTACCCCCAGGGAGCTTGCTGCCTCGGGGTTCTCACCGGCGGAGCGAAGGCGCAGTCCGAAGCGTGTCCGGTTGAGCACGAACAGGGCGGGCATCGTCATCAAGAACGCTACCAAGACCACCGGCGACATGCCTTTGAACGCCTGCCCCAGTCCCAGGGGAAGAGACGACAACAGCGGGATGTTGATCGTGGCGAAGTCGGGGATTCCGGGGTCGGACTGGGTCGCCTGGCCGAAGAAGAGCTGGGACAGGAAGCGGGCCAGGCCGATCGCGACCACGTTGATCACCACGCCCGAAACGATGTGATCGACCTTGAAGGTCACCGTGGCGAGCGCGTGAACGAGTGAGAACAGGAGTCCCGCGGCAGCTCCCGTCACGAGCCCTGCGACGGGGCCGTAGGCGATCGTGCCCCACGCACCCATGACGGTGCCGACGACCATCATGCCTTCGAGCCCGATGTTGACGATGCCGGAGCGCTCGCTGAACAGTCCGCCGAGGCCGGTCAGATAGATGATCGTGAAGTAGCGCAGTCCCAGGGCGATGGCGGCGCCCAGGTCGATAAGGGGCATCAGCTAGCCGCCTGACCGAGCTGAGCTTGCCTGCGCCGGGCGAGAGCGCGGCTCACGAGCTCGTAGGCGACCACGACCGACAAAATCAGGATTCCTTGCAGGATGATGAGGATCTCGATCGGCAGCTCCGTCAGAATGGCGAGCCCGTCCTGGCCTCTGAGCAACATGCCGAAGAGGATGGCCGCCAAGGGGATGCCGGCGGGGTGATTGCGACCCAGGAATGCGACCGCGATCCCGCTGAAGCCGAGCCCGGTTTCATAGTTCGATCCGAGGTAGCCGGTGTCTCCGAGGATGTGGTTTAGGCCGACGAGTCCCGCCAGGGCACCCGAGATCAGGAAGATCTTGATCTGGGTTCCTCCGATCGAGACCCCCCCGGCTTCGGCAGAGCCCGGGGAAGACCCGACCGCGCGTACTTCGTAGCCGAGCCGGGTCCGAAACATCATGAACCACACGGTCACGCACACCACCAGTGCGATCGGAAACAACCACGTGAGGTGGACGATCGAGTCGGGGATGACGTCCTCAATGCCCAATGATGTCGCTAGGTTGGGGACCAGGGCCGACGCCGGGAAGTCCTCGGTTCTAAGGTCTGTGGTCGTCACGTCCGAACGCAGAGGGTGGAGTATCAGCCAAGCCACCAAGCTGACCGCGATGCCGTTCATCATGATCGTTGTGACGACCTCGTGGGCTCCGGTCTTGACCTTGAGCACAGCCGGCACCGCGGCCCACAGCATGGCTCCTGTCATCGCCGCCACAATCACCAGCGGCAGCAGGAGCACCGTCGGCAGCCCACTCAGGGTGAGGGCTGCAGCAGCGGCCGCGGCCATTCCCACGATGTACTGGCCCTCGACGCCGATGTTGAAGAGGCCCGCCTTGAACGCGACCGCGACCGCCAGTCCCGAGTAGATCAGCGGAGTGGCGTTCTCGAGCACGATCGCGAAGTCCTGGGGGCGCGAGGTACC
>Ga0136622_10000259_pt1 | contig 21127 bp, 23 predicted proteins | sample AntDrymUQ4482106_2_FD_104803 | JGI IMG/M metagenome (GOLD analysis project Ga0136622, IMG submission 104803) | Polar desert sand microbial communities from Dry Valleys, Antarctica - metaG UQ448 (21.06) | ecosystem: Environmental > Terrestrial > Soil > Desert | place: Antarctica: Dry Valley...
ACCCGCAGCTCGATCGGATGGTTGTTGGCTCGGAACTCGAGACTGAAGGCGTCCGACTGCATGACGGCGATCGTCAGGTTGCCGGTCTCGAACTCGGCTGCGGGCATCTGCCCCCACCGCTTGGACTCCGGAAGGCCCAGCACGCCGCCGTAGAAGTCGATCGCGGCATCGAAATCCGTCGTGGCGATCGTGATGAAGTCGGTGCCGGTGATCAGAGGCGTCGGAGAGGTCATCGAGTGCTCCTTGGTCGTGGCTTTCACCTTCCTCGCGCCCAATCTACCCCGGGCCGACTGTCGGGACGCCTGAGACGTCGTATGGGTAGCCGGCCGGCCCAGCCTGCTAGGAGGGCCGCCCGCGCCGCGCCGCCGTGTTCTGCTCGGTCAGCGAGGCGATCATCGCCTCCCACAGAGCCGCCGCGCCCACCGCCACCTCGGCGACGAAGCTCACCACGGGATGTACCGTCTCCTCGTGCGCCGGCCACACCGACGTCGGCGCGTCCGCAAGCCGGCACACCACCAGCTCCTTGGAGCGCAGCCGAGTCGCCACGCACTCCGCGAGCTTGAGATCGCGTTCGGTGTAGCCCTCGGGCAGATGCAGCTCGCGCATCGCTCTCCTCCGGTGTCGCCTTCCCGATGTTCTAGCCACCGGGCCGGACGGCTCGGGGCGCGGCGGTCATCCCGGGCTGGCGACCGCGGCCGCCAGCCAGCCACGCAGCTCCACGACCCTGCTCGGGTCGATCGCATGCGGGATCGGTGCCTCCGCCCAGTCCACCGCCAGGCCGGCGGCTGAGAGCACGTCCCGGGCCTGATGGCCGAAATCCACGCCGATGACCCCGTCGAACGTCCCGTGGGAGATCGCGACCGGCAGGCCGGGCCGATCCGCCAGGTCCAGCTCGAACCCCGCGACGGTGGGAAGAAAGCCGCTGAAGGTCACGAGGCCCGCCGGCGATGGCCGGCCAGCTCCCAGGCCCACCGCGTACGACATGACCGCGCCCTGCGAGAAGCCGCCCACGACGGTGCGGGCGAGCGGCACCCCTGTCTCCTCCTCCAGCCCGTCGAGCCAGGGGCCGAGTTCCGCCATCGTCGCGTGAAAGGTGTCGTGGTCGGGAAAGCCGACGCGACGGACCGCGTACCAGTGCTGACCCGGCGCCCCGCCGAGAGACAGCGGGGCCCGGCCGGTGACGCCGGTCAGGCGCCGCCCGGGGTCGAGCTCGTCGAGCATCGGAAAGAGGTCGTGCTCGTCGGCCCCGCGTCCGTGGAGGAGGACCAGCGCCCCCTCCGGCTCACCGGCGGCGGGGCGCAGGCGGTGGGCGATGTGGGTCACCGCCTGCCGACCCAAGTTGTTCTAGGCCTCGGCCTCGACGGTGTCTCGCGCGTCGTGGGCGCCGAGGTGGACGGGCGCGGTGTGCAGCGCACGCATGCGCACGTCGCGCCACGACAGACCCTCCTTCACCAGCGCGGGCATGCCCATGATGGCGGCGGTGGCGATCTCCACGGCCTGCAGGACGATCCCGTAGCCGAGCGCATCGGCCGCCGAGATTCCGTACCCGGCGGAGAGCACGGCCATGCAGGCGGCCTGGAACAGACCGAGGTTGGACGGCGTGGCCGGCAGCACGGCGGTGACGTTCACCGCGAACAGCACAGCGGCAGCCGCCCCCAGCCCCGCTCTCTCGTCGAGCCCGAGGGCGACCAGCAGCACATAGCACGACAGCCACTGGACGGCCCAGGCCAGAAGCTGCGCGATCGTCGCGATGCCCCCCAGGCGCGGCTGGCGGAACACCCGCAGCCCGCGGCGCACCTCGACCAGGGCGGCACGCGCCTGCGCGCCCCAGCGGTGAAGCCGCGCCGAGCGCATTGCTCGGCTCCCGCGCAGCAGGGCCGGAGCGACGACCACCGCGCAGATGAGGAAGATCGGGGCGATCGCCCAGAGCAGCAGCGCCCGCTCGCGGCCGGCCAGCAGCCCGACCGTCGAGACCATCACCCCACCGAGGATCACGAGCGCCACGATGTTCAGCAAGGTCTGCGAGGCGAGCGTTCCCAGTACGACGGGAAACCGCTCGCGCACCCGGCCAAGCCGGCGTGCGACGACGAAGGCGCGCGACGGCTCACCTAGGCGAGCCGGCAGGGTGGCCGACATAAGCACCCCGATGAAGGTTCCCTGGGCGGCGTCCAGGAGGCGCACCCGCGCTTGCGGCAGGGCCGCGCGGAGGATCGCGTGCCACGCCACCGCACGCAGGGCCATCGACGCGCACATGAGCCCAAGGCCCACGAGCACCCAGATGGGGCTCGAGCGCAGCAGCGAGACGACGATGCTGTCGACCCCGATGCGCTCCAGCGCGAGCGCGGCGAGCGCCAGCCCCACCACCGCGGCGGCGGCCATGGCCAGCCGGCGGGCGATCGCCACCGCTCGGTGGCGTGCACCCGGAAGCGCCGGCTCCATGCTCGGCAGCCGGCGCGCCTTCACCCGCGGGCCGCTCTCGGAGGGCATCAGCCCGAGGCGGGTCGCGGCGCGCGCCGTCCGCCCCACGGGGTCCGGGGTCGCGATCGCGGCCTCGTATGCGTCCAGGACCTCCCCCGCGACCCGCGGCCACGCAAAGCGGCGGGCCCGCTGGCCCGCCCCCTCCGCAAGCGCCTGGCGCCGGCGGGGCTCGTACCAGAGGTCGCGCAGCGCCTCGGCCAGCGCGGTCGGGTCGCCGCGGGGGACGAGGACGCCGTCGGTCCCCGGCCGCACCACGTCGCGATACCCGGCGATGTCCGACGCGACGACGGGTGTCCCGGCCGCGAAGGCCTCGGTGAGCACCATGCCAAAGCTCTCCCCACCCAGCGAGGGAGCGCACAGGACGTCCGCCTCGGCCAGACAGCGCTGCTTGCGCTCGTCGCTTACCGGCCCGAGCACCGTGATGCCGCGCGGATCGAGCACCAGCGGAGCGACCTCGGACTCGTCGGCGCCGACGATGGTCAGGCTCGCGGGCACCTGTTCACGCAGGGCCTCGAAGGCGCGGAGGAGGATCGGCAGGCCCTTGCGCTCGACCGCCTGTCCGATGAAGGCGATGCTCAGCTCGTCACGGTCCCCCAGGACGGGGAGCGGCGGCGGCTCTTCGAGATCCACGCCGTTGGGGATCAGCCTGTAGCTACCGCCGAAGAAGCGCCGTCCCGTCCACGCCGCCGCCTGCGAGACCGCGATGCGCATGCGGAGGCGGTTCATACGTCGGCGAGCGCCAGCCAGGTTGGCGAGGTTGTTGGTGAGGACGTTCTCGGAGTAGCAGTGGAAGGTCCCCACGAGGGGAGCGCGGGCGTAGCCCAGCGTGTCCCAGCCGCCCCAGGTGGCCATCGGCTCGTGAAGGTGCACCACGTCGAAGTCCCCTGCGTCCAGGGCCCGCCGGACCAGGGGGATGTTGTTCAGCCCCACGCCGAGGTTGGAGGAGGACCCGTTGAGGGGCACGCCCACGGTGCGGCCCAGCGGGATCAGGTAGTCCGGCACCGGGCGGACCTCGGGCCGCGCGCCGCCGTGAAGGCGGGCCGAGAGGCGATCGTCGGGGTCGTAGGGAGCGAGCACGGACACGTCGTGCCCCGCGGCCCCGACGTGATCGGCGAGGGCCTCGATATGCCGCGTGACCCCTCCCGGATACGTCCACGAGTACGGCGCAATCAGGGCGATCCGCATCGAGCGATCCTAGTGATTGCGGTGGCCGACGCTTTCGACCGTCACGCCCGGGCAGCGGGGGCCGGCTCGGCCTCGGGAGCGCGCGGCGGAGCCCCTGCCGGGATGGCGGAGGGAGCCGCGGGGCCCGGCGGTGTTCCCTCGCCCAGGCGGGGATCGCCGCGGACGTACGCGGTGACCACCGCGGTCAGGATCACGCCGAAGACCAGGAGCACCGGGCCGGAGTCGTTCGTGAGGCTGCCCACCACGGCGCCGGCCAGCGAGCCGGCCAGCGCGGCGCTCCACGCGGGCGAGCCGCCCAGCGGGCGATACAGCTCGCGCCGCCAGCGGATCGCGTAGGCCACCGCGAGCAGCGCGAGCGCCGCGATCACGGGCATCAGCCCGTGGATCAGGTTCTTGTACGCGAGGTCATAGCGCCGCACGATGGTGTCTGTCAGCGCCCCGCCCGACTCGGCGTCGAGCACCGAGCGGGTGAAATGCGCGTTGCCCCCCGTCGCCAGATCGAGTCCTGCGAGAACGACCACCGCGGCCACCGGCACGAGCGCCGCGACGAGCAGGGCTCGCCGTGTGAGCCCCCCCGGCAGCATCATGATGGTGGCGGTGGCGAAGGAAGCCCCGATCGTGATCACCCCGCCCACGTCGGCCCCCAGCCGCCCCGAGCCGATCACGACTCCGAGCGCCAGGCCGGCGATCGCGAATACGAGCGCCGAGCGCCGCGAGCGCTCGCGCAGGCCGGGCACGGCGGCCAGCCCCACCAGCAGGAGCACGGTGAGCACGGCCTCGAGCTCGTTTCCGACCCCGTAGAAGCGCGCGCCGAACCGCGGATTGGGACCGAGCAGCGAGCCCACGAGGACGTCTGACCCGTTGGCGAGGTCTGCGGTGTACAGCACAAGTCCGACGGCGGCGGGCACCAGGGGTCCTCTCGGCCAGGGCAGGAACCGGTCGTTCAGAGCCCCCAGCAGCATGCACCCGAAGGCCACGATCACCATCTCGAGTTGCCGCCCCGGCTGGAGCACCGACGTCAGCAGGAATACGGACGGAAGCCACAGCGCGCCCAGGCCCCCGATCCGCATGCCCTGCCGGATGCCGGGCGGCCCGCGGATCGTCCCGAGCAGCAGGATCAGCGCGATCCAGGCCACCAGCGCGGCTTCGAGCGACGGAAGCCTGCGCGAGCCGACCACGCCCAGCCGCGCCTGGAGGCTCTCGAGGGCCTCGGCGTCGCGCGGCGGCTGCGAGCGGACGGCCTGCCCCTTGACGCCGGAAGGCACCCGCAGGCGGAGGTGGCGCAGGATCATGGGGAAGAGGTCCGTGATCGCGACCACCCCATACCGGCGCGTGGTCTCGGAGGTCAGCAGCCCCGGTTCGCCGCCGAGGCCGGCGACACCCGCCCCCAGCAGCGACAGCGCCCCCCGCTCGGGGGGCTGGCGCATCACGATCAGCAGGTCCCCGGGGCGGCGCGCGGCGAGCAGCTGGTCGAGCACCGCGCCCCCTCGCTGGCGGGCAGGAAGCCCCACGACCACCAGGCGGCGGCGGCGGACGAGCGCGCTCGTCCGGGCGGCGAGGTCATCCGGAGCACCGAGCGAGACCTCGGCGACGAACCCGTCGCGGTTGGCCGCTGCGATCGCGCCGGGGTGCGGCCGTCCGCCCACGCCCGCATAGCCCGCCCCGCCGGGGATGGAGGAGGCGAGCAGTCCGGGGACGATGTCCTCCGGCGCCGACTCCGCGCGCCGGTACAGATCCAGGTGGCCCGAGATCACTCCTCCCCCGTCCCCCCAAGGGCTGAGGGCCGTCTCCGAGACCTCCTGCGGGTCGTACACGTGAAAGGACGTCCTCGTGCCCTGCGAGAGATCGAGCATGGCCTGGGTGGGATGGAAGCGTCCCTGGGCGGCGGACACCAGTCCGAGGTCGGTCAGCGCAGGCCGCGCCGCCAGCCGCTTGAGGAAGATCGTGGCCTGTCCCGACCCCAGACGGGTGGGCAGGAGGGCGAGGACGACACGTCGCTCGTCCGGCGGGGCCACCGTACGCGCGTCGGCCTCGGCCGGCACCAGCACGAGCGCGCACATGGCCGCGACGAGGCCGGTCCGGAGCACGCCCCCGACTATACTTTTCGAAGTACGGGAGGCGGCCGGGCGCCGCCTTCTCCCGCCTGTGGCGCGGCGTTCGCGCCCCTCCTCGCGGCCATGCCCGACCGACCGCCCCCCAGGGACCCCATGCCCGACCGTCCGCCCCCTAGGGACTCCATGCCCGACCGTCACTTCGTCAAGTACACGTTCCTCAAGGTCGACCCCGCCTGGCGGCGGCTCGAGTTCGAGCGCCGCGCGGAGGGAAAGCGCGAGCTCATGGCTGCCTGCGAGGACTTCTCCGACGCCCATCTCCTCCGCGCATTCTCCCTCGTGGGGACGCGGGGGGACGCAGACCTCATGCTCCTCTCGCAGGCCCGACGGCTCGACCCGATCCACGAGTTTCATGTCGTCCTCGCCCAGAGCGGCCTCATGCAGTGGTGTTCGACGCCGTACTCCTACCTCGCCATGACGAAGCCCTCGGAGTACTCCGACGAGTCCCGGCTCGAGGTCCGTCCCGGACACGCCCGCTACCTCTTCGTCTACCCGTTCGTCAAGTCCCGGGAGTGGTATCGCCTGTCCGCTGACGAGCGTTACCGGGTGATGCAGGAGCACATCCGGATCGGCAGGGAGTACCCCTCGATCGACCTCAACACCTCCTACTCCTTCGGGCTCGACGACCAGGAGTTCGTGGTCGCCTTCGAGACCGACGAGCCGGCCGACTTCCTCGACCTCGTGCAGCGCCTGCGCACCACCGAGGCGTCCGCCTACACCAAGCGCGACACGCCGACGTTCACGTGCATCGCCACGTCGATCGAGCGCGCGCTCGGCGCCCTCGACGGCGCCCCCCTGACCGCCGCCGACACCCTCCCGGCGGGCCTGTGACCGGCACGACCGAAGACCTGATCCGCGACTTCGACGAGGTTCGCGACGTGACGATCCTCGGTGCGGGACCCGTGGGCCTGTCGGCCGCCTTCTGGGCGGGAATGCGCGAGGCGAGCTCGCGTGTGGTCGACTCGCTCCCCGAGCTTGGAGGTCAGCTCACCGCGCTCTATCCGGAGAAGTGGATCTTCGACGTGATCGGGCATTCCCGCATTCTGGCCAAGGACCTCGTGGAGGAGCTGCGCCGGCAGGCTCTCGAGCAGTTCGCCGTCCCCGCGCACCTGGAGACCACGGCGGAGCGGATCACCTGGGAGCCGGATCCCGACGATCCCGAGCGCCAGCTGGTGGTGATCCACACCGATCGCGGCGAGCTGCGCTCGCGCACGGTCCTCGTGGCCGGAGGCCACGGGGCATTCGAGCCGAAGAAGCTCCCCGGCTACGACATGACTCCCTGGGAGGGGCGCGGTGCCACCTACCTGGTGGGCGAGAAGTCAGAATTTGCCGGCAAGCGCGTGCTGATCGTCGGCGGCGGCGACTCGGCCTGCGACTGGGTGGTGAACCTGCTCGACGTGGCGGGGTCGATCACGCTCGTGCACCGCCGCGAGGCCTTCCGCGCGCACGAGGCCACGGTCAAGGAGGTCATGGATGCCGCCAAGAGCGGGTCGGTCGACCTCAAGGTCCCGTTCCAGATCCGCGACGTGCAGGGCAACGGCCGTGTCGAGCGGGTGCTGCTCTTCCACTCCGAGGACGAGGCGCACCAGGTGGAGATCGAGTGCGACGCGATCCTCCTCCAGCTCGGGTTCAAGACCGCGCTCGGCCCGCTCAAGGACTGGGGCTTTCGGGTCTCCAAGGGGGCCATAGCGGTCGACCCGCTCATGCACACAGGGTTGGAGGCCGTGTGGGCGTGCGGCGACATCACCACCTTCGACGGCAAGCTCAAGCTGATCGCCACGGGCTTCGCCGAGGCGGCCATCGCGATCTCGCAGGCCGTCCATTTCATCCGCCCCGACATGAAGATCCAGCCGAAGTACTCGACCAACACCGGCGTGCCCGGGGCCGTCGAGGGCGAGCCCGAGGGCCAGGACTGAGCCCAGCCCGTCCGGCGGTCGAGCACCTGCGCCGCGCCGACCCCGTGCTGGCCGCCCTGGTGGAGCGCCTCGGCCCGCCGCGCAGGCGCCGGGACACCCTGCGGCCGGCCGACCACTACGGCGCCCTCGTGCGCTCCATCGTGGGCCAGCAGCTGTCGACGAAGGCCGCACGGGCGATCTACGGGCGACTCTGCGCGCGCTTCGGCGGGCGGACGCCGTCCCCCGGGGAGGTCCTCGCCGACGACGCCGAGGAGCTGCGGGCCGCCGCCGGCCTCTCGCGGGCGAAGGTGTCCTATCTGCGCTCGCTGGCCGAGCACGTGCGCTCGGGAGCGCTCGAGCTCGAGCGCCTCGACGAGCTCTCCGACGAGGACATCGTGGCCGAGCTGACCGCCGTGCGCGGGCTGGGCGAGTGGAGCGCGCACATGTTCCTCATGTTCCACCTGGACCGGCCCGACGTCCTCCCGGTCGGGGACCTGGGGATTCGCAGGGCGGTGATGGAGGTCTACGGCCTCGGCGAGCTGCCGAGCCCGGCCGAGCTGCAGCGGATCGCTCTGCCGTGGCGCCCGCACCGAACGCTCGCCTGCCGCTACCTCTGGCGGTCGCTGGACAACGAGCCGGGGTAGGGCTCCGGAGGGTCCACCTTCGCAAAGAGCCGGCGGCCGAGGTCCGGACCGCGCTCTGCGAGAGCGCGCTCGATTCGCCCCGCGGCCGCCGGAAGGAACGGCTGAACCTCGCGCGCAAGGGTGCGGCATGCGAGGAGGAGAGCGGTGAGCACCACGTCGAGATGTGCGGCCGCGTTGCGGTCGCCCTGCTGCTCCTCCTTCGCCAGGTCCCAGGGCCGCGTCGCTGCCACGAACCGGGTGGCGGTACAGGTCACCGCGCGCAGCGCACGCGCGCCACAGGCGCTCCACTCCCGGCCGGTGCCGGGGATCGACGCTCGTCCGGATGAAGTCGTCGTGAGAGAGGTCCAGCGGTCCCCGGAGCGCAGCGAAGCGCTTCGCCTTCGCATCGACGAATTCCGCGGTCGGCACTCCTGTGGCTGCGGCCGCCTGCACGTTCTTGAGCGAGTTGTCGTCGGTTCCGCTCAGGAAGCGGACGTGCTCACCGCGCAGCCTGCGGTGGCGGGCGAGCACGTCCGCCTGCACGCATTCCAGCGCGAACCCGAGATGTGGATCTCCGTTCACGTACGGGATCGCCGTGGTGATGTAGAAGCGCCGCCTGCTCATCGGTGCCTTCCTTTCTCGCCCCTAGGGGCGAGCTTCCGATGAGTTGGCCGGCCCCATCACGTGGGGCCGGTGTGTCGACGTGTGAGTTAGAGCGCGCCGAGAGACCCTGGAAGCAGGGCCATCATCGAGATCGAGATCACGTGCGAGCTCATGTCCTTACGATAACCCAACGAAAGACCCCTGACGAAGACGGTCAGCGGCAGCTCGCAGGGAGCGCCGGCGGGGGGTCGGCCGGGTTCGGACGAGCCGACCAGGCCTTCCATAGGTCGAAGGTCGGGTAGGCGCGTGTCAAGCCCGTGTCGACCAGGCCCACGGGGAACCGGTTGTCCTCGCGGAAGGTGTACTGCACGGCCAGGTCCACCCGGGGGTTTCGGTGCCAGGAGCGCAGCGCCTCGTGCATCGCGCGGCAGCCCTCACGGAGGCTCGCGTCGTCATTCGGCCGTGGCCCGCCCGGATGAGGGCCTCCGGCCCCCGTCTCGGTGATCCAGATGCGCTTGGGCTCGGAGCATCCGTGCTCGTCGAGCGCGCGGACCAGGTCGTCGAGCAGGCGCCGAGCCCCGCTGCGCACCGGGTCTGCCCCGAGGTCGGCCTCCGTCTCGCCGGCCCCCGCTGTCCCGACGTAGGCGTGCTGGTCCCAGATGCGCCCGGCGCAGACGACGTCTGAGGGGAGGGCGCGCGCGAACTCCGCCGCCCCGGCCGCGGTGGGGCGCGGCTCCTCGTACCCGGCGGTCTCGCCCAGCACCAGCTCCTGCTCGCCGGGCGCGGCTTGGAGCGTCGCCTTGAGCTCGCGGGCGCGCTCTGCGTAGATCTGCGGCGAGACGGCCGGTGCGCCGACCGAGCAATCGGTGCGCTGCGGGGCGATGAACGCGGGCTGGTTGGGCTCGTTCCAGGGGCTCCAGTAGCGCAGCGGGACGCGCTCGGCGGCGGCGAGCTCCAGCAGCGAATCGGCCAGCCGGCGGTAGGAGGCCAGGCCCTCCTCGGTAAGGGCGAAGGCGTCGGGGCCCGCCCCCTCCGCCACGCAGCCCTCCGTGCGCCTCGTCGCCCAGGCGGGCGCGCCGAAGAAGACGATGAGCACGTCGAAGGTCCGGCCGGCCTCCAGCTGGGAGCGCAGCGCCCGCAGCTGGTCGCGTACGCCCTGATAGGGCGCGCAGGGCGGCACCTCGCGCAGGCAGCCGGAGACCGGGCTGGCCCAGTCCGGCGGCGCGTCGCGCTCGGGCTGGACCTTCGACCACACGATGTCGAGCCGGTACACCGACGGGCGCAGCGTGAGCAGCTGGTCTCGGAACGGGCCGAAGCCCCCGGGCAGCTCAGCGCGGGCGGTCGGGGTCCACAGCAGCGCGGCGCTCTCCTCGTCCAGACCTATTCCCAGGCCGCGGGGAGGCGGCGTGAGCTCGGCCGTGCCCGTGGACGTGGCCGGCGGCGAGCTCCGGGGCTCGTCGCCTCCGCCGCAGGCAGAGATGGCGACCGCGGCGAGCACCGCGACCGCCGGAGCCAGCGGCTTCGCTAGAGCGCGGAGACCTCTTCCTCTTCGGCGACCCGGAAGGAGGAGCCGCACCCGCAAGCCGCGACGACGTTCGGGTTGTTCACCTGGAACCCCGCGCCCTGCAGGCCTTCGACGTAGTCGACGACCGAGCCGCCTACGTAGGCAAGGCTGGGCTTGTCGACCAGGAGCTTGATTCCGTGGTCCTCGAAGATGGTGTCCCCGTCGCGCTTCTCGTCGAAGGCGAGCGAGTACTGAAAGCCCGAGCAGCCCCCGCCTCGCACGCCCACGCGCAGGCCGACCCCGTTGTCGGTGGCCTCCTGCTGGGCGAGGAAATCGCGGACCTTCTCGGCACCCTTGTCGGTCAAGGTGATCATGGTTTACAAAGTGTAGCGGGAGCGATGGCGGTCGCTAGATTGTTCAGCATGCCCACGAGCGAGGAGCTCAAGCAGCGGATCGAGGATGCCATCCCGGGTGCGAGCGCGGACGTCGAGGACCTGACCGGAGGCGGCGACCACTTCCGCGCGACGGTCACCGCCGATGCCTTCGGCGGCCTCTCGCGCCTGCAGCAGCACCGCCTGGTCTACGACGTCTTCGGCGACGAGGTGGGCGGCCCGATCCACGCGCTTTCAATCAAGACCCAGCCCGAGTGAGGGAGCCATGAGCGACGAGTCAAACCCCATCCGCAACGCGATCACCGAGGCAATCGACGAGAACCACGTCATCCTGTTCATGAAGGGGACGCCCGACCAGCCGATGTGCGGATTCTCGGCCCGGACCGTCGGGACGCTGCAGTCGCTGCAGACGCCCTTCGCGGCCGTGGACGTGCTGCCCGACCCGCGGATCCGCCAGGAGCTGTCCGAGCTTTCGAACTGGCCGACGATCCCCCAGCTCTTCGTCGACGGCGAGCTGGTCGGCGGCTGCGACATCGTGACCGAGATGCACGCGAGCGGAGAGCTGGCCGAGGTGATCGGCGTGCCGGAGGACGCGACCGCCGAGTCCGGCAACAGCACAGAGGATGCCCCCGAGCCGGCTCAGGCGCCGCCGATGCAGATCGAGAACCGGCTGGAGTAGGCTCCGGTAGAGAGACAGGAAGAGGACGGCGCATGCGTCGCGCTGGCGCTGTCGGCCACGTTCAGGACCGCAGCCCCCGCGAATGCAACCAGAATGCTCAGGAGCCGGGGCACAGGATGTCCAGCGCCCTCACTTCCTGACGACGATGGGGATCTCCGTGGTACCCCCTATGCGCAGCCGCGGGTCGCGGAAGACCGGTTTGCCGCCGGGCTCCTCGGCGGCGGTCTCCTCCTCGACGAGCTCCTCTTCGGTCTGGGCGCTGCGGGCGCGCTTGCGCTTCTTCTTCTTGCGTGCGAAGTTCGCCGCCACGCCGTCGTAGCGGGCCAGCGCAGAGATCTGGGCGGCCAGCTCCTCCACCGACTGGGGCCCGGCGTCCCCGGCCAGCTCCTCGGGGGTGCCCCCGAGCTCCTCTGACACCTCTATGACCACTTCTGTGGCGCCCGCCTCGCCGCCGAGGTCGGGCCCCGTCCCGTTGATCTCGAGCACGTTGCGTCCCGTCCGGGCGCTGCTCGGCACTCGCATGCGAAACGACCGCCGCTCGAGCCGTCCGCGGACGCGCCGCACCAGCAGGGTCACCCGGATGCGCTGACCGCGGCGCACCCGGCGAGGGGCGCTGCCCCGCACGATGTAGGCCTGGTCGAGCCCGGCGGCAAGCCGCAGGCTCACGTCGACCGCCGTGACGTGCGGCGGGCGGAAGTTCACCGCGTCGATCAGCGCGACCACCTGGTCGAAGTCCGACAGCATCGCGCCGGTGGCGCCGTTGATCCCACCCGTCTCGGGTGCGGCGGGGCCTCCCTGGACGACGTAGCGGTTGCAGAGGCGGACCGGCTGTGGCAGCTCGCGAAAGGCGACTCGCAGGCACATCGTTCCCGACTGGTTGGCGGGGGCTGCCCTGAGGACGGAGGTGCTGGCCTGGGCGATCGCGAGCTGCCCGACGAGCCCCAGGGGCGACGTGCCGCTCGGCAGGTTGACCTTCGCCTCGTCGGCGACCTTGACGTCGGTGAAGCCCACGCGCCCGGTGGTGAGGTCGCGCCCGGCGACCCGCAGCGGGATGGTCGGCGGGAGCGCGCCTGTCTCCCCCACCACCGCGTTGGGCGCATCGTTCGTGACCATGCCGAGGTCGTGACCGGGCGCGGCGAGCTTGTAGGAGGTGGCCTCCTCGAGGTCGATGGGGTTGTCGATCGTCTGGTACACGTAGGCGTCTTGGAGCAGTAGTGAGCGGCGACCGCTGTTCTCGAAGGGATGCCCGAAGACCCAGACCCGGGGCCCGTCGGCATAGGTCACGGTGCCCACGGCGCCGATCGCCAGGTCGCCGCTGGACAGGCCCGCCGACACGGAGGCGCCCGGGCGCAGCTCCTGGGGCGGGAAGGAGCCCAGCGGACCGGGAGGCGAGACCAGCACGCGCTGCCTGGCACGCTTGCCCGCCGCCACCACGGCCTGGGCCACAGGGCTCGACAGTCCGGCCACGGTGAGCGGCCCGCGGACCTCGCGACCGGAGGCGAGCAGCTGCGGGTCGCGGCGCGCCGCCGCGGGCGGCGCCGGCGACTCGCCCAGCACCTGCTCGATCGGAGTGGCCAGCCCGATCTTCTCGCCGAACTGGCCGACGGTCTCCGATATCGCGCCGACCACGCCCGTGCCGCCGGTGCCGTCAGGGCAGTAGATGGGTGCGCCCGAGACACCCTCGGCGATGCCGCTCAGCTCGACGGCCGGCCCCGAGACGCGCACGAGGATGCGGGGGTCCTGCCCCGTGGTGCCCGCCACGACGTCGATCACGTCGACGGTGAAGACCGATATCTCGGTGCCCTGCAGGACTGTGTAGCCGGCGCAGCGCATCCCCTTGCCGACCTGCGACAGAGGGATGACCGCGTCGCCGGCGCGCGCCGGAGCGGCCAGTGCCAGCGTGACGAGCGCCGCGAGGGCCAGGGAAGCGAGCCGCATGGGGGCGGGGGACTGTACCGGCCGTCTCCCCGCGGCACGGCAGCTCCACTGCTCGTCTAGCATCGAGGCGTGAGCGCCCCGGGCACCACCCCGGCCTCCGCCGGATCCACGGCCGCGCTGTTCTGGGATGGCCGTCTCCTATCGATCCTCGACCAGACCCTCCTTCCCTTCGAGGAGCGCTGGCTCGAGCTGAGCGACGGCGACGAGGTCGCGGCTGCGCTGCGGCGCCTGGCGGTTCGAGGCGCACCCCTGATCGGCATCGCCAGCGCCTACGGGATGGCGATGGCGGCCACCCACACGGACTCCGAAGAGGAGCTGCGCGCCGCCGCCGAGAGGCTTCGGGCCGCCCGCCCGACGGCCGCCAACCTCGGCTGGGCGGTCGACAGGGTGCTGGCCGCGGCGCTCGCCGCCTCCCGGTCGGAGCGCGGCGCCTCCGCCCGGGCGGAGGCCCAGGCCCTTCACGCCGAGGAGGACGCCGCCGGCGCCGCGGTCGGCGCGCGCGGTGCGGACCTGCTCGAGGCCGCCGGCGCCGAGCGGCTGCTCACGCACTGCAATACCGGGGTGCTGGCCTGTGGCGCCCGCGGCTCGGCGCTCGGGGTGGTCGCGGCGCTCGCCGAGCGGCGACCCGTGAGCGTGCTCACTTGCGAGACCCGGCCGCTGCTGCAGGGGGCGCGGCTGACCGTCTGGGAGCTGCGGCGACTCGGTCTGCCCCACGAGCTGATCGTCGACTCGGCCGCAGCCGGGCTGATCCGGCGGGGTGAGGTCGACGCGGTCGTCGTCGGCTTTGATCGGGCGGCGGCCAACGGCGACGTGGCGAACAAGGTCGGGACGTACGGCTTGGCGCTCGCGGCCGCGGCCGCCGGGATCCCCTTCGTCGTGGCCGGGCCGACCTCGTCCATCGATGGGAAGCTCGCATCGGGCGACGACATCGTCATCGAGGAGCGCGACCCCGACGAGGTGCGGCAGGCCGGCGGGGCGCCGCTCACCCTGTCCGATACCCCTTGCCGCAATCCCGCGTTCGACGTGACCCCCGCCGGCCTGGTCGGCGCGCTGGTGACGGAGGTCGGGGTGGCCCGGCCGGTGACCCGCAAGACCGTCGCGGCGCTCCTGCGTTGAGCTCGATCACGTGAGGGTCGCACGCTCGCTGAGCACCCACGAGGTCCGCGTGGAGGACGTGCCCGACCCCGCCGCCGGGCCGGGGGACGTCGTCTGCCGCGTTCTCGCCTGCGGCGTATGCGGCTCCGACGTCACCGACTGGTACGCGAGCCGCAAGATGCCCACGGTGCTGGGCCACGAGCTGTCCGGGGAGGTCCTGGCGGTGGGTGACGGCGTGGCCGGCCTGCGCCCGGGCGATCGCGTAGCGCTGCACCACCATGCCCCCTGCGGAGAGTGCCGGCGCTGCCGCCGCGGTCACGAGACGCTGTGCGAGCGCTTTCGCTCCACCCGCCTGGATCCGGGCGGCTTCGCCGAGCGGGTACGGGTACCGGCCGAGCTGGTGGAGGAGATCCTTCCCGTCGGGGAGCTCGACGCCGTCGCAGCGACCTTCGTCGAGCCGCTGGCGTGCGTGCTGCGCTCGCAGGACCGCGCGGGGCTGGCCCCGGGGGACGCCCTCCTCGTGGTGGGAGCGGGCGGGAACGGGCAGCTGCAGATCGCCGCCGCGCACGCCCGCGACGTCGAGGCGGTCTGGGTGCGCGAGCCGCGACCGGCCCGCCTCGCGATGGCCGAGGCCCTCGGGGCCGATCGCCACGGCAACGAGCTGGTGGACGTCGCGATGGTCTGCACCCCCGCACCGGCGGCGATCGCCGAGGCCGCCGCGAGCGTCGCGCCCGGCGGAACGCTCTGCCTGTTCGCCCCTCCCGCCCCGGGCGCCCCGCTGCCCGTGGACGGCAGCGAGCTGTTCGTGCGCGAGCTCACCGTCACCGCCAGCTACTCCGCCGGACCGGCCGACATGCGCGCCGCGCTGGACCTCATCGCCGGCGGGCGGATCGATCCCCTCGCCCTCGTCACCCACCGCCTCCCCCTGGAGGAGACCGGCCGGGCGCTCGAGCTGCAGCGCTCCGGCGAGGCGCTCAAGGTCGTGGTCTTGCCGTGAGAGCGGCGCTGCTGCACGGCCCGCGCGACCTGCGCGTGCAGGAGGTACCCGACCCCCTCGGCGAGGTGCTCGTCCGGGTGGAGGCCGCCACGACCTGCGGCACCGACGTGAAGATGTGGCGCCACGGGCACCGGGCTCTCCCCGACTACCCCTGCGCGTTCGGCCACGAGACGGCCGGGATGCGCCTGGACACCGGCGAGCGCGTGCTGGTCTCCGATTCCGTGGCCTGCGGAGCCTGCGCGCCGTGCCGCGCCGGCCGGCCGCAGATCTGCCGCGAGCCCCGCTGGGTGCTCGGAGGCTTCGCGGAGCTGATCGCCGCCCCGGAGGGTGCCCTCCACCCCGTGCCGGACGGCCTGGCGCCCGCGGGCGCCGCCATGGCCGAGCCGCTGGGAGCCGCCATACACGCGGTCGGCCGCGGGAGCGCGGCACCCGGCGCCGCCGTGCTCGGGGGCGGTCCGATGGGCCTGATGCTCGCCCGGCTGCTGGTGCTCGACGGCCGCACGGTCACGGTGGCCGACCCCCATGCCGAGCGCCGCGCGCAGGCGGAGCGGTTGGGAGCCCGCGCCACCGAGGACCTCGAGCCCCACGACCTGGTCTTCGAGGCGGTGGGCCGCCCGTCGACATGGCGAGCAGCGGTAACTGCGACCGCCCCCGGCGGAGTCGTGGTCCTCGTGGGAGGCTGCCCTCCGGGAAGCGACGTGGAGCTTCCCTCGGCTCCGCTGCACTACGACGAGCTTGACCTGCGGGGATCGTTCCACCACAGCCGAGAGGAGGTCGACAGCGCACTGCGGCTGCTGGCCGACGGAGGGTTGCCATGGGAGGAGCTCGCCGGGGAGACAGTGGGCCTCGACCAACTGGCAGCAGCCCTCGCCCAACCAAGCACGGGCGAGGCAAGAAAGCTGGTGGTGGACCCGGCGCGCTGACGCCTCGGCGCCGAGCGGGGCGGGCGACGGCCCCGGCGGAGCTCGCCGCGGTCGCCGAGCGGCCCCGGTGAAGGCTTGCACCCTCATACAGGGGTGCAAGCCTTCACCGAGTCATCTTTTCCCCCCCGAGCGTCGAGCGGGCCGGGCGGGGCCCGCCACCAACGCCCGAGCCTTAGCCCCGGGAGCCCGACAGCGCCCGCCAGCGCAGATGCTCCACCACCCGCTTGGAGTCACAGATCGCATCGCCCTCCAGCACGGCGACGGGAACCCTCCGCTGCCCGGTGAGCGCGTCGACCTCTAGCCGGTCACGCTTGCGAAACGGCACCCGAACCTGGACGTAGTCGATTCCCTCCGACCGAAGGGCCCGGGCGACGCGGCCGCACGGGCACAGCCAGTCGGTGGGCGTGATGCAGCGATAGAGCGTGGCCATCGGGGGCGGGGAGTGTAGGACCGCCGGTAGGGTGCGCCGAGGATGCCGCCGGTCGCGATCGTCACCGACACCTGCCAGTACCTGCCGCGCGACGTGGTGGCCGAGAACGACATCCACCTCGTCAGCCTGTACGTCAACTGGCAGGGGCGCCAGGACCGCGAGTCGGACCTAGCCGACCTCGACGGCTACTACGACCACCTGCGCCGCGCGAGCGAGCTGCCGACCACATCCCAGCCGTCGGTGGGCGACTTCCTCGCGGTGTACGAGCCGCTGGTCGACGCGGGCCGTCAGGTGGTCTCGATCCACCTATCGGCCGCGCTCTCGGGCACCTACGAGACTGCGCTGCGGGCCAAGGCAAGCATCGAGGAGACGCGCACACCCGCCCCCGGGCGCAACCCGATCACCGTGCTCGACTCCGCCACCGCTGCCGGCGGCGAGGGAATCATGGTGCTCGGAGCGGCAACGGCCGCGCGCGCGGGGCTCGACGCCGAGGGAGTCGTCGAGCAGGCCCTGAGGACCCGGAAGGAGCTGAAGATGTGGTTCTGCATCGACACGCTCGAGTTCCTGCGCCGCGGGGGACGCGTGGGCGCCGCCCGGGCGTGGCTCGGGTCCACGCTGCGCATCAAGCCCATCCTCACCCTGGAAGCCGAGATCACGCCGGTCGAGCGGGTGCGCACGTCGGGACGCGCCTTCGAGCGGATGGCCGACTACCTCCGCGCCCTGCACGACGACGGGGCCGACGGCTGGGTCGTGCAGCACATCCAGGCGGTCGACCAGGCCGAGCGCCTGGTAGAGCGGGGCCGGGAGCTCTTTGACAGCGAGCCGTTGTTCGTTTCCGAGGTCGGCCCGGTGATCGGCACGCACGTGGGGCCGGGCCTCCTCGGCTGCGGCGGGGTGCCGCGATCCCTGGTCAGCTAGATCCTCCAGCCTCGCCCGGCTGGGGCTTGGGCGACTGCAGCGTGTCCGGCATCTCCACCGACGACGTGGAGGGGACCTCGATGGGCGAGCGGCGACGCTCCCACCAGTCCTTGATGAAGATCTGCATGGTGGCGGCGACGGGGATCGCCACCAGGGCGCCCAGGACTCCGAGCAGCGTCGCTCCGATGAGGATGGAGACGATCACCAGGAGCGGAGGCACGTCCACGGTCTTGCGGTAGACGATCGGCTGGACCAGGTGGTTCTCGGCCTGCTGGTAGGCGATGAACACCACGAGCCAGACGATGGTCGCCGTGGGGAAGTCGGCGAACAGGGTGACCAGGGCGATGATCACCCCGCCGATCGTCGCTCCTATGAGAGGGATCAGGTCCAGGAACGCCATCAGGATCGAGAGGGGCGCTGCGAACGGCACGTCGAGGATGGTGAGGGTGAGATAGGTGAGCAGCCCCGCTATGACCGAGATGATCAGGTTGCCCGCCACGTAGCCCGACACCGCCTGGTAGACCCCGGTGCCCACCGTGCGGTAGCGCTCCCTGCTGCCCACCGGCAGGAGATCGAAGCCGAACTCGGTAAGGCGCCTGCCCTGGAGCAGCAGCAGGAACGCGATCGTCAGGACGGCAATGAGCTGAGCGCCGGCCGTGAACGCGCCGACGGTCACCGACTGCAGCGCTCCGGCCGCGGCGCCCAGCTTCGACGGCAGCGACGCCGCCTGCTCCTGGAGCTTCTCTGTGATCTGGTACTGATCGTCGAACTCCCGGATCGAGGCGTTGGCCCGGATGTCGTCGATGTAGCCGGGGGCGTCGCGCGCGACGTTCGACACCTGGTCGACGATCGGGGGGACCACCAGCGCGCCCACGCCGACGATCGTCAGCAGGATCAGCAGGTAGACGAGGAGGATCGCCATCACGCGCGGGACCTTGCGGCGGTGAAAGAAGTCCACCGCGGGGCCCAGAGCCACCGCGAGGAAGACCGCGATCAGCAGCATGCCAATCACCTCGCGGACCAGGTACAGCAGATACAGGCCCGCGGAGAACCCGATGAGCGTGAAGAAGACCTTGGCGATCACGCGGGTGGAGGGCGTCGCCCTGCGGGCGTCACCGCCGCCTGCGGACGTCCCCGGCGTCGCGCGGCCGGGTCCGGAAGGACTGGAGAGGGCCATCGCGGCCAGCCTACCCGCGGGCCGCTAGTCCCTCTTGCGCAGCCCGCGCAACGCGGCCAGCCCGCCGCCCATCACGAAGCCGGTGACGGCTGCGCCGATCAGCACCTGCTTACGCCGCTGTGCGAGCTCGACCCGCCCCTTCTCGAGGTGCGCTCGCCAGTCCGTCAGCCGCGCGACCTCGCCGTTCAGCGTCTGAACCGCCCGACCGAGCTCGGCCCGGTTGGCCTCGATCGAGGCCCGGATCTGGGCCGGGCTCCGCGTGGGGGCCTCGCCGTTGCTCATCTGAGTCCCTCCTGGGCCTTGATGGCCTCCTCGCGGCGCTCCCTGGCTTCCTCCTCCTGCTTCTCGCGCTCGCGCTGGGTGGCCTCGCGCTGGCGGGCGGCCTCGGCGGCCGCCTCCGGGGGCTGTCCGGGCGCGGGCTCCTGCGCCGGACCGGGCGCGTTCTTGACGGTGTCCCGCACGCGCTTGGCCTCCTCGATGGCCAGCTCTGGCACCGGAGGCGAGGTCTTCTGGAACCAGCGGTAGGCGAGATAGCCCGCGACCCCGGCGCCGATGAGCAGAAGGAGCGTGGTGGCGAAGAAGCCGAAGAAGAACGTGCTGTCGCCGACCGGGAGCACGTACCAGAGCAGCCAGGAAAGTCCGTGGAGGAAGAACAGGAGCGCGATCGCCACGAAGACGCCGGCGGCGAGCGCGACGGCGATGCTCTTGACCAGCTGGGTGACCTTCTCGGTCACCTCCATCTTGGCGAGCTCGATCTCCTCGCGCACGATCAGCGTCGAGCGCTCCTGGATCTCGCTCAGGGCGGCCGCGATGCTCGGCTCCTTGCCGGGGTCAGCGGCCAAGGCGCCTGATGACGTTGGCCAGCAGCAGCCCGCCCGCGAAGGCGGCGCCGACGAAGATCTCGGGGTACTCGTCGAGCACCGCGCCCACGGGTTCGGGGACACCGGGCATCCCGCTCACGGAAGGCCAGCCGCCAGAAGATGCGCCGCCGGCGCCTTCGGCGGTGGAGTCGGATCCGTGCGCGCTCACTCGGGAGGGTCTTCCCCGAATGCGCGACGCCAAATCAGCGCCGCCGCGCGCGAGGTCGCGATCGAGGCGAGTGCGCCGATCCCGGCCAGCAGACCGGACCACATGAGGCGCTTGACCGTGTCGTTATCCATCGCCGGCGGAGTAAATCAGAGTCGGGGCGGTGGACCGGCGCGCCGCCGAGTTCAGACCGCGCGGGCGGAGGGTCGCTCGGCGCCCGTCACGTCGAGCCCGCCGCACACGGTCTCGACCACGAAGCGCTTGGCCTGCTCGAACTCCGTTTCCCCGGTGGGGATCACGTCGAAGATCCAGCCCGTGAGCACCTGCTCGATCGCCCCGTAGAAGGCCAGCGCCGCGAAATCGGCGGTGACCTCCGAGCGAAAGCTGCCCTCGGCCTGGGCCTTCTCCACGATCGCCGCGATGCCGGAGTACGCCTCGCGGATCTCGCCCAGGTGCGTGCGTCCGAAGGTGTTGGCCGCGCGCGTGACCTCCACGATGATGACCTTCATCAAATCGGGGTCGTGTGCATAGGAGTCGATGATGAACCCGGCGATCGCTTCCAGCTTGGCGCGTGCCGGTATCGGGTTCGCGTCGACCTGAGCGATCTCCTTGAGCAGGACCTCCCATCGCTCGGTGAACAGCGTGTCGAGCATCTCGTCCTTGGACTCGAAGTAGTGGTAGACGAGCCCGTATGCCACCCCGGCCTGGTCGGCGATGTCCGAGACCCGGCAGGTGTGAAAGCCCTGGCGAGCGAAGACCCGCACCGCGGCGTCGAGGATCAGCCTGCGCTTGTCGGTGCCGGGAGGCGTGCGGCGGGCGCTCACCTGACCCCCGCCTCCTGGGGCCAGGCGTAGGCGTCGGGACGGCGGCTTGCCAGGATCGGCATGCGCGTGCGGACCTCCCGCAGCCGCTCGGGGTCGAGCTCGGCGGTCACCACCCCCTCGACGTCGGGAGCCTGGGCCAGCACGAGGCCCCAGGGGTCGACGATCATCGATCGTCCTCCCGAGCGGTATCCCGGCGCGTGCTCGCCGATCTGGTTCGCGGCCACCACGTAGCACTGGTTCTCCAGCGCGCGCGAGCGCAGGAGGACCTCCCAGTGATCCCGGGTGGTCGGGACCGTGAACGCGGCCGGCACGCACAGGACGTCGGCGCC